>Ga0265298_10001298_pt1 | contig 36901 bp, 68 predicted proteins | sample AusTroGonzalo_MG_3_FD_193486 | JGI IMG/M metagenome (GOLD analysis project Ga0265298, IMG submission 193486) | Bovine rumen microbial communities from tropical cattle in Woodstock, Queensland, Australia - Gonzalo_01 | ecosystem: Host-associated > Mammals > Digestive system > Stomach > Rumen ...
GTAAATTCATGCAGAATGTGGTCATACGATATGAAACCAATGGTAGCACACCCCAAATAGTTACCAGTATCATTAGCAATCCTGATGAAGCATTAGGAAAATGCGAAGAATTGTGGAAGAAAGAGTGTATTACCAGAGGTCTCCGGGAAAAAGACAATGGCGGCTTCGAACGAGCATGTTTCTCCCGTGGCGTAGGCACCATAATGGCCTTTCCTCCGGGAGAAGCACATAACTATGACATCAAGTTTGCTGTAATTACAATACCGTAACCCAGAGGAACATCATGAAAGCATACATCATCCGGTTTTCAATCCATGCCGCCGATGGAAATACACGGCTCGACTATTCCAACGATTTTCTCGTTGACCTTGAAGAAGAACCGCTTGGTATTAACGCAGAGTATGAAAAAAACGTGCTCGCCTTGTTCATGCCCAAGGTCAAGGCCGCTGTAACCGAATGGTTCAACACCGACAAGGATGCGGTAATTGACGAAATCGACCAGTTTGGACACGGCTACGACTATGAAAACGAGGCCGAGGAAGGCCAGTCCGAACTTGACTATGCACTCTCAAAGTTCCCGGCCCGTTGTGTTCCCAATATCCCCAAGAAGATTATGGAACACCACAATTTCAGAAAAGCGCCGGAAGCCGATGCTGTATATCACTCCTACAATGACCTCGGGTTCCTACTCGATAACAACTAGAAGCAAGCCTTAAAATTACTGTTCCATGGGTCGGTTCCCCTTCCAAATACGGGAGGGGAACCTTTTTCGTCTCCAGTCTAGGCGGAGGGCATGTGGTCTTCGACAGGGACGGCGGAAAAATCAGGCCTCTCCATATCACCGTAATTTACGGGGTCGGGTGGGAAACTCCTGGGGTTATCGACGTATGGTAAAAAAGGAAACCCCTCTATGACCATCGACGGAATCGTGCTATTGGACTTCAACAAGATTCAGCAAGCCATACCGGCCGAAGCTGAAGCGTTCAAGACGGCGTTCGAGCCCCTCCAGGAAGCAATCAACAAGGGAGATGATGTCGAATCCACGCTGCATACCCTTGTCCGCGCCATCGGCAACAATTCGGTCAACGAGCTCGATGAATACGAGTACCCCGAAGTGGCCCGTACCGGGCTCGCACTGGTCAACGCCATCAAGGCAAAGGGCGTGAACGCCTTCCCCGTCGCCACGGAGGACGACCTGTGGTTCGGCGTGAACGCCAGCGAGACCCTCGTGCCCGCCCTCTCCGATGCGGGCAAGCACGTGGAGGAGGTCCTCGGCGAGCACGCACTGGAAGAAATTTTCAGCTATGAAAATGTCTATTGCTAATGGAGAACATCCCCATGGAAAACCAGACGAAACAGATTAAAATGCAAATCAATTCCCTGGATGCAGACGGGGACGAAAGCTACCTGTTCGTGTTCACTATCCCGGACGGTCCGGGAGGTGACTGGGAGAAAGTCAAGAAGATTATCCATGATGCTGCCTCCGACTGGGCCAATAGCGACTTCAAGTCGTTCCGGGACTCCACCGACCTCTACAACCCAATCGAGGGAAATCCGTCCGCCGAGGAACTGGTCGAAAAATATTTTGGCTATGTCCACCCAAAGTGTTGCTGAACGGGGCAACATATCCGGGAATCACTGAAAAATGTAAATTTATGCTATAAACCGTCATATAGCGAGACCATCAAAAGAACCTTTAATCGGAGAACAGATATGCCTAACGCAAACCTCAACAAGGCCAAGGCCGCCAAGAACGACGAATTTTACACAGTAATCGCGGACATCGAGCGCGAGATGAACGCCTACTACGACCGCGACCCGGATGTTTTCCGCGACAAGACCATCCTCTGCCCGTGTGACGACCCGACTTGGAGCAATTTCACCAAGCACTTTACGCAGAATTTCGTCCGCTACGGCTTGAAGAAGCTCATCTGCACCGGCTACCACAAGGGCGGCAAGGGCATGAAATATGTCCTTGAAGGCGACACGGACGGCAACGGCAAGGTCGAAGAAGCCGACATCGTGGCTTCCGAAATGGAAGGTGACGGCGATTTCCGTAGCGAGGAAGTCCAGGAATTGCTCGAAGAAGTTGATTTCATCATCACGAATCCCCCCTTCTCGCTCTTCCGCGAATTTGTTGCTTGGATTATGGAACACGGGAAAAAGTTTGCAATTATCGGAAACCAAAACGCTATCGGATATAGTGAAGTGTTTCCCCTCATCAAGGAAAACAAAATGTGGCTTGGCGCTACCGGAAACAACACCGACATGGTGTTCCGTGTTCCCGAAGGAGCCACCATCAAGGAATCCGACCGAGCCAAGGCCGAACGCATGGGGTACAAGGGCAACTACACCCGTCTCGGAAACAGCTGTTGGTTCACCAACATCGAACATGGCAAGCGTCATGAGTTCCTCGACCTCTGCACCAAAGCACAGCTGAAGAAGCGCGGTGTGGAGTTCCGCAAGTATGACTCCTACAACGCTATTGAAGTGTCCAAGGGTGCTTATATTCCCAAGGACCACAAGGGAGTGATGGGTGTGCCTATCTCGTGGCTGGACAAGTACAACCCGGAACAGTTTGAAATTGTCGGCATCGCCAACCACGGCAAGGACAGCGAATACGACTTGTTCGCCCCGACCATTGATGGCGAAACAATCTACAAGCGAATCCTCATCAGGCACAAGCCCGCAACCGAAGAGGCCGACGCATAGGAATCACGGAAAATTTTCTTAATTTTCCAAAAGTATCACATAGAAGGACTATCAACCGGAAAGGAGACCCGACGATGGAACTGACAAAACTTTTTGAAATTTTTGAAGAAGTGGCCCACGCAGAACAGCGCCCGGGCGAAATGGTGTCCCGCTATGCCACCGTCAAAATCCGCGACCTCGTGGACGGGGCTATCTTCGATGCTGCCGAAAACAAGGGTCTCTACGCCCTTGACGGCCATATCGTTGTCCAACCCAAGTACCAGCGTTTCTACATCTACGGCGACGGCAAGCGCGATGTCAAGGTCATTGACTCCATCCGTAAGGGGCTCCCTATCGGCATGATTAGCCTCTACCTACCGGGCGACCTTGCCCGTGACGGCAAACCTATGGCAGAAGTGCTTGACGGCCAACAGCGTCTCACCACCATCATCCGCTACTGCACGGAGAAGTTCTCCGTGGAAATCGACGGCAACCCGTTCAATTTCTACGCCCTCCCGGAAGAAATCAAGACCAAGATTCTTGGCACGGAAATTCCGGTGAGCATCTGCGCCGGGGGTGAAAAGATGCGTAATGATTGGTTCAAGACCATCAATATGCCGGGTGTCGCCCTCACGGACATGGAAATCCTCAACTGCGTCTATTCCGGCGAACAGGTGGAAGCCCTCAAGGAAAAGTTCTCCCATGTCACCCCGTACCTCTCCAATGTGGCCCTGCAATACATCAAGGGCGACCCGATGCGCCAGGAAATCGAGGAAGCCGCTATCAAGATGGTATATTCCGATGTGGAAGCCTACCTTGCCGAACACCGCCACGATGCCGATGTCTCCAAGGTGGAAGCCAAGTTCCACGCCGTCATTGACTGGGTGGACAGCATCTTCCCGGAATACTACAAGGAAATGAAGGGCTTGGAATGGGGTCGCCTCTATGACGAATACCACGAAAAATTCTTCAATTCCGAAGAATTGGGCAAGATTGTGTCCGGCCTCATGGAGGACGAACATGTGACCGCCAAGAAGGGAGCGTTTGAATACGCCTTGCAAAAGGCATCCGGGGCTGAACCCGACCTCTCCCTGCTCCATATCCGAGTGTTCGAGGAATCGACAAAGCGCACGGTCTTTACCCGTCAGACCCGAGAAGCCAAGGAAAAGGGCGAATCCAACTGCCCGATGTGCGTCTTGGCTAACGGGGCGAACCGCGCAAAGCTCTACGGCATCAAGGAAATGGATGCAGACCACGCCTCGGCATGGTCAAGGGGCGGTGCCACGACCATCGAAAACTGCGTGATGCTCTGCACCAACCACAACCGCATGAAGGGGAACCGCTAGAACATCACGCCGCAAGCAGGGGAATAGGTGGGCGGTGCATGAACACCCACTTATTGCTCCAATACAGCGCCCCTGCATTGTGCCTATTCCAAACGGACTCCTTGAAATTGGCATCCCCGGTGGCATAGTTGCGGAGGTTGTTCCATACGAGGTAGTTATTGAGGTATTTCGTAGCTACCCCGTGGAATCGAACCATAAAGGACTTCAAACGGCTATGATAGCTGTTGATGTGCTGAATACCGAGAACCCCGTTCATGCGCTGTTTGGAATGAACTTGAAGGAGGCTGATTTCGTTCTGTTCCGCGAAACCGACATAGCTGTTCAACTTGTCGGTACAGAACACGGCCCCCGGCTCAATACGACCGCCAAGGACATTCTGAATGTCCATAACGGACGGCTTACCGAGACAGCTAATCTTGGAAATGGCCTTCCCATCGCGGTTTACGGCGCAAGGAACACAGATTTTCTCCTTGGATAGCCCACGCTTACTAGCCCGTTCTCCCCTCATGTGAGGCTCACGGGGCATGGTAAACCAACGGCTACGGGAGTGATTACCCTTGAACGAGATGGAAAAGTAGGTCTCATCACCCTCTACAACCCCATCCAACACCACATCCCGGTGCATCTGCTGTAACGCATCGAGAATCTTATGACGGAGGAAAAACGCACTATTTTTAGACAGATGGCATTCCGTAGCGGAATCACGGACGGTCAATCCGAGCATCATGCAGTGAACATAGCGGAGATAGGTGTCAAGGGGGCGTTTAGCCCCGGCGAATATCGTCTTGGTCGCATAGGTGAACGACTGATGACAACCCTTGCAGTAGAACCGCTGATGCCCCGCCTTGGTATGCCCGTTCTTCTTGATGTCGATATTCCCACAATGGACACAGCAAACCTCATTGTACGGGAAGCGGTGCTTGACGAGGAACTCCTCCAGGGTCTCCGAATCAATGATTTCGGTGAGTTCTGCCGGAAGCCCGAGCAAGCGAAGAACGGTCGCCTTGTCCTCTGCGGACAGCGAATTGAACATCTGTACTATTACGCTGACTTCTGACATAAAGCCTCCTTTTATAGAAATATCGCAAAAACGGAGAGGTCTGTAATGTCAGAATGTGACAAAAATGAAGTCTACCCATCAAAATTGGCCAAAATGAGCGAATTTCGCCATATTTTTAGCCGAGCAACACTTTGGGTGGACATAGCCAATATTTTTGTGTGAACCAAATCCATGAAATTCCCAAGGACATCATGGAGCGGCACGGTTTCTACGAAATCAAGCCGGATAATTCGGTCGGCCTGTACAACGGCAAGTCAATTTTCACCACCGAAGAGGAATAGGACTAAAATGGAAAAGCGTAAATATATCGTAATTCACCAAGGCGCAGATAACGTCAAGCTCGGAAACGACCTCGAAACACTCGACCTGCTCCTGGACACCAAGGATTCCCTCGAACCCTGTGCAAAGGAAATCTGCGATGAAATCGACGATTACCTCATGAACAACGATGATGATGTCACTATCACCGGCTTCAAGCACGGCGGTAGCACCCCGCCCGTAGGTCCCGAGACCACGGCGTTCAGTAACCAGACCACGGCGTTGCCTTGGGAAAAAATTCTTGAATTTACCGTAACCGAGGAAGAAGACCGCGAAAAAGAGCTGTCCGTCCTCAAGGAAAAACTCAAGACCGGCGAGATTACCCATGTCTACGCGAAGGTTGGCGAGGCCACCCCGGTAGTATTTGCGATTTTCCAGCTCGGCGCATAAGGAACGGGCGACTAATCGTTAAAGTTTCAATTCGTTCCATAGGTCCATAAAGGGCTCTCCCGCAAGGGAGGGCCCTTTTCTGTCGATATACCGCACAGTACCTCCCTGAAGCCCGCCTTCGCTAGGCGGCCCTTCCCGTAAACCACCGTAAATTACGGGGTCGGGTGGGAAAATCCCGGATTTTCCGACACAATCCCAAAAAAGGAGACCCCTATGGCTACCGGAGAAGAAATCAGCAAGGCGATTACCGTCCTCACGGACAGAATCATTACACACCAGCAGCAGATTGCCCTGCATCTCAACCCGTACTTTTTCGTCAAGGTGGACTGGCCCAAAGTCGCGATGTTCCCCAACCACAAGGTCCAGTTCACGTTCGAGCTCCATATCGACGGGGTAGACCCCGACTTCGCAAAGCACATCCTGTCGTTCTTCATGGGTTCCGAGGGAGGCATCTCCCCCTACCAGCTATTCAGCAGCCGGCAGCAGGGCTCCTATGACTTCGACGACCTCAGCCTCCTTCCCGCCATCCTCTTCAAGGACCTCGGCTGGCACAGCCGCATGGTCATCGACTGGGGAGACGATGCCTACCACAACTTCAAGACCTGGTGCGACTCCGTGGAGAAGAAAATTCCCGGAGACCCCGACTCCATTCCCGGCACAATCGCGTTCGGAAAAATCCTCATCGCGTTCCAGCCCTATTCCGAGGAAGGACCCCTCGTCAGGTACTATCTCCTCGGATATCCCGACGGCGGAGACGCACGCAAGGAGGACGGCACCCCGTTCGGTGAAATCGCGGCATTCCGTAGCGAGGTCCTCGCCACAATCGCCAGATTCAGGGAAAACGACAAGTTCACGGAAACCATGGAATCCTTCGTGATGCGCCTCTTCACGGACTTCAACTTCCCGGAAACCGCCGGAATCCCCAACCTCGCCAAGGAGGCCCTCCGCGCAGAGACAGTTCCCGAGGCATGGACCATCCACAGGCGAGAAACCGCCCGGCCGCAGGAACCCCTCCCGGAAGTCATCGAAATCCGCACGCCGGAACAGCGCATCTCCGCCGTGGAATCCGAAATCGCCGAAATAAAGAACTCCTTGGCGGAAGGCTTTGTCAACCTGAAGCGCGAAATCCTCGAAAAAATCCAGGATTTCGCCAAGAAACCCACTTAACCTTTCTCCTTGCGTCCACACGAGACTCTCCCGGATTTTCCGGGAGGGTTTTTTATTTTCCAATCCGCCTTCACCCGAGTGAGCAGTCGGGCTTGCCGGGCGGCTTTCCCGTAAACCACCGTATTTTACGGGGTCGGGTTGGAGACTCCCGGATTTCCCGACAGCATCAGCGCACAGACACCCACATCCAAGCAAGGAGCCCGTATGCTACACGCAATAGTCAGCGCACTGAAGTCAACCAATGAACAGCTCGGTTCGCTGGTCGGACAGTTCAAGGAAACCAACGGGATGCTCCGGGAAGGACTCGCGGCGGTACGGGATGCGGCAGGTACACTTACCGTGATACCCCGCTTCATCGTCTCCAGGGCTAGCTACGACTCGGGAGAGCCTATGCAGGTCTCCACCATGAAGTTCTCCGACGAGAAGGCGGTGGCGAAACACCTCATGACCGAGTACCACTCCGAGGCCGAAGGCTTCGGATGGTCCAACAAGACCGTCAAGGTAGACCCCGGGGACATCCGGGACGGCTACACCATGCGCTCACCCAGCAACAGCGAGCAAGAATACGTCTGGCGTGTCACCGAAATCAACCACAAACCCTAAGGAACACCAAAATGCCCAAAACAAAGAATACGCACAAATCCACGGCAAAGAAAGTACCCCTCAACGACCCCGAGCGCATGAAGAATTCGGAGACCCTTTTCAGTCTCCTCCACCAGTACGGCGGCCTCTACGCCAAGGTGGGCACTGGGCTCAAGACCGCGGTCAACACCTTCGTGGAGGCGCACTCCAACAAGACCGCCACAGCGGACTTCGTGGAGACCATCAGCACCAATGACCGAGCCACCCTCAGGTTCAACATCATCTTCCGGGAAGACGGCAAAAAGAAAGTGGCCATCCCCTGCGCGGCGAGACTCTACTTCGGCAATCCCGAAAAGGACTACTTCTGCGTCTACCCGAAATCTCCCTCGCCGTTCAGCCCGGACTTCGAGGTAAATCCCGGAAAACCCGAACGTGCCGCCTTCTCCGAAAATGGCATCATCCGCACCATCCGCAAGGCGACCGCGCTCGCCAAGGAAAAGTAAAAAATTTTTAACAATCCACCCAAAAGGAGATAAAAACATGCAACGCTTCCTAGTCTACACAGTAGCCATCGCCATCCTCATCCTCATCGGCTACGACACATTCGCCATCCTCACCGGCACCGCCACCGCATCCACAATCGCAGAAGCAGCCGTCGGATGGGGCGTAATCCTCTCCCTCGCGGTCGTGGCATTCATCAAGACCGTCGCCAACTCCACCTGGACAGGCTCCCAGTCACGAAGCCCGCAGGCGCCGCGCTCGTTCCCTGATGATATCAAGACCTTCCTGACGGGCAAGCTCGACTCGCTATACTCCCGTATCTCAACCTGCATCTCGACAGTAGAACACATAATCAGCAGGGTTGACACCGCGATGGAAAAACTCCGTGGCCTCGAAGAATCCACCGAGGGCATCTCGAGTACCGTCTCTGACATGAAGTCCACCGTCGACTCCCTCGTTACGGACCCCACCCCGGATGCCTTCGTCGCTACCATCAACACCCTGGACGATAACGGGAAGCTCGTCAAGCTCTACGACCTCGAACCCGAGGACACGTACGATGTTGCGCTCGAAAAGGCCCGGGAATCCCTCGAAGCCCGAAAGGAAGAGGGCAATCCCGTAGAAAACGCCCGAATCACTGTCCTCCCCGTATTCTACTAATACCACTCCCGTAATCTCCAATGAGAATACGGGATAACCATACCCGCCGTAAGGCGGGCTTTTTTATTTCTTTTTTCTCCATGGAGACTCCAGGAGCTCCTCCTCGAGGGCGCACTCGGGCTTGCCGGGCACCCTTCCCGTAAACCACCGTATTTTACGGGGTAGGGTTGGGCCATTCCCGGAAAATCCCGTACTTTCCTAGTACAATACTAGGATTATCCCGTACCTTCCTACTATGATACTAGGATTATCCCGGAGCCGTACCTGGAAGATACGGGGGCGCTACGGGATGGCGAGGAAGGCATGGTCTCTGACCGGGGGGTTCCTTTACAGAAATTGTAAAATACGGGAAGATACGGGAGGGGGCTTGGAAAATACGGGAAATTTTTCTGAAATCGCCATTTTCCTCTCGTTGAACACGGGTTTGACCGGGTTCCTTCCCCCGTATATCCCGTACTCTCCCCAGTCGCCCCCGTGCCGCATCGGGTGTCGGAGGTGGCAGGGGAGGGGGTTGGCCGTTCGGGTGGCCCCAAGTGGGCCGTGGTGGGGGGAAGTGGGGGAGGGGGCTACGCGGTGTGGCGTGGAGTGCAGGGTCGTGTGGGGTTACGGGTGGAACGTCCTTCCCGTACTTTCCTATATATTCTCCCGTATGCTCCCCGTAGTCTCCCCGTAGGTTCCCAATCGCTCTCCCGTACTCTCCCAATCGGTTCTCCCGTAGCTTCCTATGGATTCTCCCGTATGCTTCCCGTACTTTCCCATGGCATTATCCCGTATGGCTCCGTTCTATTCCTATTGGGTTCCCCCGTACTTTCCCTTGTGGCTTCCCCCGTAGGCTTCCCGTAGTGTTCCCATGGGGTTCTCGCGTATGGCTCCCGTATTTTCCTATGAGTGGCCTGTGGTGTTTCCGGGGAGGGTACGGGAATGGCCGGTGCCAGAGATTTTTATTTTTTATTTTTGTTTCAGTCACCGTAATTTACGGGGTTGGGTTGGGGGAGCATGGGTGACGTGACCGCTTGGCATGTGAAAAGGAGACAGCCATGAAACCCAGGAAGAGATACGAGTACATCGTTTCCGGCAACATTCGCGGGATAGCGCAGGAACCTGCGCTCGCCCATACGCCGAAAGATGCCGACGTGGCCATACTCGGTGCAGTGGCCGGAGCCCTCGGGAAGTTGGGGTGCGTGAAGGAGGATGGGAGCCTGGATAGAGTTGAGGCCACCATCTACATCAAATCCGCCAAGCAGAAAAGCTATAGCATGACCGCGTACAGCGTGTCCAAGTTCGGCATCATCCGCGAGCTGCTGAATAGCGACGAACACATCGCGTCGGTCACTGTCCGCAGGCTCAGTTCCACCCGCAGGTTTGTCGAATGGATTGTGACCAAGGTCCCGGCATAGGAGATTCCATGACTAAGGACGACCCAAGATACATTTTACTCACCGACCTCACTGCCGCTTCCATCAGGAAATACTACACCAGGGTCACGGGCAAGGCCCCACTTCCCCAGGAGAAAAGTGAATTTGTCGCCTTCATGAAGGAACATCGCGCAGAGTGGCAACGCTCCGACGAGTTCGCCAGCATGTTCACGCTATGCCCGCCGGACTACCTCTATGTACTGTCAAGGGCATACTACGGCGACGGCAACCTGTTCAAGGGCGGGATGAACCTCTCCGAAAGAGTCGTCGAATGCCTCAGGTCGGCACACGAGCAATTCACCAAGGAACAGCACACGTTCGTCAACGCGCGGATGGTCGAGATAGTCCTCGACCAGCTAGGGATAAAGATTGATGACGAAAAGGAGGCCGGATGGCACACGAAATCAAATGGCGCATAAGGGTGGAGCGGACGTACTCCAAGAGCTACGAAGTCACCGCCCCCACTTCGGATGAGGCAGCGGCGATTGCCCTCGGTCTCGCGAAGAAGGAGAGGATGTCCGGTGCCGTGCCCGGAAAGTACGGGACGGCCGTGGAGAAGGAGTATGCGGCGGACTGGGACGAGATGGACACGCTCCTCGTTCCCAACGGGCTGTTCGGCGGTTCCGTAGTCACCGAGGCGATACTGAGGTCGGACAGTGAGGACGGCGGGGATTTCGCGAGGAGCAAGAAGGTGCTCGGTATGGCGAAGAAGGCCCTTGAGAGCGGGGCCACGTGGTTCCGGGTCAGGGAGAATGCCGACAAGGTGTTGTCAATCGACCCTATAATGAGCGTATCGGACGCTAGGTCCATGGGGTACAAGGAGTACAGCATTCCCGGGTTCCCGGATAAGTACGCGAAGAAGCGCAAGAGCGTTGTCGGGCACCAGCAGTTCACCTAAGAGTTCGGATGTCCCGTCGGGGACGACGAGCTGCCGAAAATCCAGGCGGGAACGGACGTGTTCGACCTCAGCCTTGGAAAGTCTGGCTACGGGAAGTTACTCTGCCGCATTCCCGAGGATGCCCGGCTTGCCGGGATTACCGGCGACCGGGAGCACGACTGCATAGTGGTCCGGCGCGACGGTAGCCTCCAAGCGACCTACTTCGTCAACCTTGTGCCCAGGTACGAGGCGTAATTTCTAACCAATGGGAGTGCATTATGGGAACTAGACTTCGCCGTGTCAGCGACCGTACATTCAACGACAACGAGGCATCCGCTATCAAGGACAAGAGATACCTGAGCATAAAGCGCACTCGCATAGCCACCGGGAGGTTTCGCGCTATGTTCGAGAAGGAGGGCGTAGGCCGCGTGGTACTTACCGCCGTCTCCGCAGCCCCGGGTGCCGAGAAAATGATACAGGTGACGGTGTTCCTGTTGCCGTGCTACGCCTCCCGAATGGGGGCCAGCAGCGACGGAATCAGCTTCCTCGTCTCCGGCGGGGACAAGAATAGCGTCCACGGGGCTGTGTCGGTGGGCTTCCGTTCGCTGAACGCCATGGAGGCGCTCGCCGAGGCATCATACGGGGACAGGGTAAGCAAGTGGGAGCACTCCAGGGCGATGCACATGCCCGTTTTGGAATGTTCCCCGGAAACTACAGCAAGGAGCAAGTAAAAATGGCATTGACAAAGAACGAATACAGTACGCCTCGCCTTGAATACGACGAGGAGAGGAGGGTTCTCGCGGTCGTCCCGGGAACCACCGGAAACCACGGGGTCGGACGGGAAGGCCCCGGCATCCGCGACCGTGGGTATGCAAGCACAAATGGGTAACATTACATGAAGAACGCCACTCCAGACAAGAAGACATACCGCCTCAGCCACCGCGAGGACACCTGTGCATCCCTCACCCTCGAGGTGGAGGACGGCAAGCTCAGCGCAGTCTACGAGGCCGACGAGACCGACGTGTGGGAGCACGGGTACGCCAGCGCCACTATCGACATCCCGGAGGGCACCGAGGGCACACCGGAAGCCATGGCAGGCGTCCTGTTCGCCAACGAGCCGTTCATGGAGGAGGCCGGGGAGCGAATAGGGGAGTTGTCCGACTGGTACGTCCCGGATGGAGACGAGGCGATATGCGCTGCAAGGGCGCTTGTCACGGAGGCCATCGAGCGTCTCGGCCAGGCGGGTCTCGTCCTCGTCGCTGACGGGAACGGAAATCTCAGGGCCGCAAAGAGCGGTACGGAGTTCCGTTCCGGGAAAGGCGTCCATGGATGGAAGTCGGCAGAAGAGCTTCCCGTTGTGGGTACGGTCGACTCGGTGTACCCGTCTGGAGCGGTGTACAGGGCATAAATGTAGATTTATGCTATAAACCGGCGAATAGCAATCCCATCAAGAGAACCTTTTAACGAGAGAACCGAAATGCCTAACGCAAACCTCAACAAGGCCAAGGCCGCCAAGAACGACGAATTTTACACCGTAATCGCGGACATCGAACGCGAAATGAACGCCTACTTCGACCGCGACCCGGATGTTTTCCGTGGCAAGACCATTCTCTGCCCCTGCGACGACCCGACCTGGAGCAACTTCACCAAGCACTTCACGCAGAACTTCGTCCGCTACGGGCTGAAGAAACTAATCTGCACCGGCTACCACAAGGGAGCCAAGGGCATGAAGTATGTCCTCGAAGGCGACACGAACGGAAACGGAAAGGTCGAAGAAACCGACATCGTGGCTTCAGAAATGGAAGGCGACGGCGATTTCCGTAGCGCAGAAGTCCAGGAACTGCTCAAAGAAGTGGATTTCATCATCACGAATCCCCCCTTCTCGCTCTTCCGCGAATTTATCGCTTGGATTATGGAACAAGGGAAAAAATTTGCAATTATCGGTTCGCAGAACGCTATCACCTACAAGGAAGTGTTCCCCCTCATCAAGGGCAACCAAGTATGGCTTGGAGCCACCGGGAACAACACCGATATGGTGTTCCGCGTGCCGGAAGGGGTCGAAATTAAGGCTTCCGACCGCGCCAAGGCGGAGCGCATGGGCTACAAGGGCAACTATACCCGTCTCGGAAACAGCTGTTGGTTCACCAACATCGAACACGGCAGGCGCCATGAAGTGCTTGACCTTTGCACCAAGGCACAGCTGAAAAAGCGCGGAGTGGAGTTCCCGAAGTATGACAACTACAGGGCCATTGAAGTGTCCAAGGGGGCATACATCCCCAAGGACTACAAGGGGGTGATGGGCGTGCCCGTCACATGGCTGGACAAGTACAACCCGGAACAGTTTGAAATCGTGGGTGCTACGGAATCGGAAGGTCAAGGTTTCTCTAATGGTCTTTGGGAAGGTGGCAAGGCACAAGCCGTAGTAAACGGTGTTCCGGTTTACAAGCGCATCTTCATCAAGCACAAGCCTGCCGAAGCCGAAGAGGCCGGGGAATAGGAATCACGGAAAATTTTCCTAATTTCCCAAAGTATCGCATAGAAGGACTATCAACCGGAAAAGGAGACCCGACGATGGAACCGACAAAACTTTTTGAAATCTTTGACGAAGTGGCCCGCGCAGAACAGCGTCCGGGCGAAATGGTGTCCCGCTACGCCACAGTCAAAATCCGCGACCTTGTAAACGGGGCCATCTTCGATGCCGCCGAAAACAAGGGTCTCTATGCCCTTGACGGCCACATCATCGTCCAGCCCAAGTACCAGCGCTTCTACATCTACGGGGACGGCAAGCGCGATGTCAAGGTCATTGACTCCATCATCAAGGGCCTCCCCATCGGCATGATTAGCCTCTACTTGCCGGGTACTCTCGCCCGTGACGGCAAGCCGATGGCAGAAGTCCTTGATGGGCAGCAGCGCCTTACCACAATCATCCGCTACTGCACGGAGAAGTTCTCCGTCAATATTGACGAAAACCCGTTCAATTTCTACACCCTCCCGACAGAAGTCCAATGCAAGATTCTTGACACGGAAATCCCGGTGAGCATCTGTGCCGGAGGCGAAAAGATGCGCAACGACTGGTTCAAGACCATCAACATGCAGGGAGTCGCCCTCACGGACATGGAAATCCTCAACTGCGTCTATTCCGGTGAACAGGTGGAATCCCTCAAGGAAAAGTTCTCGCATGCCACCCCGTACCTTTCCAATGTGGCCCTGCAATATATCAAGGGCGACCCGATGCGTCAGGAAATCGAGGAGCAGGCAATCATGATGGTATGCCCCGATGTGGAAGCCTACCTCACCGAACACCGTCGCGACCCAGATGTGTCCAAGGTGGATGCCAAGTTCCACGCCGTCATTGATTGGGTGGACAGCATCTTCCCGGATTACTACAAGGAAATGAAGGGTTTGGAATGGGGCCGTCTCTATGACGAATACCACGAAAAATTCTTCAACTCCGAAGAATTGGGGAAGATGGTTGCCGAACTCATGGGCGACGAACACGTGACCGCCAAGAAGGGCGTGTTCGAGTTCGCCTTGCAGAAGGTGTCCGGGGCTGACCCCACCTCATCCCTGCTCCATATCCGAGTGTTCGAGGAATCGACAAAGCGCACGGTCTTTACCCGTCAAACAGCCGAAGCCAAGCAGAAAGGAGTGTCTAACTGCCCACTCTGCGCCATCGAGGACGGTCCGAACCGCTTCAAGATGTATGGAATCAAGGAAATGGAGGCAGACCACGTTTCTCCATGGTCTAGGGGAGGGGCAACTGATATCGGGAACTGCGTCATGCTCTGCACGACCCACAACCGGGCCAAGGGAAACCGCTAGGCATCTAAAAACGGCTACAATAGCCCACACTTGCCACTTTTAACGCCAGCAACACTTTGGATGGGCATAACCAATTTTTAACGTACAACGCCGGGAACATCCCGGAGGAGACCTATATGGGAAGACGAGTAATCCACGAAATGCACAACCTCTTCTCCATCACGGAGATTGTCACCAAGAACAGCGAACACGGGGAGATTATGGACGGTAAGCCGGTGGTGTTCCAGCTCCTCTCCAGCAACAGGTACAAGGCTGCCGACCGAATCATCAAGCGTATCAAGAAGAAGCTCGGTATTGACCCTACCGCCGGGGACAACCGTTTCTTCGACACAGTGGTCAAGGAAGGCGGTGCCACCGCCCACGACGGCAAGGGCAAAAACTACCACTGGTACATCAACAAGGTGTCCCTCTAGGTCAAGCTACGGCCAAGAGCGAAACACGGCACAGAGGCAAGGAGGCCAAGGCAATGACTAGAATTTCCAAGCAGGGCGAGTTCGCCATCGCTTTCAAGGACGGCAAGCATACCGTACTGTCGATAAGGTACAGTACGGACTCCGGCCTGGAAATGTGCGCGTACAAGTACAATAACCGCAATACAAGGGTTGTTGCCACGGGTAGCGGTCCCGAAATCCTCGGGAACGAAAACCCGGTTCTCGTCTCCATCATGGAGATATGGGAGTGCAAGGTCGGCACGAAGCTAACCGAAGCGCAGCTTGCCCGTCTCAATGCCTACGTAGTGACGGCAAGGAAGGGCAGAACCCCCTATATCGAGAGCGTGCCGGGCAAAAGCATGGACATCGACCACATGGCCGTTCTCGCATTGGAGCCGCATGTCGCGACCGTCGAATGGGAAACCGACGGAGAAAGCCTTTCCGCGTGCGGCCTGTCGCGTAAGGTAATCCTTCCGTTCGATTTGTCCAAGGACGAAGTAGAGGAGTGGCTTAGCGGGACATTCGGATTCTGCGTTACCGGATTCACTACCAATTTCTAGCACGTTTTCTTCCTCGCCGAGGGCCCGGGTTTCCCGGGCCCTTTTTTGTCGTCCGCCGAAGCTGAAGCGCAGAGCTTCCTGCGGCGGGCGTTATCGGTACCACCGTATTCTACGGGGTCAGGTAGGCGTATATGCGGAATCGCGAACATGGTCTACGTATAAAAGATAGGGGTACGCCTCATCAAAGCGTAGACATCGAAAAGGAGAACCACAAATGAGCAACTGCGTACTTATCGGCACCGACACCCGAGAAACATTTCCGGCGGTGCCCAGAATCAGCCCCGTATTCAAGGTGTATTCCGTCGAAAAGGAGAATGCCGCCAAGCGTCTTTGGGAAATGTTGCAGCGCGAACTCAAGTGCCAGCTACTCTGTTCAAGCACTCCCGGAAATCCCGTATTCCCCAATATCTCCCACGTCATCCTCGACGACACTGAAGTGGAATGCAAGAGCCTGTACGGAAAACCGCCCGAGAAGGACCACAAGTCATTCGCCCTGGTCGCCTACGAGGGCGGCCGAATCGCCTGGGAAGTGCGATACCCCGTCCCGGCCTTGGGGGAAATCACCGAAGCGGAACCGGCGGGGTAGGACTCATGGCACAGGAAAAGAAGTACGTGATAGCCGTCGCCACGCTCCATAACGGTGTGCTGGATTCCGACTGCGTTCCCTGCGCCGGAACACTCCCGGTGGCCGAGGAAATCAACGCGAGGCGTCCGTTCGGACAGAAGATAAAGGCTTCCGAGGTGTTCGAAGGCGCGGTGTTCCGCTCCATCGACTCCGAAGGCAAGTCACTCGTATGCAAGGTATGTCACTTCCCGGAAAACACCGTATTTTCCGGGGCCGGGCCGGGAAATCCGGGGGAAGCGACGAAAGAAGCATAAAGGAGACACCATGATTAAAAAGTCCAAATTCATCGACCTCTGCCGGGAGAAGATATCGGCCGATGTCAGGTTCACCGAGACTCACAACACCATGATATCGGACCCGAGCGTAATCTACTATACTTGCTTGGAATGCACCGACTTTGACGGGACGACCACGTACGCCCGATACACCAACGACAACGGCAACGTCACCATGCAGGTCCATTACGACGAAGTATGGGTTGACGTGAAGTCCGTGTTCGCCTTCAAGCGCCACATCAAGAAGGCCACCAGGCAACTGCACGAGTTCATGCGCATAAGGAACAAGGCGAGCGACCTTCCACCAAAATACCGGATGGAACTGGCCGAGCAACTCATCGGAAGGTGTGCGCCGAGTGCAATCCAGCAATTCATCAAAGAGCTTCAGAAAAAATACCCCGAGCAGGGAACAAAGTAAGGAGACGTTTACATGGCAACCAGGAACATAGTAGTCAAGCCTTTGAATATTCCCGCCCCCAAGGACATCCTCAAGGGCGGACGCGCCAAGCTGGAGACGTGGCGTACCCCTAAAGGCAAGGATGTCTACGTGAACATCTACCCCAAGGGAATCGGTGACGCCGAGACGGTTCGCCATCTCGACATTGCGACCGTCACGGCGGGCACCTCGCTCTCGGAAATCTTCGCCAAGGCGGGAGCCATCGAACGAGATTTCGATTTCCTCGGGGAGCACTTCCATGCAGTCATGCGTCACGAGGGAGTCCCCACGGTCATCTCGGTAGCCCTTCACGAGACTTTCACCCATAACGTCGTCTCCGGCATCGGTGTCAAGAAGAAGCCCTTCGTCACGTTCAAGGTCGGCGAAGGTGTAAAGACCAAGCGCGGCCAGAAGAGCGGTGAGTTCAGCAGTGGCGAAGTTGCTCTCAACACGCTGAAAAATTATTTCACCCTCGACAGTTGCACCGAGAAAGTGACGATGAAGGACGGGACGCTGCACGTCGACTATATGCGTCGCTGGGCAAACGGAGGAAGCCTCCTTCTTGCCACCGTGAAAAACGTCGACGAAAGTCTCGTGCTGACCATCAACGGGGTTAGCGGGAAATATTTCACCCCCGAGAGCGTGTACAACCAAATCGTCGGGAAGAAAGTCCTCAAGTGAGGTGACGCGCCATGAAAGACGAGAAATACATTTACCTGTACTACGTTTATTTTTCGTGGAGCAGCTACGAATACTGCGTAAAGAACATCTGCTCCACGAAAGGCGCAAAACCGCCGACCCACTACGGTCCCCACAAGCTGTACCGCCACAAGGACAAGGCCGAGCACATCGCGGAAAGCCTGAACCGGAAAGAAAAGGATATTATCGCCGGCACCTACGCCAATAAGGTGACTGCGGAGGAATACGACCGCGCGTTCGTCCACGTGTTCGGGCACCAGGTACACATTTTCCTGGCCAATACCGAGTTCGCCTGCAAGTTCAACAGAAACTGGGAGAAACGCCATCCGTCGCAGTACATAGCCGATATTGCCCATCCCATCAGGGACACCCTGCACTACACGGCAATGAAGATGTGCGAAAGCGAGGACAGGGAACGCTCCATCAAGCGCCTGGAAACCCTTCTTGCGGAGCACGGCATCGATTCGACATTCAAGGAGTGACGGTTCAAAACTGTTGCTGGTTTAAAACAATTAACAAAGGATATACGACATGATGAACGTAACTAAAGTCCAAGTCTTCCCGTTCAAGGAAAACCCGAACCTCAGCACCGTCAATGGCCTCGCAATCGTGGAAATCGAAGGCGCCATCGTCATCCGCGGAATCAAGATTATCAAGCCGCACGATTCCGACGAACTCGTTGTCGGCTACCCCATCGACCCCTTTTACAAGGACGAGGAATACAAGAACCTCGTGTTTTTCACAGACCCCTCCTTGAAGGCCGAAGTCGAAAAGCAGATTATCGACAAGTACAATGAGCTCATCAAGAAGGAATAACTACCGCGCTGCCAAACGTATGAAATCCACGCGCTGCCTAATAGAAATGCCAGGAACTATCAGATAAGAAGCGCAACCAAGACTGCGGGCCCGGATTTTCCACAGGCCCGCAATTTTCGGGGCACGTTTACCATTAACACCGTAATTTACGGGGTCGGGTTGGGGCATCATCGGAAACGCGACGGCTCTAACAACCGAAGGAGCCCACATGAGCGACTACACGAAAGAAGCCAACGCATTCATCGAATCCCTGCTTCAGCAGGGCTACGACAGGCAAGACATCTACGCCAAGTACGTCGGCAAGTCAAAGCAGGTCATCTATCCCGTAATCGACGAATCGGGAAAGCCTCGTCTCAAGAAGCGTGTCTTTTCCAACAAGAAGGAGGAAACCGTATGAGTCTGATAAACGTGTCCGTCATATACAAGTCCGCCGATTCCGACCAGAAGTACATCACCTTCTGCCGCATACCGGGACCAACGTATAACGAATACTTCATCAAGCAGGTCTGCATGAACTACAACTGGGAGTACGTGTCCTCGCAGGAGGAGCCTGACCCATTCCGTCGCATCAGCAAGGGAGAGAAGGAACGCCTGGGCGTAATCCGCAAGCCGTACGACTTCTTCGACCGAGGACGACAGAAGAAAGGGCTCGGCGTGGAGATGACATCCGAACTCTGAGCGAGACTTCCATCAGAAGGGAATTATGAGCTACAAAGAAATAGAAGATTTTGTTACCGACAAAAGTGGCTTTGTGGACCCCGAAAAAGCAACGGCCGTTGATTTGTACGGACTTGAAAAGGCAAAAGAACTCTTTGCAAATGGAGGCCCGAATTATAATACTCGGGAAAATTTGCGTATTATCGCTTTAAACAAATATCTGGTGGGAAAATTGTAAATGCAGGAACTAAAAGCGTATTACCTTATAGTTTAACAGGGCTTCAAAAAACTAGGAATTAAAACACATAGCCACATAGGCCCGAAAATAGAAACTATATCAAAGGAGCCGAAATATGACGAAGAAGACCAAACAACCCAAGCAAATATATCCAATATGGTTCCGCATCTCACCAAACGGCGTGTGCAACCGCGACATTTATACAGACAAACCGCCCAATCTGACCATCATCAGCAAGAAGCCCGACGACCCGGTGCAGTTCGTAATTGAGGTTGACGGCCACAAGTACCCGTTCGACAGCCGGAAAGTCTATGGCAACGGCGGTACGGCCTATTACGATGCAATCTACTTCGAACGCTCAAACGCAGAAGGCTTCAAGTTCTCCGTAATCGACCGCGACTTCGCGAACAAGAAGATGAAGGATGTCAAGCCGCTCCTCACCAAGCTCAAGCGCGAAATCGCACTCGCGGCAAGGCGGAACACAGCATACCACGCGAAGCTGGCTGCTGACCGCGCGGCATACGAGAAGGAACAGCGTTACCAGCAATTCCTCAAACTGAAGGCAGAATTTGAACCAGAAACCAAGGAAACCAAGTAATATGGAACACGTAGTAATCCCGCATTGCATCAGCGTAATCTAACGGAGGATTTTTATGAGCGTATGTCCTATTTCCCAAAGGGTTAAACGGATGTATCCGTTAAGGAAATTCGAACCGCACCCTTATTACATCAAGATGTCGGACGGACGTATCTTTGTCACGCCACCCGCAATGACGGCGGAGATTGATTACGTTAAACGAACTGCTTATGCGTGTGCCGTTAAAGATGCAGCCACCAATCAGTTTCCCTTAACTATCAAGTGGTAGACCGCTTATGTTTAACGGGGCTTCAAAAACTAGGAATTAAAACGTCGAATAGGAGGAATAATGGCTACTGAAAATATCGTCTTAACTCGGTCAAATTATGTTCGCTATGGGGAAGCGTCACTTGCGGCGTCCGTAGAGTGGTTCGAACAACACCCGAATGAAGCTGAAGATGTTAAGCGAGAGGTTACTCCCAGTGAACTGAAAGAGCGTCGCGATTTGATTTGGAATCGTACCGTAGAATTGTTCAACGACCCAGAATTTCAGCCAGAAATCGTGCCGGAGATTTAACGGCGCCCACACTTTAAAGGAGACATTAGCAATGTACCTGTTCAGACGTACGGAGATTGAAATCAAGCCGACGAACCACTGCGAACTTTGTGTACATGAGTCGCTGACACCTGACCTCCACCGAGCGATTGGTGCTCTCGAACATAACCTCATGGGTTGTTTCGCCCTGCGTTCCGGCCAGTTGCCCAATGGTGGCGTTCCCGGAAAGAACGGACTGATGTTCCATGGCACATGCAACAAACGCCTTTCGGACGAGCACCCTTGCGGTGTTATCGTCTACCACACCTGGGTCGAGGTCTACAACGTCGACTATATCCCGAAAGGGTACCTTCTCTGCGGCATGCCTGTCGGGGACGGGAACGGAAGGGAACGCCATCGCGGGTATTCCCCTGCCGATGGCGTGGACGTGGCCATGGCGGACTTCAAGGCACTCGGGGAGGACTACAGCATGGCATCGTCCCAGTTCTACGACGAATTAACAACGCACCACTCATTTGAACACTGGAGCGCTGCCCATTCCGCCGTCTACCGCCTGACCGCCAAGTGTGCCGGAGCAAGGCTGCATCCCACCAAACCCATCGAAATTCCCGCCATCCCCGGACCTACCTATGTGTCTTCCGGTTCGCCAATGCACCTTGTCGCCGAAGAAATCAGCAGCGACTACTGGGACGCCCTTGAAGAACTGAGGCTACACAACCATTACGTATATTACAGGATGCCGTGGGAGAAGGACACCAGCATCTGCGTTACCGCTACGAGCATGGGCGGCAGTTTCAACAGCATAGACGGTGGATATTCCGTCAGCCTGGTGCTGGAAAGCAAGGGAACCCGCCGGCTTATCGCCGTGGCGCACGGGACGAGAGGTTATTCCCCCGAAGTCGTCCGCTATTGCGACAAGGAACACTTCGTCACGTATGCGACGGAGCTCAAGGAGAAGTTCTCCCCCCAGGGTTTTGAGAAGGAAGTGTCCGCCGAGCTCGAATCCGCGCTTCGCACCGCGCAGAATGCCATATGTCCCGGACTACCGTAAAATACGGGGTCGGGTAGGGAAACAATCGGTTTCGCGACAGGTCAAATTGAAAGGAGACATACCATGAACAGACAAGAATTTAAGAAGTACCTCGAAGACCACCCGTTCAACTACGCTATGCTCGAACTGCGTCGCCAGGCCGGCGAACGAGCCAATAGGCACGGCTATCGCTACATGACTTTCGCCGAACTCCAGGAGGAGCTTTGCGGCTATGTCAAGTCCGGCAACATGCCCATGAGCGCGGCCATGAGCGATGCGATGCGCCTCTTCAAGAATGTCGACAACGGCAAGGAAATGTTCCGTGTCGAAGGTCCCGGCGGTCCTAACGGGTGGAAAATCGAACGTGTCTACCGCGACAAAATCGACTGGTGGCTTTTCGACAGCGAGCCCTTGCCTGACCAGCTTGACCCCGAGACTGCCAAGAAAGCCGACAAACTCTGGAAACAGTTCAATGACGGCATCAGGAATCTCGGCCTGACCCTTGTCATTGACCTCAACATCGACTACGACCCGCTACATCTCGGCGTGATAGGCGGAAAGGTGAAAACCCACCCGGAGCACTCTTGCGACGATTCCACCCATTACTTCGATACGCCGACGTGCGAATACATTTCCGTGAACACGCAGTACAGTACCATCGTGAAGGATTTTGATGCCTGCCAGGACGACTAAGGCCGGGTCGGTATAGAAAAAAAATAATAAAAAAAGAGGCCAAAATGGAAAAAACTTACCGCATCTCAATTTCCGACGACGGCGCATGCTATACCCTGCACATCTTTGCCGTACGTTCGGACAGGGAGCTTGAAGAAAATATTCTCCTCAGGGCATCCGTAACGGCCGGCATCATCAAGGACGAATCCGACATTTGCCGAGACAAGTACAACATCGAAGTGGAGGACATCACTGACGCAAGCGATAAGGACTATATTCTTCGCGAATGCGCCGAGATGGATGGCGTTCACGACCTTTCCCCGGAAACAATCGAGCAGGCCATCAAGGAAGACGCCGAACGGCGGGATTTCCAGATTGACTTCAGACTTACCGCAGTCTGCCACGTCAAAGTCCGGGCAAGAAACAAAGACGAGGCGCTCGAGTATGCCGAACAGTTCATGGCCGATGCCGACTTTGGCCCCTGCGAGGACATCGAGTGGGAACAGACCGGCACGGAAAACGAAAAGAACGAAAATGAAGGAGACTAACCATGAAGAACCACTTTGACGAAAAACAGGTATATATTCCCGGAAAGAAACGCCGCAAGCTGTGCATAGAGCTTGCGAACCGAATCATGGACCGCGCAGACCGCATGGCCCTTCCCAAGGACGGGAACTGTCCCGAACGGAAACAGTGCGTCGTCGCACTCCTCACCGAGAAGACGGAGCAGTTCATCGACCTCTACTTCGATGCGTGGACGAGTGCCTCCCAGGTACTCGAGGGCCTCAACGCCCGGCTTCCCAGGGTTCTTTCCGGCAAGCGGGTCCAGCTCGGTTTCGTTGGAAAGGACGGGCGAAGCCGCATGCGCGACATCGAGATGGAAACAACCAAGTAACTACGGGAGATTGACCAATGAAACGCAAGACAACACCCCAGAAGCCGCCCCTCAAGAAGGGCGACAACATCGACAACAATGTCGACAACTCGAAATACCGGAACATCCTCCTACAGAACATCACGGCCAAGTATACCGTAATCGACATCAAGATGAAAAAGAAAACGGAATACAAAATCCAGGGCATCCACGAAGTCGAGCCCAGGGATTTCAGGAAGGGCAACAAGGACCCTCTCTATACCTACACCCTCCTGTACGGGGTCACGAAATTTATCAAGCGCAAGGGCGAAACGTACATCGAGGACGTTTGCTGGGTAAATATCGGATGCAAGGGCGGCGAGGATTTCAACCGAAGCTCGGTGATTTCGGAACTCTCCATCGCCAACTACGGGAAGTACATCTTCTGGGAATACGGCAAGTCCGACCCCTCCCAGCGCTTCAAGCACCTTCGCAAATTCACGTTCCATCCCGAAGAGGTCGCCCGTTTCAACAAGGACATGGAGAAACTCTTCCGCGTGGTGAAGCGTAACCCGGTCTAGGAGGCCACATGGACATCAAACTTATTACCATCGTCGGCGTATGGGGAACCGTAGCAAGGGACCCCATGCAATTCATCGAAGTGTCGCCCCTCGAGCCGACGTGGCGGGACACCGTGTTGAAAACCATAAACAGGTGCATCTTCGCCTACCTCCCGGACATCGTGACGATAGACAACGTCCGCTGCGACTTCGGAACGAAGAAGCCGTACTGTTTCGAATCGTGGGATGCCCTTCTGGAGAAAATCCCCAGCATCAGGTGTATCGTGGACCGCGACCCCAGTTTCTCGGTCGTGCTGAAGTCAACCGGCAATGGCCGGAGCGGCCGGGACTTCTACCTGTACTTCGGTGTAAGGTAGGCCGGAATAGGAGGAAACCATGGCAGAGACACACCTTACCAGGACCCAGTGGAACGAAATCCTCGAAGCCCTGCGCCAGAAGTCGAACGAGATGTGCGAGCTGGCGAAGAAGCTGGAGGACGTAGTATGGGTCGACCATGTCTTCAAGTACAAGGTCCCCGGCACCTACACGGTGCACGAAGGCGACCCGGTGCCGAAGTGCGAGGCCAAGGCCGCCACGAGGCTTTCCGGGATGTGCATGGAGACGAACACCCTGCTAGCCAGGATGTGCGACTTCGCAAGTGGCGAAACGGACACCCTCGCCGAGTACCAAGAAACCAAGGAGGACGCCGATGGCAAGAACCGGAGGAAATAGCCAGCGGGTTACGGCCGCGCACAGGCAGATAGAAAAGATACGCGAGCTGCTAGGCGACGGAATTTCCGAAGCCAACCGTAGCGGCGAGCTGGTGCTCCAGAAATGCTACGGGAGCCTGGTGGTCGTCGTCAGCATAGCCAAGAGGGGCAAGGGCTTCGGGAAGATGAGCGTTACCACATTCAGCGCCGGGGAGATACGGACCCCGTACGGCGAGGCGATAACGTCTCCACGGGCTAGCTCCAGCCTCGTCGAGGACATCGTCCACGCAACGGCCGAGTTCATCAACGAGTTCCACGAGGCCCAACGGAAGTGCCGCGATGCGTTCACACGAATAGCGGCCAGGCAGAAGAAGATGTCTTCCGTAGCAAAGAAGAAGTGACCAAGACAATCCCGGGAAATCCCGGGATTTAAAAATGGGTCCCGGTACAATAACACCGTATTTTCCGGGGTCGGGCGGGAGCATGAGCGCATTCGCGACGGCTTCCCCGGCAGGCACGGTAAATGGGAGACAATATATGAAGTTCGAATCCATAGTCGGCGCTGTACCAATGATGAACTGCACCGGAATGAGCCTGAGGGTCCGCGTCAGGCTGGCCTTCGACAGCGACAGCGAGAAGGCCGCTACCCTGGTTGCGAACTCCATACATCCCGCGTCGTCCGTCAGGCTGCTCGGGGACGTGTACCTCGACCTCGACGGCGGGCTCATGCAGGGCCCCCAGGTGATAGTGGACGGCAAGGAGCCGGACGGGACACGCCTTACCCGCTACTTCACCACGGAGAAGAACTGGAAAGGCGCCATACGCTCCGTACAGGAGTACCTGTCCGCGCTACGGAAGGAGGCCAGGAAATGAAGAGGATGACCACGGTGGCGGCGCTTGCCGCCTGCGCAGAACTGCTCGGGGGTAGCCCAAACGGCCTCCCGGAAAAGTTCACGTACAGCGTCAGCCCGTTCAGGGGAGGCACGGCGTACTACCTGGACGCGAGCCATTCCCGTCTCTACATGGACGGCGGGAAGCCGACATGCTCCTACCTAGGGGACCTCGTCTTCCCCGCCTTGTACGACGAGCGGCTTGACGCCCACTACTGCCCGGCCGTCACGATACGGCACGTCGCGTCCGTGGAACCGCGAAGGTTCAACGGGAAATGCCTCGGGATGGTGTGCGGATACGACATAGCCGTTCCGGGAGGCGGCTACATGCTAACCACCGACCTCGTGGAAAGGTGCCCGGACATAATCGTGACCGTGTACCGGGACGGACGGATGTCCGTCGTGGCGGCGAAGAACTTCCGCCCCGACGAGGACGCATCCCCGTATTTCAGGAACGGGAAGCTGATTGACCTCCACTTCATCACCGAGCCGGTGCTCGTTGACAAGTGCGGGGGCGGAATGTACCGGAGGCAGCTGGACTACTGGCTAGGCCCATCCCTGCGGGAAGGGGACCGGAACGAGAGGGTGAGCATCGAATACGACGGGTGGGACGGGACATGAGGAACGAGACGAATTTCAACAACCAACGGAGGACACCATGAGCGCCACGAAATATTTTTCTTCACTGGGGGACGGGAAGATGGCCCCGTTCGAGGGAAAATCCGACGCCGGCCGCGTGGAAACGTTCTTTTCCCAGAACGGAATAGTCCTCAGGGTCGAGGGGGTCGAGCACGGCCCAGTAGTGACCAAGTACGTAGTCACCCTCGTCAACGACACCGACCACGTTTCCAAGGTCGAGGGGCTCAGGCGCGACCTGGGGCTCCGGCTCGGCGTGGGGGCCAACCGCGTCTTCATCGGGGAGACCCGCTGGAACGGGGGAGTATACCTCGCCATAGAAGTGCCTAACGCATCCAGGGTGGCCGTCCCCCCGTCCTCCGTAATCCCGGTCCCCACTGCCGGCGTGGACGCATCGGGGCTCCTCGTGGGCGTCGGTGTGGACACCTCCGGCGTGCCGTTCAGGATAGACCTCTCCAAGGCGCCGCACGTCCTCGTGGCGGGCCAGTCCGGGAGCGGCAAGTCCGTGTTCCTGAACAGCCTCGTGTGCGGCCTGCTCGACAACTATGGGGCTTCCGAGTGCCTCGTGGGCATAATCGACCCCAAGGGGACCGAGTTCGCCGCTTTCGACGGGCATCCTCACCTGTCACTCCTCGAGGAGCGCAGGGCTGTCCCCGCCGTATGCGGGATAGGCAAGGCCGGAGAGGCCGAGTCCGTGTTCACGGCGCTCGTGGAGGAGATGGAATCCCGCATGTCCGAGTTCGGCCGTGCCGGAGTCAGCAACCTCCGGGAATACCGCGGGGTTTCCGGGGAGACTTACCACATGCCGTACTACGTGCTGGTCGTGGACGAGTTCTATGACCTCCTCATGAACTACCCGGACACCGAGAAGCCGCTCTCAATGCTCGCCGCCAAGTCCAGGAGCACAGGAATCCATCTCGTTCTCGCCACGCAGCGCCCGTCGGTCGATGTCATCCGCGGAGCCCTGAAGGCGAACCTTTCCACCCGAATCGCCCTGAAGGTCGCATCCCGTACCGATTCCCAGGTCATCATCGACCAGGGAGGGGCCGAATCCCTGTGCGGCAACGGCGACATGCTGTACTGCGGACCCGATGGGGACGTTCCGCGCAGGCTCCACGGATGCCTGGTCACGACCGCGCAGATTGTCGAAATGGTGGCCGCGACACGCAAATAATTTGTAATTTGGGCAATGAAGCCCACACAAAAAAGGATAGCGATATGAAAATTCAATTTACTTTAGACTGGAATCCGTTTAAAACCAATTCAGAACTTTTTGAAGTTATAGCTTCTATCGTGTGGAACGAATTTCACGGCGAAGCTCTTAATATAACCTATACTGATAATAAAATTTCTTTCACTTTCAAAAAAGGTCGTTGGAGTGATAGTCGCTACTTTAACAAAGAGACTTTCCGCAATGAGTGTGGAAAAGTCAATATCCGCATTACATACGGCATAGAAATTGCATAAGTAAAACAAACCCATCGCGAGAATTTCGGGGGCTTACTAAACAATGGAATAAAACATGACAAAGATTACACTATATTACCCTAGATTCGCGGAACCGGACGGTGAACCGGAATCTACAGAATTTAACTCGCTGGACGACTTAAAGAAGTATCCGGGCATCAAGGACAGAATGTTTGGCCTGTTCGGTCTGCGTAAAACGTTCGCCTACCAGGACTTAACACCTGAATCTGGCCGGAGAGAATTCTATAAGCATGTCTTTCACAAAACTAGCGATGGTGGGCACTGGGGAGCAGCTATCATAACCGGAAATACGGCCGAGGAAGTGACTGCCGGACTCAAGATTCTGGGTACGAAAGCTGTGCCAAGCGATAAGTGGTGACGATAATTTAGGTTTAACGGGGCTTACTAAACAATGGAATAAAACGTAACAATTAACTGCATGGAGGTAGATAAATATGCTTTTTGAACTTTTCCTTGGTGCATTTGGCGCCTATGTTGCAACAACGGGTATTCGTGGTGATGTGTCGGTCCTCGAGGACGTACTAACCGAGCGGCTAAGCAACAAAAAATACTTTGGGCGGACATAGCTTTTAATTTTTTGGAGGTTAGAATCATGAAAGATGAGACCGTAAAGCTCTTTGCTACAATTCTCGGCTCGAAAACGCTGGCCGAATCCGCAATCGCTTACCTGGCCAGGTGCCGCACGATACCGACCGTCGAGGAAACTTCTTCCGCTCTCAGCGTACCCGCGCTGACCGCCAAGAAGATTGTGTCCGCGGCCCGCCTCAGCACTGTGTTCCTCCTCGACAGCAAGGCCATCAGCGTCAGCAACCCCGACCTCGTCGTGGCATACCTGAGCGACCTCAAGTGCGCGGAGGTCGAGCACTGCGTCGTGCTTACCGTTGCGGCGGACAACACTCTCATCAACAGGCACACCTGCTCCATGGGCATCGCCTGGGGGACTACAGTCGACGCCAGCGTCATCTACCGCTACGCCCTCGAGGACCGTGCCCGTAGCATCATCATCGCCCACAACCACCCGTCCGGGAATCCCTATTTCAGCAAACTCGACTACAAGTTTGCCTCCGAGCTCATCCAGGCCGGGAAGGTGATGCACATCAACTTCCACGACAGCATCGTGGTGTCCCACCGCGGATACTGCTCGCTGAGACAGGAAAATCCGGGCCTTTTCGAGACAAATACCCCGATGTAAATATCATTTTACCTTAAATGTGTTACAGGGGTATACCCATCGCATGGATTATTAATTTATATTTTACACCACCAAAAGTACATACAACCGATACAACCGCAACCCAACGAATACAGGAGAAATCATGGACTTGACTACGGACGAATACAAGAACAGCGTACGCCGGGCGTACGAACGGGCATGCAAGCTGATACCCAACGCCGAAGTCGAAAAGCAGTACATCATCAAGGCGAAACAGGGAGACATCAACGCCCGTAACGTCCTCTATGAAAAACAGCTTCCCGCGCTCATCAAACTGGCCGAAAGCAGCAACTACCGCGTCTACACGGGCAACGCCGCCGAGCTTGTAGCCGTCGTCATGCCCATCATGGACGAGGCCATCAAGAAATTCGACACCTCCCTCGGGATGCGCTTCTGGACATACCTGTACCACCAGGCCAAGAACGCAATGAACAAGGAAAAGTACGAGGACCACCTCATCCACGTTCCCGAGAACCACGTCAAGGCAAACCGCAGGAATCAGTTTGCCGCCATGGAATCCGGCGATGCACCCATCAGCGGCGGGGAAGGCCGCATGACACGCTTTGACACCTTTACCGGAGACACCGAGGGAACCATAATCGAGCACTCGCAGCAACGCGAATATCGCGACATCACTACGAAAGCCATGGCAGCCCTCGACAAGGAAGAACAGTACGTCGTCCGCAAGTGCTTCTTCGAGTTCGAACAGCCCGACCCCAAGAAGCCGGACAGGCTTCCCTGGACCACCGCCTCCCTTTCCAAGCACAGCGGGATGAGCAAGGACCTCATCACCAGAATCCGCAAGACCGCCATCGCCAAGCTCCGCAACACGGTCAACGAAGCAAGGGAATGGTACGTCGACGCCACTATCTAGGAGACCACATGCAATCCAAAACACTGAGACGTTTCGCTACCCTCCTCGCCTGTCTCTATACCATACGTGATGACAATAATGCCCCGAACGAGCTAGCGCCCGAAGTCAAAAATCAGGTCAACACCATCGAGGACATGCTCTACGGCCTGCTCGACAGGCTCGTCTTCTCGAACACGGACGAGAACGGAAAGCCGATATTCATCGACGGCAAGACCGCCAAGGCGATGACCAACGCAATCGCAGCGGTACGCGAAAACGAAGGCGAGCGGGGCAACGCCCCTGAACGCTGGTACAACTGCCTCACCAAGTACCCCTCCGGTACGCTCGACGGCGTACTCAAAATCGAACGCGCCGTCCGGGAAATGCTCCCGAACGGCACGGCGGAAAACACCCAACAGGAACAAGAACAGGACAATCATGAACAAGAACAGGACAACCGCAATGACAAAGAACCGCACTGTTAAGACGGCTAGACAAAAGGAAATGCCGCCGGAATTTTTTGAAATCGCCTATCTGACCGAACGTAGCTCGCCTCGCAGCGACTACCCGGTGTTCAGGTCGATTTACCTTGACGAACTGGCCCAGCTATACACCGAACTCCTCCAGTTCGAGAAGATGTTCCATACCATGCCCAACATGTCCTGCAAGTTCGAACTCCGCAAGGCCACCGAAGGGAAACTGGTGAACCTGTTCTCGGCCAACGGCAACGAAGCATGGACAACGTTCATCGACCATGTCGGGTACGTCCACGGCGACCGCATCCAGTACGAACGTAAACTAACACCGGACATCAACACCTTCTAGCAAGGAAATACCATGGACCCGAAAGAAATTTTGCGACACCTGCAATACCGCATAAACGTCACCCCAGACAGCGACCCGGAAAAGGAAAACGCCATAAGGCTGCGCGACCGCCTCCTGGCAAAGTACGGGATGCGCCTGGAAGACCTTATCGAACAGCGCAAGCATCGTATATTCGGCCCCCTTGTCAAGTCGGATGCAAAGCTGGTGTTTCAGTATTTCCGCCGTCGGCTTGATGCAGTAGCCCAAGAACCCCCGTACAATATCGATTGCTTCCTGCTCAACATAAAGAAAACGGCAAGGCATACCATCGAACTGGACCTCACGGATACGGAATATTCCTTCCATTACCCAATCGTGAGTAATCTTCTTGAGATGTACAGGAAGGTACAAAAAGACTTTGAGAAAAAGATAAAAGCCGAGAACACCAGGCGTCGCAAGGCGCTTAATTACGAATTCTTCGAGAAGGCGGACCTCCTGCAACCCTACGACCCCACCAAGCCGCCAAGAAAAAGGAAATGGAACCTCGCGGACGCGATGGCGGCCGCACGAGAACTTGAGGGGCTTATTTTCCCGGAACAACAGATTCAGCAAGACCGCTTACGAATCGCAGGAGAGTCGAAATGAGCACGGATGATATTTTCATAATTAGCACTGTCGCCCTGCTTGTATTATTGTTCGTTGTCGCAATAGTTTCCGAAATAATGTCCGCAGGTGCAACCGCCGAGCCCAACGACTACTCGGATATCGATGACGACGAACTCCGGAAAAAACTTATCGAACTCGATAATGAAGAAGCGTGGTTGCAGGAACGCACGGAAACTATCGATGCTTCCGACGACGTGGCATTAGAATACCAACGCCGGCGAATCGAATTGCTTGAGGAAGCTGGCTACATGCCATAAACGTATTTTACTAGGGAGACTATACGCAATGGAACCGAAAGAATTGAAAACACTCGAACGGATGCATACGTTGGGTAGTGCATTGGGCATCGACCTTATGGGGATGATTGACCGTGAGAACAACAAGGCCTGGGCACGCCGAGCCGAAAAACGCGCCTCGTATGCCGAGAAGGAACGTCAACGTATCGAGGAGTTCAACAAACGGTTTAATGAACCTAATTCCAAGAATACCGACAACCCCGGCGCCCGGAAATGGAACGAACTCCTGAAGAAACCCATAACTGACTCGCGTATTGTCGAGCCACACGTGCCGCTTGTTACCGAAACACAATCTGATGAAGATGACAACACAATTATTCTTAAGTGTCTCGATGGAGAGATGAAGTTTGCTCGGCAGTCATATAACGAATCCGAACTGGTTCGCGACCTCATCGACAATAACCCAAAATGGATTGCTGAACATACGATACGTGAAGTTTCCGACGAACTATATGAATTATACTGTAAATAATTATGGCTATGTCCACCCAAAGTGTTGATTAAAAATGACCGCGTGGAAGCCAGGTTTAAGTGGGCTGCCATAACGAGGAATTGAAGCCTTAAAGGAGACGCTATGTACCGCACGTACACAATCAAGTTCAAAGATGGAGATGGACAACAATGTCGTTCCCGATACATATCTAGGCTCCCGTTCGCATCCAGATACGGCGTACCCGAATATACCTATGACTTCACCCACGCCGTCAAGTTCACCTACGAAGAAGCGCAGAAATACCTGGAAACCCTCAAGAGCTATTCATACTACGACGAACTGTGCATCTCCCCGGCGTCCCCCGCAAATATCGTCTACAGCGGCTACGGTCAAGCATTTCTCGCCTGGGCTGACGTACACCGCCACGACCAGCTCATGGCGCTCGTGGAAGACTTTATCAATGACAAAGGAACACCTCATGCCCAATAGGTTTAAGTGGGCTGCCATAACGAAGTATTGAAGCTACATAGAACAAATATATAACAAAAGGACACTCAAATGAGCAACTATACAACAAAACAGGCTATCCTCGACGCCGATAACAATAAAGGTGACGTAATCGACCTCCTTGCCCCGCTGGTATGCGACAAGTCCCGATTTACCGTCGAAAACAAGTCCGTGCGTCTGAACGTGCGAAACCCGATTACCGTCGAAGGTTATGTATCGACCGATTTCGACGACATGCGAATCGATTTCAGCATGTCGTACAACGAAGCCCGAGACGACTTCAGCGGGACCGTGCTCGTCATGCAGCACGGCATCCACCGCAATGAATACGGGGAAATGGATAAAACCCCGTCATGGGGAATCCTCGACTACTTCGGCATCGAAAACACCTCCTGGAGCCCAGTAGAAACACTGAAGGGAATAGCCAACCATATCCTCTACGCACTCGACATGGTAAAGGTATACAAGCAAACCGTAGCCCAGCTGGATGGCCTCAAGAAAACCTACGGCATCGACGGTTGACCGGGGCTTCCGAAGGGGTGCTCTAAGAGGGATTAGGCCAATGAAAAAGTCTAAAATAACGAACAAGTACGGTTTGCGTGAATACTCGTTTGTGTTTAAGTGGGCTGTCATAACGAGGAATTGAAGCTTGATGAAAACTCAAAGGAATTAAGATATGAACTTTGAAAAATTAAAAGAAACCTATATTCAACACTTAATAATTATTCCAATGACATCTTTTGACTACACTATAAGCGGTCGTTATCTTATATCCTACAAAGGTGACATTAGAGAAGCATCCTACAATTCCAAAGAAGTCGCATTTAGACTATTGTGCAAGCCCGATACTCCAATACGTGTTCCTGATGTAAGTGGTTACTCATATTTAGGTAAGTTAAATTAAGGGTTAAGTGGGCTGCCATAACAAGGAATTAAAGCCTATGTTCTATATCAGAATTACAACTACGAACGGTTGCAGCAACCTCGGCCTGTTCGTTTCCCTGTATGAAAAGGTTGAAAACGGCGAACACCGCTACTTGCTGGTCTGCGGGGACCAAACTTACGACTGCAAGAATATCACGTCCATATTGTCGCCCTCGTATCAAGAGAGTTTCCGTACTGACGAGGTGGGTACAGACCTGACCGGGAGACATCGCTTTGGTCGTATGTTATCTGGGTTGACCTCTATCTGTTGACCACTATATAATGGAGATAGCCCTATGCCGTCCTACGAACAGATGTTTTGGTTTAACGGGGCTGCCATAATCCTGGCAGCAACACTTTGGGTGGACATATCCATAATTTTTTGTGATTTCGGTATTATTACACCGTCGGCATCGGTAGCCCAAAAATCCGTGGAAAGAGGCGGGACCATAACCAACGTGCCCTTCGGTAAGGCACTAGGTCCGTTCCAGGACTACCTGGTCAACACGTTGCGGGTTCGACTCCCGCCCGATGCCTTATTTCAACCGTGCTTTCACAACGAGGAATTGCACTATAATGGCGAATACGCTTTATGAAAACATTACCAAAAAGCTCAAGCTGGAAAAAGATACTTACGCCTGGGCAAAGGACTACTTCTCTGTATGGCATAGAAGCAAGGTCGGTATATTGGACGACGCCATTGAAAGTTATTCCGACGGTGTGGTGCGTGCCGTTTTTGACAAGCACTTATCCGAAGATACCGAGGCAATATCCAAGTTCAATACGATGCGCGAACTACTGCTTTATATCACGAAAATTGCCGAAATGGAAGGATTCGTCTAACAGGATATAGAGGTTTAACGGGAATATAAAACGAAGAATTAGATTATATTTGAATTAAACAGGCGAGAACCTATGGCACTGACCTACGAACAGTATAGTAAACTCTGCGATGCGGAGAAGTATTTCAAGCGGCTGTATGACGATACGGAGCGATACATCTATGTAAAGAAGGAAGAAGATGGCATGTGGCACGTACTCCGTTTCACTTATGCACAGGACCGGCGGATGAATATTACCCACGCGGACAATGACCTCGGCGGTTACAAAACCAGGAAACTGGCGAAGGAAGCTCGCGAATCGGCCCGTCGGGCAGAAATCAGAATGCCAGCAGGAGCCAAGTTCGGCGAACCCACAACATTCATGTCGGTACTGGAAGACAACGAGGATTATGCGCAACTGAACCGGCACAGTAGCTAATTAGATGATGGCCGAGATTTATTATTGACCGCAGTTATTCATAAATGTATATTGCTACTGGAATCATCAACCATACAAAAGTTTAAGGGGAATTTAAAAACGGAAAATACACCAGCGAGGTATGTTATGACCGATTTGGAAATGAATTACTGCTAAAAGAGGACGACGATGACCTGTATGGCTTCCATCTATTGTTGGCTGAACCATAAGGCGACAGACATACGTTATGACCTGAGGAGATGGGAACACAACCACCGAATCATGGGACGAGTAGTTCTAGCCAACATCTGCCATTTCATGCAGATGAAGCTTAGGTTATTCGTATTTTGGACATATAAGAAGTATCTTAAAGAAATGGAACAACTTCAAAATTTGTGAGGAATTGAATGAAAAGGCTAGACGAATATTGCGATGAATGGTATGACGTACTGGAACATTTCTACTTCAGGTCTGCATGGGTCAGCGAGATGACTATTGCTTACAAGAATGCCGAATTAAAGAAGTACGGAGGGTGACCGGTTGGGCAAGAATGCCTTCACAGTCACTATGACGAAAAATTAACAATCAACCGAGGATATTACCATGGCGAATAACCGAGTACACGACAATTTCGAGATATATTCCCTTGAGGATTACTATTACATTACCGGTGCTGCGCAGGAATATAAGGAATCCGTAGTACGGGCAATCCTGAAACTTGCAGGCAAGAATCCCAAGGACTATCCTGTAGACACGCTCTTTATTAATTATAACGATACGTTCGTTGCGTTATGGCAGCCGAACCCTATCGTAGCTACCACTCGCGAAGCCCTGGAATTGTACCTCGAAGGCAGCACGGGCCTGGCGGAAATCGAACATGCCAAACATGCGAAAGAAATAGCCGCATATCTTGAGCGCAAGTGACATACATAAGTTAAAGTGCCGCCCAAGCAAAAAGATACTTAACTAGCAATATGGTCTGGAGTGGCAGCCATTCCTAGAACTCCTCATACGTTTTTGCTATATTTGTGTCATGGGATTTCCTAAGAACTTAACCACGACAAAGTGTCCTCACTGCGGAGAACGGGCGTTCAACGCAGTACAATTCAGGAATAACGACGGAGGTATTGAACCGGTATTGGCCGAAGTAAGTCTTATCGAGCGAGATGATGCAGTCAGGCATGTCGTCAACTTGTGGTGGCGGAAATTCATGTACATGAAGCGATGCTCGAAATGCGGATACGTTGGGTTCTTTATGGCAGACAATGTTGAGAAAATTGGAACTTTGTAATGTTCCATATTTAATGCATATTTTGGCTGAGGTGTTCATGAAATACTTTTTCGACCCGTATGAACCTATAAAGGAAAGTGACTCCCCTTACAGAAAGGCTATCAAGCGCTCATATCAGAAAGAGCGCAGCGGTGACAACACGCTTGCCTTCTGTATCATCCTCATAATGGCAATCGTAGGCGTTGCCCTATTCAACCATTGGCGCCCGCACCACGACATCCCGACCTCGGTTAAAGAGCATACCATAATGTCGGAGGACAAATACCGGAATGCTATATACCGCATTCTCGAAGACAAGTACGGCATGTACGTCGAAGGGAACGAGAGCGGATTCTATGACGGGTTCATCGAAGACTGCTATCGTGAAAATGTTTCATTAGATGCATGCGCATCCGGCATCCACGACTCGGGAAGAACGCCATGAATATCGTCTGGAACTACACTAAAACGCCGGAAGGAAATCCAACCGGGATTGTGGTGGTCGCCCTATCTCCGTTCAAAGGAATTTGTCATCATTGCGGGCGGAGAACTACCGTACGGCATTACCCATACAACGTAGAAAGCGAACTCGGCGTATATTGTAAACCATGCTTCACGGAAATCGATAAGGAAATCAGCGAAGGCGGCATGGATTTCCGAGAAGACGACACCGACTGGTAAGGGGATATTATATAATTAACCTAAACAAAAACCGCTCGAATATTACACAATCGGACGGAAGTTACAACCCGGCATCACACTTTTCCCCCAAACGATTGCCTCGATAATATCGGTGAAAAAGTGGATTCCGTAATTATCAACTTCATTGCCCAAGTACGACGTTACCATCTGGTTTTTAATATAGACGAACCTCGGATTGAACCAAGAATCCGCCATGGAATATGGCAGAATCATGCGACGTTTGCCTACTGATAAGAACTTCTTCGGTATTACCCGGTCAGTACGGTACTCTTTGGTTGATGTATAGCCGGTATAAACGAGAGCATAATAGGGAATTTCTAGTTCGGAAATGCACCACTTCTTTCCGGGAAGTGTCACTGCCTTGTATCCTATCTTCGGTTGGTCTTTGCTAGTCAACAGCATATTGGAAATATAGATATATTGGCGTCATGTTGCAAATGTTTTTGCTATATTTAT
>Ga0265298_10001299_pt1 | contig 36881 bp, 47 predicted proteins | sample AusTroGonzalo_MG_3_FD_193486 | JGI IMG/M metagenome (GOLD analysis project Ga0265298, IMG submission 193486) | Bovine rumen microbial communities from tropical cattle in Woodstock, Queensland, Australia - Gonzalo_01 | ecosystem: Host-associated > Mammals > Digestive system > Stomach > Rumen ...
TCAAGAAGCTTCGCAACAAGGTGCGGAAGAAATATTAGCAACTACTTCCGGGATGAGAACTGAAAATGTAAGTGAGATACTTGCTAATGTTGGGTATGCCGGATTGATTGGTGCTTTGATTGGTGGCGGCAGTGCTACTATAAGTAATACAAGATTTGTGCAAAAAATGATTAGTGACAGTGCAACAAAAGAGCTTATAAACAAAGGTGTTAAAAGCGAGTATGCCAAACAGATGGTAAATAATATGTTAGATTTTTCCGTAAGTCCGCAAGTTGCCGATGAGATAAACAGTATGCTTAAAGATGAGCAAAGCCCGGTAACTTATAAAAATGCTGATCCGAGAGAAACTTATAAAGAAACCGGAGAAGCTATTAAGAAAGCTTTAGATCCGCAGCAGAAAAGGGGTGTGGAACTTGAGTTTATAGAAGAAAAGAAAAAGTTTGTCGATAGTGTTGCCAATGCTTTAATTAACAGCGGCAGATTTACACAAGAAGAAGCTTATAAACAAGCTGAAGCACAAGCTAATTTGGCAGACGGTTTGGCAAGAATAGGATTTGAACAAGACAATATAAGACCTTCCGAATATTATAAAAGGTTTAAAGTTGATGTTACAAGCGGGAATATTGAAACAGACGAAAGAAATATTGACGAAGATAATCCGTTAGTTGATGTAAGTTTTGATCCGGTAGATTTTGATCCGGAAGCAAGAGCAGAATATGAAGCGGCTATGGATGCCGAGCAAGATTATATGGATCAAGTTGAAAAAGAAAATAAAACAACATTAAAAAAAGAAGCAAGAATTTTAGGTGAGATGGGTATAGGTGCGATAAGAAAACCTACTGCGGATGGGTACGGTAAAGAAAGGTGGGCAGAGTTTAAAGATTTATCACCAAGAATAAAAAGTTATTTTTTTACTGATACAGATACAGCTATGACATGGGATGAAGCAGAAGATTTGTTAGGCAAAGATTTGTTTGAGTATTTAGCAGAAGTTGATAAGAGGGCTGTAACATTGAATCAGCCGGAAGTGTTTAATAGAGTATTAGCTAAAGAGAAAGAAGATATAAAACAGAAAGCTATTGCAGACGGTACATTTATGAAAGCTCCTAACGGTAAGGACAGTAATTTACCGGAACAACTTTGGCTTACTGTTAGAACAAAAGCTTTTAAGAGTTGGTTTGGTGATTGGTTAAATGATCCGCAAAATGCAAGTAAGGTTGTGGATGAAAACGGTGAGCCGTTGGTTGTGTATCATGGAACAAATGCTAAATTTAGTAAGTTTAGAGAAAGTGTTGATGGCGGTTTGGGTAGTGGTATATATTTTACAGAAGATGAAGCTTTTGCAAAAAGTGTGACAATTAATGCACAGGTTATGCCGGTATTTTTGAATATCAGAAATCCATACAATACAGATTATCCGCTAAATAATAAAGAAAATAAAAAGATAAGACAAGAAGGTTATGATGGTATATATCACAAAGGAAATAAATTTTGGGTAGCTTTTGATAATAAACAAGTAAAGAGTATAAATAATACCGGAAGGTTTGATCCGAGAAAAGCAAATATTTATTTGCAAAAAGGAATACAAGAAAATACAACTGAACAAAAAACGAAACAAAAATTTAATACCATTTTAAACACTACCGCAAAAGATTTGATTGAAGTAAGAACAAGAGAAGATATACAAGATAAGTTGCAAAAGATGTTTGGAACTTATGAAGAATTGGATGCTTACGATGAAGGAGAAGATAACGGTATAGATAAATATGTATCGGTTTTAGCAAATGAGTATATGGCAGAATTAGAATATTCTGCAAATGAAAGAGATTATGATGCTGTACAAGGTTTGTTGGATAGATTAAAAAAAGATGTTGTTGAAATATCTGAAAGAAAAGATTATAATAATATTAATGAAGAAAAAGAAAACAGTTTATCAGATACCTCAAGAAGTGGTGTACTACGGACAGAAAAAAGTGCCGAAGGGAACTTATATTCTGACTCCGCCAAAACCGACCTACAAGTAAAAAATCTATCTATAGAACAACTTAAAGAAATTAATGATAACATTGTTTTTACTTTGTTAGCTAACAAAGATAATTCTAATATGGATTATCTTGAAAATTTTAGTCCGGCAACAGTTAAGTTTGTAAAAGCTAACGGTATTAAAAACTTTGATGAAAGTGGTGTTTTTGTAAAAGGAAGAAAAAAAGCAGATGATGATCTGTTAATGACAGAAACAGATAAAAATTTTTATTCTGTTGAAGATATAGAAGATGTGATAAAATCTTATGAAAATTTAGGCAAGACAAAAGAAGCTGAGTATTATAAAAAACTGTTATCAAGGTTTATAAAACTTCAAGATGCGTTTATGCAGCTTCAAGAGAAGTTAAGAGTATATATTGCAAAGAACAGTCCAAAACAAAGTCCACAACAACAATCACAATTACAATTGCAAGCTGATATGCGACAGCCAATGTTGGATATTTTTTATCAAGCGGATAGAGCAAGGTTAAGCCCGGAACAGTTTGAAAAAGCAAGACAAACGGCAAACAAAATCTTCAAAGATCAACTTACAAAATTTAGACAAAACAATTTTGCAAGTAAAAATTTAACAATAGGTATGATGTTGCCATATTACAATGAGTTTGGATTGCAAGGCATATTAAAAGCCGGAACAAAGAAAGTAGAAGATATTAGAGATAAACATCCGGAAGCATGGAAACATATTGACGATACAATGAAAAATATTGATAGTCCAATGGCTATTATAGAAAGTCAAAATAAAAAAGAGCCATATACTATTATTGTTTTAACCGATATTGTTGCAAAAGATGAAGCCGGTAACGAAAGTATTGTTAGTTATTTTCTAAGACCTACAAAAGATGGATCTATTATGGTATCTACTTACAACATGTATAGTAAAGATATAGATAAACATATAATTGGATTAAAAGCTGTAGACAAAGAAAAGGCGGAGAAGTTGTCGGGAGTAGGTGTTGTTAATAATAAACAACTCGCCATCTCCATTAAGAACACACTTTCCGCCAAAGATAGTATAGCAGATTTAAAAGAAAAATACAAGAATTATTATTACAAACAAGGTGATGATAATCCTCGTGGTGCAACAACTGTTCTTGATAGACAGTATTTTATTAACCTTTTTGCTAATGCAGATAAAAGTACTTTGATGCACGAGATGGCTCATGCATGGTTAAGTGAGATAAATTATTTTGCAAAAGCTAAAAATGCTACACAGAAAGTTTTAGATCTCAAAAAACAGCTTGATAATTGGTTAGGTGTTCCGGATAATAACGGCAGATATTCTGTTGAACAGCAAGAAAAATTTGCACAGAATTTTGAAATATATTTGAAAGAAGGGAAAGCTCCTACCGCTAAACTTAAAACAGTGTTTGCAAGATTTAAAACATGGTTAAGTGAAATATATGACAGAATTAAAGATGATCTTCCAAAATTGAGTGATGATGTTAGAGAGTTGTTTGATAATATTTTAAGCAGATCTTACGATGTTCCGGACAGTAACATTTATGCCGGTAAAGAAAAAGCTATTAAAGAAGTTATCAAAAATATTCAAGAAGGTAGAGCAAGTGAAGTTGACGGTATAACTATTGATGATGTGTACAATCTTTTAAATATGGCATATACAAGAAAGCCTAACAAACCTTCTAAAAATCTTAAACAATTATTAAATGATAAAAATATTTACGACTTTAACGAATTAAATAAAGCCGGAGCAGATACGGTACTTGCAATTTTGAAAGACGGCGGGTATGTTAAAGAAGATGTTACAGCTGAAGCTGCTATGGACCTTGCAAAAAAAGCTTTGGATGGTGAGCCGGTATATAGGTTGGTGGATCAGTGGAGAGTTGCCGGAGATATTGATTTTGCAAGAAATCTTAGGGTGTTGGAAAAGGTTATAGAGTTTAGTCAGATAGACAGTACATTAGAAAAAATATTAGAGCTTCAACAAGAAGGGTACAGAAATGTGGAGCAGAGCGATGTTGATAAGGTGCAAGATGAGTATAAGAGGTTAATGAGTGCGGATGTTAAAGAAGCTAAAAAAATTGTGGAAGATATAATTAATCGCTTGCATAAGAAAAGATTTATTGACAGAGCCGCACAAAAACAGATGATTGTAGATTTAAATTTTTCTTCTACGGTGGAAGAAATTAAAGAGAGTGTATTAAATGTTATTGAAGATTTGCAAGATGAAATTAAGTTGGTAAAAGAACAATTAAGAAATCCGAGAAAACCGATAGTAAGAAAAGATAAAACGATACCGCCCGGAAAAAATGCTACGGAAGAAGAAAAGAATAATTATAAGAAGTATATGAGAAAGTTAATTAATAGATTGTTAAAGCAGGCACTTCCGAGAAAACAAAATCAGCAGAAGTTTTCTAAGTTTGATATTGAAACACAGAGATTTTTTACGGATCTTGAAAATTATAACAAGATGACTATTGAGCAAGCTCAAGAAGAACTTTATAAGAGAGCGACAAGTATTATTGATGATGAAGGTGTAGGGTTAAACAATTTTGAGAAAATGAAAAATATGTTTTTATCTTATAAGGCAAATAAAATTAATCAGAATACGACCGAGTTTTATAAGCAGCTTTACGATAATTTACAAGAAATTAATGTGTTCGGTAGAAATGCCAAAGATATAGAAAACACATTAAAAAAAGAGCAAATACAGAAAGATATAAATGATTTAGTAGTTAATATTGAAGAAAATAAAAGTAAAAATAAAGGTGCAGCTTTTGCGAAGAAATGGTATGTTTTAGGGTTAGGTAATTGGTGGAGTACAATAAATGCTATTGCCGGAAAGAAGCAAGCCGATAAAGATAGTATGGAGAAGAACGATATAATTAATTTTACTGAAGAAGGTGAGTTGGGTGATGATCTAAAAACAAAATGTGCTGCTGCATGGGGTTTTAAAAATACTACTGATTTAGATATGACAGTATATAAATCTTTAAACGAAGAATATACTTATGAAGAACTTGATCCGGCAAGTAATACAAGAAATGCAGTTAAGCTGAATAAGTTGCAGCTTATGCATTGTTATATTGATATGAAAAACACTGTCGGTAGAGAGAGAATTGTTAGAGCTTACGGCAACGAACAAATTGCGGACATGATGAATAAGCTTACAATACAAGATAAAAAGTGTTGTGATGCTTTACAAAAAACTATTGCAGATTTGTATCCGGAAATAAATAAAGTTTATTTAAGGATGTATGGTTTAGATATGCCGCAAGCGGAGAATTATTTTCCTTTTACTCCGGAGAGGATACAAGGTAATATGGATTTACTTAAAGACAATATAGGACAAGCATCATCGCCCGGATTTATTAAGGCAAGAGTACAGAGTAATTTACCGTTAATGAATTTCGGTAATCCGTTTCAAATAGCTTTAAATCATATTGCAAAAGTTATTCATTTTGTAAATTTTCAAGAAAAACTTGCCGATTTAAATAAAGTATATAAAGCTACTATCGTGAAAAGACATATAACAAATGCTTACGGTGAAACAGTTTATAAATATATTGTACAGTTATTGGATAACGAGAAATTTCAAAATATTACAAAAACAATTGATGCGGCAAGCAGTATAGGAGATTATTTAACAAATAATTATGTGTTAACAAAAATCGCTGTTAAGCCAAGTATCATGATTAAACAGTGGGTGTCTTGTATAAATTATGCGGAAGATATGAGTACGGTACAATGGTTTGAAGGATTTTTAAAAGGATTATTTCATCCTAAGAAAACAATAGATTTTATGATGAAGAATAGCAGGTATTGTAAACAAAGATTTGCAAAAGGCGGTCAAACAGAAGCTTTGTTAAAAGCTATGGAAGGCGGCAGTGTAACGATTGCTAAAGTTAAAACTTTTAAAGGTATGTTAAGTTGGATGACAAGAGTTGGTGATATAGGTGCTATTATATTTGGCGGGTATCCGTATGTGATGGATCAGATAAGCAAAGGTGTACCTTTGAAAACGGCAATAGAGAATTTTGAAAAAGCCACGATAAGAAGCCAACAAGCAAGTATGCCTTCTACTTTAAGTAATTGGCAATACAGAGGTATGAATAATTGGTTGTTAAGAGCTTTGTTTGCTTTTGCTAATACAGCAAATCAGTACAGCAGAAAAACAGGTGACACTATCTACATGTATATACATGGTGATATAGATAAAAAACAGTTAGCAAAAAATCTAACATTGTACGGTGTATTAAATCCTTTGATGTACACTTCTCTTACTTCGCTTGCAATTCTTTCCGGGTTGGTTAGTGGTGATTGGGATGATTTGAAAGACGATATTGTTATGAGTTTAATGCAGTGCAGCAATATGTTATCTATACCAATAATAGGACAAGGATATAATTATGCTGTACAAAGGGTAATTCTTGATACTCGTATGCCTCAAAAAGAAATACCATTATTAGCTGAGATTATGGGTATTATTGATACACTGAAAAAACAAGAAATTGAAACAAAAGATTGGTTAACAATTATAGATGATGCTGCGAGTTTGATGTTCGGTGTGCCGGTAAAGACTTTGTATAACGAGTTTGTAGGTAGCACAAAAGATTTATTAGACGGTGAGTATGGTAAGTTTGCTGTTAAGTTGTATGGTGCTACGGAAAGTAGGGCTAACAAAATATTTGATTAAAATAATTTATATAGGGAGGTAGTATAAATGAGTACTACGGCTATGAAGTTTGTAGATTTAGTTAAAGACAGTGTTGCGGTTGAGCAGGCAACAAGGTGTGACGGAAGAAATAATGTTATTGTTGTTAGCGGTATAACCGGGAACGGTACATTAAAGTTTGAAGTGTCGGTAGATAATGGTGTAACATGGGTAGAAGATTCTTCGTTGGAGTTTAGCGAAGATGGTGTTAAGGTGTTACATAATGCTCCGGCTATCATTAAGGCTAACTTGAACGATGTAACAGATGCAACAGCTATAACTGTACAGTTAGGTTATTAAGGGGGGTATTGATTATGGGTATGGAAAAAGGTAGTGGTTTGAATTTTGCTGCGGGTGGTAACGGTGGCTCTTTTCCGATTATCGTTGTTAATGGGAGTGGAGCAGAGTTACCTTTAGCACCAACTACACTTGGAGAAAAATTTTTAGATACTGACGAGAAAAAAATATATACGGCAGTTCCTGACGGATATATGGATAACACAAACACAACAATAAATTGCGATATTAACTATTCAACAGGCGTTGCGAGTAATTTTGCTTCAGGTCAGGGTGGCAAATATGCTAGTAGAAGCAGTTTAAGTGGTTTGTGGGTGGAAGAAAGTGGTGTTCAGAAATATACCGTAAAGTTTAAAGTAACTGCTTTATCGGCTATGCCGATATTTTATTTATTAGGAACAAAAAGCGAAGGCAATTATTCCAACTATTATATTGGTTTCGGAATTGGGAGTGATAATAAAATTTATCAAACTATCTTCTCATACGGGACAGGCGCCTATACTAAAATATCTGAAACAAAAATATTAGATACTGAAATAGTAGCAAATAGTGATTATGTTCTTAATATTACAAAAGACGGAATAAATTGTATTGCACAGTTAGTAAAAGACGGAGAAATACTAGAAGAAAAGAGTTTTGAAACAGAAAATCTAACGACAGGAACAGCAATAGGATATGGTTTTGGGTATATTGGAACAGGAGTGGAATATGCTACCGATATGGAAATTTATTTATTAGATAGTTCCGGAGAATTACTTGTGCCGAATACCGATGTTACTTGGAATAGTGGAGAAACTTTAAAGAATAATACACAGTATTTAGACACGACAAACGGTTTGTTATATTTTTACAAAAATGAAACATTGGTTAAAGTTGGTGGTGGAAGTGGGTTAGTAGCAGAAAATATTAAAGAGATAACACAAAGTGGTGCAAGTATAGATATAGCATTAGACAAGAACAGAAATTATAAGGTAGCACCTTCACAAGACGGAGCAGTAACAATAACTAATTCAAGTGATATTGTTGACGGAAAGTTAAGTTATTTTTATCTTTTTGTTGATATGACAGGTGGAACATACGAATTAACTTGGGATAGCAAAATTGAGTGGGGTAATACTTCGCCGACAATGACTGCTATGGTAATGTATATGTTCTCCTTCCAAACGATAGACGGTGGAAAAACTTGGGTAGGAAATCAAATGTTTAGTTGGTTACCTAAAGAATAAGGGGGATACTATGTTAAGACAAGAAGCAGGTATTCAAGTAGATAAGTTTTATCCACCGACTGATTGGTTAGATAACAACAACAAACAAATAGATATCCGTAAAAATGCAGAGAATAATAGCATAGTGCTTTTGGTAGGGCATAGTGCAGATTTTAGCAAGTATTCTTTGTTAGGTTTATTAGTAGATACTTCTTCAGGAACTTACGATGTTTATATTGATGATGTTTTAGTTGGTAGTGGTGTAACTTCAAATACTCAATATGATATTGATTTTAGCACGATAGCAACGAATTACGGAACTGCAACGACACCTGAAGCATTGGTGTTGCATAAGGTAGTGATAAAGCCGAATACAAGTGGTGCTACGATATCTGCTTTTAAATTTAGAAAAAACACAAATGAAACTGCAAGTACTGAATATTTAGGTATATTATGGGTACATTATGAATTGAATAATACCATAAATTTGTCAGAATTATTTAACTCTGGAAATAATTATAGAAGTGCTATTGTTCAAGCAATAACAGCTCAAAATGATATTTTAAATACATCAAATATTGGTAGTGCATTTCGTGCATCAGTTTCAATAAAGTATATTCCTAAAATAGAAACGGATTCATTATATGTTTATAATTCTGGCGGGCAATCTGGATTGTCGCAATTAAAAAGATTAATAATAAAAGTTAATAATGATATTAGTGGTGTTACCGATTATTTTTTAGTTTCAACTTCTAGATTAGAACAAATATGTTTAAATAAAAAATTAAGAATACAAGGAGCCACTATATCTGCTATACATGAATTAAAAATGCTACCACAAATATATAAACCAACTTCTACAGACATCATTATACCTGAAGGCAATAGTTTATATCCTACAAAATTAGATTTTGGTGATATAGTTAATATGACAAGATGTAAACCTTTTGGCACTTCCGCCTACCCAATGCGAGGACTTCGTGGTTTGAAAGTGTCAAACGAAGCACCATTTTCAGGAGCAAGTCCACAAATAGATGTAAGTTATACTGGTTTAGATAGAGATGCATTGGTAGAGTTATTTAATTCTTTACCTGCTTTTATGCCACTTACTAAAGAAGGTTCACCGACTATTTCTAGTGGAGTGGTTAGTGGGTTTAGTGATAGTGATTATCTAAGTTCTGATATATCAATATCTGAAGAAACAGATGTTGAATATAAGTTTAAATTTGCAACAGGAAGTGATATTACTACAGGTCAATATATATTCTCTTATCAAGCATATACTACTGCATATAGAAATTGTGGTATTTTTATCAATGGTAACAGATATGGTGTTGTTCTAAGAGAAGCAAATGATTCTTCTCAACAATATATTGGTGGTTATGTAAATCCTAATACAACATATTATCTGAAGATGATATTTACCAAATCAAATAAATTATTAAAAGTTGGTATATCTACTGATGATATAACATATAGTTGTGATATTGAAAAAACATTATCATCAAATTTAGCTCCAATAAATCGTAAAACCTATGTTGGTAGAGCGCAACCATCAAATTATTATTGGTTAGGTAGCATAGATATACCAAATTGCTATATGAAATTAGACGGAACAAAATACCAATTCCGCTTACCTTCAGGAACAGAAACGACAGCAACAAGTCCAACATTAAAATGTGTAGGTGCGACAGGAACACCTGATTTAACTGAAGAAGATAAAAATATTGCCTTAAATAAAAATTGGCAGTTGACATTATCATAAGGAGATATTATGGAAGAAAAAATAGAAACACAACCTATATTTTATAGAATAGAAGAAAACGAAAATGGAAAATATTCTAAAGACGGTAAGAGATACGATTTGCAAAATTGCCATAGGACAGAGAGCTTAGAAACTTACGAAACAGGAGAATATACAACAACTACAGATGAAGAAGGAAACGAAATACAAATTCCTGTAACAGCAAAAAGAGTAGTAATAAATAAAGGTTGGTTGGAATTTGAAACAGAAGAACAAGCAATAGAATATTTTGGATTGGAGAAGGTTGAAGATGAAACGAACAATAGTTAGTCTTTTAACACCACAAAATATAATTGCATTTTTTTCTTTAATCGGGATGATAACTTTTTGGTTTTTTACGATGAGTGGACTTCCAAAAAGAGTTGATAATCACGATGAGAGAATAACTGTATTAGAGCATAATGATATTGAGTTTAAGACAAAACAAGACCTTATGCTACAAGCTATTTACGAAACAAGAGCAGATGTAAAGCAAATACTTAAAGATGTTAAGTAGTTCTTTTAATCGTATTCGCAAGAATACTCCCACAGAACAATGTGTTCTGTCCTTCCGACACAGGTATAGCATAAGGCTTGAAAAGTGTCGGCAATAGATATCAAGTGATAGGGTTGATATATAGTAGTATTGTTCTTTTTTAATTTCGGACATAGTTTGAGAAACTTTTTTATTTTTGAAACTCCTATTAATTGTAGAAAATGATACTCAAACAACGGATAAAAGACTAAAAAATTATAGCAGAGCTTCCTATCGGCTCTGCTAAAAGTAAGGAGAGAAAAATGTTTAAAAGTTTGTTTTTAAGTTGGATAATCAAATTAGTGGAAATAGTATTAGTGGTTTTATTAGGCTATTTGATTTGTCTTGTTGTCGGTATGATAACCAAAGAAACAAGTATAGGAATAGCATTTGTAAGCATTTGCTTTTACTTTTTTGGGGGTTTAATAAGACCATATATAAAAGACCTTCAAAACAAAATAACGAAGAATTTGGGGAAAAATGAAAAGAATTAAAAACTATATTATAGATATGATTTCCGACACATCAGGACACATAAATTCAAAGATAGTTCTTGGTGTAATATCTTTCATTGTGGCAACAATTTTAGGCTTCTTAAAAGCCGATATTCAGTATGTAATAGCATTTTTAACTTTTAGTGCAAGTGCAGTTGGTTTTAGTTGCTTTGACAACAATTCGGCATTTAGATTTCAAAGGACTGAAACAAAAGAAACAGATGTAAAGATAGATGTAAATGCAGATAAAGTAATAAAGACAGTCAAAGGTAAGAAATGAACTATTGTATAAATTGTATGTATGCAAGAATAAAATATGATGGAACAGGTTATATCTGTTGGTGCGAAAAATATAATAAAGAAGTTGGTTTTTATCAAAAATCTTGTCAGGAGCATAAATGAGAAATTGTTTAAGTTGTGAATTATCTAATGTTAAAGACGAAAAACTATGGTGCAGACATAAGAAGGAATATGTTAAAAATGAAGATTGTTGTAACGGATATCAACGACAAATTAAGGAGTATAAGTGAGTGAATTTTCTAAAGTTATTATCAGTTTTATTTTTCTTATTCTTTTGTGTGTCGGTTGTTTTTTCGCAGGGATACTATATAACGGAAGAACAAATGGAGCAGTTGACGACAGAGATAATGAATATCAACAAGAGCAACATAAACTTGACGAGCAAATTGCAGTTACAACAGGAACAATATCAGGAATTACAGAAGATATACGACAAGAAATATACATTAGCACAAGAGCAGTTGGAAACCTACAAGAGTTGCTTGAAGAAATACGAAAGCAGAGAATTGATTTATAAGTATGGAATAGTAGCAGGGTTTTTGGCAAGTCTTTTAATAGGTGTAGTTGTAGCAAAATGAGTTACCGAGTAATACTCGGCAGTTGTAAAGTAAAACTTGACACCTTGTGGGAAAAAAGGTTATTTCAAGAAAATAGGGAAAATTGAAATAAATGATTAAGTGTATAGATTGCCAATACTATTACACAGACGGAAACGAAGAATATTGTTGCTATTACAATGAGCTTATAACCTTCGTTATCATAAGGGGTTTGTGTTCTTGGATAGAAAAGGAAGATAATGATAATAGTAAAAACTAATATGACGGAAATACCAAACAGTTGTAAAGAGTGCGATTTAAGTGTGAAAGGATATGGTAATACTATGTGTCCTTTTTTAAGAGATTGGTTAGAGCCGTTTGAGATTAGATCCGGAAAAACAAAACTTGATAAGTGTCCTTTGGAGAAAGTGTGAAGCTGCTTACTTTTTATCTTATAAGATTATATCTTAAAGAACAGTATAGTATAGGTAACTTGTATTGTACCGGTGTGGATGTGAACGGTAAAAACTCACGATTAATAGAAAATCAATATTTGTGTAATATCATTGAAGATAAGTTTAGAGGAAACGATTTAAGTAAATGTAAGGTTGCCGGAAGAACTTGCATACCGGAAGGCAACTATAATATAGAAATGACTTACAGCCCACGATTTAAAAGAGATTTACCTTTATTAGTTGATGTACCTTTTTTTACCGGTGTAAGAATACACAGCGGAAATAATGCGGATCACTCTGAAGGGTGCTTATTGCCGGGAGAAAATAAGGTTGTTGGTAAGGTGATAAACAGTTTGTATCATACCGAAATAATAATCAATAAAATAAAACAGTATGATGTTTGTAATATAGTTATTAAAAACTATTGATCCGGATAGGTTTAAACAAGTAAATTTTTTACTTACTTTTTACTTACCATTTGAAATAATATAACATAAATGATATAATTGAAACAATAATAAAAATAATAAAAATTATTCTCAGACGAGAGTATTTAGGAATAGGATTGCTGCCATCGTCTAGCGGTTTAGGACATCGCCCTCTCAATGCCAAAGATTATTGACGACAATAATATGTAATTTTACTTACCTTTTACTTACCTTCCAAAAACTTCAAGCTTGTTTACTGCTGCTCTGAGTTGTTCGTTTCCGGCTAAATGTGTGTAATTTTCGGTTGTTTGGATTGATGCATGCCCTAAGAAATCTTTAATGTTTTGTTGGTTAATTTCTTTTGTTCTGAGTTTTGTACCGAAAGTGTGCCGGAAAGCGTTAAAAGTTTTATTTGTGATACCTAATTCTTCAATGTGTTTTTTGTATGCTTTACCTAAAGCAGATATTGTTTGATAGTGTAAATGTACTAATCTTTTATCTTTATCAAAAAAACCTTTATTTTTAAGATTTTTTAGATACTTTATTAGGTGGGTGTGCATAGGGATCACTCTCATTTTTTTTGTTTTTGGTGCGACAAGTACAAAATTGTTTGTGTCAAATAAGACATGATCTATTGTTGCCGGTACAACTTCATTTATTCTGATACCTAAAAAATATCCTAACATTGTCATTGTGAGCCAATCACCTTTTAAGTTTGTAAACATTTTCTGTAAATCTTCATTAGTGAAAAATACCGGGATAACATCTTCGTTTTTTGGTCGTTCCAAATATTGTAACGGATTTACCGTAGTATATTTGTATTTTACCATACTTCTGCCGCAGCTGCATAAACAATTTAATTCTCTGTTAAGTGAAGAATTTTTTATACCGGGTAATTGTTGCCTTCTGAGTGCGATATATTTGTCTATAGTTTTAACATTAAATTCGGATACATAAGTTATTTTTGTGAGATTTAAAAAGTTTTGAATCACTTGCAGATCTCTTGCTTGTGTTGATGGTGATTTAGTTGATATTTTGTATTGTTTATGATCTTCCAAAAATTGTGAGAATAGTTTTTGTGAAGGTGCAAGGCCGTACTCTTGACGGAGATTATCTTCGTTGAGTTTGTTTATGATCTGTAATGCAAGATCTTTTGAAGCGCCTTTTAAAGCTTTTTTGTGTAAGATATATTTTTTAGGTGTTTTGTACGGAGTGATTCTTTCGTACCAACAGTCATAATATGTTTTACCTATTTTTTGTATATAGTGTCTATTCATTTTATACCTACCATAAATTTTTAATATTGCTTACCATATCACCGATAGACATACCTTCTATCATACCGGAACAACAAAACACGAGAAAAGATAAATACAATATTATTTCCCAAAATTGATAAGGCAAAGATTTTTTATTATTGTTGTTACGGTGTATTGTTTCAAAAACAGAAAATGTTACAAAGGCACATCCTATAAACCACGACAAAATATATGCAGAAAAAAATATTGTCCGGAGTATAGATCCGATAGCACTCATTTTTTCTTACCTTCCAAGAATTTTATTTTTTCTTCTAAGAGTTTTATTTTTTCTTCTAAAATATTTATTTTTTCATCTTTAATGTTTATTTTTTCTTGTAGATCTCCGTTGATTAATACATTATTGTTGCCGATATTAGAGTTAGAAACAAAAATTTTTTCTAATTCTTTTGTAGATTTTTTAAATATCTTTGACATTTTTTCGTAGTTTTCTTGTGAAGGATTTTGTGTACCTTGTAGCCATCTGCTAACAGCCACTTGAGATATACCTAAAATTTTGGCTAACTTTTTCTGACTACCTTTGAGTATTCCGTTGTTTATTGATTTTAATAAATCTTCTTGTTTTCTATTCATAAAATAAACTCCCGTAAAAAAGTGCTTGACAAAATTTTATTTATGTTGTATATTTAGGTAAATTACGGTAAATTACCGTAAGTAAATTAAGTCAACAAAGGGAATAATATGATCTGCGGAGTAACAAAAATTTTATCAAAAAGTTTTGGAACAATTGAAACATTTAAAACTATTTTAACAATTTTTAAAAAACAGCTGGTGTACGCAGATCCATCAGCTTTTCAGTCGGATAAGGTAACAATAGCAATATTGCCAACTTATCCGGCTGTTTCCCAATATAATTATAGCACACTAAGTAAAATATAGCAATTTGTTACTTAGTGTTTTTTTTGTTTTTAAAAATAAAAAAAAGGAGATCTGCGATGAAAGAAAAAAATTTTATTAAAAAAATTAAAAGAGTAGAGATCAAAAGAGCAATTGAAGATTTGAGAGAGTATTTAAGACAGTGTAAAGAAGTTGCAAAGGAAGCTGCTGCACAAGGATATCCAACATTAGCAAGTTATGATTATGCACTTGTTGCCGAAACTAATGCGGCACACAACAAAGTTAGCAGATTGTTTAAAGCAAGAAATATTTTGGGGATCTAAAAAATGAATATAAAAAACTACGGTACATTTATGAATATGAAGGATATTAAGAAAGAGTTTGGGATAAGATCTACTGCTACGATGATGAGATTGGTGCATAAGGAACAGATACCGTATGTTAAAAAATCTGCAAAGATACTTTTGTTTGTTACCGATGCTGTATATGCAAAGGTAAAAGAGTTTGAAACAGAAGCAGACAGATATATCAGAGGGATGATATAAATGATAAATTTTTTTAATGTGTTTGTTGTTATTCCGTATTGTAAGAAAGCCAACGATGAAACAATGGAGAATTTAAAAAAGGCAAGAGAAATTAAAAAGCAGCAAGAAGATAATGAGAAAAGATATAAGCACGAGATTAAAAGATTTTTGGAGAATAAATAATGTTAAATGTTGTTAAAACAACTAAAGAGCATTTAGAAAAAATAAAGCTTCAGCCGGAACAAGTTGATGAGTTTGTAAATATAGATATTGAAGGTATGCACAGTATTGTTGATGATAATGATAATGTGTTTATGATCTTTAAAGCAGTGATCTTTTGGCAAGGCAGAGGACAATTTAAAAGTTTTATATCTGCTGATGCCGGAAAGCATTTGTTGGTGATAGTGAGATATTTAAAAATTCTGTATCAAGAGTATGCTCCGGAAAGGTTGGAAGTGGAAGTGCTTGATACTTTTGCCAACGGTAAAAGGTTGGTAGAGTTGTTAGGATTTAAGAGAGAAGCTGTTATGAGAAAGTATTATAACGGTAATGATTATTGCTTATATGTAAAATTCAAAGGAGAATAAAATTGAAAAATTTATTTTTTTGGATAGCTGTATATTTGGTAGCAGTTTTTATATTTGGTGTTGCTGCAATTTGGCAACAGATATCTGCTGAGCCGATAGGATTGAGTGAGATAGAGCAGATAAATAAGTATCGTGCAGAAGAATTGATAAAAAGTGAGATGCACTTTTTGGCTATGTGGAACTATGTTGAAAATATGAGTGAGCAAGAATACTACGATACATTTTTTAAGGTGCAACATGACAAGTAAAACTTTACCGATAGGAAAAAAGTTTGAGTATTTTAATTTGGCTACCGGTGATAATGTTATTTTGGAAGTAGTGAAAGCTGAAGGGATTATGTGTGATTTTTGCTTTTTTCATGGTCCGGACAGACATTGTCCTAACGAGTATGCTTGCGGACAGTTTGCAAGATCAGATAAAACGGCTGTTATTTTTAAGTATATAGGAGATGTTAAAAATGGGTAAATATACTCAGGAACAATTACAAGCACAAGGGTTTATTGAGAGATTGTTTAGAAAAATGAAAGGTGTTAAAACAGATGAGATAAGGCATAACTTATTCTTTACGGATTATAGAGTAAGGAAAGGCAGAAGGATTGGAGCAAGTAAGAAGCAGAGATTAAGACATGCTGTTGTTTTTGGAAAGTTTAATTTTTTTTGAGTAGCTACTCAAAATAGCTCTGTATGACCTTCAAAGGTCGGAACTTAGCACTCTTACTAATGTTGTGTCGTGCAGAGCAAAAAGTTTAAGGAGATCTGCGATGAAAATTTATTATTGTAGTCAGAGAAGTAAAGAGTGGTACGGTTTGAGATGCGGGAAATTAACAGCTTCAAACTTCCATTGTATGTTGGGTAACAGTTGGACCTCACACAGTTACATACTTGAAAAAGCTATGGAGAGATTGACCGGTAAGTGTGTTGAGCATAGGTTTTGGACCGAAGATCTGCAAAGAGGGATTGACCTTGAGCCGATAGCTTGCAGAGAGTACGAGTTTGTTACCGGAAACAAAGTTGCTCATGTTGGATTTGTGGAGCATAATGAGTATGTTGGATCTTCTCCGGATGGGTTGGTTGGTGCGGATGGGATGATAGAGATAAAGTGTCCGAACGAGAAAAACTTTTGGGCTATAGAGAGAAATCCTAAAGTTTGTCCGCAGCATTTTACACAGATACAGTTTAACTTGTGGGTATGCAAAAGAAAGTGGTGCGACTATGTAAATTATTCAACTATGGAAAGACCGGTGATCATAAGAGTACCGAGAGATGAAGAATATATAAACATGATAGCTAAGAGAACGGCAGAAGTAAATGATTTGATAGATAAGTACGGTAAGAAGCTTTATTATACAGTGCAGCCGAAAACTTTGAAGTTTAAGAAATCTACTGTAATGAGTGGGTTTAAAGTTGCAGAAGCTTTTTAAGGAGAACTGATAATGAAATGTATAGATTGTCCGAACAGCAGGTTTGTTAACGATGAGAACGGTGTTGTAGATTTGATTTGTTTCAAATTAAATAAGCCGGTGATTGCGACAACTGTATGTCTGGATAGTAAGAGATCTAAGGAAGAAGAACGAGTAAAAAAGATTTATTTAGATAATTTTCAAAGGTATCCGCTGAGAGATATAGCTAAGATGATAGGTTGGAGTATGAATAAGTTAAATTGGTTTATCTATATAAATTTTTTACCGAGAATACATATTAGAAAAAGGAAAAATATTAAATGAAAATATTAAATTTGTATTGTGGAATTGGTGGAAATCGTAAGTTGTGGGGAAATAAACACGAGATAACGGCAGTAGAGTTAAACCCAAAGATAGCAAAAATTTATAAAGATTTTTTCCCGAATGATAATGTTATAGTTGGTGATGCTCATGAGTATTTAAGAAAACATTTTAGGGAGTTTGATTTTATTTGGGCGAGTCCGCCATGTCAGACACACAGCGATTTACAGATGTTTAATTATCATAATTTAGAAAAGATAGTTTATCCGGATATGAAGTTATATCAAGAAATAATTTTGTTGCGGCATTTTTATTCCGGAAATTGGGTTGTTGAAAATGTGAAACCGTATTATAAATCGTTAATAGAGCCAAGTTTTAAGATAGATAGGCATTATTTTTGGAGTAATAAATTTATTCTAACGAGCAATCTGAATACAGAATTGTTTAAGACAATAAAAGACAGTACAAAAGCTTTGCAAATAAAATATAAGCTTGATTTGAAATTGTATCGCAAAGAGTTTGATAAAATTCAATTTAGACAGATATTAAGAAATTACGTTCTTCCGGAAATAGGGAAATATATTTTTGAACAGATAAGAGGATTTGAATAATGAAAAAGAATTAAAAACGGTTTGATTTTTTAGGTTGTTTTAAGAGTAAAAATAAGTCAATAAAAGACAATGTTTTTTATGTAACAGGAGAGAACTGTCTATAAAATATAAGGAGCAAACAAATGTGTGATTTAGTTGAAGATATGAAACGAAACAGTATTGTTGTTAGAACTGATTTTATTATGATTTTAGGCATTATTATTACTGATACAAGAGTAAGTGCTACCGCAGTAAGAATTTATTGTTATTTGGCGAGTAAAGTTGGTTGTTGGGCTTTTTATAATTCGGAGCTTAAAGAAACTTTAGGTATTAAAAGCGATCACTCAATTTCAAAATATTTAAGAGAGTTAATTGATTGTGGATATTTATCTCGTAAAGAAATCCGGAACAATGGAGCGTTTGCCGGATATCAATATATTTTAAGTACCGTATGTCAAAATATGACAATCGGTATAAAAACGGAACAACAACAAAACGAGTTGATTTTTCAACAAAGTAACCGCTTGTTAAAAAATGACAATCGGCAAAGTAAAGAAAAAGAAAAGGACACAAAAGAAAAAGAATTATTTAATAATATTAATAATATAAATAATAATAATAATTTATTAAAGAAAAAAAATATAAAAAAAGAAAAACCACAAAATAAAAAACCGGCCACAGAACAAATAACTTTTGAAATTAAAAACGAAGTCGATAAAGAATTTTTCAGATATCTTCAGTACAGAAAAAACGATCACAAAAAAACGTATAAAAGTAATGACAGTTTGATGGTTGCGTACAACAGGTTTGTTAAGTGGTGCAACGGTGATGCGGATGTTGCAAAGCAGATTGTTGATAATACTATTGCTAACGGGTGGACCGGGTTGTTTGAGATAAAACAAAAAGGCGGCGGAAGGTATGTTGTTGACAGTAACAGCAGTGTTTATGATGTCGGTGTGAAAGCTTAGGGGGTGTTATGGAAAATCAAGAGTTGACGGAAGTTATGCAGAGAATTAAAAATAAATATATTGACACTTTGGTTGATGGTAAGTGTGAGTTGTGCGGTGCAAGAGTAAAGTATATGCCGGGCGAAAAAGAGATACTGTGTAACAGTTGCCAAGATCAGAAGGAAACTCATAAGAGAAGATTAAAGTATTTAGATTATCTGTTGCCATTAGGATATAAAGATATGAGTTTTTCAAGTTTTGACAGTGCAAGAATTAAAGATGTGAAGAATATGGATATTGCTTTAAATGCTGCTAAAAGGTTTGTGGAAGATGATACCGGTGTATATCTTTACGGTGCAGCCGGACAAGGTAAAACTCATTTGTTGGTTAGTGCTTTAAGAGATTGTGTTATACAAGGTAAAAGTGTGAAGCTTCTAAGATATTCTTCGGAACTTAAAAATTATAAAGAAAAAGGTCTTAAAAAAGAAGATTTTTTTGATGAGTACAGTAAGTGCGATTGTTTGTTTATTGATGATTTCGGAAGTGTTGGAAGTAAAGATGATGCTATTGATATTTTGTACGGTATTTTGCAGAAACGAATTGAAAATAAAGTTGGTAAAAAGATTTTTGTGACGGCAAATATTTCCGTATCGCAAATTGCAGATGACAGAGTTAAAAGCAGAGTGATTGGTATGTGTACCGGATATATGTGCCATGATAACGGTGTTGATACGGATAAGTATATAAATGTGATTGAGTTGAAAGGTAAGGATATTAGGTTGGAAGGGAGATTGTAAAAATGGATAAACAAAGCGTAGCTCGTGAATACGAAGAACAATTAAAAGATTTAGCAAAACAAGTATTAAAGATGTGCGATATAGAAAAGATATTTGGTAGTTTATCTAAATTCTATCTTGTAATTTACAAAGATGAAAGAACTTCTTTTGAAATACAACAACACGAAGTAGCTAGAGTTTTATCCGGCAACAAAGATGCTAACAATTTTAAAATAATGTTCTCTCTGGCTCACCGAAGTTATATTTTGTTTGATTTTACGAACATAAAATATGAAGTAACAGAAGAAGCAATAATGAAATTTGATCATTGGATATCTCGATTGTTTATATTATTAGATCAGATATATTATAAAATTGACAAAATTCCGTATTTGTTACTTCAAGAATTTAAAACAGCTGCATATAATTTAAAACAAGAATATCAGAAAGAAAAACACTCGTTAATAAAATTGTGTGATATACCTAAATGGATAGAACAAAGTGAAAAAGATGTTGATATGTTTACAAAAACAGCAAACAATTTAAAGACAATAAAATGGGATTATTTGGTAGAGAATTATAAATAATATAGGGGAATAGAGATGATAAAAAGTAAGTCTGATATGATGATAGAAGTTGTTGCTAATTACATTAAAGATCGTGAAGCAAATAAAAATACCGGCGATATACTTATTTCTATAGGCAGAATGAGTAAAAAATATTTTTTTAGTAAGTTGTTTGCAAAGCTTTATAATGAAAAGGTGGTATGGACATTTTTTAGAGCCAAGCAAATTGACTATTGAATTTATGTATGAAAGATGTTTAAAGGAAGCCAAAGAAATAGTAGAGTTTTTGGGGGTGGAGTAATGGATATAATGGAAAAAATTAGCAAGAAGTCTTATTTCCAAGATGTTGCATATAGGGTAATAAAGAATTTTGAAGAAAAAGAAGATAGTAAAGAAAAATATATTGATATAAAAGAAGATTTAGAAATAATGTTAGATGTTGTTGAAAAGTTATTAGATGCGGGGGTGGAAGAATGAACGAAAGATTTAAGTTTAGAATATGGTGTGTAAATAAAAATCAATGGGAAACAGGAAAAGTGTATCTTGATAATGAAGGTCGGATATATGACGATTTCCATAGAGTAAAAGAAGAAACTCATATAATTCAACAATGCACAGGACTTAAAGACAGAAACGGGAAGTTGATTTACGAAGGAGACCTTCTTAAAACAAGATTTGGTCTTATACTTAAAGTTTATTGGAGAGAACAATCTGCGATGTTTTGGCTTGAAACCTTAGACGGTGTAATACCATTTACCTTTTATGCAAAACAACAATTAGACGGAGATTCAATGGAAGTAATCGGCAACATCTACGAGAACAAAGAATTGTTGGAGGAGCAGAAATGAAAAAGAGAATCGTAATAAATGTAAATAAAGATTATTATTGTATTGGTTGCACTGACACTACTTGTAGTGAAAGTCTTTATGATTTTTTGCGATGTTGTATAGAAGATAAAGAATATACAAAAGAGAAAGTGCCTGAAACATTTGAAGATGTGAAACAACTCACAAAAGAACTTATAGAAAAATTAAAACTTAATAAAGATGTTTGGGAAATAGATATTCAAAAAGATTTTATAGATATTCAAAAAAAGTATGTAACTTATAGAGTTAGATTTACAAGCATAGGCAACATATTGTTTGATGCTTATCTTAAGATAGCAGAAAATAAAACTCCAAATGAAATTTGGTCATTTATCAAATCACTTATAGGAGAAGAATAATGATAACAGATAAGAGAATTAAGTTTTATAAAGATTTTATTATGTTTATAGATTATAGATATGCGTATTATATAGGAGAGTAAAATGGAAATAAGAACGAAGTTTAATATCGGAGATGTTGTTTGTATAATTAATAAAAATTACGAAGCACAAACTTGTAAAATTTGTGAAGGGAAAAAGACGGTTAGAATTAAAGATATGCAGTTTTGTTGTCCACATTGTAACGGTTTGGGAGTAACACAAGATAAGATAGTTTGGACAGTGGAAGATGAAATAAGAATAAGTGCAATAAGGACATATATTTTAGAAGAAACTGTTGAAATTAGATATTTTGATTACAAACAAGATATTGTGGCTTACGAAGAAAATTGTTTCGCAACAAAAGAAGAAGCACAAAAGGAGTGTGATAACAGGAATATAATGCAGCAAAATAAAATATAAAAATCTGCGAAGGAGAATTGTTATGACTAAAATTGATGAGAAAACTTTGTTACCGGTGGAAGTTGTTGAGCCGATACCTAATATGCAGATGGAGTTTGATGTTGATTTTTTTATTAATATGGATGCACCTTTAAAAAACAGTTTGCATGAAAGTTTTGCACAGTATATTGTGCAAGGTAAAAGTGCAACACAAGCTTATAAACTTGCTCTTAAAGATGCCGGAAAAAAAGATATTAAAGATAAGAGTTGTACTGAAAGAGGTAGCAGATTGTTATCTGACGGTGATGTGTTGAACAGAATAAAGTTTTTGCATAAAGCTGTTACAAGCCAAATAATTATGAGCGACCTTGAAATACATAAACATTTAGCGGATATTATCCGCAGTAAAACAGCCAAAACGGCTGACAGAATAAATGCAATTAAAGTGTTGGCACAAATTAAAGGGCTTGCAAAAATTGATACGGAAGTACATACAAGTCAGCATTTTGTTAACTTGCAAGTGGAAGTTGTTGACGGAAAAGCAGAGCCGATAAAAGTGATTGAAGGCGGTAAATAGTATGGATAAAGCTAAAATACTTATAACTAAAAAGTTTAAGATACTGTTAGATACTACCGTTAGATACAGAATATATGCTTTTTACGGCGGTAGGGGTGGCGGAAAAACTCAGTGTATGGCACGATGTGTTTTGTATTATTTACATATTGCAAAAGCAAAAAAAAGAATTTTAAATTTAAGAGAGTTTCAGAACTCTATTGAAGATAGTACTTATCAGGTGTATGTGGATGCGATTAATCAGAGTGGGCTATCCAACAACTATATAATTTACAGTGACAGAATTGTTAATGCAGTTAACGGCAGTGAAATTATTTTTAAGGGTATGAGAGGTACGGGCGGTAAAAAGTCCGGACAGCAATTAAAAAGTTATGAGGGGTTTGATTTGTGTTGGGTAGATGAAGCACAAAGTTTTTCTAAAGAGCAGCTTGATGTGTTGTTGCCGACTATCCGTAAAGCAGAATCTATGTTGTGGTTTAGTTTTAACCGGTTAGAAGAAGATGATCCTATTTGGACCGTTGTAAGTTGCGGTGATGACGATGTGTATATAGATAAAGTGAATTATTATGATAATCCGTTTTGGACAGAAGCACTTGAAGCAGAAAGGTTAAGATGTTTGAGAAATGATCCGGCAAATTATGATCATATTTACGAAGGTGATCCGATAAATAATGCGGATGATTTTAATTTAATATCAAGAGATATTGTTACAACAGCACAAGAGAGAAATTACAGTGTGCATGAGTATAGATTGATGCCGAAGATTATAGGAGTAGATCCGGCTCGTTACGGCAGAGATAGTGCGGTATGGTATTTAAGGCAAGGTGTGTACAGTAAGATTTTGAGAGTAGTGCAAAAAACTTCTGCTCCGCAATTGCTTGATATAACGACAGAACTTATACAACAGTATAAACCGGCAGCGGTATTTGTGGATCGTGGCGGAGAAGGCGGAAGTTTGGTAGATTTTGCAAGACAATTAGGTTATAAAAATGTGTACGATGTAGGATTTAACGATGCTGCCGGTAACAAAAGATATAAAAATAAAAGAGCAGAAATGTATTGTAAGTTGAAAGATTGGTTGACGGTGAAAGGGTATGTGGAAGATAATCACGATTTAAGGCAAGAGCTTACAAACATAAAACAGTTGCCGAAAGATATAATACAGCTTGAAGATAAAGCTAATGTTAAAGATAGGATAGGAAGATCTCCCGGATTGGCTGATGCACTTGCTTTAACTTTTGCAAGAGATGTGAAAGCTCAAACAGTTATGGAAGCTGCAAATAACAGAAGTGGTTTAAGGCAGATACGACAAAACAGTGTAAGACCGGTAATGATGTAATAAAAAGTGGCTGAGCTACTTGACAAAAAATTATAATTTGTTTATAACATAGTCAGTTAAAAAGTTTTTAATAGATTTTGATCTGCGGAAAAGGGTGTTTTATCGTGGATCAAATTTTTTTTATAAATAAAATTTTAAAAGCTTGCAAAAACAATTTAAATTGTTTTGCGGGCTTTTTTTGTTTGGGAGAGTAAAAATTATGGCGGGTATTTTTTTTACACCTTCTATGCCAAAAATTGAAGTTAAAGAAGCTCCTAAAGTTATTGATGAAAGCTCATCAAGAGCTAAAACTCTTGAAGCTTTAAGAAAGAAAAAAGGCAGAGCAAGTAACATGCTTGCCGGTGATTATTACGGTAACTCACAATCTGCTTCAACTACAGCTATTGCCGGACAACCGTCTGCAAGTAAAACATTATTAGGACAATAAAAAGGAGATCTGCAAAATGGAAAATACACCTTTAAACAACAAAATTAAAGACGAACTTTACAAATTATTTATTGAATATCCGAGATTGGAAGTTAAGGAAGTGTTGGCAAGATTAGACAATATAACTAAAGATGTAAAAAAACAAAGTAAAGAGGTAAAGAAAAATGACAACACAAGATCCTAATGTTAATGTGTTTGAAGGATTGTCGGAAGAAGCTGCAGCTTTTGTGAACAACAAAGGTTTTAAGACGGTAGAAGATGTTGTAACCGGTTACAGAAATTTAGAGAAGTTTACCGGAGTACCGGCAGATAAAATTTTAAAGATGCCGGATGAAAACAATGCAGACGAAGTAAATGCTTTTTATAAAAAGTTGGGCAGACCGGATAAAGCAGAAGATTATAAGTTTGAAATTGCAGAAGGGCAAGATGATGCTATAGCTAAAGCTATTGCTCCGGAATTGTTTAAAGCGGGATTATCGCAAAAACAAGCAGCTGCAATATATAAAACTTTGGAAGCTGCAAAAATAGAGCAAACTAAAGCTGCAGAACAAGCAGCAATTAAAGCTGAAGAAGATCTTAAAACAGAGTGGGGTAACAACTACGATAAGAATCTGGAAGCAGCAAAGCAAGCGGCAAAAATTGCCGGAGTAACACCGGAACAGATTGAAGCTTTGCAAAAAGCTACAGATTATAAAACTGTTATGAATATATTTAAAAATCTTGCTTCTAAGTTTGGAGAAGATACTTTAAGAGGTGCGGGAGATAACAACCAAAGCAGATTTACTTTAACACCGCAACAAGCAAGAGAAAAGATTGAACAGTTAAAGAGTAATGCAGAGTGGCAACAGAAGATGGCAAACGGTGATAAAGCTACGATACAAGAGTATGACGAGCTTTCTAAAATTGCCGTAAGTGATATGCAAGGATAGTTTTTTGAAAATAAAGTGCATTATGCACTATTTATAGACGGAAATACAAGGCAACCTTGAAAAAGGTCTTGTGGCGGGTATGAAAGAATATCTGACCGGCTAAATGCCGCAGCTTAGTTAATGAGCTGATTTTTGAATTGGTCCGTTTCGGCGGGCAACCTTGAAAAAAATAAATCATACAAAAATTTATTTACAAGGAGAAAGAAAATGCCAGAATTATTTTTAACCGGTCCAGAGTACGTGTTGTATTGCAAAAAATTTACAGACATGTACCAAATCCTTCCTCAAGATAAAGGATCTAAATTAAGACCTTATGTAACAGTAGAAGGCGGTATTGTAGGTGAAAGTGCTGTTGCAGCCAACCAAATAGGTATTACAGAAGTACACGAAGTTACAGTTAAAAACGGAGATAGTCCGGAAGATGAAGTTACCACAGCAAGAAGATGGTATGTTCCGAGAACATACAATTGGGGACACTTGTTTGACAGATTAGACAAGATTAGAACAATGGGTGATCCTAACAACATGTATGCTTTGGCAGCTAAAAAAGCTTTCGGAAGAAACGAAGATGATCTTATCGTTGAAGCTTTCTTCGGTACAAACAAAACCGGACAGTATGGTGAAACAACTACATCTTTTGCAGTAGGAAATGTTATTGCTGCAGGCGGTGCAGGACTTTCAACAGAAAAATTAATTAAAGCAAGAACAATTCTTTTAGCTAACGAAATTGATTTGGAAAGTGAAAGACCGGTATGTGTTGTTACCGCTAAACAAGAAGCTGATTTGTTGAACGATGCAAAGTACAACAATATACAGTGGGGTAAGCCAATTCTTGAAGATGGCAAATTAAAATCATGGTTAGGTTTTGATTTTGTACATAAAGAAAAGTTGCCTTTGTCCGGATCTACGAGATCTATTCCCGTATTTGTAAAAAGCTGCATGGCTTTGGGTGAGTGGGCAACAATGCTTATAGATTTCTCATCAAGAAAAGATAAACAATCTAAACCGTATTTATATATGGAACATACAATCGGTGCTACAAGATTAGACGAAAAAGGTTGTGTATCTATTGAGTGTACAGAAGCTTAATAAAAAAACAAAGCTAACGGTTTAGGTTTTTTGCGGCTTTTGCTAACCGTTAATATAAGAAAAACCGCACATCTTTTTAAGGAGAATAAAAAATGACTAAAACATATAGTAACGAATTGCAACAAGCTTTAATCAATACTTCCGTTATTGACGGAAAAACAAAAGCTTATCAGGCAACAATAGATTTAGCTGCTCAAGCTTCCGGCGATACTATCGTTATTGCCAAAGCAAGACAAGGTGAAAAGTTTGTTGCCGGTATCATAACAACTGATACTTCTTTATCTACAGCAACCGTTAAAATCGGTAACAAGGATGATGACGATAAGTATAAAGCAGCTGCTGTATTTACAGCTACAAATACTCCAACATTGTTTGGAAATGCTGCTGCTATGGCAGCACTTGCAGCTGACGAAGAAATATTTATCACTGTAGGAACTGCTGCGCTTCCCGGATCGGGAACATTGAAAGTAACAATGTTGTTTGCTGTTAATAACTAATTCTGCCATACATTAGTTAAACCTTGCAGTAGGTATATATCACCGAATATACCTACTGCATACGAGGATAAAAAAATATGAAAAAAGCCGAACAAATAATTAAAGAATTTGAAAGTATGAAGCTTGTAAGAAGCAGATTTGATTTTGTGTGGCAAGAGATTGCACAGAGAATTGACCCCGGACAAGCTACTTTTGTTACTAAAGTTTTAAATTTTATTAATCTTGAGCAACAAAAATTTGATAGTACTGCTGCAAGAGCTTTGCCTAAGTTTGCTTCTATTATGAAAAGTATTATTTGTCCTCGTACTCGTCAGTGGGCAAAGTTTTGTACGACTGATCCGGATTTAACTTTTTATTTTCAAGATTATTTTGATGAAGTAACTTCTATTATATCTAAGTATCGTTACACAAATAAAAGCGGATTTGACAGTGCGGTTGACACGATGTTTAGCGGTGCGGGTATGTTCGGGCAGATGCCGTTTTTTGTGGATAACAGACCGGAAGGTATTTATTACAGAACTTTTCCGATGAGTGAAGTTTGGGCTAAAACTAATGCTTACGGAGAGAAAGATACTTTTATAAGAAAATTTAAACTTGATAAAAAACAAGCTGAAGAACTGTTTGGAGATAAGTGTCCGAAGAAAATAAAAGAAAGCAAAGATTGTAACATGAAGTACGAATTTTTGCATTATGTTTGTCCTAATGAAAAGTTTGATGTTAATAAAGAAGATAATCTCAGTATGAGATATTCTTCTTATTATCTTTGTGCAGATACTTGTGAGATAGTAAATGTTGGCGGGTATCATACAATGCCTTACTGTATGGCAAGAGTTGAGGTATTTCCTACAGAAAAAGTGTACGGGTATGGTCCGGCTATGAAATGTTTGGCAGACCAAAAAACCTTAAATGCTGCGATGAGAATAACAATGAGAGCTGCTGAAATGCAAGCTGATCCGGAGTTGTTGGTAAGAGAAGATGCGGTTGTAAATTTAAGTCAGTTGGGTGCAGCCGGATCTGTTATACATGGCGGATTAGATGAGCAAGGCAGACCTTCTGCAGCTACCATGCAAAGAAATATGGATTTAAGAGCTATGGAAGTGTTAAGACAAGAGTTGAAGCAAAATATTGCAGACGGATTTTGTATTAATTTACTTGAGATCTTGATTAATGATCCTTCCGCTAAAACAGCTACCGAAGTTATGGTTAAAAAGCAAGAACAAGCAATACTTCTTGCGCCGATGGCGACAAGAATATATCAAGAGTGGGCTGCTGTTTGTTGTATGAGAGAGTTTGATATACACGACAGAGCCGGAAGGTTACCGGAAATGCCACAAGATTTAAGAAACGAACTTATAAGAAGTAAGAATAAACTTACTATAGAGTTTGAGAGTCCTCTTGATGAAGCTCAAAAAAGTGAAGAAGCTATTAAGTTAAACAGATATTTGGAAACTGTGTCGGGATATGCACAAGTGTTTCCTTCTATGCTTAATGTTATTAATCCTACCGAAACAGCAAAAATTATAGCAAAGAGTATCGGAGTGCCTTCAAAAGCACTTTATAACGATGAACAAATAAAACAAAACGAACAACAACAGATTGAAGCTGCACAAGCAGAACAAATGCTTAAAGCTATGCCTACTATTGCTAAAAGTGCAAACGATTTAGCTAAAGCCGGTGTTGAAGCTCAAAGCGGTGTTAAATTGATTTAAATATAAAAGGTGGTAAAAATGAGTTTTATGTCTTTTGCACAAAGGTTTGTTTCAAGGGTACATGCTTATCAGAGAGTATTTAAAAAAGATAATCCGGATGTTAAAGCAGTGTTGTGTGATTTGGGTAGAATTGCTCCGGTAGATCCTACGGTTAAAGTTGCTAAACCGTATAACAAAAACAGTGCAGAAGTTTGGATGTATATCGGAAGAAGGCAAGTTGTTTCTCATATTTTAGGAAAAATTAATATGACTGAAGAAGAATTGAGCAATATTATTAAGCAAGAACAGTTACAACAGCAACAAAACAATTCTATAAAAGGGTAAAAAAATGGCAACTAAATTACAAATTTTTAACAAAACATTGATAAAAGTCGGCAGTGAAACAATATCTGCTATAACAGATGATTCAAAGCCGGTAAGAGTGTTAAGTACTATTTATGACGATATAGTTAAAGAAGAATTGCAAAAACATAATTGGATTTTTGCTAAAGCTAAAGCTGTGATATATGCTAACGATATTTTGGAAACAGTGCAAAATGTTGCAAGTGTAACTGTGGATGATGTTGTGTTGACCTACGATGAAAATGTATTGACAATAACAGCAGCTGCGGTTGGTGAAAGCGGTAACGATATTGCAATTAAAACTAATAACTGTAAGATTGTGTGCAGTTCTACAACTTTGGTAGGTGGTAGTGCCGATACCAAAGCAAGTGCAACAATAACATTTTATGCTAATGCTGATGTCGGTGATAAGATTGTTATAGGTGATACTGAACTTGTTGCCGGTACGGATTTTGAGATTGGTAAAACAATAGAAGGTAGATTATCAAGAGAGTTTGATTTGCCTTCTGATTTGTTGTTGCTTTTGGAAATAGAAGGGTTTAATGCACTCAGCACTTATCCGTATCAGTACGGTGCTTATGAGCAGTATGATGTTGTCGGCAGAAAAGTGTATTGCAATAAAAACAGTATCGTTATTTATTATACGGCAGAAGTTGAAGAAAGTGATTTTGATTATGGGTTTGTAAATTGTTTGTGCTGTAGATTAGCTTACGAGTTGGCGGATGTGTTGACACAAGATGATCAGAAAAAACAAACATGGTTGAACGAGTATCTTTTGGCTGTTAAAGATGCTAAAAGAGTTAATGCAATACAGTTGCCTAATGCTTCGTTGGGTAGCGGTATTATGGAAAGAGCAAGAGTTTGGTAAGGGGGTTATATTATGGCGGGTATGGCAGCAGCTTCAACGATTATAAGTATTGTTAGTGCTGCAACACAAGCAGCTAACAGTTATCAGAATTATCAAGCACAAGCTAAAGCAGCTGATATTAATGCCGATATTTCTTCCAATAATGCACAAAATGTTTTGTTACAAAGTAATTATGCTCAAGATGCTAAATTGTTGGAAGGTAAAAAATATATAAGTAATCAGTATGTTAGAAATTTGCAAAGCGGTGCAGGCGGTGCAGGAACTACCGGAGATAGAGCTGTTGCTAAAAGTGTTTATAATTTAGATAAAGATTTGAGCATGTTAGCATACAACTATTCTACACAAGCCACAGACTTTTTAAATAAATCCAAGATGTTTAAATATGAAGCAGGAGTTGCTAAAGCTAATGCAGCTAATGCTTTGTTGATGGGTGGATTAAATATTGGCAACAGCATTTTGGCAGGAACAAATATTAAAAGTGGTAATACTGATAATATTACTGTAAGCAATTTAAGTAAAGATTTAGCAACTCCTTCTTATGCTAAAGATTTGAATATAGGTATGCCCGGCACTAAAAATTATTTTAGAGCAAGTAGACTTTGGTTGTAAAGGATATATCATAAATGGCAAGACTTAGAGCAATTAAAACAAGTTTTAACGGTGGAGAAATATCTAAACAGCTTTTTGGTAGAGTTGATTTGGAAAATTTTGTTGCAAGCAATAAACAGTTAAAAAATGTGTTGCCTACGATTTACGGCAGTGCCATGAACAGAGGCGGTACTGTTTTTGTTAATGATAATATAAAACATTTTTTTGAATCTGTACAAAGTGTTACCGGTGCAACAGATATAAATTGTGTAAGTATAGATTATAATTTTAATCGTTATGTGTTCGGATGTGATAACGGATATATTGTAAGATGTGATTTTAATTTTACAAATATTGTTATTAAACAACTTTTGTTTTCGGGAGTTAGTATTGGAAATATTACTAATATAGGGCAAAGCTTGTGGTTTTCGGATAGAAATAGTTATAGAGTATCTACAGCCGAAAAAAGTTATACTTGTATTCCGTCTAATGCAGATTGGGATAATATTGATACATATGTATTAAATGACGATAAAAATCCGGAAATATTCTTTGATATAATTGCTATAACAAACCAAACATCTATAGTCAATAGAGGACAAATAGCAACTTTTGACGGGCAAAAATTAAGATTTTTAAGAATACAAGTTGCCGGAACATATGTTGTAGAAGATACTTATGATGTAAGTGATAATGTAACAACAGATTTTGCTGGATTTTATATTGATAACAACAATTTTGTTTTGCGAAATGAGCAAAATTTATTTTGGTATAACAATGGAAATGTTATAAGTTTAGGAGTTGTTGCAGGTTTTGTTGTAGGTGCAAGATTACAAGATAATAATATTTGTATTTATGTTTATAAAGAAATTGATAGTAAATATTGTGTTTGTGGTGAAATATATAATGATAACGGAGAATTTGTAGAACAAAAAATATTTGCACAGTGTGATAGTGATTATGGAATCAATAATGTTATATATGTAAATAACCGATTGTTGTGTGTCGGCAGTACTAAAAGTATTTGTGTTTATAGAAGCACAACATTTATGCTTGATTTTGTCGTAGATTGTTTGGATTATAAAATAAATTTTACTAACGGTGAAATTGTACTTTGTAGCGGTGGTGATGATGTAAATGTTGTTAATAGTTATATTTATAATAATATAAACACAAAAAGAGTGTTAGTTCCGTTTAAAGTAAATAAGTTAATTAATTATGTTTTAGAGTTTGGAAACAACGTAATAAGATTTTATAAAAACAGACAGTTGGTTGTGGATGGAAATGGAGATCCGTACGAAGTATCAAGTCCATATAGTATTAGTGATTTGATTGACGATGAAGGTAAAATAAGAATAAATTATATGCAAAATGTGGATGTGTTGTATATTTGTCATGAGGATTATCCAATACAAGTATTAAAGCGATATGGTGATGCTAATTGGATAATAGAAGATTTTACTTTGGTTGGTGGTCCGTTTGGAGATACTAATACAGATAAAAATAAAACTTTAGTTTCTACTCAGACCGAAGGTCTTATTACTATTAATGCCGTTAATAATTCAAGCAGTTTAACTATGAATAATAATGCTGGAGATGTTACTACTGCTTCTTTTAAAAATTTGCTTGCTTGGTATCTAGATGGTAATAGTATTTATTTTGCAACATTAGATCATTTTCCTTCTATTCAAGAAGCTGTTAATGCTTTGTTAGGAACATCAGACGGAACAAATTTTATTGTAACTTATTCGGGAAATACTATTAATATAACAGTAAAAACAAGTGCTGGAACTTCTTATAATGGAAAAGTTTTGCGATTATTAAGATACGAGTTTATGAGTCATTATGCAAGCCAAATAGAATATGTAAGAGAATATGACAGCAGTGCTACTTTTTCTGCAAGTTCTACTCCTGTTAATGTGTTTTCTGAAGATATGGTAGGTAAATTAATAAGATTAAATTATACAGATACAAATACTCATATGTGGGAAACGGGTAAAAGTATCTCTATAGGTAACATACGTAAAAGTGGAAACAATTATTATAAAGCTGTATCTGGAGGAACAACCGGACAAGTAAAGCCTGTTCATACTTCGGGAAGTGTTAGCGATGGTGGAGTAACATGGTTGTATCTTCATAGTGGATATGGTGTAGGTACTATCCTTGAATTTGTAAGTCAATCTCAAATTAAAGTTAATGCAGATGGGTATTTTCCTGATTTCACTTATGGTACTTATCTATGGGAGTTAGGTATTGTAGGTAACGGTATATATCCAAATTGTTGTGCTTTGTTTAAAGAAAGATTCGTTTTTTCTATATCTACGGCTAACGGTACGAAAATTTGCACAAGTTGTGCTGGAGATTATAATAATTTTAGTGATAACAGTTTTGGCGATATCCTTGCGGAAAATGCAATAACTGTATTGTTGCAAGGACAACAAGAAAGCTCTGTGTTGTGGATGCATGCTTTAAATAAGCTTTATATTGGTACTGCTTGTGAAGAATTTGTTTTTGGTGAGCAAACAATTGCTGAAGTGTTATCACCGACAAATGTTATGTGTTTAAAAGTATCATCTTTAGGATCTGCAGCGATTGAGCCGTTACAGATTTTAGATGAACTTTTCTTTGTAAGCAATAACGAAAAACAAATTGCTAATTTTACTTATATTGCAGAGAGAGATTCGTTTAGACCAACAAATATATCTGTTATGTTTGAGCATTTATTGCATGATGGAGTAAAGTGTTGGGCATACACTAAAGAGCCATATAAAACTATTTGGTTTGCGGATAGAGAAGGTGTTTTAAAGAGTATAAGTTATGACGCAGATAATAAAGTTTGTGCAGGTGCAAGACATGATGTTGGTGGCAAAGTGATAAGCTTAACTGTAATACCGGAATCTAACGGAAATTACGATGATTTATGGATGGTAGTAGAAAGAGTTGTTGCAGGACAAACTGTATATTATACAGAAAGGTTAAGTTGGGGATTGCCTCAAGAAAATGTATCGGATGATTATAAAAATAAGCATGGTGTATTTTGTGATTGTGCAAAATTGTTTGAGTTTGAAAATAATGTTGAAGAAGTTAGCGGACTTTATTTTTTGGAAGGAAAAACGGTAAAAGTTGTTGTTGACGGTAAAGTGCAAACAGATAAAACAGTTGTTGATGGAACAATAACTTTAGATGAAGCAGGAAAAATTGTTGTTGTTGGTATAGGTTATGATTGGTTAATTGAAACTTTGTTTTTTAATATAGGTGCTAATGACGGTACAGCACAAGCTTTACCGCAAAGAGTATCTAAACTGATAGCAAGATGCATAAATACAAGATATATTAAAGCTAAAGCTACCGGCGGTAATCAGTATGATGTAATTGCTAATGAGAGTGATTTAACAGATGATGATTATGAGATACATTTACCTTCAGATTATTCAAGAAAAATGACAATCTTTTTTACAAGTGATAAGCCGTTAAGTGCTTGTATATTGTGTATTGTTGCTGAAATGCAAACTTATCAATAGTTATATAAGGGGTTATTATGGTAGATATTTATAAAAGTACTATTTTGCCGGATGGTAAAACAAAGCCTATTGCACAAGCCGGAAGGGTTAATAATCCGTTAGAGCCGTTAAATGATACTGCTAATATTATGAATAGGTTAGATATGCAATATAAGAGAATACAGCTTGAAAATGAGAAAGCTAAACAAGATCAGTTTGAAAGTGATCTTAAACTGAAACAAGCACAGTTTAACAGTGAACTTGAAAAAATAAATAATCAAACGGATTTTGATAATGCTATTGCAAAGTATAACAGTGATATAGACAGTTTAGGTACAAGTATGTTAGGTGAGAAAGGGTATCAGAAGTGGAGCAATACGAAAGGCAGAAATTATAAAGAGTTATCTAATTTAGGATATAAAAGTATTTGGGCAAAAACTTTGCAAAAACAAAATTATGAAAGTATGCAGGGTACAGTTGATAATTATGCAACACTTGCTTCTATAGATCCAAACAGAAGGGAAGATTTTGTTAATCAAGCAAAGATTGATATTGACAGCAGATTTTTAACTCCGGAACAGAAGGAAGCTCTTACTAACAGATTTAATGTAAAACTTGCTAATGCGGAAGTTGTAAGAGATATAAACAGTAATCCGGGAGAAACTTTAAATAAATTGAAAGCTGTAACGAAAGATCCGGAAGGAAAAATTGAAAACGACAAACCTACTTATTATGACGGATTAACTCCGGTGCAAAGACAACAGTATATTGAGCAAGCAAAAGAGAAGTACGAAGCTCAGTTAAATACTTATAATGATAAAAAAATAAATAAGTTAAAAGAACAGTTTAATTATTTTTATCAAAACGAAGGATATGATAAAGCTTATCAATTTATGCAAGATTGTATTAAAAATGTTGACGATATAGTGAAACAAGAAAATATAACACAAGAGCAATTTCAAGCATTTAAATCGTATGCTTCAAGTATGTTAAAAGAGCAAAATACTGATTATGCACAAATCAATCAAGATAAATTTGCTGATTTAGATGAAAAAATCAAATTGATGGGAATAAATTTTAACAAGAAAAAAGGAGAGTATGAAGTAACAAATAAAAAACAAGATAATAAAGTTGAAGATATTGTTGAAACTATAAACGATATTGATGAAGGTATAAAAGACGGTAGTTATTATGTACATCAAAAAGATGTAATTAAAATGAGAAGTGCTTTAAGAGTTAAGCTGGGATCTATGGTAGATAAAAAAGTTAGATTAAGGGATACGGATGTTGCCGGACAAACTACTATCGGCGGAATTTTGAGAGGTAGCGGGATAGGCGGCGATACGACTGCAAGCGAGTATATTGCAGACAGTATTTTGAAAGTTTTAAAAAATAAAACAAACAGAAACAATTTTAATTTAGACAAAATTTCCGTTACGGATAAGGGCGAAATGTTTGAGCATGTGTATAAAACAGCTATGGCTGCCGGAATAGATTTGAAATCTTATTATATAAACGATAAAGAAAAGATAGATAAGATAACACAGCAAGTGTTTAATTGGATGATAAATAATAGATTTAATGTACCGGAAAAAGAGTACGGTGCTGTTGTTGGTGACGGCAATATGTACGATACAAATAATCCTAAAGCTAACAGTAATATTGGAAAAAAATCTATAGGGTACGGAAATTATGTTATTGACCGTAACGGTGTAATAAAGCTTACAGATAAAAACGGTAATATTATTGATGAGGTAAGGTAATGAACAGCGAAGAAATTTTTAACAATATCAAGAACAACACAAGAGTTAATACCGGAAAAGAGTTTGATCCGCAAGAAGTATTGAAAAGTATAGGATTGGATAAAACACAAGATATAGATGAAAATGTTGCGGATCAGAAGATAGAGCCACAATATGTTGATGTGGATAAGCCGAAATTCGTGCAGCCGGAAAGAAGAAGTTATTTTGTTGCCGGAAATGCTAATAATAACGAAATAAATACTACCGCACAAAGACCTAACGAAATTGAGTATGAAGCGGATGTTGTTGATGATGAGAAGAAAAAAGATAATTATTTTGGGTTATCTAAACTTGCTACAAATAAAAAAGATATTGTTAAAAATGCTTTAAAGTATGTTGTGCAAGCTCCGAACTTGATACAAAGTGCTGCAAATACTATTGGTATGTTTACCGGTAAAAGCGGCGAAGATGTTGCTTTGGAAGGTGTTAGAGGTTTTGCCGGAAGTACTGTTGATTTTGCAAGTGCTATGACAAGATTTTTCGGACAGAACTATATGTATTTTAAAGCTTACAAAGATGAGCAACTTGATAAGATAGTTAATTTGGGCAGCACTTTGACCGGCGGAGAAGATTTTAGTGACGATATAAAACAAAAATATACAGATTTTTATAACAGAATTGACAGACAGACACAAGAGTTTAAAGATAAAACAGAAAGATTTTTGCAATATACCGGTATAGGTAAAACAGATAAAGACGGATTTGTTTATGATTTGGTTGGCGGCGGTGCAAGTTTGATGTATGCGATAGGTATTGCTGCTATAACAAAAAGTCCGGCGGCAGCTGCTGAAATGTTTGGTATGTATCAGTATCAGAGTTTGTATGAAGAAGGTATTGATAGGGGTTTTTCACCGATAAAAGCAAGGGCTATAGGTATTGCGGGCGGTGCTTTTGAAGGCGGTCTTGAAATGGTAGGGTTGCATGTATTAATTGAAACTCTTGCAGCAAGAAAAAGTTTTG
>Ga0265298_10001300_pt1 | contig 36878 bp, 71 predicted proteins | sample AusTroGonzalo_MG_3_FD_193486 | JGI IMG/M metagenome (GOLD analysis project Ga0265298, IMG submission 193486) | Bovine rumen microbial communities from tropical cattle in Woodstock, Queensland, Australia - Gonzalo_01 | ecosystem: Host-associated > Mammals > Digestive system > Stomach > Rumen ...
CTCCTTTCCCATAAAAAAATACCGTTTCAAACCTGTCCCTAAATTGTCTATATAATATACTATATTTTTTTGTTTGTCAATACTTTTTCATGAAATTTTTTAAAAAATTTTTTATTGGCTGTAAACCTATTGATTTAGGTACTTTTCGACTTGTTCAGTTGCCCAACCGTTGATAGTTTTTTTATCTTTTTTTAATTTTTCTCTAAATTCTAGACCTAGTTCTTTATTGATCCTTATTCTTAAATTATCATATTTCTTTTGTGCCCATTTGTATTCGCTTTTATAGTTTCTCATTTATGCCACCTCCCCTATTTCAAATTCTTGCCAGTCTGATACTGGTCGACGTAAGAACTTGTAATATGTTCCATTAAGGTTTATACTATACTTATTATTGTAAAAATCATTATCTATATAGAAAATCTGGTGAAAATGATTATGTCTTTTTTCCATCTCTTGAATAAACCTTTTTACTTCATATATGTCATTAAAAGTTCTTGCTATAAATGGCATTCCTTGCCCATGTCTACAATACAAAGCATATTCATACTTTGGATGTCTGTCATTTAAGTAATACATAAACCTCACCTCCTATTTATATTATATCATACTGTCCGCAGTATGTCAAGTAAAAAAATAAGACCTCATATAGAGGTCTATATTTTAATATCCTATGCTCCAACCCGCTGTAGTGAAATCACTATAATGTGGTAGTGCTTGTATTGTTGCTGATGAATAACTTGTTATTCCTAATGTTGACAATGTCTTTGTTCCTGTATATGATGTTGCAGTGATACAAGTTTGAAGGATATTGTCAAGACTCGTATTAGTTAATGAAGTACAATTTGCGAACATATTAGTAAGAATTGTTGCACTGCTAATATTACATACAGGAAAGTCTTCTAACAATGTACAGCCAGAAAACATCGAATTGAAATTTACACCTTTTGACAAATCCCAGCTTGGAAATGTTTTGATTTTCGTTGGTGCAAGAGCTAGATAAAATGATGTTGACTTAGATGTATCGTATTGCTTAACTGTCTCGAGTGCGGTACAATTATAGAAAATACCTTCAAAAGTTGTAACATCGCTAGAATTAATATTAGGTGCTTCAACTAATGACTTCGCTCCTGCGAATGAATAAGCTAGTGTTGTACCTGTTGGAGTGATTGTAATTGGAATTTTCTTTAATATTTTGGCAATTCCGTTATTTGTACCTTGTGAAGCATTATTTCCTCCAGAAATAGAACCATTCATATATTCAGTCCAGTCAACTGTACCTCCTCCACCAGATGTTGCACTAACTACATCAGACAAAGAGGCATCTGCACTTAAATTAAGATTAGTCTTCATTGTTGATATTGCTGTGTCTAATGTTTCAAGATTTTGTGCTATCGTTGCCATTATTCACCACCTCCACCATTAATTATATTTTCTAGTATTGTATTAATATTACCTACTGTATCGTCAACATATTTTTTGGTAGATGGGTGATATGGTAATGTGGGGGTATATTCTGTTGTATTTTCTATGCCTAATACTTTAAGATTTGAACTTTTAAACGCATAGTAATAATAAATAGTATTTGTTTTTAATTCTTTATTGGTTAGTTGACGTTCTCCATAAATATCTGTAATTTGTTTATTATCAAATTCTGTTAGGGGTACATAGCAATAGCAATATGTTTCTGTCTGGATTGTTGAATATGGTACTCCATATGATTTTGTATTTGAATTTTCTATTCTATAACCAGAAGGTAAACATTTTGCTGTAATCTCAATTTTTGCAACATTGTTGTCTGTATCTCTTGTAGTTTTTAATATATCATAAATAAATAAATATGGGTATTGGTTTGAATCCAGATATTTTGTTTTAAGTGAAAATCCTTGACCATTCAAATATCTATTAATTTGAAAAATTAAAGCATTATACGCATCTGTGTCCGATGTGCTAATATAACCCTTCCAACCATGTGAAGCATTTGATATAGTATATGTTTTATCAGCAAAATTACTCTCTGCCTCTGTTTTTGTATAATAATTTGATAAACTTTGATGCTGTGTTAAGTAACCTACATCGTTATTAAATGCACTTACATTTGTTGGAACTGTTGGTATTGTAGGCTTATTAGTTAAATCATTGTAATTACCACTAAAATCACTCTTGTTATTCCATGTCGTTTTCTCTGTGTCTGTTACTGTTCTATGTGTACTGTCATCTGTTAAATCTTTTAATTCATCTGGTATTGTTGGTTTGTTTGTTAAGTCATTATAGTTCCCAGAAAAGTTGTTTATTCCTAAATCATTTAAACTTTTATTTCCATTTAATGTTACATTGTTAATTGAAGGCTTATTCGTTAATTCTGTATAATCATCTGTTCCACCGCTACCTCCTGTAATATTGTATATTACACCATTTAATTTTATTTTTTTTATATCACTCATTTTTATCCACCTCCGTATCCAATGCTCCAACCTGCACTAATAAAATCTTGATAATGTGGCAATGCTTGAATTGTCGCTATTGGATAATAATTTACATTATTAATTCCCAGTGTCGCTAGTGTTCTCGTTCCTGTGTAAGATGTAGCATTTATGCACATCTGCAGTATATTGTCAAGACTATCTGTTGTTAGAACTAAACTATTTTGGAACATATTAGTCATGTTAGTTGCACTTGATGTATTTAAAACTGGTACAGTTGTTAATCTAGGACAAGTTCCCAAAATTTTAGACATATTTGTAACGTTTGATGTATTTAATAATGGGAAAGAAGTTATACTTGTATTATTGCAAAAGCTTTCCATGTTTGTAACATTACTTGTATCGTATTGTCTCATTGTACCTAAACGAATACAACCGTCGAACGTATAAGCCATACTTGTTATATTTGTCATATCAATATCTGGTGTTTCTTCCAAATATGAGAAGTCTCTAAAACAATAGTCTAAACTATTTCCTGTTGGGATAAATTTATAAGGAAATTTTATAAACAATTTAATAAATTTAGACCTAGCGTTATTAGCACTTGTTCCCCCCTCTAACTCATTTCTAAAATACTGCGTCCAGTCAGGCTCTGTACTTACACTGACATTTGCACTAGCATAATTTGTAACATCAGTTGTTCCATTTTGTGTAATATTAATCGTACCTGTTGGTGTTATTCCTGTTTCGACTGTACTTAATGCTGTTATCATTTCACTTGGTTTATATGTTTCTTGGTTTTGTTTTAATCTTCTTGTTTGATTTGCTATACCAGTCAAGGTTGTGTCATCTAAATAAACTTTACTCATTAGTATGACACCTCCTCTGCATCATCTATGGTTTCTATTGTTAATGTTTCGTCTGTATCATAATATATTATAGTACTTATTCCGTCTTTACCATCTGCACCATCATTAATTTCTACACTTTTAGTTGTATTGTCTTTTTTTGTTATTGTTACTGTTGCTACTTTGCCTGTTTTTGATACATCTAAATCTAAATTGTTAGCTTGATTAATTTTTGCAGTTGCATTATTCATAAATTCCTGTACTTGTGCTAGGTATGTTTCCCATTCACTTGGTGTTGGTATTTCTTGTGAATTGTTTACTTCAATTTCTCCAGCACCCATATTAAAGTAAAGTCCTACTAGGTTAGTTGATATTTGCATTGTTTTTACGTTGTCTTCAATTGTGTAACCAATAAATCCTATTGCATATGTTCCACTTAATTCTTTGTCAATATACATTTCATTATTAATTACAGCAATTGATTTTCCTACTTCTTGAATTATTCCGTTTTCTTTTCTTACAATTCTTGCTTCAATTGTTAAGTTGTCCCAACTTTCGTCATGCTCCACCTCTGCTATATAGTAATTAATTGAACCTGATTTTAGGTTATGTTTGTCAAGAATTTGTACTTTGTCTTTATCCAATATAAACTTCATTTTTCCCCTCCTTATTTAACATATATTTTGCCTTGATATTTTCCCGCTATCCATCCTGATGGTATTCTTATCCATATATCATTTCCGTTATTCTTAACCTCTAAACAAGTTACTCTTGTTCCTGCTTTTAAACATCCTTTATTTGCACCACTTGAATAAGCATTTGCTTTTGCATTTGTTGTTAATCTTTCATAAGGTACTTGCGGATAGTTTGTACCTGCTCCACTTCTTACTTTAAGAATAACTTGTGTAGTATAAGTTGTACCTACTTTATACTCACTTTTTGGTTCTTCATAATGCACATCTCCTATAGCAGGATTTATGATGCAACCTCTAAACTTATAAGCACTTCCCATTCCCCATCTACCATTTGAATTTGTTCTTGTTGCGTTATAAAAAGCACTTTCACCATGAGCACTTTCACTTGTGTATATTTGATTTTTGCTGTCTATTCTTTCTACTATTGCTACGTGTCCTGCTCCATCAGTATGAGAAGAAATAGAGCCTTTTTGCCAACACATAATTCCACCAAGTGTAGGATAACTTACAACTTGTAACCCATATTTTTTAGCTTTTTCTATAAAATTTTCTGCATCACATACTAACTGATATTCTATTTTGTTTTTGCCGATAATCTCTGCAAATCTACCGTTAGCATATCCGACACAATTTGCCAATACATTAGCACCTGCTTTGGTTGGTTTTCCTTGTATTGCCATGTTCCAACCTTTATTTACCGTTCTTATATAATAGTTATTCCATTGAGGACAGTTTGTTCTAGTCTTCATTTTCAACACTTCCCTCCTCTACTAATTCTTCTAAACTATCTTCATTTAGTCTTGTCTGTAATTCATCTTCCATTATTCTTCCTCCTTCTTTTCTTTTCTAGTGAAAAAATATGTTATTATTGCTCCATAACTAGTGCAATAAAGTGCTATAATTTCTGTTGGTGGTTGTATGTTTGGTACTAATAACAAAACAATTAACCCCAATGTCATGATAATTGTTACAAAAGATTTAACATCTTCCCATGCTTTTTTCATGACTCCTCCTTTCTAAAAAAAGAGAGTGCTTTTACACTCCCTTATTTTTTAAATATTCTTTTACTATTCTATTAACTGAGTCATTGCTTAAAGCTGATAATTCACACATATCTTCATAACTAAATACTTCTTTTCCGTCTTGGTTTTTATGCCCATTCTCATACAACCACACGTGCATTAATTCATGTTTTAGTGTGATTAGCATTTGTTCTGGTGTTCCTTTTTCTATGTATATATCTGTCGATGTATAATCTGACCTTCCTACATAGCTGTTTTTTCCTTCTATTTTATCAACATTATAAATTGTGTATATTCTATTATTTACTGTAAATTCACATATCTTTTCCATCTGTTCTCCTTGGAGGAGCATATTGGAATTGCACCAATGCTAAAAGATTTGCAGTCTTTTGCCTTACTACTTGGCTAATGCTCCATATAAGGCTTAATTAAGCCTTATTTTTCCATTATTTGTTTTAATTGTTGATAGTTTTGCTTTTCAGCTTGTGCTACCCTCATTAACACATTTTTTTCTTGTTGGTTCTGTATCATTTCAGATATATCCTCTAGTTTTCTATACTGTTCTCTCATATCTTCAACAGCCATTTCTAACTCACCATAATAATCGCCTCTATAATTTCTATAGTTTATTTTTCCGCCTCTACGATCATAATCTCTTTTCCTATAGTCTTCTCTATAATCTCGATAATCTTCTCGATAATCTCGATAGTCGCCACCATCTCTATAATCTCTGTAATCTCGATAATCTCGATAGCTTCTATAATCCCTATTATCATAGTCACGATTATCATAATCTCTAGTATTCATTTCGTTCATAAGCCCTCTCCTTTCTATCTAGGTATTGTTGTATAATAAAGAAATACTTTCCCATCCTTTGCATCTTCGTCTTGAATAAAGTCTAGCACATAGTTGATATAATTTGTCATTTCATCTCCAAAAACGTCTCTAAAGTCATTGTAAGCCGAATTAAGTACTATATAAAAGTCAACATCACTTACATTATTTAATCCGTTTTGATTTTGAAAATGTCTAGTTTCTTCTATTGACCATCTTTCACCAGAAGGTTTCATTTTATGTACAATACTCTCTGCTAATTCTTTATTTAAAGTCTTACCATATGCCATCTCATATAATCTATATGTTATATCTTCATAAAATTCTTTATCATAACTTTCAATTAATTCCACACTTTCAATTAACATCTGAGAAAGTTCTTCCATTTGTTGTATATCGCCATTGTGTATTATTCTTTCAATACATTCTGCAAAACAGTCTTTAAATTCCATTTTATTCTCCTTTTAGCAAATTAATAATTTTATCATTTTGATTGATAATTTTATCTAACAAATTGTCTTGATGCTCTAAATACTTCATAAGGTCTGTATTATTAAAGTCATTTACTAATATTCTATAGCTCTCTATTTGTAATAAATTAGATAAAATTTCTAGGTTTTTATCGTTCATTATTAATTACCGCTTAATCGTTCTATGTTTATGTTTGCGTTCTTAATTATTGGAATCTCTGTATCTGTTACTGTATCATTAAATGTTATTGTTGGAATACTATTAATACTTAAATTTACTGTACCTTTACAACATACCCTGATTTTTTTATTAAATCCTATATTTTCATATTCTCCTGCTGTAGCAATTGCAGAATCCATTTCTGTGCCTATTATTTCTGTTCCATCAGCAAAAAGTGCTAATCCTACCTGTCCTGCTGTTGCACTTGTTACATTGGCATTAAATGTTACTTCATATATTCCGCCTTCTATTATGCTAAACAAAGCACTACCTTCATTGTGGTTCATCCAACCTCTACAATTTATCGCACTTGCGGTTCTTAAATCCACAATAGTAAAAGGTATTGAAGCGGTATTTGATGTAAGAGTTGTTTGTGGCTCTTGTACTGCCTGTATTACACCATTCATTGTCATTCCTCCTTTATATTAAATTAAGGGATAAGACTTGCCTATCCCTTTATTAGCAAGTTCTCTTTTCGAGTGTGTCTTTCGACATTTTGCTATACTATTGTGCTTCCAAATGCGTTTCCGCATCCACATCCATTATTTGGACACGTAAATATTGGTTGATTACCATACACTGGTACTGTACCAACTGGGCAGTTCTTCAATTCATTATAGATATTTGAAGTAATTGCTTGTGTTTGTGCTATTTGTGATGCTCTTAAATCAGCCATCTGTAATTGTCTATTTAGGTCTGCAATTTTGTCATCTTTTTCATCTAGTCTATCTCTAAAGATTTCATCAATTATCTTTTGAGTATTTGCTGTTTGATTTACTAATATTGATTGACCGATTTCTCTTAAAACTTCTCTATCTGCACAGTTTTCACTAATTACAGTTGATTTTAAGTCTTGTGTTGCTAATCTATTTTCACAGCAACAATCTGCAAATTTTGAACCTAAATCATTAAATCCTTGAAGTGTTGTTATTTGGTTGCTAAAGTTTTGTTGCATATCAGCCATCTGTCTAGCATTTGCTGAACTTTCTGCATTTGCAAATCCACTATTTACTGTTGCATTTACTCCTGCAAATCCATTACATAAATTTGAATTTACATCTGCACAACAATTGCATAATTGAGTTGATAGATTTTGAACTCCTGAATTAATTCCAGTTAATTGGTTTGCTAATTGTAATGTGTTGAAACCATCGTTTGTGTTTTGCATGATTTCTTTTTGACCGTTTGATAACCAAGCATAGTCATTGTTGAAACCACCAAAGCCACCATTACCATTACCACCCCATCCACCAAATAGAGCTAATAAAAGAATAATCCATAACCATCCAGAGTCACCACCAAATCCACTGTTTCCAAATCCTCCTCCGTAAGGGTAAACAGGATAAGGGTATCCATAATTTCTGTCTGTGTTTCCTACTACGGCACTTATATCCGCTGGTGATAAATTATCGTTCATAATGTGTCCTCCTTTCCTAAAATCTATAATAACTTTTTAAAAATTATTACCTATTTCATATTTTGTATTTGTGCTAATACGTTACTAGGTACTCCATAATTTTTAGCCTGTTTTAATAGATTTTGTTTTTGGTCAGGAGTTGCTGAACTCATTATTTGTTGTAACATTGCTTGTGGATCTCCATTACTTTGCATTAGATTTTGCATTGCTTGGTATCCTTTGGGATTTCTTACCTGCAGTTGACTCATTAACATCTGTATAATTTGGTTCATAATTAATCATACCTTTCATTTCCTCGATTTGCTTTTTTAAATTATAAATTTCCTTGTCTTTTTCATCCATTTCAACTACTTCCACTGTATTAAATGTTCTAATCTTTCCACTCACATCTTTTACCCACATTGTTGAATAATCATTGTTTACAAATACTCCTGTCTTCATTACAAACGTGCTTTTTACTTCATCAACATTATTAACATATTTGCTTTCTAATTCATTGTTTGTGGGATTTGGTGCTAACTGAAAATTTTGTGTTATTGGCTGTGGTTGTTGAACTTGATTCTGTTGTAATTGACGTAACTGATTGTCAATCCTGTCTTTCATGTTTTGTAAATCTTGAATGTAAAATTGATTAGAATACATAGGATAATTCATAATTTAACTCCTTCAAATCTATTAAAACTAAAAGGAGATTTGAGCTATGACTTCTTGCGTTTTGCTTAAGTCTTCTTTTTCTTTCTCAAAATCTCCTTTCTTGATTACATTATAGTTTTAATTTTAGAAATAAAAGGACTAAATTAATATCAAAAAAAGGTCACTCGTTAGAGTAACCTTAATATCTTACTTTTTATTTGTTTTATTCTTCTTTTAACTGTGCTTTCTGACATATTCATTTCCATAGATATACATACTATTGATTGTCTGCCATATCTACTTGTCAGCATTTTAAATATTTGTTCCTGTTCTTCGGTAAAATTGGCATTTTCTAGTATATATTCTAGTTCTTGTTTAGTAAAGTCAAACTTGACTTTACCTTCTTTTTCTGCCATTTCTTTTTCTCCTTGTAACACGTTTTATTCTTTTAATTATTCTCGCCATAATTTATATCACCACTTTCACTATTTTCTAAATATGTAGCAATACCGTTTCCACTATCTATTATTGTTTCTTCGGTTTCTGCAACCGTTTCCATAGAGCTTTCATATAATAACCATCCTACATTGGTAACTATAAGAGCTATTATTAATATGACAATTATAATAAATTTATGTTGGCTTGATTTTTTTAATTCTTGCAACATTTCCATAGCAAGAGTTGTATCGTCAAATTTTTTCTCGACCTTTTTTAATTTTTTTTCAACTCTTAATAATGGTTCATCGTTTGGTATATATTTCTCTTTCATAATCATCACCCCTTATGATATGCTTTGACATGGTCGGAAATTGCATCTTTTATCTTACCATCAACTTCTTTATGATCGTTTTTTAGTTCGTTTATCATCTCTTTAATAGAATTAATTTCTGCCTTTATCTCCCCGCATAAACTTGCCTAAAGAAAGACCATCATCTTTACTTGATTTTTTTTGTCCTAATATAAAGCTTACAACTCCAACTAGACATCCAATTAAACTTATTATAATACCAATTTCTATGGTCATTTTTATCCCTCACTTATATTATATCATCTTTTTAATCTACTATCAAGCTTTCCATCTGCCAATTGCAACATATACTGCTCTTACATTTGTATTTGTTGCATTCCAGAAAGTCTTTAAATTAAAGCTTCCTGCGTTTGTTGTTGATGGTTGTCCTTGTCCACATATATCAACATATCTATTTGTTGGTGTGATATATTCGATAGATTTTGACACATATGGTGCTGAGTAAAATGTTGCAGGAAAATTACTAAATGTTCCATCTGCCAAATAAGCCCCTGCAGGATCAGCTGTCCATGTTATTGTTCCTGTTTCTTTTCTACCTACACATATCATTGTTCCGTCTGCATATTTAACATAATAACTATTAGTACCTGTTCCACTCTCTACAACTCCATTTATCGCTGTTTCTACGTTTGTTTGTAATGCATTTAAGTTTGTTGCATTTACTGGTGTTGTTGTGTTTGGTAAGTTTTGGAAATTAATCTTTGTCATTTTCTTTTCCTCCTTCTTTTTTTCTTATTGCTTGATTATATTGTTGTTCCTCTAAATTATTTAATTGTTCATATAAATCTTTTAACATTGATTTTAGAATAAATGCAGGTAATCCGCATTCGTTTACAAGTTTTATCAAATTTTCTTTTGTTTCTCTTTCTTTTAAAATTAATTCGTCCATATTTTCCTCCTTACCATGAAGATTGTACATCAACCAGTATTCCACCTACGAATTTTAATCTTCTCCAATATTGTCCTTCATGTTGTACTATAATGTATTCTGGATTATATTGAGATCCTACTCCTAAATTTCCAAATGCTGAATAGCCTGTATCAGAGTTTATCCACGTACAATCTAAATATCCAAAAGTCGCATCTACACCATTTAATACACTAGCATTTATTGTTCCTGATGTTATTTTGTTTGCACTTAAATTTGGAATATTACTTGTTGCCAATGTTCCTGTTACCGTTGATGCAGGTACAGTACAAGTATTTTTAATTTCGCAGTTGTTAAATGTTGCATTATTAGCTGTCATGTTATTACAGGTTAAATTTCCATTTTTGTCAACACTAAAATTTGTACTTTGGATTGCTATATTATCACTGGTTAAATTTATAGTTTTACCGCTTAATGATATTTTGTTTGCATTGATTGTTACCGCTTCACTAGATTGATTAATCTTTGAAATAATTTCATTGTTACCCACCTTCGTACTTACAACAGAACTTATTTCTGTTGCTGTTTGTTGTAGTTGTGAATAATTAGTTTGTGCATCATCTTTTCTTTCATAGGTTGCCGATACTGTACTTGTTATGCTCTCTGCTGTTTGATTAATTTCACTTGTCAATTCTGCCTTAGTAGCAAATTGTGTTGTATAGATGTTCTGTGCCATTAATCTGACACCCATAAAAGCATTGTTATATCCTAATAATTCAACCGTATAATCTCCATCTGTCAATAATATCTGTGGATATGTATATGTATTAATTACTTCATTTGTCAATAATCCTACACTGCCATCTGAGTTATACTTGCATCTCTTTGTTACTTGGCATATCCCTTGATCATATCCTAGATAAAACTCATCATAAGTTCCACTATTTTGTTCTATTAATAAATCATCTGGTAATTCATATTCTGTAATTACACTTGTGTCTGTATTTGTAAATCGTATAATTCTATTTGGCATATATAACGTATCACTTGGATACAAGTCATCTCTTGGATATAAGTATGATATGTTAGTTGTTGTTGGATGTACTGTTATTTCAATGGGCTCTGACTGATTTATTCCTGTAAAACTTAAACTTCCATATATACTCTCTTGATATGTTGTTATGTCTGCGATATCCTGTATCTTACTATTTAGTTCATTTACAGTCTGTTGTGTTTGGCTTATTTTAGTGTTCTGTTCATCTACTTCTGTTACTACTTGACTAATTGTTCCATTTTGTCTATCTACTATAACCTTAATATCACGTATTTTATCGGCATCACCTATTATCTGTGTTTCTTCTTGACGTTCTGTGTTTACTTCTAAATTGTATCCACCATACCAACCGCCATAATATTCTAAATCATATTGTGCTATTGTTGGATATTCGTTTGTTCCATCATCAAATGTTATTACATCTCCTACTTTAATGTCATAGTCAATTGGACAGTTTGAGGTTGCAAAACTATAAAATTCAAAATCTTTTATATCGTTATATATATCCTCGACTTCACTTTCCGCTGTTATAAATACATTCTCTGGATTTAAGTATAATGTGTTGCCTGTTTCATCACCATATTCATATTTTAATGTACCTAACTCATAAACAACTTTTGTTATTTTGTGATATTCTCCTATTGAAAAGTCCTCACAATCGTCTATGCTTATTGTTGATTGTGAAGCGGTGTTTTGTTTTATAAAATAAAGAGTGCTATTTTCAATACGTGCAAATCCTCCATTTAATTCAGCTACATAACTTATATACTCTCTAGCAGTTCTTGTATTATCATACCAGTTTATTGCCTTGTCATAGCCTCTAAAATTAACTGTACCAAGAGTTAGCCCTACTTTAGTACAAATATCCATTACGATATTATAAAGGGTTGTAGAACCGTTTACAAAGATTTCAGATGCATCATATCTAAACTCTAAATCTACCATTTTGTCTGTTAATGTATATACATACTCATAGTCTTTTTCTTCTATGTTGTCTATCTCTAAATTTGAGAATGCCACTCCACTATCTTTTAATACTATTGATGTTGGCTGTGTTGTTACTCCGTCTTTTGCAACAACTAATGTGTATGTATTACATGGTGTTGCACCTAATTTGAAGCTCTCACTAAATAATTCATTATTGTTTGTCAAGCCTGTATAGTATTGTTCATCTATTTGTACATCATCAAAAAATACCTCTAAGCTCATTGACCACTCACCTTCTTGCCTTGTACAAAGTTAAATGATAAGTTACCCCATGTTGATCCATTAGAGTGGTTTCTTTCCATCTCTACAGAAAACTTACTTACATATCCTTGTAATTCTACTACTCCACTTGTACCAAACATTGGGCTTTTAAGCCTAACATAAAGCGGATAACTATTAATCATTGATAGAATAGTTTCCGCTTCTGACTCTGTTAAGTGATTAAAGCTAAATGATATTTTTTGCCATTTTTTTCCTAGTATAATTGGTCTTGATATCTCACCTGTGGTTATACTTCTGTATGAGTTTTTGTCTAAATCTTCGCCATCTATTTTATAACTAGAAGGTGTTTTCATTGTTGTGTAACTAGATCCTACTGATGTTTTAGCCTCCCATAACATACTATCCCTCCTTTAATTTACCACACTCATTCCAAGTTGTCTTGATTTACTGTTAATATATGAAAGACTTGCTTTTCCTACATCTCTTACTGTGGTATATGGATTTATTTCTATATTATTTACTGCATCTATTACTTCTTTTAATAATGAATTAGTTTCATCATTTCCACCAAAATATTCTTGTGAATTAAATTTCTTTGGTATAACTGCCTCGCCTTTATGTATCATTGCTAATTGATTCTGTGGAACATAGTTGGTACCAACTGCTAATTGTGGTATTTGTGGTACAGGAAGTGGATTCCAATCCCATAATCCCATGAATGGTTCAACACCAAGAATATTAATAGATTTAATTTTGTTTAATATTCCATTAATAAAATTAAATGGTTGGGCTATTACCCAGTTAATGCCTGTAATTAATGTATTTATAATCCATTTAAATACATTTGCAATTCCATCTACAATCCCAACAAATATTTTTCCTCCTGCATTAAATAATGTCATAATAAAATTCCATACTGATGTTACAACTCCTTTAATTGCATCAAATACAGAAATAAATATTTGTTTTACTCCATCCCATGCTTGTTGCCAATCTCCTGTAAATACACCTTTTAAAAATTTTATTATTCCATCAAATGTATTTTTCACTCCTGTTATTATGCTATCAAATATGTCTAATACAGATTGTAAAAGTCCTGTAAAAACATTATATATTGCTTCTCCTATAATCCCAAAATGTTCTCGTACCCAATCTGTTTTCCCTACAAGCCAATCTATTCCTTTTTGCAAGAATTCTTTTATTTTATCCCAATATTTCGTTATAGTTCCAACTATTAAAACTACCGCACCCGCAACTGCAACAGGAATACTTGCAATGACTGCCCCTAGTCCTATTATAGCAATTCCTATGCCTTGTATTATTTTTCCAAAATTTTCCCATGTTGGATCTTTTAAATATTGTAATAGACTTAAAATTGAATATACTATTCCTCCAACCATTGCACCAATTCCTAATGCCTTTATAACACCTAATTTTAAACCAAATTTTTGTATTAATGGTGTCAGTGCCATAAATGTTGCCTTTAACCCAAGAAAACCTGATAAAACACCAGTCCAATTAGTTTTAAACCATCCCCCAAATCTTTGTATTTTTTCTGCCCATCCTGCATCAATTTCAACATTTTCAAGTCCTTTTAATCCATTTCCTAAATCTAAATCTCCACCACCTGCATTTGTATCTAAATTATTAAGCTCATCAAATCCCGCTAGTGCTTTGTTTAATCCTTTAGCACTTGCAGTTGTTTTATTCATTGACTTTGCTGTTGCTTTTGCTAGTAAATCTACACCTGTTAATGCTTGAACAAATATTGCAATGTATTTTACTGCTTTTGCAAATAAATCAACCAATTTCTCAATTATTGGGGATAGTAATGCTCCTAAACCAGCCCACGCACTTTGTACTTTATTGGATAGTTCTTCGTTTTGTGACATATATGCAGAACTTGCTCTACTAAATACTGCCCATATTGTTCTTATTCCTAATAATGAAAGCCCAAATCTTTTAATTTTAGATGTTACTTTCTCTAAGCCTTTTGCCATTGTTGAATGTGTTACGGTCGCTGATATTTTTAACTTATCTTGTTTTGATATTAACTTGTTATATTGATTATTTAATTTTTCTAATTTTGCTTCTAATTTAAGGACATCTCCAACATCATAGCCTTTATCTGCTTTTTTTAGCAGTCTTTCGATTTCATAAATTTGACTTTTTACATAGTTTATTTGAGCTGTGTTTACATTTAATTTAACTTCTTTATTACCTGCAAGTGATGAGAAAGTGTGCTTTACTTTATTAATTTTTTCATTAAATTTATTTGTAACAAGTTCCAGTTCAATACCATATTTTTCATTATCCATTACTTAATCAGTCCTTTCTGCCTTGCCCATTTTTCTTTTAAAAAGTCAGGCATTGCATATGTCTTCTTTGGTTTTATGTCTAACTCTGGACACGCATCATATGGTTTCTCTGGATATTTCTCCATCATTTGACTTAAGTTTCCTAACTTCCACAACCTATATGCAAGTCCTTCTGCTCTTTGTTCTAACGTCTTTTTTAGTTCGTATATCGTCATGTCATACATTTTGTCATATGTCATATCGTATTTTAATAATTCATCGTAGAGGTATTCTACATATCGAGTAGTTGAATAATCCTCTACTCTTTCACGTTTTTTCTTTGTTCCACCAATTTCTTCTTATCTTCCTCTGACATACTCTCTATTTTCTTTCTCTCATCTCGTATATTCTGTAAGTCTTCTTTGCTTAATACTCCTGATACTACTAATCCTTCCCATATTACTTTGTCTAATATGTCCATCATTGTGTATCCTGAGTCTACTAAATCATCATAGAATGAATATGCCATATTCTTTGTAAAGTTTTCTCCTGCACCTTTTCTCATATAAAATAATAATGTTACTATTGATGATACAGAACCTTGTTGTACAAAATCTAATAAAGTACATGCATTCTGTTTTTCAATATTCTCGCAGTCTTGTGATGATAGTCTTAATGCTACCTCCTTTTCGTTTCCTTCTCCATCTGTGTAATTAAACGTGAAATTCTTCATTTTTTACCTCCCTATTGACTTTTTTAGTCATTTTTGATATAATATTTATAGCGTAATCGTCACCTTGGTGTACTGCTATTTTGGCAGTATGCCGTTTTTTTTATACACTTGTTGTTGGTATTGTTACTGTTGGTTCTCCAATTGGTGTTAATGTCATTGTAAAACCTAGTAAATCACCAGAACTTCCACCACTTATAGTTGTCCTTACATCACTTTGGAATGCTATTACTATTCCGTTTGACAATGTATATTTCCAGTAAGCTTTTGTTCCAGCTTCTTCTAAGTCAACTGCTAATTTTATATTAGCCGTCGCTGTTGGATCTTCCATGTTAAACTCAAATTCATATTGTTGAGCTGGTTTTAATCCGTTTATAGCTGTTTCATATTCTGTATTATCTAAATCGGTTGTGTCTATTTGATTTGGTGTTCCTCCAATGTCTGGAGCTGTTTTTAAACCATAAATTTGTGTATATGAACCTGTTTGAGTTGTTGCATATTCTAATGTTGTACCATTAAATGCATGATAACTTGCTTCTGCTCTTGCCATTTAAATCCCTCCTATATAAAAATAAAAGGCTTTTTAAAGCCTTTATACAATAAACTTGTTATTTATTTCGTTATACTCTGTATAACCTGTTATTTGCGTTTTTACAACGTCATCTGTCAATGTTATATCCCTTGAACTGCACTTAAAATTTAATTCTTTCAACTTATCAATTATATTGTCGGTAGCGGTATCAACTATATCTTGCGTGTTTTCAATTGGATTTACCAACCTCGTTACATACCCTATTATATTGACTCTTTTTGTGTAATTCCTGTCCATGTCCGAATTCATATAGTTCTCTGATATTTCATATCCAAAATATGTTGTGTTTTCAACTATGATGTCATCTGAAATTACTTTACCTATCTCTATATGATAATATGGATTATCATTCAATTCTTCTAATTTTGTTTGTATTGTTGTTCTCATTTTGACCTCCTAAAAGCCTTTGTTATATTTTCTCGGTATGTTTGGATATTATTATTTAATGCAGGTTTGAAGTGTGGAACTGGTCTTTGTCCATGAGCCACGTAATATGTGGAGCCATTTATTGTGATCTCCTGTCCTATCGGTTTTTTGACTTTTGCGGTTGGTACATACCAATATTGATAACCACTTGCAAAAAACGTCTTTGTTTTGCCTATGTGTGGTTCTAATGCATATATACCTGTTCCGCTCTCTATCATTCTACCAATAAAATGACCATCTTCACTCTTCATATCTGTATGTATCCAAGTTGATATTTTTTCTCCTTCTACCTCTGTCTGGTCTACTTTAATTGATTGAGCATATTCGCCTTCTGGTTTTGGTGAGTAATTTCTTGCATCAGTTTGTATCTTCTCGGCAGTATCCCTCTGGGCTTGTATTAAATTATGTAAGAATTTTTTAGAAAATACATCTAAATCTGTACCTATTCTATCTACTAACTTCATACTAACTCTAAATCCACACCCTTTTGGTTTACTGCTTTGACTTTGTACTGATACTGTCCAATCTCAACAATGTACATACTTATGTTGTCTACTTTGTTGTTAGCTCTTGCATATAAGTATTCTTCGAGCTTTCCGTCAACTGACCTTATTCTCAACATCTTGAAAATATTAGCTCCATATATACTAAAAGATACTTCATCTGTTAGTTCTTGTGTTTGAACTTTATATGTTTTAAGAGTTTCAGTAGTTTCTGTGTATGTTCCATTGTCTTGTTTGGTTTTTGTGGTTCTTAGAAGTGTGGCATCTTCTATATATCTCAATAACATTTTCTTAATCCTGCCTTAATTATATCGTTACGTAATTTCGCAATAATATCATCAAAAGACAAGCTCTTGCCACTTTCACTTATTGAGCTTAATCCTTCCCCACCTCTGCACAAATAAATGCCCTTTACAGCTGTTTTAATGTAAGGATATAACTTTTCATCGTCATTACTTCTATTTGATACGTTAGAGGCAATAGAAGTAACTTCATCAATTATGTTTTCTAACACTTCTTGATCATTCTTGTAATTTGCTCCTAAATCTTCAATTATTTTTTCTATGTCCATCTATTGCCTTCCTTTCTTATAATGAAGCTGTACCATTATAGATTATTAAGTCTTCTGTTACAGCTTTTGTTCCTTTATAAGCAAATAAACCAAATGCTGTTGCATCTGATAGTTCTATTTTTGTTGGATTGTATATTGATGTTAATACTGGTTGTGCAACTGCACCTTTAACCATTACTACATAGTTTATTCCGTTTGGTAGGAATACACTTGAATATATATTTACATTGTTAAATGTTCCTTGCTCATAATTTGGAACTACTCCTAAATTATTAGAGTTAGATATTGAATTAATTTTGTTTCTTAATCTTCCATATGTTGCTGGTGATGCAACTATTTCAATTAAGTTTCTTGGTACACCATTTACAAAGTCATTCTTTGTTGTTTCAACTGTTTGAATAGCTTCTTCAATTTCATCTTCAATTGATGGTGTTCCTGTTGGTGTGAATGAAGTACCTGCTGATACTGCTTCTGCAAAGAATTTTGTGTCTAATTCTCTTGCTAATGCATCTTGATGATTTCTTGTTCTTCTTTCAATTAGTCCATTTACTCCGTATGTTCTCAAGTCTTTTTCTTCTACTTCTTCAATGTACTCTGTGTCATCGTTAATTGCTATTACAACAGGTTTTGCTTTGATATATTGTGCATGTTCTGCACTTCTTGCTGTTCCATAAGGATTTCCACTTATATTTACAAATCTTTTTGCTTCAACTGTTCCACTTGTAGGATCTCCTGATAAATCTGTATTTTTTAATTGAGATGCAAGTGTAATGTGTTGTAAGTTTTCGATAACTTTTCCATATTCTTCAGCTAATTTTTCAGCTGATGATCCATTTTGTAATTTAATACTTAATGCGTCTTGTCTTGCCATTTTAAATTCCCCCTTTTAAAACATTAATGGGATTTCTGGTGCTTGGCTTACATCAGTTCCCGTTTTTGTAATTGGAGTATCTTCTTTTAATTTGTCATTAACTGCTTTTTCAACTGCTTTATTAAATACAGCTGTCATGTTATCGATATTCTCGCTTAACTTTTCAGCTGTTACAGTCTTGAAGTCAATTAAATCTAATAGTGATACTTCCAATCCTTTTTCACTTGCCATGCCTATAGCTTGTTCTTTTAGTTTGTAAGCATTTAGTTCTGCAAGTGCCTTTTCTTTTTCTTTCTTTTCTTTTTGAGCTTCATATTCTAATTTCTGCTCTTTGTTCATCTTTGCTAATTTCTCAGCTTCTGACTTCTCGGCATCATTTATTTCCTGCCATTTAGTTTTTGCTGTTTCAATAGCCTTTTGAACCCTCCTGTCAAATTCTGCTTGATTTCCTTCTCCTTTTAAAAAGTCATCAAATGTTGTTGGTTTTTTTTCTGTTCCCACTGGTTCATTTTCTGCCCCAGCATTAACATCTTTGTTTGGTTCTTCGCCCATATTTTTTCTCCTTTTGCCCCAGCCATTGCCTAAGCCCCAGCCATTGCGTTTTATTTTGTTTGTTCAGCCTAACTACAAGAAAAACGGCATAAAAATAAGAGCTACGTCTAGCTCTTGATTTATAATTATAAAAAGTTAATTACGTATGTATTGAATTGTTGACCTGCACCAATGAAAGAAATGAGATATTGGCGGTAGATTTAATCCAACCACCAATCCTTTACATCTTATTTTTTCCATTCGTATGTCTTTAGAGTTTTCTCCATAATATCTAGTAAATTCGTTTTCTTTATCTATATAAAACTCTTGATTATTTAAACTGTGACACATATCTGTTTCTTTTCCATCTATTATAGCTATAAACTTTACCTTTGCATCATTATCAACCTTCTTTATGCCTTCTAGCTTTGCTTGGTTGTTTATGCCTATCATTTCGATGTCCATTGCTCCACTTATTTTATCGCCATTTATGCACAAACGTGTATCTTGTTGTTTTTTTATTATGTCTTGATATACTTTATCGTATATATCTAAACTCTTACCTTGTTGTATATTTATTATGGTTTGTCTGTACATCTGTCCTGCATTATATACTGTTATGCTTTCTATGTAATCCTTCCATATATATCCTAATGCGTTTGGTATTGTTAAGAAGTTCATAAATATAACCTCAGGAATAAAAGTACTATGGAATTTTCTTTTATAGGAAGGTAAAGTGGAATTAACCTCTTCTATCCCTGAGGAATAATAATAACTTGCATCTTCTTTCATTATGCTTAATTCATGTTCTGATACTTTGTTTTGTTCTTCTATATAAGCACTATATATCAATAGTTCTAATATCTCGCTGTTCTTTACTCTTGTTCTATTACGTATATTTCTGGCTTGTGTTCCAAATTGACCTTTCAATAAGTCCTCGTCTTCCCATTCATCTATATAATTGTCTATTGCCTTTTTACGTTTTCTGTCTGCTATATTATATAATTCATCAAAATCAATTTGAAAACTATTGAATATCTCTTGTAATCTGTTCTGTGTCTGTTTGCTTATCCTGTTGTAAATCTTTTTCAGTTCTTTCAGTTTCTTGTCGTGATAATCCCATGTCATTTACTCCACCTGCCTTTTGCATATTTTCCATATTCTTTTCTATATTTTCACGGTTTTGTAAATCCATTTCTGTTAATTCACTTTCCGCGTCTAAGTCAAAAGGCAAATGATCTATTATGGTTTTATCACTCAATAATCCTCTTAATTTTAGCCAATTGTCTAGTATTTCTTTATTGTTTTGTGGCAAGTTTCTAACTAATATAATGTCTATATCTCTAAAGTCATAGTCTGTATTCTTTTTAACATTTACTCTATTAGTTATCATTTCCCACATTCTTAATAATTCCTTCTTAAATAACTTATCTGTTTGCTGTAATGCTTGGTCAAGTGGAAAAAACTTCTTTTCTAGTGCTGATGCATTATCTGCATTTGTAAATCCTTGGTCTGTTACATTTGGTACTCCGCTTATCATTAATGCTAAATCTAAACAGGTCTTTTTGTGGTTTTCAGAAGCGGTATCATTTATGTCCTTTATTACCCATCCTATATCTCCTGTATTATCAGGTGTATAAAATACCTTTGCATTTAATATCGCATTGTCTTCTGCCACCCTTGCAGGATTTTGCATCATTACTGGTTCGCCATTATCATCTAGCTCTATGTTACCATCTTTGTCCTTAACTTCTATTAATGGCTTATTATCTGGTGTAAATCCTGTTATTTTTAGTTTTGCATCGTCGTTGTATTGAAATGTATTTGCATTGTTTTCTATTACTTGCTCATACTTGTCTATTAATGTAAGTACATTCTCATAAAATGCCATTCCATCTGGATTTTCTACTGCAAAGAAAGGTACGTCATTCCATAATACTGGTTTAGTTTCTACCTCTTTAAACTCATATTCATCATTTTCTGTTAAAGTTTCTTTTTCTTTTCCATCTATAAAATGTTTTCTATATTTTTCTGTAATAAGCTCTAAGTGTACTTGTAATCCCTTACCTGTATTTTCTGTCCAGTATCTTAATAATCCGATTTTCTGACTTGGTGTGTCATAATTCCATATTGCTATATTACTCAAACTTGAAGTATGTGCATATACTATCTCATTATCTTTATTTTCGTATATAAGCCCATAACAAGCTCCTGTATTTATATAATCCTTTACGCAGTCATAAAAAAAGCTCTCATTGTCATTATACTTTGTAATATAATCAATGATAGCTTGAAATTCATCTGTGTTATTCTTTTCTCCAAATATCTTACCAAATATCTTCTTTATTATACCTTTTTGTGTTTCATTTAATTTTGTTACTTTATACTGTGGCTCTTTACCTCCAAAATATCCTGATGCTATTGTACTTATGTAATATTCTAATGCTACTATTACATCTTGTGTGTCATAAGTTCTTGTATATCTGTCATACATTTGCTTTCTGTGTCTTAATATTGGAAGTGCATCAGCCCATATTACATCAATATTACTTTTAATATTTTGTTCATCTAAAAAGCTATCTTGATATTGTAGTTCCATTTTATCCTCCTATAAAACTTTATTGTATCCAAAACTTATTGTATTTGGCTTTGGATGTTCGTAAACTCCTGTTAAACAGTCTTCTGCATCATCATGTTCATTTTTGCCATCTCTTATATAATGTTTTAAGTGTTTTGCAAATTCTGACCATTTGTCTTCCCAATTTAATGGAAAGTATATATTATTCATTACTGCTGTCGAATTACTTAATATTCTTGCTACTTTGTTTTCACTTTGATGAAACCAGTTAACTTTTGTATGTGTGTTTTTTAAATCTCTTAATTCTCTTTGTACATTTCTTGCAAACCCTCTACCACCATTGTTGCTTTCAATATTTGCATATCCTACGTGGTCTTTTGTTAGCATTTGTGCAACCGCAGGTTCTGTCTTTTCCATTGGTTCTTGTGTATATATAACGTCTAATATATAATAAGAATCATTATACATTAAATAATCTATTGAACACAAATAATCGCTACCTTCATCTGCTGTATCTGTATAATTCATTATGTAATGTGCAGGAGGTAGTTTCTCGTATGTTTTAAACTCACTATATAATCTATTTTTTATATCTATTGGCTCTTGTTGATAGTTAGCATATACTATGTCTTTGTTCATGTTCTTTGTTTTTAATTCAAAGTCTTTTTTGTTTAGTATCTCATCACATAACATTGTGCCATCTTCTTGTAATGCCTTATAATTTATATGTCTGACATTCTCATAATTTTCTAATATGTACCCTGCTAAATCATTACTTGCCCATCTAGTCATTATTGCTATTAACTTGAATCCTGTTTCTGTTCTTGATAGCATTGTATTATTAAACCAGTCTATGTGTTTCTGTAGCACCGCTTCGTTATATGCCTCTTGACTATTCTTTATTAAGTCATCTATTATCATTATCGTACATCCAAAACCTGTTGCGGTACCCGTTGGTGATGTTGCTAAATAATTTGCCTGTGTACTTCCTTCTAATGCCCACTTTTTTGCACTTGCTTCACCATACTTTATTTTAGTGTTTGGGAATATATCATTATATACTATTACCCCTTCTGTTCTTTCACTTGCTATTGTATCTCTTACTGTTTTTGCAAATGTTCCAGACAAGTCTTCGTTATATGATCCAGTCATTACTTTTGCATTATTGTCTTTCCCAAAAATCCACTCTACTAACTTCCCAGACGTTCTTGACTTTCCATGCCTAGGCGGTAAATTTATTACCATTATCTGTTCATTACTTTCATAAAACTCCTGTAACTGATGGCACATATCTTTTAAAAATAATCTATTTTCTTTATAAAAGTCTGGTGCTGTTAATTTACAATACTCAAAAAAATCACGCCTAGCTAACTCTAGACGTGCCTGCTTTATCAATTCTGCTTTTATATTATTTTCCATTAGCAATCTTCCTTAATTCTTCTAAGCTCATTCCTGCAAATGGATTATTTAACTCTCCTGTTACATTTATATTTTCTTTTACTTTTTCCCCTATTGTATCACGTATTACCTCATATGCTTTTGTATCACCTTTTTCTGCTTTTTTTAACAATGCCACACTTATTTTATTCTGCGTATCATCTTGTGACAATAATAATAACAGCTCTTCTCTTAATGTTTTTCTTTCTGCTCTTTTCTTTACACTTGCTTTTCCACCTAATGAACCTATTCTCTGTGCTTCTTCTCTAGTTAGTCCCCTATTCTTTCCCATCATTGTTAAGTTCTGTTCATTTGCCATTATTATCACCCTCTTTTTTATGTTTACTATAAATAATAAAGATATAGTTTTATCTATACCTTTATTATCTTGTTTTATTTATTGCTTTCCTTAAAGCTAATTCATTCCTTTTTACTTTTTCATCTATTTGTGTGTTTGTGTATGGAATATCAAATGCTTTTAACATTTTTGCATATACTAATCTGTTTGGTGAGTATTTTGGATTATCCCAAATCATATTGTCATCAAAATTATATGCTAAATTAATTGCTCCTGCTATTGCTGTACTTCTTGATTGTCCTGCATCACATAACACATATAATGTTTTATCTTTTACAGTATCTGTATATTCTACTATTTTTTGTGCCATTTCATCTGTTAATGTGTTTCCTGTTAATACATCATCATATCTTAATACTAATTTATCATTTACTTGATCTAATCTTTCTTCTGTTGATGTTGACATTATTACTTTTATGTCTTTTAAATCTTTTACATAAAACTTAAATTCTTTTATTGACATTACTATGATTTTCATACTACTCACCTCTTTCTTAATTATATTATACCATACTGTACGCAGTATGTCAAGAGTTTTTCGTAGAAAAGTCGTATTTTTTGCTATTTTTTATCTATTTTGACCTTCTTATTCTAGTTTTTCTTACTGGTTTTTCTGTATCTTCTACTTTTTTCTTTTCTGTTTCAACTTCTTCTAATATCTCTACTACACCTTTACTTGATAAATATTCTGCTCTTTCCATTGTTGTTATCCATTCATCTCCTGCTTTTGGCATAACATTTCTTTCTGCATCTTGTATCCCTTCAAATTTTCTTGTTGCTCTTACTTTTGCATTCATTCCCTTTTCCTCCTCATTATAATAATTTTCTTCTAATTCTTTTATATCTATTTCTTTGCCATCATATTTTAAAAACTTAAGCCAATCTTCTAATGAATGATTGTCATATTTATCACATTTTGGTATTTCTTTTATTTTGTTTATATCAAAATTCATGTCTAATGGTACTACATATCCGTTAATACCATCCTGTATTAGCTCTGTACATCCTCCTACATTTGTTACTATACATGGTACTTGATATTGCAAACTTTCTTGTACTGTATACGGTAACCCTTCCATATCACTCAATAATACTGTATAGTCTGCATCTGCAAGGTAATCCCAGATGTCATATCTTGACTTATAAAAATGTACTTCTTCATAATTACACTTTTGTGGGTTATTTGTAAATATATTCCACTCAAACTTTATATTGGCTGTTTTCATCATTTCCATTAGTTTTAACATTCTATTCCAGCCTTTTTCTGGATCTATTCTTGTGCAACTTATTAACCTTAATATTTTATTTGTTTTTTTTCTTGGTAATAATATGTTTTTTATCGTTGTGGGATTATCTCCCAAAGCCTCATGGCTCATCTTGGATACAAACTCGCCACAGCCTACTATTTCTTTTATACCCATATCGTGGTATTGTGAATTAAGCCATCCTTTATCTTTCAAGTACTTATAATTTGCGTGTCGCATTTCTATCATTCTTTTAGCTTTTATATTTGTTGGTACTATTCCCCATACTGAGTTTCTTATAAAAATATCACACTCATATGTTTCTTCTGGATTGTATTTTACCATTTTTACAAGTCTTTTCATTTTGTTTATTCTTTGCATATCTCCAGAGTAGTATAACACTGTGATATCAAAATAATGTCGCATCCACCAACAAAAGTTGTATAGCATTGTTTCTACACCGCCGATTTGACATAGACTGCTATGGTATATTATCATTTTCAAGGGTATCACCCCCATGATCCTAACATCAAGTGTTCTGTATAAACTTCATTATCTAATTCCTCATGTCCGCAGAATGTCTTTCTTGGATATATAGCCATATTTTCTCTGTATTGGTATGTGTCTATATCTCTGTCAAAATACTTTCCTAATATATCACTTAATATCATTGTGTTGGTTTCGTAATCTCCCCAGTTTTTGTGTGCTGTAAATATCTTGTTATCATATATGTCTAGCATTTCTTTAATTAATGGATTGCCTTTTTCTGCTCCCATTGTTGCTGTTACTGGATAATGTGCTGACTCAAAACCTGTGAAAAAGCTATGTCTTAAAAACTTATCCATATTCTGATACATCATAACATCAGTATCCATATATATTCCACCATAGTTATAAAGTACCCATAATCTTGCTACGTCTGATGTATATGCATACTTGCCTAGCATATAGCTATCTGTTGTATATTTGTTATATGTTGTATCAAAATTATACTCATTCCATTCAATTATTGTATAATCTGGACAATACTTTTTCCAGCTTTCTATACATTTTTTTACTGCTTCTGGTTTTTCTTTTCCACCAAACCAGCAATAGTGTATTGTTTTAGGTATCATATTCCCTCACTTTATTATGCAATCATTGATCATATAAGGACAATATAGTTTTTTATTTCTTAAACTTATAAATTGTAAAAACCTGCACGTTCTACATCGTACAGGCAATTGTTTTTTTATATTTTCTTCTTGTATTTTTTTTATTCTCTGTTCTTGGGTTTCTATCATATTCATCACTTCTTTACTAGATTCTAACTTACATTCTTTACATCGTAAATTCTTTTCTGAACATACTTTATTGTCTACTAAACAAGGTTCCATAATAGCACCTTCTTTTGTTATAAACTCTATGTAATGATATACCCCCAGAATAATCCTAGGTTAGTATTAAGGAGATAGCTGACTTGCTCCCATCAATGGCATTAAAGCCAACATTCAGCTACATACTTTTAATATATCACTACATACAATCTACATTTGCTCAACTAGAATTGCAAATACATTTAGGTTCGGTTTTTTATATATATTAACTATCTAGTATCGTTAATACCATTTTAAATGCAGGTACTCTAAGGTACTGCCAAGTTTTATTAGAGAAAGATTTTTTAAACCTTTCTCTTGCAAAAGTTTATATCTAATTTCTCATGATAATATTATACCATGGTTTTTTTGTAAAAAAAGGGCATTTTTGGTGGGTTTTATTTTTTATTTATATTTTCATGCACTAAATATATTAATTTTTTTCTTCTTCTCTTGTACTGGTCTTCACTTATATGTAAATTTTCAATTATATTCCAGCGATTTCTTTCATTTAATTCAAATTCTTCTCTAAATATATCATGTGTCATCTTGTCTGTCATGTCTAATGCTTGTCTAACTACTTGCCACTCATGTATAGCTCGATTAAGTATTGGATTTTCTTCTAGTTTTATAATCGTATCAGATACTGGATCAGATATGTTGTACGGTGGTTTTGGCATTCCATCATATTTTGGTGAACCTATTGTTATGATATCCCCTCTTTGTACTAATATCTCTACACAATTGCTATTAAATCTTCTCAGATATCCAATTGCTTCTTTATATTCTTTATCACTTAATCTACTCATTTGTACCCTCCTATTTTATATCCAAATCTATTCCTAACCCTTTTACTATTTTCTTTATTTCTTTATAATCTTCCGCATCTAGTTGTCCTGTTCGATAGCTGTCAATGTTGTCTGCAATAGTTCTCATTATTTCTGGTAATCTTTTTTGTCCAAGTCCTAATTTATAATTCAACGAATATGCTACCATATTCATTACAACCATGTACGTTGTATTTACGCCTTCTTTAAATCCTGCGTTGAAAGCATCATCTCTGTACTTCTGCATTGTGAATACTGTACCATATTTTTTTTCATATTCTCTTCTTTCTTTTCTATTCATTTGTTACACCTCTTTCATTTATTGTTTATTTGGTTGTCTAGTTGCTTTACTGCTTTAATAAGCATGTTTATTGTTTCAGTTCTTTCATCTGTTATCAGACCATCTCCAAATCTGTCGTACGGACTTTTTACTTCTTTTATTTCTTGTATATTTATCTTATCAGCTTTACTCATATTCTCCCCTTCTTTCCTCCATATTTTTAAATTCTTTTGTAAATATTTTTTCTTCTAATAAACATACAAATTCATTATTCCCATTATTTTGCAAATAACAATTTCTATTATATTTACACTCAGGACAATATTTTTGATATAAATAAGATTTTTCCATTTATTTCTCCTTCAAAAAATATTCTTTTATACATTCATAATTATTATTATCACAGTTTTCGCATTTGTTCCCTTTGTCTTGAGTGCACCATTTTCCAATTGTTTCATAATTTAAATTATCTATTTCTCCAACCATATAATTTATTACTTTATTTAATTTGTTTATTTCTGATTCTTGCTTTTGGATTAGATTTAATACAATATCTTCTGCATGAAGTTCTTTATCTTCAGGCATATTTTTTCTCCAGTTTGTCATTTTTTCTTTTAAAAATTCTATTGCTTTCTTTTCTTCCTCACTTAATCCGCATATTCCCATTTATAACCTCCTGCAGTTTTCCTTTTATTATTACAAACCTTTATTATGTTTCCATCACTTATTTTTAAATCTCTTTTTACTTCACTAACACTTTTCCATTTTTTTATAAAATTCATTTTTAAATCATATTGATTTACAGCTCTTTCACATTTTATAAGATTATTATTAAATGCGTGATAGATATTTTCTTTACAACTAACCCATTCTAAATTTTCTGCTCTATTATCTAATTTATCTCCATTTTTATGATTTACTTGATTTTTATTATCATAATTATCTAAAAAAGTTTCAGCTACAATCCTATGTAACCTATACATCTTTGATTTACCATATTTACTCAAAACTATTTCACTATATCCATCATGATTTATACAAGGTTTTAATATTCTTCCTTTAATTTTTAATTTCATTTCGCCATATCTTCCTGTTGTAATTTTGTATCTATCTAAGCTTTTAACTTGTCCCAAATTACTTACTTGATATAACCCCTCATAATCTTTAATATCTCTCCATTCCTCTGTCATCTTTATATTAAACCTCCTAACCACCTGTTACTGTTGTATTATAAGTTGGAACTATAACCCAACCTTTACCACCACAACCGTGACAAGTTTTTTCAATATAAGTTGCATTTGTATAATTTCCATTATAAGTTTCTTTATATTTTCCACTACCCCCACAAACAGGGCATAAATCAGCTTTATTTTCTAAATATTGCATAATCTTATTCCCTCCTAACCTAACTTTCTTCCACACATAGGACAATAGTTTAAATTAAATGTCGTATTGCAAATCATTGCATCAAATATATTTCCTATTTTTCTTTGAACAAGCATACAATTATTTATTATTTCTACTTTCTTGTCCAATTCATTACAAATTGGTTTATTCTTTTCACAATATTCACACATCTTATTTCCCCCTAACTTTCTTCTAAAAGTTCTAAATAACTATTTATATAATTAGTCCATCTATTTTTATTAATTGTATCAACTGGTTCATTCCATATTTTTTTATTCTCTAATTTTTCTATTTTGTGTTTATATTCTTCAATCTTTTCTTTTACTTTTGATTTTGGAATAAAATCATCATCAAATTTTTTTGCCATTTTTTCGTGAAAACTATCTGCTATAATTTTAGTTTGTTTATTTTTTAATATTTTATTTTCTTGTTCTAATTCTTTATTTCTTTTTATTAAATTTTCTATATCGCTTAAAACATCTTTCGTAATATAATATTTTCCATTATTAGAATTTAATGCTTTGTTTAATAAATCATTTACTTCCATTTTTAATATATTTATCCTCCTTTTTTTTTAAAACAATACTATTTTTAATATAATTACCTGTTTCTGTTCTTGGTATATAAATTTCCCCTATTTTTTTAATAGAACGCTTTTTCTTTAAAAAAGATTGTAATTTCATACACATTTTGTAAGAATTTTGTGGACTTAAATTTGTAAATTCTATTTTATGTAATATATCGGTAATTCTTTTATCTAATTCAGATTGTAAAATTCTATTTTCTTTTAATAACTCTTTTTGTGAAAAAACAACACCCTTTTGTTTATTTATTATATTTAAAATCTTATCACTCATAATATTAATCCACCTTAAATTCCACTTATTAAATATGGTCGCCTAAAAGCCATAAACCATTTTTTTAATTCATCAGTAAATATTAATTCTTCATTGTTTTTTCTTATAAAATAAATTTTTCTTTTGCTTTTATTCCCTTTAGAAGTTATATAAGGTTTTATTCTATATTTTATTTGATATATAATATTATCTTTTAATTTAACTTTCCAATAAAAGTAACCATGTTCAATTCCTAATGTAAAGTCTTTTATATCATCTGTCGTTAAATACTTTATATCTTCGTTCATCTCAAGCCCTCCCACTCATGTACATTTTTCTCTTTGTTCTCATTGTCTAATAATTCTCTTAATATCTCGATTTGATTCTCACACTTTATTTTTGTTTCATCCCAATTTTCTTGAAAATATGCACTATCTTTTTCTTTTTTTTCACATAATTCTATTTTTTGTTTTAAGTTTTTTATTAAGCCTTTGATTTTTTCTCTCCATTTGTGTCTTTCGTCATAAACTCCGTCAATATAAATTGTCATATAATCTATATCTTTATCCATATTATTTCTCCTTTTTAAATTTTTCGACTATATCGTTTATAAAATCATTTATACTTGCAACTAAATCGCATACCATCTCTTCATTAAAGTTTGGTACTTCATATAATCCATACTGCCATATATAGCAATGTGTTAGCTCATGTTTTAATGTTTTAACTTGTTGAGCATAACACATATCTTTATTAATATATATCTTGTGTTTTGTTTTCTCTGTCAATCCAAAAACAAAATAAACTTCCTCATCTTCTGCTTTTTCTTGCCCATATTCTTTTTTCATGAAATTTGTATCTTTTAATTCTATTTTCCAAATATCATTATTTATTCTAAATTCCATTTATTTCTCCTTCAAATATTCTTCTAAATCCATTATTACAGACTTTTGATATTGTGTCTGCATATACAGACTTTCATTTTCTTTATATAGTTTTTCATTTTCTACCATTATAGCTGTTGCTTCTAACTCATATCTATAACAGCAAATTGTAATAAAAATTAATAATATTAATAATAATCCTATTGTTAATCTTTGATGTCGTATAGTTTTTTCTAAATTCATTTTCTTTCCCCCTCAAATAAATTTTCAAATATTTTTTCTAGTACATTAACTACAATGCTGTTTCCAGCCTGTTTATAAAGTTGTGTATTGCTTGTAGGAACATTTTGTGCTTTTTCAAAATCTTCATCACTAAATCCCATTAGTCTCCAGCATTCTTCGGGTGTTAATTTTCTTATCCTAAAGCCATCTGTTACTCCCATACTATCATTGCATTGTAAAGTTTGAGATACTTGATGTCCAACTCTTCCTCGTCTTGTTGTACTCTCTGGATAACTTAAATTTATACTATCGCCATCTTTTGCCTGATCATATCCTTTTTTAGTTGCGTTTTTAATTAATATTTTAGGTTCTAATATTGTTCCTCTCCAAAATTGACTAAAATTCATATCTAACGTAGGACATATACTTAATTCACTGACACTTCCTTGATTATAGCCATGAGCAACTTTTATTAGTTTTTCTGTATCATATTGTTCCAAGTTATCGTTTCTTTTTTTTGCTTGTTCTTTAAAATATTCAACACCTGTTTTTGACAAATAATATTTTTCATCTACTTCATCTTCTAACATATCTTTAAGTCTCAATTTTAATTCTTCTTTTTCTGGAAATTTAAAACCACCTTTGTCTATGTCTTTTCTAATGCTTACTGTATATACTCTTTCTCTGTTTTGTGGTATTCCATAGTCTTTTGCATTTAATACTTGATAATAACTGTTATATCCAAGAACATTCATTGTTTCTATATATGAATCAAAATTATGTTTATGTTTTTTACTTAATATATTTTTTACATTTTCCCATAATACATACTTTGGGCGAATCTGACCTACAATTCTTATTGTTTCATACATTAAACTGCTCCTTGTACCACTCCCAATGTCTCCTCCTGCTTGTTTCCCTGCCACACTAAAATCTTGGCAAGGGCTACCATGTGTAATTAAATCTATATTTTCAAATGTTTTTTTGTATGTTGTAATATCTTGTGTTTCAAAATTCGTTCCATGTATTGCATTAAAACTAGCTATTGCATATTTATCTATTTCTACTGCGTCTACAATCTCCAAATCTATGCCTATTCTTTTTAGTGCAACACTACAAGCTCCTATTCCTGCGAAGAGTTCAATAATTCTCATTCTTTCTCCTCCTCTATCCTTTTCTGATACTCTCTCTTATCTTTTGCCCTATTATATTTCTGTTTTGGTTGCAATTCTTCTGGTGTAAATACAAAAGCATTAACTTTAAAATTTACATCTAATCTGTCAACATACACTACTGTACATTCTTGTGAATGTTCCCTCTTGTATTCTCTCAATTCATTATTTATTTGTTCTCTATTCATTTTAGGCAAGCTTTCTAACCACCTATGACAGTTAGTACATAATATTGCCCCATTATTCACGTTTGTTTGCCCTTTTAAGCTTTTTGGTACAAGGTGATGGTATGTTAGTTGTTTTGCAATGCTTTTGCCTTTATAAATACCTTTTTGTACTTTTGGTGGGTATATAGTCCTAATACCTTGACATATCATACACTTTTTACCATATATCCTCTCTAATTCTTCTCTGGCAGATTTATTTGAACTCATTCAACTACTCCTTTTCAATTAATTTTACTATCACTTTACTTTTATTCGAGTATTCAAACTTATCAACAAATCCATTTACTATTTTTCTATTATCGTCTTTTAGAATCCCCAGTTCTACTAAACTGTCTAATATAAATTTTTTAGCAAAACATATGTTGTCAAGATCTCTTTTTTTATTTTCCTCTATCCATGTAAATTCTCCAATTACTGGTTTTTCAATTTTTATTTTCCCTAATTGCTGTAATATGCAATATTTAATATACTCTTGTTCATCTTTTTTTAGTTTGGCTCCTGCATATTTATTGTATCGGTTAGTATTTGTATATTCATTTAAGCCTATAAGTCTTTTTGATATTTCAAATTCATATATCATAACTTCATTTGCTCCCCTCTTAAGATTTTCCAACACTTCTCTATACTTGTATCATCTGCCTTACAATAATTTTTACATTCAACTTTTCCCTGAAAATTCGGTAAAAGTAATATATTACAACCTGTGCAATTTTTACACAACTTCATTAATTCTGGATATTTCATAACTTAACATCTCTTATCCCTAAATAATCTAATAAATTAGTATAACATTCTTTGCAAACTCTTGTTAAGATTCTACTATTCCACCTATTAGCTTTTTTTAATGTTATCATTTTAACTTGTGGAAGTTTTTCCCCACAAATTGGACAAACATCAAAGTACCTTTCTTCACTTTCCCAATGCATTTATTTGTCCTCCTAATCAATTCTTGGAATGTGCTGATAATTGCCGTACTCCATATGATATTCTATCTCTTCTTTCTCTCTTATCTCTGTTATTTTTTTTGGTTTTAATTCGGGAAATTCTTTGAAAAAACTTCTTCTGGCTCTTGTAATTCCTTCCATACTTAATTTGCTAAATCTTAGATTGATAAACATACTACCTGCTAAATCTGGATCTACCTTTTGTGCTACTCGAATTATTAGATAATTATCGTTACTTCTAGCGTATTCATCTTCTTTTAGTATCTTGTATACTGTTGGTTTTACCTTTTTATTCATTTGTTTATCCCCCTTTTTACTCTTTCATTTTTATAAATTCCCTGCGTATAATATCTTTTATACTTTCTGGCATTATTTCACTGTTTTTTAGCTTCGTCATACTGTCATATACCTGTTTCTTTGTTGGCTTATTGCTTTTTACGTCTAATCCTATCTCGTCAATTGTTGGCACATAAAAATCACTTCTGTGTTTTTCATCTTGTATTGTTCTGCCATCATATCTGTTTTGTCTACCACAATCACATACTGTTGCGTATTGATATGGTTTTCCTTCAACTAGCTTTGTGTATATGATATATCCAGTATCTCCACATTTTTCGCAATGTCCTTTTACTTCTTTTTGTTGTGTTGCTTGTGTATATGGTATTTGTTTGTGCATATCTATTATTTCTGACAATTTTGGCATAAATTTATTTATCTTATAAATTTCAGCGATTATGTAATTAAAACGTTCTATTGTCATAAATTTTAGACTTTCATACCAAACATTTTTTTCTGTATCATTTAGTTTTTGCCCATAAAAATTTTCTAGTTCTTGCGTATATTGCACAAATTCTTTATTCGTCATGTTCTTTCAACCACCTTTCCCAACTATCATCTTGTTGTGGCTTATTGATTTCATCTTCCCATCTTTTTTGGTTTAACCAAGTAGAAGGATATGGGATAAATTGTCCTCCATCTTTTTGCCAGTCCTTACTAGCCCTAAATTGTTCCAAACTATTCATCATAGAACTAAACAATTCATTCGATGGTTTATTCTTTTTGAACCACTTTTCAACTTCTTGTTTTTTTACTTTTCTAGGATATTTATTATAAAATTCTTCAAATTTTTTTTTAGCATCAGTAACAGTATCAGTAACAGTATCAGCAACAGATGTATCCATAGGGTATGGATACGGTATAGATACCGTATCTCTTTGATTGTATTTTTCAACTAAAAATGCTTTAAATTCAACTGTTTTAACCTTTTCTATTTCTTTTAATAAAGGTTTGTCTATTTTATCTGATTTAGTCCAATTGTATTTATACCAATTCTTAATTAACATTTCTTTGTTTTGTTTGTTATAAGAAATTATTTTATGTACTTTTTCAAATCTTTCCAATAATCTTTCTATGGTTTCAACATTATAACCCGTATCTATAGCTATTTGTTTAGTACTAATTTCAAAGCAACCACATAAATTAGTGTAATCATTTGTTAAGCAATATAGCATAAAATACTTATCTTCTGGTGTGAAATCATCTACTATTTTTGTATCTTTCCAAAAATTCATATAAATAGTTCTATAAATTGCCATTTGTTCCCCTCCTTTTTATTATTTTTAATAACTCTTCTTTTGTTATAATTCCATCATGTGTTTTTCTGTGACATTCTCCACATAATTCTATAAGGTTGTCTTCTGTATCATTTCCTCCTGATCCTTTTGTAATTATGTGGTGTTTGTTAGTGTAGCAGTTCTTTTTGCCACAGTATTCGCAATTATGTTTCTTGTCATCTATAAGCTTCTGGTTTACAATTCTTTTATTTTTTGGCACAGGATAAAAACTATTTGATAAATCTTTAACTATCATTTCGTTGTACTCCATTCTCTATTTAATTGCCCCTCTATTATCCTCAATTTCAATTTTAAGGTGTTTATAGCTTCTTTGTTAGCATCATATACTGCCTCTTTAATATCACGTTCAAAACGCAACCTCGCAACTTCTGGCACACCATAAATTATTTGATTGATTAGAGTAACTGGCATATTCTCATCTGCTCTTAATTTTAATGCTTCTTTTCTTAAACATATCTTGTAATCTTGCTCTGCCTGTGCATATTCTGTACCACTTTTCCTTAATTGTTTTACTGATAAATCTAATTGATTAGTTAATCTTTGTATTTCTTCAAATAAATCCATTTTTCCTCCTAAAATGGTAATAAATCATTATTGTCTAGTTCATCTGGCTGTAATACTTCTTCATCGTTTGGAATAAAATCTTCTTTTTGTTCTCTTGGTTTTTGTTCATAGATCCTAAAATCTGGTTGATTATCTTTCTTATATGAATTCCTAAAAACTATTACATTCTGTTTTGTTCCATCTTTTAGTTCTATATTGCCTGTCCAATATTCTCCTTTATTTCCTGTCTTTATCCATAATGCTCCAATTGATTTATCCATAGCTATTCTCCTTTTATTTTTTTAAATTCATTAACTATGTTTCCATAGTCTTTTATTTTAATTTGTTCAACTTCTTTGTATCCATATTTTTGTAATATTTCTTTATCTGTGCCATTAATGTCTAGCATTGCATTTTGTATTGCTGTTTGTAATGCCTCCGCTTGTGTTTTTGATATTACTTTTTCACTTTCTTGTTGTAGTATTGCATTTTCAACTTCTTCTGCACTTGCAACTGATGTATCAATTCCAAATCCTGCCATTCCTAATGCTCTACCTACTGCTGATGTCTCACAATTTTCTATGTAACTTGTCTTATTTATAAATGTGCTATTTTCTTTTTCATATGCTGTTCCTGTACCTAATACATAAATCTGTTTATCTTCGTTTATATATCCAACTTCTGCCCTAAAAATACATATGCCATTTTCATTACTAATCAATTTAGTATTTATCATTCCTGTTGGGTAAACCATTCTAAAAGCCTTAATTCTTTGATTTACTTCTGCATATTCTTTCCCTTTTATATCAGTTGTTTTTATTGTTTCATTTGCTTTTTGTATGTCTTCAAATTTAACATCCATTAATAAATCCCTCCTATACTTCCTTCCCAATATTCATTTTCTCTCTCTTTGTAGTCTTCATCTTCTATCCTTTTCACTTCTGGTTCAAGTTGTTGTATTTCTTTTTCAATATTTTCGACTGTTTCGTATATTTCTAATATATATTCTCTTAATTCTGGATCCTCATTACGATAAGCAACATTTTCTAAGTCTTCTTTTAAATCTTGTAAAATATAATATTTATCTCTAATATCCATTGACTTTACCTCCCATTTATGATATTATTTAAGTAGACTATTTTTTTATGCTTTTAGTGAGCTAATTGTTACCTATTGATTAGCTCATTAATTTTGCGTAAATAAGCTTCTGGATGATTATATTTATTGCTACTTGCTAATATGCTTATTTGTTTTAATACTGCTTCTAATTTTGCAACTCTTTTTGTTTGATATTCTATTAACTTATCTCTGTTTGATATCATTGCTTTTTGATTTGCTATTTTTCTATCCTTTGCGTTCATATTCTCACCTCCTATATACTTAATTTTTTGTCTAATCTGTCTAATGCTTTTATTATTGTTTTAAATAAATTAATGCCTAAAAATCTGTAAAATACAAATTGGATTAAAATCCCTAATAAAATTGTTCCTACTAATTCTGCTAACACTACTAATCCACAAGCTATTACATCTAATACATAAATCATTTGTTTTTCCCCCTTTTTAATAAAATTCCTTCTTCTGTTACAACTATTGTTAAGTTTGTGCCTTTTTTCCAACCAAAATATTTTGCTATTCTTGTTGGTATATGAACCATATTTCTGTCATATACTCTTGCTTTAATTGGTATTTCCATTTTGCCCTCCTTTCCCATAAAAAAATACCGTAACCATTTAGGTTACGGTTATTGAACTTTGCAGTTCTCTTTCATCTTGTGCAATGTTTTGTTTCAAACCTGTCCCTAAATTGTCTATATAATATACTATATTTTTTTGTTTGTCAATACTTTTTCATGAAATTTTTTAAAAAATTTTTTATTGGCTGTAAACCTATTGATTTAGGTACTTTTCGA
>Ga0265298_10001301_pt1 | contig 36868 bp, 23 predicted proteins | sample AusTroGonzalo_MG_3_FD_193486 | JGI IMG/M metagenome (GOLD analysis project Ga0265298, IMG submission 193486) | Bovine rumen microbial communities from tropical cattle in Woodstock, Queensland, Australia - Gonzalo_01 | ecosystem: Host-associated > Mammals > Digestive system > Stomach > Rumen ...
GAATGTGGGCAAGATAGATAAAATGTACGCGCGAGAGATCATGGGCCTCATCAACAGTAATGTCAAGGGCGATAAGGTTGAGATTGGTCGTATTGACCTCATGAAGAGCTTTGCCTTTGTTGAGGTGAAAAACGAGGATGCCGACCGTGTTATCAAATCCATGAAGCATGGCGTAACCATCAAGGGTCGCAGTGTAGTAGTGGATAGAAGCGAACCTGCTCCAAAGGGGCAAGGAGCAAGGGACAAGAGAAAAGCCTCCCCCAACCCCTCCGAGAGAAAACCCTCCCCCAACCCCTCCAAAGGAGGGGAGAACAGGGGCAAGGAGCAAGGAGCAAGGAGCAAGAGAAAAGATGCGCCCTCTGGCACCAAGAAGTTCGAGAAAGCTGACTGGATGCAGTTCCTCCACCCCGAAGAAGGATGGGCCCGTCGCCGTCCCAAGAAGAAATAAAGCCCCCTCCAGCTCCCCCAAAGGAGGAGGGGAATGAAGATTAAAAATATAAATTATGAATAAAATTACTCTTTTTATTACTGTTCTGAGTTTTGTGTTTTGCGTTGATAACGCAAACGCAGACGAAGGCATGTGGATGCTCAACAAAATAGATGAGAAGACCGCTCAGGCTATGAAAGAATTGGGTTTGCAACTAACGCCACGTGAATTGTATAACCCTGATGACGTAAGCCTGAAGGATGCTGTGGTGGACTTTGGGGACTTTTGCTCCGGTGTAGTGGTCAGTCCCAACGGACTGGTGTTCACCAATCATCATTGCGGTTATGGAGCCATTCAGAAACTCTCCACCCCCGAGGATGATATCCTTGCCAATGGCTTTGTGGCCCATTCCTATGCTGAGGAGCGTCCCGCAGAAGGACTCTTTGTACGTTTCTTGCAGCGCACTGAAGAGTGTAGCACCCGTGTTATGCAGGCACTTGACAGTATCTACCGTGCCAACCCAACAGTTGAGCCGCGCATATTGGACAAGAACAATATAGACAGCATCTGCAATGCCATCGAGGCTGACTACGAGAAGGCTAATCCCGGTATGGACTGTCAGGTAAAGAGCTTCTATGGAGGCAATGCATACTATGTAAGTATATATAAGGTGTACCGTGATATCCGATTGGTCTTCACCGCCACCAATACCTTAGGTAAGTTCGGAGGCGATACAGATAACTGGATGTGGCCCCGTCAGACCTGTGATTTCAGTGTGTTCCGTATCTATGCTGACGAGAACGGAGAGCCTGCAGATTACAGTCCCAATAACAAGCCTTACCATCCCAAGCGTTATGCCAAGATAAGTCTGGACGGCTATCAGCCCGGCGACTATTGTATGACAGTGGGTTATCCTGGCAGCACCAGTAGGTACCTCAGTTCCTGGGGCATTGACGAGCGTGTAAATGCACGTAATGTAAGTACTATTCAGGTTCGTGGCAAGAAGCAGGAGGTGTGGAAGAAGTTTATGGATGCCGACCGTGCCGTGGCTATCAAATATGCCAGTAAGTGGGCCAGCAGCAGTAACTACTGGAAGAACTCCATAGGTATGAACAAGGCCATTGTCAATCTGGATGTCATTGCCCAGAAGCAACAGCTGGAGGAGCAGATCCGTCAGTGGTATAGCGGCAGAGAGGACTTGAAGGCCCGCTTCGGTTCTGTTTTCGAGAAACTGCAACAGGCGTATGCCGACCGCAGGAATGACATATACGCCCAGGGCTTCTATAACGAAACGTTCAATAGGGGTATAGAGATAGGCTTTGTTGGCAGCAAGCTTTGTCACATGCCTCAGGATGTTGATTCTGCTCAGATTGCTGTTGTCCGCGAGGGTCTTCAGTCTTTCTTCAAGGACTACGATGCTGCCCTTGATGAGGCTACTACAGCAGCCCTCCTGCAGAATTATCGCGAGCAGGTAACAGACAAGAAGTACTGGCCTTCTTGCTACAAGGAGATTGACAGCCTCTATAACGGTGACTGCAAAGCTTTTGCTCACGACATCTTCAGCAAGACCATCTGTAAGGATGTCTCTTGTATCGACAAGCTGCTGGCAGACAGCACGCTTCGTGAGAAGGACCCTGTCCTGAGGCTTTCCGAGGAGGTTCCGGAAACATCACAGATGCTTTATCGCAGACAGCGCAAGAACAACAATATCATAAAGCATAACGAGCGTATGCTGACCCAGGCGCTGCTCGAGATGGATCAGGAGACTCCTCATTACAGTGATGCCAACTTCACCATGCGTCTTTCCTACGGATTTATTCAGGATTACACGGCTCAGGGCCAGCAATTCCAGTACTATACCAACGCCCAGAGCCTTTTGGATAAGGCTGCCAAGCAGAATGAGATAGAGGATTATAAACTGGAGGATGATATTGTTCAATTGATGCAAAAGGGCAAGTGGGGTAGGTATGCCGACAAGAAAACCCACGATATGCACCTCTGCTTTATCTCTAACAATGATATCACTGGCGGAAATTCAGGCAGTCCCATGTTCAATGGCAAGGGCGAACTGATTGGCTTGGCCTTCGATGGTAACTGGGAAGCCATGTCGGGCGATATCAGTTTCAATAGTTCTTTGCAGCGTTGCATAGGTGTTGATATCCGTTTTGTCCTCTTCATTATTGACAAATGGGGCAAAGCAGATAACCTTATTAAGGAAATCTTTTAGAATGGTTATTGAGTAATGGTTATTGAGGACCCCTCCCTGCTCCCCTCTAGGGGAGTGGTAATGGTTATGGGGTTGTTTTAGGAGCAAGGGGCAAGGAGCAAGAGGATTGTTCTACTATCAACTCTACACTTTAAACCGTAAACCGTAAACGGTAAACTCTCAACTTTAAAAGCGGCCTCTAAACTCTACACTTTCTTCCCCTCTAACAGAGGGAATGGTTTTTTCCGCTCTGCGGTTTAAATATATTTTTTCTCTTTTAAAGGGTGAAAGTTCACACAGTGAATGGCATTGTGGTTTGGCATTGGACGTTAAAAGCTCGCTTTTATAAGTCCAATGATAAAGCATAGTGCCAAGGGATTACGCAGTAAGCCCCCAGCCTTTGAAAGAGAAAACTTTCTGCGAATTTCTGCGATATCTGCGTGAAATAATAAAAATCTGTGGGATCTGTGTGAGTTATAAAAAATAATGGTCAAGGCTGCGTTTAAGTGAGAGCAATAACAAGCTCTCTTGATTATTGCCGAACGATAGCAGGCTCGAAACGAAGTTTCAATGTTCAATGAATAAAACCAATAACCAATAACCATTACTCAATAACCGCTAACCATCCGAAAAAAGGCTCCAAATGGGGCTTTTTTTCTTTCTTTTAGTTAAAAAATGTTTATTTAGCCGAAACTTTGTTACTTTTTATAGTGCAAGTTTCGGCTTAAACTTTAACTTTGCAAGATAAAATGTGTGTTTAACTAATATAATCAACTATAAAAACAACTACTACGAGCTAAAACCAGCTATTGAAAACAAACCTACTACTACAGACAACCAACTATTAATGTAAATACAAACCTTAAAACTTTTTTTAGCAATGAGAAAACGTTACTTATTCTTATTGATGTTGTTGTTCCCGTTAGCAACAATATTGTCGTTGAGTCGTGTCCATGCACAGACCGATTCCGAATACAGTGCTGCGCTTGCAGCTATAGAAGACTATGGTGCTTACTATGTTACAACGGATTATGAAGGCACCAAGTACTATCTGACCTCAACAGGTACTTTGACATCTTCCAAGGAATCCGCAGTTCCTTTTGTTTTCATGAAGGTTTCAGGTGGAGCATTCAAGACTTACGGCTTCTATCTTGATGGCGGTGCCGAGAATTACTTCAGCAATCCTGCGTCTGACCAAAACCTTAATGATACCAAGCTTAACACCCATAAAATCGATGGCTGTCGTTCTACTTGGGAAGCTCAGGTGTTCTTCTTTAATTCTGAAGGAAAGTTTGCCGTTCGTGCCACCAATGCGGCTTATGCTAGCAGTAGCTGGGGATGGGTAGGTAGTTCTTTCTGGGCAGTGAAGGCAAATGACAAGAAAGAGCCTTATGCCGGATATTCTTTCGATGTTACTTATGTCTGGGTATTGGAAGATGAGAATGGAAACGTAATTGAGCCTCCAGCAGATGTGGCAAAGATTTACATGGGTCTAAATAGTACTATTGAAAAATATTATGACCAGGCCTTTGATGATGAAAGTGGTGAGCTTACAAATATTGGCCCCGAATTTGGCCAGCTTTCTGATGTAGAGACCTGGGGTAAATTCTGGAATCTTCTTCAGACGATGTTAGGCATATGCGAGAATATTGATTCTGAAAATAATTATGCTTGGATTGGTAAGCCTGGTGAATGTCCTACTTTAGCTGAGGCTGAGGGTATGATGTCTGCTGCTGATTCTATGTGGCAGAAGATCTATGACAGTGAGGTTCCGTATAGGTTCCCGGATGGCTACTATCGTATTTTTACAGCTGAGCGTTACAAGTCAACTTATGACCCAAGTGGTCTTGTTGATAAGGCTTGGGCTGCGTCATACGACAAGAGTCACGAGAATAGAGGCGTGTATGGAACTTTACAGAGAGACAAGGCCAATTTTGTTTGGAAGCTTACTATGCATGGAGACAGCATCCTGATGCAGAATGCTGGTATGGGAACATATGTCAGCTCCTCTTCTTATGACGAGAACTGTGTCGTAATGACAGATGACGTGGATAAAGCCGGTCATTTTGTTTTTGACTATGCAGGTTTGCGTGATGTACAGTATGCCGCTAAGGATGGTACAGTTAATACAGATAAAAGACATATCTTTGCCATCCGTCCTGCCTTCGAGGAAAGAGGTGGCTACTATATTCACCAGATGGGACACGGTACCGGCAATAAGGACAGCAACTCTCCCTTCGGTTACTATCAGACTGATAGCGGCAATGACTTGGAGTTCTCATTCTGGGGAAGAACCTATACTAGAACACCTGGTACCGATGGACTTTACCCATCGGACACCTGGACCAGTGAGTGGTATCTTGAGCCTGTCTCTGATGAGGAGGCTGAACAGCTTATAGAAGACTTTGAGATAATCAAGAATCATGACGTCTTGGTAGTAAAGAACAAAGAGTTACGTGCTCAGGTACTGGAGGATATTACCGTTGCCAAGGATGACATTAAGACTGCCATTATTACTTCTGCTACACAGATGACATCACCATTCAGCCAGAATGATTTCGGTGGCAAAGATGGTGGTAATCTTTCTGATGGTGTCCTCATTGATGGTGACAAGAGCACCTACTGGCATAGTGCATGGTCTAATACTCCTCAGGAGCTTCACTACATCCAGATTACCGATGTTCAGGATATGGTAGGTGACTGCGAAATGTACCTTTGTGAGCGTTCTGGCGCTGATAACGACCGTCCTACAGACTTTAAGATCTACGGAACAGACAATGCTGATTTGCTGGGATTTGCATTGGGCGAAAGCTGGGAAGAGAATTGGGTTCTTATGGATTCTCTGAAGGTTCCTAATTTTGCAGCCGGTGCAGAGAGCAGAATTCCATTCAATATCAAGACGGCTTATCCCTATATCCGTGTCGTATGTACTCATACAGATTGTAGTGGTTCTGGTGTAAGTTACCGTTACTTCTGGCATGCTGCAGAACTCCAGTTCTACACCGTTAGAACTAACCCCAATTCTCAGTTCGTTGCCCTTGGCGAGATTGCTTTGAATCTGGAGAAGATCTACAACGAGAATGTTGCTTTGACAGACGATAAAATCACCATCGAGGCATATAATGCATTATCCGATGCATACAAGGCATTCTTGGCTGGTATGGTTGATCCTACCGAGTTGCGTAACGCCTTGGCTACCTATGCAGACCTTACAAAGGGTGTTGTAGAGGGTACAGAGCCTGGCCGCTGGACAAATACTGATATTGCCACAGCCTTTGATGCTCTCTATAAGGAGGTTAAGGATTATGACGAGGCTGGTAGATACAATGTGGCACAGAACCACAAGTATGCTGTAATGCTGAAGGCTATGTCCAAGAGCGTTATGGAACTGGCTAATGGTGTTAAGACGGATGCTTGGTACCATATCATGTTCCCAACAGAGGAGATGTACACCAATTATGGATTTGATCCTAAGGGTGCAGGCGGTGACTCCAAGATTGTGGGCGATCCTCTCGAGTTCGGTTACTATGTAGCGCCCGGTGTCAGAAGTGACGAGATGGGAACTGACGAAACAACTGGTGAACCAAAGGCTACGGGTAACTACTTCCTGGAATTCCCTGCCCTGGAAGATGTCCGTGCAGGTATGTATATGTACTTTGCTAATCCTGAGGATATCAAGGATAAGGATATCAGCCTGTTCCGCTTCGTAGAGCATGAAAATCTGTGGGCAAGTCAGGATGCACTTCTCCAGGAGACTAAGGAGAACATGGCTATGGCTCTTGACATGAGCACCAGCTATACCAAGGGTGAGCCTCTGATCACAGATGCTTCTCAGCTCTCAAGTAACGCTTCCGATCCTAGCGAGGGTCTGCACATCGAGTATCTGATTGATGGTAATCCCGCTACCTTCTGGCACAGTGATTATCACAAGAAGTATCTCGAGCCCGGTTATATTCAGGTTGCTCTTAACGAGCCTGTTTCTGGTCTTATCCAGGTGGATATGACACGTCGTCAGGGTGCTTCCAACGGCCATGTTATCCATATGTTTATCCAGGGTAGTAATGATGCAGAGAACTGGACCAATATAGGTTATCTCGAGACTCCTTTCACTAACCAGAACGAATCTGTTACCAGTCTGCCCGTTGACTTGGGTGGCTCATACAAGTATCTGCGCTTCATCCTGACCAAGAGATATGGTACAGACTCTGGTGGTAACATAGAATTTGATCCCTTCCCCGAGATTACCAGTGCAGATGAATATAATCAGAAGTGGACATACTTCCATGCCGCTGAGTTCCAGATTTATCCTGTAACTCCTGCAGCAGATCAGACAGAGGGTGTTAAGGCTCTCCTGCAGGCTTACGCAACTGCTAACAAGGTTATCTTCAAGGATGCTACTGCCGAGGATATTGCTGCTGCTGCTCAGGCTTACCAGACTTACCGTTCCGACTTCAATGTCGAGGTTGGCAAGTCCGTTCTGCCTAAGGGTGCCGACAAGGTGGCTCCTGTCTATGCTATCCAGAACAAGGCTACCGGTCTCTTCGTGAACTGTAAGGGCAGTAACAATGCCAACAACTCACTGGAGCTCATTCCTACCTTCTTCGACTATCAGGCACTGGGCTTCCAGCGCAGCTTGATTCACGGAACAAGGATTGATGGCGGCAACTGTTCTTACCTGCATTCTCAGAACTTCGACCACCGCTTCGTAACATGGAATGCTACAACTCCTAACTCTAACTCAGGTCTTGTCCTCATAGAGGCAGCTGAGCCTTACGAGGCTCCCGAGTCCTTCTCATTCTATAGGAATGTCAAGCCCGGTCGTATTGCAGACTGGTGTAACAGCGTTAGCATCACTCCTGTTGATGCTCCCGATGACGCTCATGCCTATACTGCTGTCGGATATTACACCGAGGAAGAGGGCGAATCTACTAATACCTACTTGGCTCTGAAGGCGTTGGAGACTATCCAGGCTGGTCAGCCCGCACTCTTTATTTACGGTGACACAGAGGATTACGATGCAGAGGACGACACCGTCGAGCCTATCCAGTTCACTATGCCAGGCAAGCCTGAAATGGCATTGGAGGGTGCTATGGTGAACGGATTGTTCGGAACCATCTCACAGTACTCGCTCAAGAAGGATGAGATTTACTTTGATGGCAATAGTGTGGGTCGTTCTGACAAGGACAACGGTGTAACTGTTACCCAGTGCAGTGCTGTACTGAGAATGGAAGAATGTCCGCAGATTAATCCCAATGAGGCTGAGTTTGATATCAGCATCTCCCTGGGAACTGCAGGTAACGATGTTGTCGATGCTGTGAAGACCATTCCTGCTGCTATCCAGAAGATCAGCCAGCCTGGTGCTGTTTACAGCATGGATGGTAAGTTGCTCCGCACCAATGCTACCCTCAATAGCCTGAAGACTCTTGGCAAGGGTATGTACATCCTCAACGGAGTTAAGGTACTGGTTAAGTAATTTCGTTAAAAAATAGACCCTTCCCCATTCCCCCTCCCTAAGGAGGCTCGGGGTGGGGTCTTTTTTTTCTGGAACCCCTTTAAAGTTGAGAGTTGATAGTTAATTGAAGTTTCGGGAGTTATAAGATGAAGTTAAATGGGAAGTTATGCGCTTTGCGCAGGAAGTTAAGCCAGTAAACTGGCAGGACGATAGTTTTGGCTTCGGTCTGCCTTTATGGTATTGACCATCATTTAGTTGATAGTTGAGAGCAGAACAATCCTCTTGCTCCTCGCCCCTTGCTCCTCGCCCCTAAACAACTCAATAACCAATAACCGATAACCCATAACCAGTTAATTCCTCCAGTGGGAGGATTGGTTTCCGCTCTGCGGTTAAGATATGATTTTCTCTTTTAAAGGGTGAAAGTTCACACCGTGAATGGCAATGTGGTTTGGCATTGGACGTTAAAAGCTCGCTTTTATAAGTACAATGATAAAGCATAGTGCCAAGGGATTACGCAGTAAGCCCCCAGCCTTTTAAAGAGAAAACTTTCTGCGCTTTCTGCGCTTTCTGCGTGAAATAATAATAATCTGTGAGATCCGTGGGATCTGTGTGAGAATAATATCTGCACTTTCCGCGCTTTCTCTTGCCGAAGGCAAAGGAGATATAAAAATTATGTTCAATGAATAAAACCGGTTTATTCCTCATAGCCTGCGTGGCCTACACCATGAGCAGCCACGCCCAGATAGAAGATTATACCCTGCCAGACGGCAAGGTCGTAAAGATCGACCGTAGCGTCTTTCCCAACCTCAAGTACGATGTCACCCCCAAGGCCCAGCCCGCTGACTATGTGGCCCGTCGTAAGGCACGTAAGGCAAAGCCGCAGTTGCCGCCTTATGTCTATAACGGTCAGGACAAGTACTTCCCGCCTATCTTCAATCAGGATGGCGGTTCCTGTGGCTCTGCAGCAGCTATAGGCTATCAGTTTACGCATGAGATGAACAGCTATCGCGACTTGGATGCCTCTCTGCCAGAGAACCAGTACCCCTCGCATTTCACTTGGCTGATGGCATATCAGACCAGTACCACTGAGGGTATGGCCAAGGGCAATGGTATCCCCAACGTTCCCACGTATGGGGGACGTACCTATAGCAGACTCTTCGGAGCACAGACACATGACGACCCCGACTATGGTTGGATGCAGGGGTACGACAAATGGTTCAGTGCCATGTGGAACCGCACAGCCTATGAATTCAGCTTGGGTCCTACCAACACCCCAGAGGGACGTCAGGAACTCAAGGAGTGGCTCTATAACCACAGTGGCGATGCTACCATGCATGGTGGTGGTGTGGCTGGTATAGGTGTTGCTGCCTATGGTACTTGGGCTGCTATTCCCAACTCTACCGCCAACAAGGCTGCTGGTGTTGTGGGCATGAAGTATGTCAAGGCATGGGGCGATACCTATAACCATGCACTTACGGTCTGTGGATATGACGACCGTATCGAGTTCGATCTGGATGGCGATGGTATCGTTGGCGAGGTGGAAGAAGACGAGGTGGGTGCCTGGATTATCGCCAACTCATGGGGCGATGGTTGGGAGAACAAGGGCTTCATCTATTGTCCTTACAAGTATAGCTTTGCCGTTAATAACGATACTTGGACATGGTCACCCAGTGCTTTTGTCATCAGGCAGGATTACCGTCCCCTGCGTACCATCAAATTGCTGATGGATTACAGTCATCGCAGTGAGCTGCTGCTCTCTGCCGGTATCGCCCAGAACCTGAATGCTACCAAGCCTGAGAAGACCATCCCCTTCGAGCATTTCCGCTATGCAGGCAACACCTTGGGTGCTAACCCTGCTCCCGAGGTTCCCATGTTGGGCCGCTGGACGGATGGCATGCACTATGAGCCTATGGAGTTTGGCTATGATCTTACGGACCTTACGGCTACCATGGACTGTACCAAACCGCTGAAGTACTTTTTTATTGTCAAGACCAAGACGGCTGCCATAGGCAGTGGACATATCTACAATGCCTCTATCATTAACTATGAGTTCGAGAACGATGGCGTGGAGATTCCTTTCGATGACAAGAATATCGAGATTAAGAACAATGGCAGGGAAACCATTATCAGCCTCGTTGTGCCGGGCGAGCAGCTTTATCCTCCCACCAATCTTGGTATAGAGGATGGTGTGCTGATGTGGTCAGCTCCGCAAACCTCCAGCCTTACCCTTACAGGCTATCATGTCTATGAGGGGACAACCCTTGTGGCGCAATTGCCTGCAACTCAGACGTATTACACGCCTTCCGATGAGGCTTCAGAATCTTTTACCGTCAGGGCGGTATATCAGGCAGGTAAGTACGGTCAGGAGTCTGCTCCGTCCAATGTGGTTGTCATGCAGCCTTACCAGCAGGGAGACAACAAGGTGGTTATTCTCAACGAGAGCGGCATCACCATTCCCAATGCAGTCTCCGAGATGCTGGGAAAGGCAACCATAGAGTTCTGGATGCGTAACGACAAGAATGTCAACTACACCCATCAGGTTGGCCCCGGTTGGGGTAAGTTCCTCTTTCATAACAGTAATAATGGCACCCTTTCCGTAGGGTGGGATAGCAGTGGCTCAGACCGTCTGAATGTCTCAGGTGTCTTCTCTACGCTCAATAAGTGGAATCACATAGCCATTGTCATAAACGGTAGCACGCTTACACTCTATGTCAATGGTCTTAAGAAGGGAACTATTACCTCTAAGTCATACTCGGGACTGGTTGCCTTTGGCGACCTGCCGTTTGGTCGGACTTCCGATTCCAACCAGTGGTGGATAGGTGGTTTGGATGAGATACGTGTCTGGCGTACAGCCCGCTCTCAGTTAGAGATTAGAAATAATATGCGTGTTCGTATTGCGGCTCCTGCTCTCCAGCCTGATCTTCTAGTTTATCTGCCCATGGAGACCATTCAGGTGAATGGCGAGACCCGTTTGCGCGAGTATGTCAGTGGCAAGCATGCCAGGTTCCAGAAGTTAGGCACTTGGCAGGTAGAGGAAAGCACAGCTCCTTTCACTGGCTCTGTACCCACACCAACCCTCACCATCACAGAGGAAGAGACCACCCACTATGCTGGCATCCCCTTCCGCCTAAAGGCCAACACCTCCCTTAGCGCCACCAGCTGGCGCTGGCAGGCGCAAAGCTCAAGTGAGCTTGAGCCCAATTCAAATATCAAAATTCAAAATTCAAAATTGGAGTCAGGTGCGGAAAATAATTTTCAATTCTCAAGGCTGCGAGTAAGCGAGAGCAATAACAAGCGATTGATTATTGCCGAGCGAAAGCAGGCTCGAAACGAAGTTTCAACTTTCAATTCTCAATTAAAGGAAGATTCTTCACTTAAAAATAATTTTCAATTTTCAACTTTCAGTTCTCAATTCGAAAAGGACAATTTTCAATTTTCAACTTTCAATTCTCAATTAGAACAAAATTTTCAATTTTCAACTTTCAATTCTCAATTCGTAACATTGTCTTTCCCGGAACCCGGAAAGTACAATGTTACCTGCACGGTTACTTATGCTGATGGCAGCGAGCTGACAGAAAGCAAAGAAGTAACAGTGCTTCAGGGCGAAAGTCCGGTGGCGGACTTCATAGTCCAGTCCGACACACTCCCCGCAGGTGACCGCTTCAGCTTCATCAACCGAAGCGAGGGCACGGGATGCACCTATCAGTGGAGTATGCCCGGGGCTGAGGTGGAGCAGTTGAGTGGTACCAATGCCACGGCTCTCTATCCCGCTGTCGGGACCTTCTCTGTAACTCTTACCGTCACCAATCCCTATGGTTCAAACAGCATCACCAAGCAGGTCACGGTACGTGAGTCCGCTCCTGATGCCCGCTTTGATCTCTCCTCTACAGCCATCAGGCTGGGCGAGGGCGTTCAGCTGATAGACGGCAGCCGGTATACACCCCTCAGTTGGCAATGGGAACTGGACAATGGCTGTCGTGCCCTGACGGTAGACGAGCAGTCACCCTACGTTGTTCCTACGGCTCCGGGTATCTATGATGTCAGTCTGCATGTCACCAATCCCTTGGGCGATAACACCCTTACCCGCAAGCGCTACCTGATTGTCAGCAATGACGATCCCGTATCTTGCCTCAACTTCACAGGTACGGAAACCCTGCAGCTTCCCTGTCCCTTTACAGAGGAGCAGAAGGCCCTCACCCTCGACTGGTGGATGCGTCCGCAGCAGTATCAGGGTAGTGTCAGCCTGTCTTCTTCGCAGGGCAGTCTTTCCACTTCTGTGGATAGCAAGGGTATGCTTAGCATTACCTTAGACACCAAGACGGCACAGTCTGCAGAGGGCTTCATCATCACGGGCGAATGGCACCATTATGCCCTTACCTACAATGCAGGTACCGTCAAGTTCTATCGCGATGGCTTGCTCATCAACACTTCTTCCACCAAATTGGCAACCCGTATGCCAGCACTGGGAACCATTACTATGGGTCAGGATGGCTTCAAGGGACAGATTGATGAGGCTCGCCTCTGGGGCTCTGTCTTTACGGAGGATAAGATAAACGCCTATTGCAACCAGCATATCGCTGATATTGCTAATGCAGAGACGGCAGATAACCTCTTGCTGTATTATGATTACAACCAGAATGGTGGTGATGTCTTGGACCGCACCTCATCGGGCTGCAATGCCCAGCGCATAGGCTTTGGTCCGGATGGTGATGCCTGGAACTCTGCTTTGGGTGTCTTTACCCTCGATACTCAGGCACTCATGCACGGAGATATCTCTGCCAAGTACCTTACTAACTACAAGAATCCCTATATCACGGGTTCTGGAACGGTGAATCCCAACAATAGCAGTCGTTTCCTGAAACTGGCCATGAAGACTACCCGTTCTAAGTGGCAGGATGCCAATGCCATAGTCTCTGGTAGCATCACCACAGGGGCACACATAGATACTTCGCATCATAATGATATCCAGTTCGAGACCCAATGGAGCGGCTTTGCCACACCTCTGTTGGATTACCGCTTGTGGCAGGCAGTCACCCTTCCAGCAGGTAAGTATCGTTTCAGTATCACTCCCGGTGATGTGGATGATATGCAGACCAGCCGCTTGGTAGTCTGTGAGGGCAAGAAGATGGTCAGTGATGCGGAATGCGAGGAGAAAGCCCTCGCTTGGTGCAAACTCATGGATGGTACCATCAGCTTCACCCTGACAGAAGAGACCGATGTATCCTTGGGCATCATCGTCAACCTGACCGGCCAATCCAGCTTTGGCATCAATGCCTTCAAGCTCGAAGGCGTCACCATCGAACCCCTCATCCCCGAAGACCCGGATGGAATAAATTCCCCAATTCAAAATTCAAAATTCAAAAATAATTCTCAACTTTCAACTTTCAATTCTCAATTAATTTACGATCTCTCCGGCCGAATGGTCAATGGATTAAAGAATGGTGTTTTCATCCAAAATGGCAAAAAGCATCTGAAATAAACATCTAAAGACACGAAATAAACGAAAAAACGGCCCCTCTCCCCAACCTTTGCCAAACGGGAGTGGGGCTTTTGTTCTCACACAGATCCCACAGATCTCAGATTTATATCTCCTTTGCCTTCGGCAAGAAAAAGAGCAGAAATGACGGAAAGGGTTCTCTTTCAAAGGTTGGGGGCTTACTGCGTAATCCCTTGGCACTATGCTTTACCATTGTACTTATAAAAGCGAGCTTTTAACGTCCAATGCCAAACCACATTGCCATTCACGGTGTGAACTAACAACCTTTAAAAGAGAAATCATATCTTAACCGCAGAGCGGGGAAGAATGGTTATTGGTGAGAGGTTATAGGTTATTGAGAACGACTATCCCCCATTAAAAATAGAAAAACCGCAGAGCGGAAATAAATGGTTATTGGTTATAGGTTATAGGTTATTGAGAGCAATTCCCGGTTAGCGAAAATAATGTTCAATGAACAAACCTCTACACTCTCAACTAAAGTCCCCTCCCCATAGGTGCAGGGAACTTTTATTGCAATTTTTACTCCATTTCATCGCATTTTCTTCACTTAGTTACATCGTCTATTCCACTATCCCATAACCATTTATCCTCCCAAGAGGGAGAGACGATTTTTCAGCGAAGCGATGTTTTTCCCGCACTGCGGTTAAGATATGATTTCTCTTTTAAAGGATGATAATCGCTCTCAATAACCAATAACCCATAACCAATAACCCATAACCATATTATTCCCCTTTATAGAGAGGACAGTTTTTGAGCGAAGCGTTTTTTCCCGCTCTGCGGTTAAAATATATTTTTCTCTTTTAAAGGGTGAAAGTTCACACAGTGAATGGCAATGTGGTTTGGCATTGGACGTTAAAAGCTCGCTTTTATAAGTACAATGATAAAGCATAGTGCCAAGGGATTACGCAGTAAGCCCCCAGCCTTTGAAAGAGAAAGCTTTCTGCGAATTTCTGCGATATCTGCGTGAGATAATAAATCTGTGAGATCCGTGAGATCTGTGTGAGACTAATTTCCGCGGTTCTCTTGCCGGAGGCAAAGGAGATAAACTTATTTTTGCATTTTTCCTTAGAAAATTTTGTTCTTATTACGAAAATTCATATTTTTGCAAAGCAAATAGTGTCTGTTATCGTATGCTTTTCCCGAGCGATGCACCCGCTTTTTTGCAAAGACAGGGAAACGCGGCTGCCGTACTGAAGGTCTATCAGAAAGACTCACAAGGGATTACGCAATAGTCTGGTTTGCCAGTGGTAAAAGTGTTAAACTACACTAAGGTAGTGATGTCCGGCTAAAAATCCAGCTGTAGGGACATTGCGGAGCCCGTACCCACCTCCTCAATGGAGGAAAAGTTTAAAGAGTATAGTTTAGAGCTTTCTTCATTGACCATTGACCATTGAGGCTGCGCCGCACTAATGTCTAAGGTCTAACGTCTTGAACGTGGTTTTTCCGCTCTGCGGTTAATCTATATTCTCTCTTTTAGAGGGACCTCACCAACCATTTAATCCTCCAGTGGGAGGAACGGTTTTTGAGCGAAGCGATGTTTTTGCTTTTGGAGAGCTTTGATATCGAAGATATGTTATGCTATTGTTAGGAAGCTGACGGAAGCTCGCTTACAGGCAGATTCATGACGATAGTAGAACCAAGGCACGAAAGTGCCAAAGCTCTCAAAAAGTATTTTCCCGGTTTTTGTTAAAAAACTTTCGGGTCTTTTGTATTTTTCGATGTTAAATAAATATTTCTGCGAATATCTGCGATATCTGCGTGAAATAATAAAAATCTGTGGGATCTGTGAGATCTGTGTGAAATATAAATGGATAAAATGAAACGATGGTGTATTCTCCGTCATGCTGATTCCGACCTTATAGGTGAGATTTTCAGTGGCAAACGGCAGGTGTACAACGCCTCCGAAGGCGATGCCTATCCCTTACCGCCATTTGAGCATTTCATTCCTTTCGAAGACCTGAAGCAGAAACCCCTCGTGCGGAATGCTTCAGACGCTGACGACTACAAACCCTACGATGCCATGCTGGATGAGCGGGCCCTTCGTAATGATCTTCACCACTTTATCTTCATACAGGTTACCAAAGAGCAGATCCTCAGTATCCTGGATGCCCCATGGGCAAAGGTGCTCCGCAACAGACTGTATGTCTATAAGGATGAGAAAGGAATCCCCATAGAGATCAGCGATGCAGAGATGGAGCGCTTCAAGACCGTCATCAAGCGTTACGACTTCCAGATTGTCAATGGCGAACCCTCCAGCGATGTCCACGAGGGCGATGAGGTGACCGTAGTCAGTGGTCCTATGGCAGGCAGTGAGGGCAAGGTAACCCAGATACGCGAGCGCGAGGGACAGATATTCCTCACCATCGAGTTCACCATGTTCCATGACAAGATGTGCATAGCCGTTCCGGGTGTCAATATTGCGGATGTCAGACTGGCTGTCCGTGAGTCACAGCAACTGTTGCAGGACCCCGTCATCGGCCATTTCGAGGACGAACTCATCGAGCTCCTCTGCCACCTCCATGGCAAGAAAGGGTCTCACCAGTTGAACAAGGAAGATCAGAAACAACTCAAATTCCTTTACCAATACTCCGATATCATATTCGAGGACAATCCCGAGAACCAAGCCAAGTTCTCTGCCCTCATGCTCATCTGTGCCTACCTCATGAACAATAAAGAGGAGACATCCCGTCGCCTCCAAGAAGTGGAGCAACTACGTGATGAGTTGGGTGATAATTCTCAATTCTCAATTCTCAACTCTCAACTCTCAACAGAATTAGACTGTTACCTCCTAACAGCCCTCTTCATTGTGAATCACAACCCCGAATACCGCAAAGCAGCCAAGGTATGGCGTCAGAACCATCCCGATTGCTCCCTTGCTATCCGTCGTTTCCTGTCTATAGCCAAACAAATCCGCTGCTAACTCCCGCCCCGCAGGGGCAGGGAAGTGTAGAGTTGATAGTTTAGAGGCAGCTTTTAAAGTTTAGAGTTGAGAGTTTAGAGTTTAGAGTCAGTGGCAAGTGTAAAGTAGAAAGTGGAAAGTAGAACAATCCTCTTGCCCCTTGCCCCTCGCTCCTCGCCCCTAAACAATTCAATAACCCATAACCTCTCACCCATAACCATTTATTTCCGCTCTGCGGTTGAATATGATTTCTCTTTTAAAGGGTGAAAGTTCACACCGTGAATGGCAATGTGATTTGGCATTGGACGTTAAAAGCTCGCTTTTATAAGTACAATGATAAAGCATAGTGCCAAGGGATTACGCAGTAAGCCCCCAACCTTTCAAAGAGAAAACTTTCTGCGAATATCTGCGCTTTCTGCGTGAGATAATAAATCTGTGAGATCTGTGTGAGTTATAAAAAAAAATGGTCAAGGCTGCGTTTAAGTGAGAGCAATAACAAGCTCGCTTGATTATTGCCGAACGATAGCAGGCTCGAAACGAAGTTTCAATGAAATATAAGTTTTCAATTCTCAATATAATACTCCTGCTCCTAAGCTGCGAGAACCCCACCATCATAGATGATGAGGAACCCAGGGGCAATCTTAGGGTCAATGTGTTCCAGATAGAACAGACACCTTTCTCTGATTTGTCCCGCTCTGCGGTCACAGATGCTTTTACGCGTCTCAACTTTGCCGTCTATACAACGGACGGCTCCCGTGTCAAGCAGATCAACCAGACTTCTGCTGAAGCCGATTTCGGCAAAGCAGTGTTCCAGCTCGAGGAGGGCGACTACCAACTGGTGGTAGTGGGGCATAGCAGCAAAGGCAACCCCACCATGACCAACCCTGCTAAGATACAGTTCACCAATGCCACGGGCTTCACCGACACCTTCTTCTGCAGGGAAGAGGTGACCATAGGGCCTGACCCCATAGCATTGTCCCTGATATTGAACCGCAATGTCTCCCTCTGCCGCTTCGTCGTCACAGACGAGTACCCCGCCGATGCTGCCAGGATTAGGTTCTATTATACCGGTGGAAGCGGCGCTTTCGATGCCAAGACCGGTCTGGGAAGCGTCAACAGCAGACAGGAACAGACCTTCGACCTCACCACAGACCAGAAGCAGTTCGACCTCTACACCTTCCTGCATGATGCCGAGGGTACCCTCCGTTTGCGTGTCACGGTGTACGACAGTCACGACAATGTGCTCCTCGAGCGCATCTACAAGGATATCCCCATGCAGCAGAAATATATCACCTGCTGTTCGGACGCCCTCTTCGCCGGTGTCACCACCACAACAGGCGTCTCCCTCATCCTCAATACCGATTGGACCACCGACACCCTCATCACGTTCTAGATAATAGATGATAGATTATAGATGGTTTCAGGTTTCAGGTTTAGTGTCCGTCGGCACTGCCGTCGGAATAACGCTAACCGCTAAGGCTGCGATTGAGCGAGAGAAGAACGATGCTTGCATCAGCTCTTCCGAGCGTGAGCAGGCTCGAACGAAGTTCAACCACTAACCGCTCAACGAAACGAAGTTTCAATGTTCAAGGCTGCGATTAAGTGAGAGCAATAACAAACTCGCTTGATTATTGCCGAACGATAGCAGTCTCGACGCGCAGCGTCAATGTTCAATGTTCAATAGATAAATAAACTCTTATAAATAGTAACATTATGCCAGAAGCAAAAGTAATAATAGATTGTATATCTCGCAATGGAAAGGCGGCATATCGTCGTGCGAGAAATAGTGGCGGAGCTTATACTGTCCGCGGTAATTCCATAGTTCGTACTAGTGCCGATGGTTCAACCATTGTCGTCAGGAATATCGAACAGGTGAAAGTCCGACTGAAGGAAGGCGAAAAGGTTATTGTCCTGAAATGAACATCGGAAAGAAAAGATTGCGTATAATCGCAGGTCCTAATGGTTCTGGGAAGTCAACCTTAACAGATATCATTCGGGGAATGGTTAAACTAGGCATTTATATTAATGCAGATGAAATTAAAGTAAAAATCCTCGGTTCAGCTCGATTGAGTTTTTCTGATTATAATTTGTCCATAACAGAGAGTGGCTTTCATGAGGCTTTACGCCAAACGACATTTAATTCGGGGCAAGAAACTGGGTACTGGGTTTTTGAAAATAATGGTTTATCTTTCCTTGATATATCGAAGTTAGATGATTATTTCGTTGCCTTTCTTGCAGATTTTATTCGCAATTCATTGCTTGAGGAAACGAATCGTTTTACTTTCGAGACAGTAATGTCGCATCCTTCGAAACTTGATTTTATGCAACGAGCAAAGGATAGGGGGTTCAAGGTGTACCTTTATTTCGTCTCCCTTCCAAATCCAGAGCTGAATCTTCTTAGAGTGAAGACCAGGGTAGAGCAGGGTGGACATGACGTTAAGGAAGATAAAGTTAAGGAACGTTACGCACGAACTATGAGTTTGTTGTTAGATGCAATGAAGATAGCTGATAATGCCTATATTTTTGACAATAGTGGTTCAGAGCCCAAAATGATTGCTCAAAAAGAAAGTGGCATACTGAAATCATTAGGTGATTACACCCCAGTTTGGTATCAAGAGTACGTTTTGAATAAGATATAAAACATGCTTCAGCCCTCTAAACCATCTATCATCTATCATCTATCATCTAGAGAACTACTCTAAACACTAAACTCTAAACTGAATTCCGCCTCTGGCGTCTCACTTTTATCTTTTAATTTTTCACTTTTATCTAAAAATGATGGTTTTCTAGCCCAAAGGGCGATGTTTTTCTTTTTGAAAGCTTTGATATCTGAAAGATATGTTATGCTATTGGCAGGAAGATGGTGGAAGCTTGCTTATGACCAGCTTCATGGCGATAACAGAACAAAGACACAAAGTGCCAAGGCTTTCGAAAAGGCTTTTCGTGTTTTTCGATGTTAAAATAAAGAATAATAATTTTCAATTTTCAACTTTCAATTTTCAACTTGAAAAGATTATGAGCAAAATTGCAGTTGCAGGAACAGGATACGTGGGCCTATCTATCGCCACGCTCCTGGCACAGAACAATCAGGTAACAGCGGTAGATGTAATCCCCGAGAAGGTGGAGAAGATCAATAATAGGATCTCCCCCATCCAGGACGAGTATATCGAGAAGTACCTGAAGGAAAAGGATTTGAACCTCACGGCCACCCTCGATGGTAAGGCCGCTTATAAGGATGCAGACTTCGTAGTCATTGCAGCCCCCACCAACTACGACTCCGTCAAGAACTTCTTCGACACCCATCATATCGAGGACGTCATAGACCTCGTCCTGAGTGTCAACCCCGATGCCGTGATGGTCATCAAGAGTACCATCCCCGTCGGTTACACCGTCAGTGTCCGCGAGAAGTACAGCTACCGTGAGCGTCAGGCAGACGGCTCCTTCAGGTTGTCACCCCCAAGATTATCTTCGCCCCCGAGTTCCTCCGCGAATCCAAGGCCCTCTACGATAATCTCTACCCCTCCCGCATCATCGTCGGCTATGACGACCCCGCTCTCGAAGCCCCCGCCCACACCTTCGCCTCCCTCCTTGTCGAAGGTGCCATAGGCTCCTCCAATGACTCTACACTATCAACTGACTCTAAACTCTCAACTCTCAACTCTCAACTAAACAAGGGAATCCCTTGTTTGTACGTGGGAAGTACTGAAGCTGAGGCGGTGAAATTGTTTGCGAATACATATTTGGCATTAAGAGTCTCTTATTTCAACGAGCTCGACACCTATGCCGAGATGAAGGGCCTCGATACCCAGGCCATCATAGACGGAGTCTGCCTCGACCCCCGTATCGGTACGCATTATAACAACCCCAGTTTCGGTTATGGAGGCTACTGTCTGCCCAAGGACACCAAGCAGTTGCTCGCCAACTACGCCCAGGTGCCCCAGAACATGATGTCCGCCATTGTCGAGAGCAACCGCACCCGCAAGGACTTCATTGCCGACCAGGTGCTGAAGAAAGCTGGCTATTATGATTACTACAACCGTGGCGACTTCGATGCCTCAGCCGAGAAGGAATGCGTCATAGGTGTTTACCGCCTCACCATGAAGTCCAACTCAGACAACTTCCGCCAGTCATCCATCCAGGGTGTCATGAAGCGTGTCAAGGCCAAGGGTGCCAAGGTCATCATCTACGAGCCCACCCTCGAGGACGGCACCACCTTCTTCGGCAGCAAGGTCGTCAATAACCTGGATGAGTTCAAGGCCCAGTCCCACGCCATCATCGCCAACCGCTACGACCCCGTCCTTGACGACGTCCAATCCAAAGTCTACACCCGCGACATCTTCAAGCGCGACTAGCCTTGCCCCCCTCCCTCCCAACAGGGAGGCAAAGTTTAGAGTTGATAGTTTAGAGTTGAGAGTCAGTTGAAATAGTTTACAGTTTATAGTTTACCGTTTACGGTTTACAGTTTAACCGCTAAAGTATAAGGGTCTAAAGTCTCTAACAAAGTTTTTCCGCTCTGCGGTTATTCTATTTTCTCTCTCTTAGAGGGTGATTGTCGTTCTCAATAACCAATAACCTATAACCAATAACCATTAATTATTCAAGGATTCTGTATTATCTATACCATACCACATTGCAGGGGACAGCGCCTGTCAATAAGTGTAAATTAGATTTAATATACAGAATCATGAGTAAAAAGATTTTTTTAGCTTGTGTTGCAGTGCTTTTCGCTGCTTGCAGCACAGATAATGATAACAGTATCAGTGAAGATACCCTTGTTCCCGTAACCGTCCGTGTCAGCGGCTTCTCTGTCAGTCAGGAAGAGTTCCCCGCTACACGTGCCACCACCCCCGCTTCCTATAGTGGGATAGATGCCATCACTCTGGCATTCTATAAGGACGGTACGGAGCAATACACTATAACCCAGATGAAGGGCAGTATGCCCGCAGGCAAGACCTTCGGAGAGCTGGAACTCTCCCTGCCCATTGGTAGCTATACCATGGTGGTGATTGGTCGTGGCCATTTTAGTGGTGATGTGTTCAGTCTGGACAGTCCCACCTCAGCTGTCTATACCTGCGATCATGTCCGTGAGACCTTCACCTGCACCCAGGCTGTCGATATCACCAATTGTGATGCTGTTGAACTGAGCGCCACACTCGATCGTGTTGTGGCCCAGGTCGTAGTGAACTCAACCGACAACAAAACCTCGGATGTAAAACATATCCGTACGACGTTCTCCGCCGGTGGCAAGAACTTCAACCCCACCACCGGTTTTGCGATCGACAATGCCGGCTTCAGCAATACCGTTGTTGGTATGGGCGAGGCAGGCGAGAAGACCACAGCCATCAACTTCCTGTTCCTCGCCACCGACGAGCAGACTGTTGATGTCACCGTTGAGACCCTCGATGCAGACGGCGCCGTCCTGTTCAGCAAGACAGTCACCAACGTGCCCTTGAGGCGCAACCGCGTTACCACCCTCACCGGTGCCATGTACTCCCCCGCAGCTGCCACCACAGCCTTCACACTGAACACCGACTGGCTCCCTGGTAACAGCGTAAACTTTTAACAATTTAACGTTTTAATTAATCTTCAGCACTGTCCCCTGCATAAAAAAAGATTTTTTAATTAAGAATTAAGAGAGAAGAGCTTTGTTCATTGACCATTAACCATTGACCATTGAACATTATCTTCGCTAACCAATAAACAGTAAACCGTAAACGGTAAACCAATAAACAATTCTTTCCGCTCTGCGGCTTAAATAATATTTCTCTTTAAGAGATTGATTGTCGTTTTCAATAACCAATAACCGATAACCAATAACCATTTAACTTGCTCCTTGCTCCTCGCCCCTTGCCCCTAAACAATTCAATAACCAATAAGGCTGCGATTAAGCGAGAGGAGAGCGATGCTCGCATCAGCTTTCCCGAGTGTGAGCAGGCTCGAACGAAGTTCAACCAATAACCATCAATTCCTCCCATAGAGAGGAACAGTTTTTCAGCGAAGCGATGTTTTTGCTTTTCGAGAGCTTTGATATCTGAAAGATATGTTATGCTATTGTCGGGAAGCTGACGGAAGCTCGCTTACAGGCAGATTCATGACGATAGTAGAACAAAGGCACGGAAGTGCCCAAGCTCTCAAAAAGTGTTTTCCCGGTTTTTGTTAAAAACCTTTCTGCGCTTTCTGCGTGAAATAATAAATCTGTGAGATCCGTGAGATCTGTGTGAGATAATAAATATCTGCAATTTCTGCGCTTTGACCTGCGGTCTTCCTCCTCCTTGCAAGGCATAGCCCAAACAAGCTTGGTCTCTGCTCTTGCTTCGTTCGTCGGTTCTCTTGCCGAAGGCAAAGGAGATATAAAAATAATTTTCAATTTTCAATTTTCAATTTTCAATGGTCAAGGCTGCGTTTAAGTGAGAGCAATAACAAGCTCGCTTGATTATTGCCGAACGATAGCAGGCTCGAAACGAAGTTTCAATAAAATAACATGGTTTACGATAAGATAGATAACATAGAGATCTACAAAGGTCTCTCCCCCGACATTTACGAGGCCCTGAAGTTCCTCCAGAACGCCACCCCCTCCACCCCCACTGGTGTAATCCAGCTAAATCCCAGGGTAAAAGCCATCGTCTCAGAATACGAGACCAAGGCAGTGAACGAGAACGGCTACGAAGCCCACAAGAGGTATATTGATATCCAAGCCCTGTTGGAAGGCGAGGAGATGATAGCCTGCCAGCCCATCGAATGGCTGCAGGAGACCAAGCCCTATAGCGAGGAATGCGATGCCGCCTTCTATGCAGCCGACGAAGTCCTCCCTCAGCCCTCGTTCCTCAGGCTTCGGCCAAGCTTCTTCGCCATCCTCTACCCCCAGGACGGCCACATGCCCCAACTGAGCATCATTACTCCCACCAAGGTCAAAAAAGTCGTCATCAAAGTCGCCGTTCCTTAAAGGACTATATAAAAGGTAGTCGAAAATTTCGACCACCTTGAAAAAGGAAGCATATAACAGCAGGTTTAATCTCCCGATTTCTCCTGCTCCCCCTAGTGGATCAAAGAACCTTCCCTTGATCCCTTCAAGTATTATCTGTCAGTTTTTTAAATAACGATGAGTTCAACGACGAAAATAGAGCAAAACGCAGTCAATGAAGTACGTAATTTCGTTGATGCAACGGATTGTCTGCGCTCTTATCTTAAGGATAATGACCGTACTCCGTTGTGGGACGGCTCTGTGTTCGTCTATCACGGAGAACCCGATAAGAAAGAAAACCTCGTTGGCACGGTCAAGGCACAAATTAAGGGCACAGAGGTAAAAGTCTTGCAGAGTAAAGAGCAACACAGAATAGAACGCCACGAACTTGAAATCTACATGAAGGAAGGAGGCTTGTTCTTCTTTGTCGTGGAGATGCAAGAAAGCGACATCCGTCAGAGACGAATTTTCTACAAGAAACTGACACCTGTCTATATACAGGCACTGCTTGACCAAAAAGCAACCAAGAGCATTGATATACCCCTCGACCCTCTTCCTGCTGACTATCATATCATGGAGGACGAGATGCTGAACTTCATCAGTGATTCCCGAAATCAGTCCAGTTTTGTGGGACGGCAGGGACTAACCTTTGATGAGGCACTGAAAGGTAACCACCAGATCAAATGCGAAGGATTTGTCAATAAAGCCTCGAATAAAACATTGGCCATGCAACTGACAAGCCAGTCCTTTTACCTTTATCAGGATACACCCTATGCCAAGATACCCATCCGCGACATCGAACTGTTGCCTCTTGTCACGGAGCATATTGATGAGCCCGTAAGCGTCAATGGAAAGACCTATTTTCAGCAATATTCGCGAAAATATGACCAGAAGACCGTTACCTTCAACATAGGCGATTGCTTAATCATTAGGATGCCAAAGGAAGGCTACGCAGGTACGATGGACTCAAAAGTAGAAATCAAATATCCGAAAAAGGGAGGCATTGACAATACCGTCAATGTGGCGGAATTCTTTGTGGCGTTGAAAGATAGTACCACCATCACTTTCGGACAGCAGACAATACCGTTGACGATTTTGGAGGAAGATAGAGAGAAACTCTTTGGAAATGCCCGGTACAATTTGGACATCTATCGTGATATGAAGGCACTTTGGCAGGTTATGCAGATACCTGGCGCTTTCTTGTTCGATGATTTTGACGAGCAAGGCCTTAACCAATACCTTGAGGTTGTACAACATGTTTATAGAAAAGAGGAGGGAGTACCGCTCCATCCGCTTGCAGGATGTGAAAGCTATTACGCCAACATTCCGGCTGGATATCTTAGGCTGATGGTTCGTTTCACCCATACTCACGGCAATTTCTATGCTTCAGAGGATGGATTTGTCCAGCCTTACATCATGGACAACGATCGCAGATACCCAATCTTGTCAGTAGCTTTAGCCAAGGAGCCGGATGTAGTGTTCGACAACATACATTATTCTGAGCAGTTGGATTGTTACAAAGAATGCCTTTCTAATAGCGACTCCTTTGTGAAGGTCATCAAGCATGACCTTCAGATTTTAGAGTGGCAAAAGCCGCGAATAAAGTCAATACCTAAGTTGAAAATGTTTTCTGCCTTTGTTGATGAACTAAAACGACTGTTATAATAATCGCAGAAGAAAGAGCCCCCGGGGCTTCTGAACTGTTGCTCCTTCATCCATATCACCACTCGAACGAATGAAATATTTATTCTTAGACACAAACATATATTTGCATTTCAGGCATTTTGAACAGATAGATTGGAAGTCGCTGTTTAATGATGATGTGACTATTTGCGTGCCGCAGAGGGTTCTTGTGGAGATAGATAAACATAAAGACCAAAGCCGCGGAAAGATACAGAAAAAAGCAAAGACAATATCTGCACGTTTGGGTGAAGTGCTTTTGCAGGGGCTAACATCACAAGTTCCATTGAAAGATATACCAGATCCGCCTGCCACTGCTTTTGACGATCCTCAATATCATAAGGAAATCAGTGATGACTGGGTTATTCTTTCGGCACTTCATTGCTCAATTAACAATACGGATATAGTTATAGTGGCCTACGATAACGGAATCTTATTGAAAGCCAAACAACATGGGTTATGTTTCTTCAGAATGCCGGATTCTTTTCTAATAGCAGATGAACCTTCTGATGAGGAAAAGGAGATAAAGCAACTAAAACAACAACTTGCAAAATATGAGAACCGGCGTCCGATTCCAGCAGTTGAGTTTGAAAACCAGACACAATTACTTACCATCCAGAAACCGCAGTTTATTGATGTTAAGAAGCAACTGGAAGAGTATGAGACAGAGATCAGATGTTCTCACCCATATCAGTCTTTAAAGGAACGGAGTGACGAGGACTTTGCTTTTGCCATGAATCAGTTGCTGCAGATTACGCATAGTACACCTGCGCAAAAACAGGAGTATAACAAGGCTCTTGATTATTACTTTAAAAAGAAACTGAGCTTGAAAGAATATCAATTAGAAAGCCAACTCATGGAACAAAGATTCGTAAAGCTCCCGTTCTGGCTGTCTAATGTAGGAACAAGTTCACTTGGCAACACAATGATTATTTTGTCTTTCCCTCCTGAGGTGGCTCTTTATAATCAGAAAAGTAAGGTTACAGTAAGATGTGAAGACCCGAAAGAACCTATATTAAAGACTAACTGGACACCTCTAAATTCCAACCTTATGGGGATAGCCGGTTGCACACATAAGAAGGACGTTGACGTAGTTATTTGGGATGTTCGTAAAAAGTTGGGGCAGAATGAGTTCACATTCCAGTTAAATAATTTGCTTCATACAACGCGTCATCTATTAGAAGGGAAAGATGAGCTATACATAGATATTACTCAATGTGGAAACTTCACAATTAGGTGGAGAGTGATAGATTCGGAACTCATTAAACCTGTTCTGGGAGAATTACATGTGGTAATCAATGATCCGATTAGCGACTCTCCGAATGAAACAGAAACAAAACAAATAGATCCAAAATAGGGATTAGGACCCAAAGTCAATGGTCATCTGTTCTTTGATTCTGATTTAAAATATTGAATAAGAAAATATCTATATCAGAAAAGATTGGTTTCAAAATCATGTAGATAAACAAAATATATTCTGGAAGACATCCCGCAAGTGAAATTATTGTCGTACCTTTGCCTCGCTGGACTAAAGTTAAGGGATTTGCGTGTCTGTCGTGACAGAAATGTCAACTATAAGAGCACGGTTTTTCACTATGTCCGTAATTCTGTATAAAAAAGAATAACTGTTTGCTGAATCAGGTAATGAACATAAATGGTCTAATGAAAAAAGGAAAGGTTAAGTAGTTGAACGTGCATCTTTGCATTCTTGTAATATAAGTAAAAAACAGAATAAATAACAATAAATTATAAACAAAATGATTAACGTTGGAATTATTGGATGTGGCTTCGTAGGCGGAGCCCTCAAAGATTGGTTGGAACACAACAATCCAGAGTGTAAACTTTTCATCAGCGACCCTCCAAAGGGTTACAATGATGACCTGAGCAATATTGATATTGCCTTCCTGCAGATCCACGTACCTACAGAGGATGATGGCACACAGGATTTGACTTTGATGAAGGAGCTGATTACCAACCTGCCGGATGTGCCCGTGTTCGTGCGCACCACCATCCTCCCTGGCACCAGTGAACGCCTCTCCAAGGAGACCGGCCATCAGGTGTGCTATATGCCTGAGTTCCTCACCGAGCGCACCTTCATCGAGGACTTCCGCAAGCAGACAATGGTATTTACCGGAGCACATGAACTGCTCACCAAGATTTTCGTGGGCAAGAAGTTTACCGTCATGACTCCTCTGGAGGCAGAACTTACCAAGTATATGCACAACGTGTTTGGCGCATACAAAGTGACCTACTTCAATGCCTGCCGTGAATACTGTGAACAGATGGGTGGCGATTGGCGTAAGGTTCATACAGGTATGCTGCTATCCGGCTATATCAACGACACCCATACCTATGTTCCCGGACCTGATGGCAAGTTTGGATATGGCGGCAAATGCTTCCCCAAGGATGTCAATGCCTTTGCCAAGATGACAGCTGGAACACCATTGGGAACTCTTCTGGAGCACTTGCACGAACTGAATGTTCATTTCCGTGGGTTCGAGGAGCATATTTAAAGGAACTGTGTTTTCTGGCAGCACAGGTGGAACGAAAGTTTGCAGTTCGATACTGCCTGCCAGAACAAATAATGATATGAACTATCGTGCAAATGAGAGCAGAGCAAAGTTTGCTTTAGCTATGTCGAGTGCAGCCGATAGTGCATGATAAAACTTGTTTTAGCATGAAAGGAATAGTATTAGCCGGAGGATCTGGCACTAGACTTTACCCTATTACCAAAGGTGTGAGCAAGCAATTGCTCCCAATATATGATAAACCGATGGTTTATTACCCTATCAGTGTGCTTATGCTCGCTGGTATTAAGGATATCCTTATCATTTCTACACCTTATGACCTTCCTGGCTTCAAGCGCCTCTTAGGGGATGGTTCTGACTATGGAGTACACTTTGAGTATGCAGAGCAACCATCACCAGATGGATTGGCTCAGGCGTTCATCATAGGAGAGAAGTTCATAGGCGATGATTCAGCGTGCCTTGTGCTTGGAGACAATATCTTCTATGGGAGTGGTTTTACAAAACTTCTGAGAAATGCAGTGGAGGATGCCGATAAGAATGGCAAAGCCACTGTATTTGGATATTGGGTTAGCGACCCTGAGCGCTATGGTGTTGCAGAGTTTGACCGTGAGGGTAATTGCCTTTCAATTGAAGAGAAGCCCAAAGAGCCAAAAAGTAACTATGCTGTAGTAGGCCTCTATTTCTACCCAAACAAAGTAGTTGATGTTGCCAAAAATATCAAGCCCTCTGCAAGAGGAGAATTAGAGATTACAACGGTTAATCAAGAGTTCCTGAATGATGGTGAACTCAAAGTGCAGGTGTTTGGACGTGGCTTTGCTTGGTTGGATACCGGTACGCACGATTCTCTGGCTGAAGCTAGTACTTTTGTTGAAGTAATCGAGAAGCGTCAGGGACTTAAAGTTGCTTGCTTGGAGGGTATCGCCTATCGTAATGGCTGGATTTCTGAGGAGCGTATGCGTGAGATTGCCAAGCCTATGCTCAAAAATCAATATGGTCAGTACCTCCTTCGAGTAATCGATGAAATGAAGGAGAATATCAACAGCGGAACGCTGGAGCATGTATAGCATAGTTTCAAGTTTCAAGATTCAAGTTTCAGAATAGAAAGAAAATGGAGATTATAAAAACTGCCATAGATGGCGTTTTAATTATAGAGCCAAAGGTTTTTGGCGATAAACGAGGCTATTTCTTTGAGTCATTCTCTCAGAGAGAGTTTGATGAGAAGGTAGCGCCTATACTGGGACATACAGTAAACTTTGTTCAAGACAACGAATCCATGTCCTCCTATGGTGTGATGCGTGGATTACACTTTCAGCGTCCTCCTTTCACACAGAGTAAATTGGTACGTTGCGTAAAAGGTGCCGTTCTGGATGTGGCAGTGGATATACGCAAAGGTAGTCCTACATACGGAAAACATGTGGCAGTTGAACTGACAGAGGAAAACCACCGTCAATTTTTCGTCCCTCGTGGCTTTGCTCATGGCTTTGCTGTTCTTTCGGAAACGGCAGTCTTCCAATACAAATGTGATGAATTCTATCACCCGGAGGCAGACGGCGGTATCAGCATTATAGATGAATCTTTGGGTATTGACTGGCGAATCCCGACAGAGAACGCCAACCTCAGTGACAAAGACACCAAGCACGCTCTACTGAAGGACTTTGATTCTCCTTTCGACATCAATGTCCCACTTTACTAATTTTCAATTTTCAACTTTCAATTTTCAATTTGAAAAAATGACCATACTTGTAACAGGAGCCAACGGACAATTGGGCAATGAAATGCGCATTGTCACAAAAGGCTTTAAAGATAAATACATATTCACTGATGTTTGTGATGAGCAGCCAGACTCGATAGAAATGCTTCACAAATTGGCCGGTGATGACATTGATACCTCCACAACAATACTTGACATCACCAATCTCGATGCAATTCGCCAGACGGTGAAGGATAATGATGTTAAGGTGATAGTCAATTGTGCCGCATGGACCAATGTGGACGGAGCTGAAGATCCTGAGAAGTATGAGCTGGTTGAAATGCTGAATGCAAAGGCGCCGGAGAATCTTGCAATAGCCATGAAAGAGGTAGGTGGGCTACTGGTTCATATCAGTACTGATTACGTGTTTGGCGGAGATCCTTACAACACGCCTTGCAGAGAAGATCAGAAAGGAACTCCGACAGGAGTATATGGATTGACAAAGCTTCATGGTGAGCAAAATATACAGGCTACTGGAGTTGATCACCTTATCTTCCGCACAGCATGGTTGTATTCAGAGTTTGGTAAGAACTTTGTGAAAACAATGCTTAATTTGACTGCTACAAAGCCGCAGTTGAAGGTTGTCTTTGACCAAGTTGGCACACCAACCTATGCTCGTGACCTTGCAGATGTAATCTTAGAAGCAATTGAAGATTACAAGAAAGAAATTCTCAATTCTCAATTGTCAATGTTCAATTACTCGAAGAGTGGAGTCTACCATTTTTCGAATGAGGGAGTTTGTAGCTGGTTTGATTTTACAAAAATGATTGCAGATTATAGCGGCCAGACTTTATGTGATATCCAACCTTGCCACAGTGATGAGTTTCCCAGCCCTGTTAAGCGCCCTGCATTTTCAGTCCTTGATAAAAATAAGGTAAAGGATACATTTGGTATCAAGGTCCCTTACTGGACTGATAGTCTTAAGGTGTGTATCGATGACCTTAAATAGACTGATGTGGATATTGGGGAATGAGATGGGAGTGTTTAAGAAATAGAAAAAATAATTTATCAACTCTTGACATGCAATCTAACTGATTGATTATGAGCGAAGAGACAAAATATAACAACAAGCAGATAGCTAAAAATACTCTTTTCCTTTATTTTCGGACGCTTGTAATAATGCTTGTGTCGTTATATACGAGTCGCGTTATTCTAAATGCACTTGGTGTAGAAGACTATGGCATTTATAATGTTGTAGGTGGCGTAGTTGCTATGTTCACTGTTATTTCAGGCGCATTGTCTAATGCAATCAGCCGTTTTATAACTTTTGAATTGGGTAAAGGAAAATCTTACAAATTGAGCGTGGTATTCTCAACAAGTGTAAATGTTCAGTTTGTTATTTCTTTAATAGTTATTCTTATAGGGGAAATTGTCGGTTTGTGGTTTCTAAATTACAAAATGAATGTTCCACTAGAAAGGCTAACTGCAGCAAACTGGGTTTTACATTGTTCATTATTGACATTTTGCATAAACTTGATAAGTGTCCCTTACAATGCTTGTATTATTGCACATGAGAAAATGGATATTTTTGCATATGTTAGTATATTTGAGGCTATATTAAAACTGCTAATTTGCTATTTAATTATTATTACTCCTTGGGACAAATTAGTGTTCTATGCAATATTACATGTTGTAGTAGCGATACTTATTCGTTTAACATATTCCTTATATTGTAGAAAACATTTTGAAGAAAGCCGTTATCATTTCATTTTTGATAAACAAACCATGAAAGAAATGACAGGCTTTGCTGGATGGAGTTTTTTTACGAACAGCGCATATGTTTTCAATACTCAGGGTGTAAATCTACTGATTAATATATTCTTTGGTGTAGCAGTTAATGCAGCACGAGGTATTGCAACACAGGTTGAGGCGGCTGTTATGCAACTTGTTAATAGCTTTACAACGGCACTTAATCCACAAATTACCAAGAATTATGCGGTTGGAAAAAATAACGAAATGAAATCGCTGGTATGTCGAGGAGCAAAGTTTTCTTACTATCTGTTGTTTATATTTTCTTTGCCTGTAATTATGGAAACAGAAAGTTTACTAACTATATGGCTAAAAGTAGTGCCACCACATGCTGTAAATTTCGTTAGACTTGCTATTGTTGCCGCCCTTATTAATATCATTGGAAAAACAGGATATACAGCTTGCATGGCAACAGGTAATATCCGCAGATATGTATTATGGGTTACAACTATTGGTGTTCTCGCATTCCCTCTTACGTGGATTGCTTTTGTAATGGGTGCACCATCGGAAGCAACTTATGTTGTGTTTATAGTAGTATATTCAGTTGTAGAAGCAGTAAGACTCTGGATTATGAGAGGACTCCTTAATTTCCCTGTTGGAAAGTTCTTTAAGGAAGTAATCATAAGAATTCTTGTAGTAACAATTTTTTCAGTAATAATCCCGGTAGTGTTTGTTCAATGTGTAAAAGAGTCGATTCTGCGCACATTATGTTCTGTCGCAATATGTTTAGTATGTTCTATGATATCGATTGTTATCTTTGGATTAACAGCAGATGAACGTAAGCAAATTTTGATTATTGCAAGGAATAAGTTACACGTATAAATTATGAATGCATTAATATTTGGGGGTACTGGCGCAATGGGCGCTCATCTTGTTTCTATCCTTGCTGAAAGAGGAGTGAATTGTTGTGTGACAACTAGAAGACACCAGGATAATAAGGAAAATATTGAATATGTAGTTGGTGATGCTCACGATATTGCATTTTTAAATTCCTTATTCTATAAAGGACAGTGGGATGTCATTGTTGACTTTATGAAGTATTCGACGAAAGATTTTGAAGGTCGTGTTAATCTTTTATTGTCAAAAACAAGACAGTATATTTTTTTGAGTTCCTCTCGAGTTTATTCTGAAAGTAAAGAAAAATTAACAGAAGATAGTCCACGTTTATTGGATGCATGTAATGATGCTGATTATTTAAAAACAGATGAGTATGCATTGACAAAAGCCAGGCAGGAAGATATTCTGAGAAATTGTGGATATTCAAACTGGACAATAATTCGTCCTTATGTTACATTTAGCGAACAAAGACTTCAGCTGTCAGCTCTTGAAAAGGAATATTGGCTTTACAGGGCTCTAAAAAGAAGAACGATTGTCTTTTCAAAGGATCTAGCTGACAAAACCACCACGCTGACGTATGGACAGGATGTAGCAAGAGGCATTGCATCTCTTATCGGAAAAGAGAAAGCAAAGGGGAAGATATATCATATTACAATATCGGAAACTCACAAATGGTCGGAGATTTTAAAAACATATCTTGATGCATTCGAGAAAAGGACAGGCTTTCGCCCCAAAGTCTTGCTTGTGGAAAAGTGGGAGCCATATCATGGCGGTAATAAGTATCAGGTTGCATACGATAGGATGTATGACCGCAGGTTCGACAATAATAGCATTAAAGAGTTTATTGATACGTCTACATTTATGCCTACTTTACCTGCACTCGAGAAATGTTTATCAGAATTTATTGATCATCCCGTATTCAAAGATATCAATTGGCGATGGGAAGCAAAGAAAGACAGGTTGACTGGGGAATGGGCAAGTTTATCTGAAATAAAAGAATTTAAGCAAAAATTTGTTTATATGCTTAATAGAATTGGTGTGTCAATTTGAATAATGTAGTTTAAAATAAAAAATATGAATTTTCACTATTCTGCTGAGCGTAATGTTCAGATGGTTTTAGCCTTGTTTAAGGCTTATGGCATTAAACGAGTAATAGCTTCTCCTGGAGCTATTAATATTCCTGTTGTTGCTAGTATGCAGCAAGACTCATTTTTTGAAATGAAGTCTTGCGTAGATGAGCGTTCTGCTGCATATATGGCCTGCGGCTGGGCTGAAGAAACAGGTGAGCCTGTAGTTCTGAGCTGTACAGGTGCGACTTCGTCCCGAAACTATATGCCAGGACTGACAGAGGCTTTCTATAGAAAACTTCCTGTTGTAGCTCTTACATCAAGTAGAGATATAGCGCGTATTGGTCACTTGATGCCTCAAGTAACAGATCGTACAGCACATCCTAATGATATTATTGTTGATTATGCGCACATTCAGACAATTAAAGATGATATGGATGAATGGGATGCAACAGTTAAACTAAATCGTGCAATAAACAACCTCAGAAAAGGACCTATACATATAAATGTTACTGATGCGATATCAAGATTGTATGATGTTAAAGAATTGCCACCAACTAAAGTTATAAGGCGTTTTCTTCCTCATGATAATCTTCCCGCTTTACCCAAAGGAAAGATAGCAATCTTCTGTGGTGAGCATAAAGCGTGGACTAAAGAAGAAACGGATGCCGTTGATAATTTCTGTGCATGTAACGATGCTGTTGTAATGGTTGACCATACCAGTAAATACCACGGCAAATACAGAGTCTTGTATTCTATTATTGGCGCTCAAAGTGGCTATCATTCCACGATACCGAATTTTGAATTGATAATACATATTGGAGAGGTCTCAGGAGCTTATCAGATGTTTGGAGTTGGTCAAAAATCAAAATGCTGCTGGCGTGTAAATCCAGATGGAGCATATAGAGATTTCTTTAAGAATCTTTCTGAGGTGTTCCAAATGGAAGAGGTAGATTTCTTTAAACGGTATACATTAGATAATTACGAGGAAAAAGTTGATTTGTTGAAGATTTGCCAAGAAGAATTTAAGAAAGTCACATCCTCAATTCCAGAAATGCCATTCTCCAATCTGTATATTGGTCAGAAACTTGGAATGAAATTCCCTAATGATTCAATTCTTTATTTAGGAATATTAAATACTCTACGTACCTGGAATTTTTCTGAGATTAATCCCACAGTTCGTACATATTCAAATGTAGGCGGCTTTGGTATTGACGGTACACTTTCTGCTGCAATAGGTTCGTCGTTTGCTAATCCGCAGCGATTAACTTTTGTCGTATTAGGCGACCTATCTTTCTTCTATGATATGAATAGTTTAGGTAATCATTGCATAGGGAAAAATCTACGTATCTTGCTCGTTAATAACGGAAAAGGAATAGAATTTAGGCATCTCAACCACCAAGCAGCATTCATGGGTGACGATGCAGATGATTTTGTTGCTGCGGCAGGACACTGGGGAAATCAATCTCATGATCTTGTAAAACACTATGCACAAGATTTGGGTTTTAAATACTTGACAGCATCCAATAAGGAAGAATTTGAAATGGTGTGTGAAGAATTCCTCGATGATTCATACAAAGAAAAGCCTATTCTATTTGAAGCATTTACAACAACGGAAGATGAACAGGAATGTTTGATGTCGCTTATGAGGGCAAATGAGCCTATTTCAGACTCTGCAAAAAGAATTGTTTCTTCTCTGCTTGGTGACGATATTAAAAAAGTGATTAAGAAAATTATTAAATAACAAATTATATAATGAAGATATTATTATCAGGGATTCAGACAACGAATAAGGGAGCAGAGTTAATGCTTTATGCGATATTGCATGAAATAGAAAGAAAGCATCCTAATGCAATTGTTTATATTCCAAGGAGTAGAATGCCCCAAGGCTTAGATTATGTAAAATCTGAACTTGATATACGTTATGTCCCTTGTGATACTATTGAGCGTAGATTTAGACTTCCAGCGTTATTTAGAATTCTTCATCTACCTTTTGAACTTATGCCTCATATGATAGCTATGGGGAAAGTTGACTATTATATAGATGGCAGTGGTTTTAAATTTTCGGATCAATTTGTTCTTACAAAAAAATACATCAGCTATCTCAGGGGGCAACTAAGGACTTTTAAAAGGAAAGGTACTAAAATTATTTTCTTACCGCAAGCATTTGGCCCTTTTGAGAACAAAAGTTCTAGAAATGTTTTGATGGAACTTAATAGAAACGCTTCCATACTTATGCCTCGTGAGAAAGTGTCGTATGATTATATTGAAAAAACACATTTGGTTGAAATGGATAAAGTGCGGATTTTTACGGACTTTACATCAGTTGTAAAGGGCGAGTTTCCGCCGCAGTATACATCTCTGAAGGAAGGGGTTTGTATTATACCTAATAAGCAAATGATTAATAAAGGTGCGATTTCAATAGATGAATATCTCGAATTATTAAGCTCCATCATAAAAGAAGCAAATGATACCGGCAAAACAGTTTTTCTTCTCAATCATGAAGGAAAAGAAGATGAAGAGTTATGCCTAACTCTTCAATCCCGTATGAAAGATAAAATAGAAGTTGTATCAGGACTAAATGCATTAGAAGTGAAAGGTTTGATAGCAGCTTCTTATTTGGTAATATCTTCGAGATTTCATGGTGTCGCCTCTTCTTTAAATTCTTGTGTACCTTGTCTAGCCACGAGTTGGAGTCATAAATACAAAGAGTTGTTTAAAGACTATAACCAATTTAACTGCATTCTGCCTCTTAATGATATTCAAGTATCATTGAAAATGGTGAAGGATTATCTACAAGAGGAAAGGAATACGGAGATGAGAATAAATTTATCGAAAGCATTACCACACATACAAGATGAAACACATAAGATGTGGGATACTATTTGGCGTTAGTGCTTATGGAAATGAATGCATTTAAATTTAGTATAATTATTCCACATAAGAATTGTCCTGATTTGCTAAGAAGGTGTGTGGAAAGTATTCCTTTAAGGAATGATATACAAGTAATAGTGGTTGACGATAATAGTGATGATGACAAAAAACCATCATTACAAAGATCTGGAGTAGAAATATACCTATTAGATTCAGAGAGTGCCAAAGGCGCAGGCCGAGCTAGAAATATAGGCCTAAAACATGCAAAGGGTACGTGGCTGTTATTTGCAGATTCCGACGATTTTTATTATGCAGACTTTTGGGGTAAAATAGATTCTATAGTTGAAGATGGGGATTATGAAATTCGGTACTTTTGTGTTGATAGTGTTAGCTCAGATACTCTTAAATCGGTAGAGCGTGCTAGCAAGAAAAGGCTGAATACACTCGTTCAAGATTATATTCAAGGTAAAGATGGATCTGAAGATGATTTGAGATTTCATTATAATGTGCCATGGGGGAAAGTATATAGAAGAGATTTTATTGAAAGAGAGAAGCTGGTATTTGATGAAGTACCAGTTGCTAATGATGTAATGTTTTCAACGTTGTCAGGTAGTAAGGCTGATAGAATTGCTGTTTATATAGACGTGATGTATGTTGTTACAGTACGCAAGGGTTCTCTTGTTTCTCGTATTGATAAAGATTCTTTAAGATGCAGATTTCTAGTTTCATGCAGACATAATGTATATTGTCGGGAGATTCGCAAGCAGCGTTATTCAATTAAAGTTATTGTTTTTATAAAAACCGCATTAAAAAAAATCGGGCCAAAAGAATTGGTTTGGTATTTGAAAATGCTCATTAAATATAGAATTAATCCTTTTGTTGGTTCAGTAAAATAATAATTTATTATATGGAAAAAATAAAGGGCCTTTATATAGCTTTCC
>Ga0265298_10001302_pt1 | contig 36864 bp, 51 predicted proteins | sample AusTroGonzalo_MG_3_FD_193486 | JGI IMG/M metagenome (GOLD analysis project Ga0265298, IMG submission 193486) | Bovine rumen microbial communities from tropical cattle in Woodstock, Queensland, Australia - Gonzalo_01 | ecosystem: Host-associated > Mammals > Digestive system > Stomach > Rumen ...
TAAATTCTGACTATAATGCTACTCAGTTTATATTGAGTAGCTTTTTTTAATGCGAAAAAGTAGAGAAAAATCTGACACTACTTGGAAGTCTCATTCTAATCAGATTCTTACAGCTTGGAAAGATAGATTACCTATAGATACTGATTGGAAAGCAAACTGAAGAGACAAATGGAAGACTAAGAGTAGAAAATACATGCTCTGAAGCTTTTTCGCTACGATACTAACTGCTATTACTGATACGAAAGACTGAAAAGCTATCAGAATTAAATGTGATCCACGATATTTACAAGATTCTGAATTTACTAATAGAGCAGAAAGCGATACTCAATGGAAAGTCAGATTTAGATCTTAGATATTTTATACATGACACAACCAATACCAGTAAAACCTATAAACGAGATAGAAGTAAAATCTGAAGTTACAGAGAACGATAAGATTTTGATATTGGATAGTGAGTCAGAGGAAGCAAGATTAGCAAGTAAAGATGAACTAAAAGGAGATAAAGGAGACCAATGAGATAAGGGGGATAAATGAGATAAAGGAGATACATGACCTCAATGACCTAAATGAGAAAAAGGAGATAAAGGAGACAAAGGAAATACATGAGAAAAATGAGATAAGTGAGATAAGGGAGACAAATGAGATAAAGGTAATAAATGAGATCCATGAACTGATGCTTGGGAGTATATGACTCAAGCTGAATATGATGCTCTACCATCTAGTAAGCTAACAGACTGAGTAAGTAGGATGGTATATTCTACTCAAGAGCGATTCTTCAAGACTGCTCTTAGAGCTGCAAGTAATCTCCTACACTATAATAATCAGGATGAATTATATGCTGACTTGCAATTAGAAAACTGAATGACTCCTACAAGTGCATTTCCTATCTGAGTAAATGTAGGGAATGTAAGTAGTAATGACTGATGGGATCAAAGCTGAGTAATGGTAAATGCTCTAGCAAGTAGCTGAAGTTATATGAGGCGGTTATATGGAGATGATGGTAAATTATACTTTGATTGATGAACTGGAGTATTTAGTCAGATTCTTACAAGTGATGATATATCTGGTATAATACAGACATTAAGAAGCGAACTTGCAGAGGTAGCTTTCACAGGTAAGAGTTCAGACTTAGATAATGATGCAGAATTTACAGCTGATAAGGTAATGACAATGGAAGAATACGAGCAGACTCCATGAACAGCTGGAGATGATAAAAACTACTGGATATTCGAGGTAGAGAACTAATCTTTTAATCTATATATTATTAAAACATGGCAAAGAAAATTAAAAAGATGATCCTTAATGGAGAAGCATACGACTTAGCTACTCCTAATGCCTCTGCTAGTGTGGCAGGATCAGTAAAATTAGGATCTGATACAGCTCAGTCTACTGCTGCTAATGCTGTAACAAGTACAAGTGGTAGAACTTATGCTATTCAGACTAATTCAAGCTGACAAATGGTAGTAAATGTACCTTGGGAAGATTCTCAGACTGGATCAGCTTCTACAAGTACAGCAGGTACTCTTAAATTAGGTAGCGATACTGTACAGAGTACAGCAGCAAATGCAGTAAGTTCTACAGCTAGTAGAAGTTATGCATTACAAGTAAATGCTAGCTGACAATGAGTAATCAATGTACCTTGGACTGATACAACTTATGCAGCTACAGACTTTGATATTAAAGACTTAACAGATTCCACAAGTTTGAGAAGTACATGGAGTGCTAAACAAGATGCTCTAAGTGAAGTTACTAAATCTGATATGGATACTGGTACAAGTACAACAGCTGGTAAAGTATCAGCAAAAGCTATAGCTGATTATGTAAAAGGTAAAGTAGCTAATACTTATGTATATAAAGGAAGTAAAGAAACTTATGATTTATTGCCAGCTTCATGAAATACTACATGAGATGTTTGGAATGTAGTAGCTGCTTATTCTACTTATCCAGCATGAACTAACTTTGCTTGGAATGGAACAGCTTGGGATGCATTATGAGGAACGGTAGATTTGAGTGGATATGTAGATACTACTTCTAATCAAACAATTAACTGAACTAAAACATTCTGAACAAGTCCAGTAGTTCCTAGTAAGACAACTGCGGCATGAAATAACTGAACAACTATAGCAACAGAAGCACAAGTTTACTTAAAACAAGATTCTCTTACTTTAGCAAGTTCTCCTACGAGCTGACATATAGTTACTTGGGGGGCTAACAATAAGACATTTGCTGACTGATGAGCTATTCCTAGTGTATGAAATGCTACAATAACATTTAAGCAAGGTATATCTGCTACAGCTATAGGAACTTTAACGACTAACCAGTCAAGTGCAGGAACTATAACAATGCACGATAATGTTCCTATCACTCAAGCAGATTACGATGACTTACCAAGTACAAAAGCAACAGACTGAAATGCTTACTGGATCTATGAAACAACTTCTTAATTTTATATCTATATCTAAGATATAATGAGTAATGTAATTAAAAAGGTTATAAAAAACTGAGTAGAATATGATATATATGCTAATGGTGGTGCAGCAGGTGCAGGAGATGTCTCTTGACCTGCTTCTGCTACTAACTGACATTTAGCAGTTTTTGACTGAACTACTGGAAAGCTTATTAAAGACTGATGAGCTGTGCCAACTATACCTACAGTAAATAATAAGACTATAACATTTACACAGAACTGAACTTCAGTTTGAGATATAACATTAAATCAGAGTTCTGATGAGACTATAGCATTTACTGATACTACATACGAATCTAAAGCAGCATCTAGCTGATGAACTGCTGTATCATTAGTTACTACATGAGAGAAATATACATGGAATAATAAACAGTCAGCTTTGTCTACTCAGACTGCTTATACTACTAAATGAACGGCTACAAAAGTACCTACGATAACTACTAATACATTATGACAAGTTACAGCAATATCTGAAACGAATATTACATTCCCTGTAACAAGTGTAGGTGGTAGTACATGAGCAGTAGGATTAAAAACAGTAAACTGAAATTCTTTAGTAGGTAGTTGAGATATAACAATAAGCTGATGAATAACCAACAACACGACTTGAACATCTACAACAGTTACACAGATATGGGCTGGAACTGAAGCTCAATATACAGCATTAAGTAGCAAGAGTGCAAACACAATTTATTTCACATTCTAACATAGATGTCAATTTTTAAGTGAACGACAGCACCAAAAGAAATCTATATATGGCTATATTGAACTCCCATGTATGAGTATGATTTCACTAACTCTAGTTGGAGTGTAATAGATGATACTTGGAGTATAACAAACCAATCATCTACTACATACGATTCATCATATTGATTGTTCAGGAATTACTGAACTTCTGAAACTGTACTATCTCAAAGTATAGATTTATCTAGTTTAACTAGCCGATTAAAAATTACTTGGTATGCTCGCTCAAGGTCATCTAGTGGTAGTAATGCATGAGCTGTTATCTGACTTACACCTAACACATCAAGTGCATACGATAGTTGAATATGGTTACATTTTAACTGATATGATCTATGAACATGAATATGAACTAGGGGTGGATGGAAGCAAACATCATCTTCATATAACACCAACGAAACGATAGAAGCTACATTCAACTTTAGTGGATGAACTGCCTCTGGTACTGCTAGAGGACAAACTGCATCTATCTCATTAAGCTCATCAGACTTAAATACTGCTAAAACATACACTTGACTAAAAATATGTACAGGTACTGAATGGATAAGATGAATAAAAATAGAGTGGGAATAATTTATATTATAAAATAATAGCAATGGAAACTATACTAAATCTTATAAAGATGTGGTCTAAAGAGGCTTATTGAAGCGACTCTGAATGGAGTGAAGATCAGATATTATGGCTAAAAGATACTATGATAGACAAAGCTAAGGAATTTTTGCAATGGCTAATAAAGAATGACCATATAGAAGAAATCAAATCTGAAAAGAAATCTTGACCAGATATAAATGACTATATTAAATATATAGCAACTACTGAAGATCCTATGAAAACTTTATCTGGTTTAATCAAATAATAATGGTTATTCTTATGCAAAAAAAAGTAAAGAAAGTGTATATAGGTAGTACAAAAGTGCGACCAATTACCTATCTTTTACATATGCCATTAGAGAATAGTCTAGTAGATAATTCTCCATATCATAGAACAGCCACATCTACGGCTACTCCTACTTATTCTACCGTTTGATGAGTGAGTGCCATTAAATCATATGGTACAACACTTAGAGTAGATGTACCAATGACTAACTTTACAAGTAGTGCATATACACAAAGTATATGGTATTACGCTACTGGTAGTGTGTCTGATTTTAAGTGTCTATGGCACAATAGTGTTGGAAGTGATAGAGTAGATATAACATTTATAACAGATAGTTCAAATGGCAATAAGATAGGTAACTATTATGTTTCAGATACATTTACAAGTACAACATATAATACTGGCTCTTGGAATATGCTTACTTTAGTAAGGAATGGGGACTCTCAAATAATATATCATAATGGTAGTCAGATTAGCTCAGTTACTAAAACAAATCAGAACTATACTTATGGGCAAACAAGCCTAATGAGAATAGATTGGGGACAACAACGACCATGATATTTATCAGACTTTCTTATAGATAGTGTGGCTTGGAGTGCCGCTGATGTATTAGAATATTATAACAGCACAAAGTCAAAATATTGAAGATAAAAACATTTATCTGAACTATTAAAGTGAAATAATGAAAAAGATTCTGATTTTATTTCTAGTCTCTCTCCTATGACTATCAATAAGTCTGAATCTTTTTCAGTTTAGCTCTACTGAGGTTACATGTAAGAAAATAGACAGTAGATGGAAAGCAGATCTCCTATATAAAATGGGACATAAAAAGCTGGACTGAGATAAAGACTGAATACCATGCGAGAATTTACCCTATAACCACAGTATAGAATGAAATGCTTAAAATGTGGGACTGAGAGTAAATGGGAACTATGCAGGAAATGTAAGGAAGAAAAGCATAGAGCATGAGCTATTATAAGTCAGAATAAAAAGAAATTAAAAAACCTGCTTAATGAGAATATATTAGAGCTAGAAAACTATAACAAGTTTATTTTATACACAGATAATATCAGAAAACGAGGAGAAATCTATATGACATTCGTTGCTCAAAAGCATTATACGATATTTAAAATTATAAGTGGGACAATTATGCTTGCGAGTATATTTATATCGTTATATTCTATTTCTTCATTGGTAATCTTATATATTTAGTTGAAAAAGAAATGCAGATCCGTAAATAGAAAATACTTTGTACAGAAAAAGAGGGAATAATCCCTCTTTTTTCTAAAGGATCGCTATTAGTCCACTGCCTAGAATATATCCATAAATAAAGACACTAACTAAGAATAATAATCTGAGTATCATTATGCTGTAGTTGTTGGAGGATATATGCTAGTATATGGAGAAGCTACGATCCATGATGGTGTAGGAGTAGGAGATAATCTACTTACAAGCTCATTAGTTTGAGCTGCATTATTAGCAATAACTCTAGCCTCTGCTAAAGCAGTTCTCAAGTTCTGAGTTTCTTGTTCGCACATCTTATCTAATACTTTTTGAACATTATTAGCACTAGCTGCTATAATAGCTGCAGTGTTTTGCTGTCCTGCAAGTATAGCTTTTTCAATGTTTGAATTTACTCCACAGAATCATTGAGTAATAAGTGTAGTCTGATTAGCTAAAGACTGTTGAGATGCTAATTGTTGCTGCCAAAATGAGTTATTATTGATGATGTCCACTGTATTGTCATGATTATTATTGTTGTTTGACATTCAAGCTAACCATGCAGCATTGTTACCACCAAATCCACCAAATCAGTTACCATTGAATAGGAATAGAATTAGGATAATAAGCCAAACTCACATTCCTCAGAATTGCGTTGTATCCATGATTTATATAAATAGGAATATAAAGCTGGTTTTTGTCTGATTATGCTAGCCACCATCTTTATACTACAATTTATTTATCACTTCTACTACTTCGTTCTTCTTGTCTCATGCTAAATTAGCATTCTGTTTTATTAGATTTGCTATCATCGGATTCTTCTTTATCAATTCAGGTACTATTGTCTCTGCGAGTTGGTTTAGCTGTTCTATGTTATTAAAATCAACTCATTCTAACTTATAAGGCTCTACTCACTGTTTGAGTAATACATTCTTTAGCATTTCTCATTTCATGCTACCTAAGAAATCCATAAATTTCATCTTAAATCTGATTAAGAAATAAAACTACTCCTCCATGTATTCAGCATATAAATCTTTCATTTTGTGGTCGTACTTCTCTTTTAGATGTTCTTTCTTTACTTCAAATTCAGTAAAGTGTTTAGTCTTGTCTACCACATAGTCTATAATTTTATCCATGTGGTCAGGATGCTGAGAAATCTGATTTAGCACTTTCTGCATATTCAGTTTGTCTCAGTCAAAGAAGTCAGATGTTTTTCGTTCCATAGTTTTATGATTAAATTATAAAAACAACTATCTTATATTAAAAAAATACAGCTAGGTAATAAATAGCTGTATTTAATTTTTTAGTAGTTCTTAACTGACATTATATAAATCTATTCACTATCTGAGACATTTCTTTATCTGCCATTATCAGTTTATTATCTTTAAGATTCTGACTTATAATCAGCTTTTTTAATTCGATATCCCAGTAAGTTTTTAAAGGACATGGAGTAGGGAATTTCTTATAAGATTCTATTAATCTCTGAAAATGGATATAATCATGTCGCAGTAAATGATTTCAGCTCTTATGATATAATGGATAAGATGCTCAGTATATAAAAGTTCTCCAAGTGTAGTCATTATCTTCATCTCTATGCCATGTAGATACAGTTCAGACTGTTTGTCTTTTTCTTTTATCTCGGATATAGTAAGCATCAGCACAGTAAGAGAACTTATCTATATAAGAGTATAAGGATCATGTATAAGCAATATCTTCGTAAACAAATGTTTTTCAGATAAAATCTCTAGAAAATTCTGTCTTTCTTGCTATTTCAGTCTTTACGATTTTATTATTTACTGCTACAAAATAGATATTGTCAGAGGTAGATTTCTTCTCCATCATCTCATCAAATGTATATACTACATCCTCTTTTCTCTTAAATACCCATGCTCTTTTCTCTGGTAATTCATGAATAAGCACTTGTCAAATAGCTATATCAGTCTGATTTTCTATACATGATTTATACAGTATCTCATACATATAAGGATGAATAATATCATCGGAATCGCAGAATGCCATATACTCTCAATCTACATTAGCTAGTCAGTTATTCCTAGCCATAGATAACTTCAGATTAGCCTGATTTATTACTTTTACACATCAGTATTCTTTTTCGTATCGTTTAGCTATTTCTAGAGCATTATCTGGAGATCAATCATTGACTAATACTAATTGGATGTCTGATAAACTACTACTTAGGATAGAGTCTATAGTTCTAGACATAAATAATTCTGATTTATAACAAGGAACTACTACAGATAATTTATAAGAATCTGATTTTTCTCTTTTAGGTAGCTCTACTTCTTTTTTGCTTATAGCTAACTGCACTAACCTATCATCTCCTAACCTATCATAACATTTTACTACTAAATCTTTTGGAGTATATGGTAGCTCTATTATAGGATCTTCAGAATCACATATCAGATTTCATTTATCATATACTTTATATAAGTCATATATTCCCTTAGTTCTACAAGCTAGAGTAAGTCAATGATAACCTTTGAATAATGTATAATCAAACTTCTCTTGGTTTTTAGCTTCTATAATCTCTTTTTCTTGGAATTGTCTATATTCTAGATAGTCTCATTCAGTATCATTAGTAGTAATTCGTACAAAGTTCTGAGTCATAGCCATGCTAGTCTTTTTTTCAGTCATCTTTATCATCATCTCAAGTAAAAGGAGGATACTTATCAAACTCTTTGTAGATTTCTTCCTCTGTTTTAGGGAATGGAATTTTTAGCTGTTTATCCTTGTATTCCTCAAAGGGAATCTCTAGTTGGATTCATTTCATTACTTTAAAATATTAATTAAAAATCTGATAGGCTCATCTTGGATAGATAGTATCATTAGTAATCTATCTGTTTTGCATTCTATGCTGTCATAATCATAAGCATACATTGCAGGTAGCTCATCTATTCAAGATTTAGATATGCCTATCTTATTTTGTTCTACTAGCCGTTGAATAAATCAGAAAGATTTAGAAATCAGATATGCTATCGCAGTATCATTATACAAATTCTCTCATTCTCGTATATCATCTTCATCATATCTTGATATACTTCACTTATAGTTCTTCTCCCACTTAAAATTATCATCTGTTCATCCAGACTTCTCTTTCCATTTTTGATACTCATTCAATAACTCTATAAGTTTCTCCATAACTGTTAAATTAAAATATAAATCTGATTAGTCTATGTAGCAACTTATTATTGAAACAATATAACATCGGTCTGCTACATTATTTATAAAATAATAATAAGCATCATCTAAATCATTTTCTTTTATCAAAATAGAACAATATCAATTATTATCAGAAACTTTTTCAGGGTTTCTATAAGTAAATAGTCGCATTTGTTATAAATTAGAATATAAAACACTTAAAGCTGTTAGCATAGATATAAGAACAATAGCAAAACATACATTAAGTTCAACATCTTTCATTCTTGAATTAAAATCTAAAACATCGTATCATTCAGATTTCTTTTCTTCCTTTTTCATTTCCTTTTGGTAAATAATTAAAAAGTCTGAAATGCTACCGAAATTAGTAGCATAATTGCAATTAGTATAGATGTCCAAGTAAGTCTTCTATTAGCTCTATATAATATATATACTTCTTTTTTCAGATTTCAATTTTCTTCTAAGATTTTCATACAATTCTGTTTTATGTATTCATCCATTACCAGTCAGCAACTTCTATCTAATCCATCTAATATCTTGTCTAATTCAGATTTTTCTTTTCTCTTTTCTTTTTCCATTTCGCTCAAATAAATAAAATAAATAATAAGTCTGATTATAAAGGACTGCCACCTCAGTCCATTGTTATGCATTTTTATACCTTTATATTCGTATCTCACTAGGTGGAGTGAGTCGCTAGATGATGAAAAAGGCTCACTTATACCTCCCTATAATCTCTCGGTTATAGGCATCTAGACTAGATCCTTTAATGGCGATTTCTATTCCAAAGATTAAAATAAAGCTGATTTCGTATATAGGAACTTAGGAGAGAATGGAGATGATTTTCTTTCAAATCTCTTATCGTAGAACTCTTTGACTGTTTTACATCATTCTTGTCTATTTGATGTGAATAACTGATAGCATTTACATATATCACATCATTCTAACTCCTTAAATAATTGTTCCTTATTGTACCCCCCCCCATACTTTTTCAACATTGCTGTATTATTAAAGTCTGTACTCTTATTAACTAATCTATCTCAGCAACAGCATTTATTAGTTCAATACTGATGTAAATCATTATCTGCTATTGAATATGGTATATTATGTTCTTCAAAGTATTTTATAAAAGGCTGATACATATTTACTCTTATCTGTGGTTTCAGATTTAGTAATCACATCTGTGTAAAATCTTCTTTATTCAGATTCAGCTCTCTTAGGATAAACTCTTTATGTTCTTCATTCTGAGGTACGATTTTTATTCATTCTAATGTAAAGTTATCTGCATCTTCAAACATTTTCACTATCTCTAATGTAGATATATTAGGTATGAAAGGCTGTATTCTAATTCCTACTTTATATCATTCAGATTTTAGCTCTTTATAGAATTTAAGTCTATTCTCTATATCTGGGACATTTGGCTCTATATTCTTCAGATTATTTATATTAGTTATACTCAACTGAAATGTATGTAAATCTGGTCTGATGTTTGCATCATATACTGTATCGCTCTTTGTAGAGAACAGGATATGTACTCAGTATTTATTACTTATATCTACTAGCTGTTTTGTAATTCAGTATTGTCTTTCTATCGGTTGAAATGGATCACTCATTCATCAGCAATGCCAAGTAATTCATTGAGCTATTAGATTATCTAGGAAATTCGTTTCATCTATCTGTCATTTATTAAATATCCTATCAAGTCTTTTCTCTACCTTATCCATATCTCAGACTTGTAGATTCTTTTTGAACTCCATTATCTTTCTACAATTAGCGAAGCAGTATCTACATCAGAAAGAGCAAGTCTTATAAGTATCTACCCTAATTGGTAATCAGCATATAGCGAATTTACTACTTACATTCAGAGCATCAAACTTTTGTATCTCCATTTTTATTTTAGTAAGGTAAAGATATTTCTATATTCCACCAGATAAGCATTCATATACACATGGCTAATACTACAAGCCATAAAGCAATTACTAATTTCTGCATTTTATTTTTGATCATCTAATAAAAGTTTTTTAGCAAGTCTGACTGTCAATTCGTTATGCATAGCCTGATACTGATTGTAGATTGTTTTCTTTCGATCTTCGTATTCTTCTCTGTTTATATCTTCAGAAGATAGCCATTCTAAATCCCAGTCATCAAATTCATATTTGATTACATCTATTGCTTTCAATAAATGTTCTGTACTCATCTCATCTATTCTGACAATTTTTCAGTCTCAGGTCTTTCGATATTCTATCATCTGCTAATTCTCTAATATAAATCTGTTCTTGCGACTATTTCTTTTATTACTTTGCTGTTCCAACATAGTCTGCCATCTACAATTTTCTTTGCAGTAGTTTCAGTTTACATCTATTCTATCTATCGTTGTATCTTCTATTCAATGTTTTTTAACAAATTCTACATAACTCTCATACATATCTTTAAAGAAATCTGAGAATGTTTTTCGCTCTACTTTTATTCATCTTCATCAGTAGTTTTTGTATCAATGTACACATTCATAATTACATCTAAGTTTCATGTTCTCCCATTTTTGATAGAATGGAGTCTTTTTCATTCATAAACGACTCTGATTTTTCTGTCATCGTTTGATTCATTCTCTTAGTCTATTAGCACAAGTAGTGCAGTATTCAGTTTTTCAAATATCATACTTTATCATAGGGAAATGTTTTCAGCAATTACTACACATAACCTCATAAGTTGGATATCATGATGGTCTTTTTTCTGTATGAAACATATTCTCTATCTTTTTTATTATTACTATTGTCATTCTACTACGAATCTATTTAAAACATATTTACTACATTTGACTCATTTAATTTTTCTATCTCTACCATAGAAAGCTGTTCATCATTTCATTAACTCATTACATTTATCTAATTGCCATTTTCGGTCATTTCGGAATGTATCAGTATTTACTATCTCTGGATGATATACTTGGCTTATCTGACAGAATCAAAAACTCTTTTCTCTTTTTCAGCTTTTTATTACACTACTCTGTCTATGAGGTTGCCATGTTCAGTTTTCGCATTCAATTAGAGTTACTAAATCCATTCATCATATCTCATAAGCATACTGAACATAACTCTGAATTGGGCTATTTTCTGCATATCATTTATGAGTTATTTTAGTCAGACTTCTATCAGCTTGTTCCATTGCCTCATCTACTTTTTCCATTACTTCTATCTGTTCTTGGATTTCTTCTTCAGTAGGATTTGGCTCTATATATTCAGTTGGAGTGTTTTTTTCTGTGGTTGTCTCCACTAATTTAAACCCTCATAGTCTTTATGCTGTCTCTCGTTTATAATTCATCTTAGCTCTATAATTTCTGCATCCCATGAATCACAATATCCAGTCATTCATTTTAGGAATCTTGCACTATCTGCTATATTTAAGTTATTAGCACATTCATTTTTTAAGTCTCTAAGTGAATCCATTTTATCTACTAGCTGTCAAAGTGTTTCAGACTTATGATTATCTGCTACTGCAGTCTTGTTCGCTCATGCTGTATAAGCAGTTATTAGAATCAAAAATGCAACGATTAGAACTAGGATTATTCCTATTAATTTGATTGTTTTTCTTGTCATGTTTATGTTTAGGTAATAAAAGTTAAGAGTATGCAGGACTTTAGAGAATATTTTTCTGATTTGGGAGTTGCTGCCAACATACTCAGTATTTTAGAGACTTTGGTTGTCTATCACTAATATTGTGAGGACTTAGTCCGCTACATTGCCTCCCTAGTCTTCTTATCTAGACTTTGGAGATCTATCTTTCTCTGTTTGAGATGCTCTAGGTAAAGCTTACAATGTTCCGCAACCTTTTTATCTGCTGGTAGTCTATCATAAGTATTCCTTGCTTTCTCTTTGGATAGCTTGTTTATATCCATGTCTGAATAGGAGTTCCCTCAGTCTTTTTTCTGCTTTTTAAGTCTGATATATTCAGCACTCTCTATTCAGTCTAGATTTATCTCATTCTCTGCATTCTGATCATCTATCTTGGTATAGAACAGTAGTAGATCAGGAATAAACTCCATGATGTCTTCTACTGTTCATACTCTCATAAGATGGTCTGCTTTATTTAGTATATCGTTCATATTTTTTAGAATAATGTATCTGAAGTCTCTTCTTTAAGAGCATCTTGGTAAGCTCTTCTTAGCTGTCATTCTTTTATCTCATCTAGTTCAAGATGTTTCTTTACTTGAGTAATGAAATCATCCTCATCTAAACAGTCTCTCATGAATTTAGTATTAGTCAATGCTCTTTGGAATGGAGACTGAGCTTTCTGTGTTTTAGCTGTATTCTCTGCTTTGTTTACTTCATCTACACTAGCAATAGAATCTATAACTCAGATTCACATCATTGCTAAAGCTCTTCCTACTGCTGATGTCTCTGCATTTTCTAGAGCTGATGTTTTATTGATAAATCCATCTCATCGTTTAGCTTGGCTGTATCCAGTAAACATTCTGCTAGGATTATCTACATCTGGTACTACAAATGCTTTAATAATCTCCATATCTCATACAGATTCTCTAGTAGTCTGAATAGATCAGTTTGGATAATTTTCATTGAAATAGATTACTCTATCTGATACCAAGACATATTTCTTTCCTTTTATGTCTATGGCTTTGTCTTTTAGTTCTGCTGTCATTGTTTTAATTTCTTAAGATGTAAAGCTATTAGTTTATTGTCTTTTGCTTTGCTTTGTAAGTAAGCTATTCTCCTTGAGTAAATTTCTCTAAGGATTCTATCGTGTTCGTGCTTTTCCATTTTGATTTATCGTAAGTATGATTTAAAGGCTTTCGGATTCGCTGTTCTTCTTCTACTCAGTTCTCCTCACATAATTCTAATAATCTGTCTCTTGCTTCTTGTTCTGTTGCACATAATGGTGCTGTCTCTACTCGTTCTCCATTGATGTAGATACATCGGTAAGCTTTCTCATTGTCTCAATCTATGTCTTCATATTTGATACAATTCTGTCAAAAGCATTTCACATATTTTTCTCCATTGATAGTTTTAATGTCCATTGTTTAGAAAGGTTTAGGTTGTAAATCTCTAGGTGCATATTTTTCTAGCATCTCTTTGAAAAACTCTGGATTCTCTTTTTCTTCAATTAGCACAGAATGTCTTCGTTTTACCTTATCATTAGCATCTGTATCTTGGAATCATATCTGCATAGTTCTTCAGTCTTCTCGGCTTTTGATATTCGCTATCTCGTATTGATAATGTCATGCTAATCAGTTCTCGTTTCTCATGTCTTCTATTCATTGTTTTATCTCGTTTAGTATCTTCCATTTGTAGCTCTCTTTCTTTTTCTCATAGTATGGCTTTAATCGTTCTTCAGCTTTGTCTAGCTTTTCTCATGAAGCTCTCAGTCTTCAATATAGGATGGCTAACTTTGATTCAGTCCATCATTCTGGAATAACTCAGCTATCAATAAAGCTAACTAAAGCTGATATTTTCTCTTCGGTTATATCATCCATTTTGATTTCAAGTCTCTGCATTTTGTTTAGGTTGGGAATTAAAAGATTCTATCTGTTCAGCTATTTTCTGTCTGTGCTGTTCAAGTTGTCTCTCTTTCTCCAGATTAGTGTGTGTGGTAGTTTCGTTCTTACTTCGATTTAGGATTGTGTAGTAGTGGCTCTTATACTTCTTTCATGTAGATCAGATGTAATTGTTTAGTTTATCTATCAATTCATCTGTGTGTTTAGTTCAGAATTTCTCTATAAGTTTGGAATGTTCATCTTCTGTAAGCAGAACAAATTCAAGAAATTTCTTTTTATTTATTTTTTCTTTCTTATTAGATTCTTTATCTTCTTCTTTATCTATATCTCTATCTATATCTTTATCTATATCGGTACATTTCGTATTGGTGCGTATACGTTCGTATACGTTCGTATCTTTATGTACTTTTTCTTTCTGTTTAGCCCATCTTTCTAAGGCTATTTGTTTGTTCTGCTCGCATATTTCATCGTATCTTTCATTATTCTTATTCCAGAACTCTATTAGAGTAATCATCATATCATCAACTCTTTCTGACTGTGTGTGGTAGTCTCCTGTTGTTTGGTAGGTAAATATACATTCTAATAGATCAGCTTTCTGTTCAACTTTCCATCTCTGAATCACATTCCAATACTCTTTTTTTATGAGAAATGCCTCTTTAACTTCTGACTTTCTCATGGTATTAATAAGGTAAAATTAAATGGGATCTTGGGATGGCATCTCATACAGGAATTAAAGCTCAGTTCTTATAAGCTGTCCTGTAGAAAGCCCCCTTTATCTTTACTATCTCATGGACTCAATTAGAGTCGAATCCATAGTAGTTTTTCCCATTCCCTTTAGATCGTAGTGTAATCATGTTTCTAGCGGGGTAAGAAATAAAAAGATTTTGATTCAGTCGCTACGAATAGTCTTCTTATTTCTCATGCTAGAGGTCTAATAAAAAAGCACCTATTCATATCGTACTGTAGGGGGTAATCGTTCCTACAGCACTATATGAAGAAGTGCTGTGATTACCCTAGCCATTATATCTTGTGTAGTAGAGCCTTATAATGTGTGGAGAACTCTAGATATAATGTAGCAATATCAGGTGGCTAAGTACTTCCTCTACTTTGAATCGTGTTTGTTATTCTAACACGATTTTTTTTGATGGAAATTACTTATCATTACTTAGTAGCAACTCTGTGCCAACTGGGAGGATCATCTCCTCCATTGCTGATATAAGTATATACAAAAAAAAATATTTTGCAAATCTTTTTGCAGTTTTTTTATATAAAAAAATTATAGTAGTTTATAACTAACATTTCATAATTGACTTTTAGATTTAATTTTAATAATTCAGACTAAATTGTAGCTTTTTACATTCTCAATCATCTAATCCTATATAAATTTGAGTAGTGTTTATGTTTTTATGTCAGAGTAAAGTAGCTACATTATAGATATTAGCTCATGGTATATGAATCAGATCAGTAGCAAATGTATGTCTGAATTTATGAGCATGTATCCTAAATCATAAGCTCTTGGTAAGCTTTCTATATATTCCTCTTATAGATGATTCCCTTATATGTCATTCAGTAGTAGCATCGAATAAGTATTCAGATTCTTTTCTTTTCCTTTTAGATAAGTATTCCCTTATCATATCTAACAATTCTTTCTTTAGATATACAGTTCTTCTTTTTTTTCATTTACCTATAACCTGCAAATTTTCTCAGATTTCTTTTACTTTTATCTTAGCAATTTCAGAGCATCTTAATCATGTATTCAATAGCATGTAGGTAAGTAGTTTATTCCTTAGCTGAGTAATTTCTCTTTTTCATAGTCAGCTATTCACTTTATCTAATATCAGCCTTTTCTGATCCTTATTAAAAAATCATATATCCTTATCTGGTTGTTTTACAAAGTGTATTCTCTTAGAATGGAGAACATTAAGCTCTTGGATAATTCTTAGATACTTAAAAAAGCTTTTAAGTCAGATAAGCACAGTATTACAAGTAGAAGCTTGCAGTCCCCTTTTTCTTAAGCAAGCTATAAAATCGTATATATCATTAAGATTTATCTCTACTGGATCATTAGTAGATTTTCAGATAGTTTGTAGGTATAGCTCAAAGCTATTCAGAGTTTTTCTATATCTTGTAATAGTCTCTATAGATAATCCTCTTGTATATAATTGGTAGTCTAAATATTTTTTAATCATTTTCATTAACAAAAAAAAGTAAAATCATTATAACAGACTCTACTTTTTTTCTCACACACAATTAAATATAATATAAAAAAGTCAATAAGTGAATACAAGGTAAAGTCTACATTTTATGATAACTAAAAATTATCAGTCAGATTTCTATTTTTTGAATTAATGAAAAAGTGTTGCAAAGTAAATTTTCAGGAGTATAATTAGAGTATGTGGAGAGCATATAGTAGAGCCTAGATTTATATCTAGGCATTTTCGCTTATGGTAAAAAAAGCAAAAAAAACAAAAGCACCATCAAGATCTAAGCTAGTAAAGAAAGCTGATTCAGTTTTTTCTACCTTTATCAGACTTAGAGACTCTGATAAGAAATGATATGTAAAGTGTCCTCTATGCTGATGGAAAGGATTTTGGAAAGTAGCTCAGAATATGCACTTTATTACTAGATCATGTTGGTATTATAGATACGATGAAGATAATTGCCATGCTGGTTGTATGAGATGCAATGTAATTCTTAACTGAAATTACATAGAATACACTAGATATATGCAGAATAGATATGGTATTGCTGCAGTAGATGAAATGAGGGCTAACTCTAAAAAGATTTTCAAGCTATCTACTACTGAATTAGAGAATATCATCGAGAAATACACAAACAAAATCCAAAAGTATGCGGATAAGCTGACTACATAAGTCAGATTTTTTATTTACTAAACAAAAACTCATGACAAGAACTATCAGCGACTGAGAAAAGCTCACTCAAATGGCTCTAAACAGAAAGTACATGGAACTAGAGCAAAAAGACAAACAAATACAAAAACTAGAAAGAGAAATAGATTGCTTAAAGCTACAGATACAGGAGTACAGAGAGACAGTATCTCAATTATGTGTCCAGATGAATCATTTATTTCTTAAACAAAAAGAAAATGCAAATTAATAATTTTTTACAGCGATGAGATGCTAAATATTACTACAAAATCCACTGTAGTAAACAATTAGCTCAGGGGAACACTCCAGTAACTTATGAGACATTCTGTAGAAGACTAAAGAAGATGAATCTACATGATGCTATATACTCTCCAAGAGTAGAATACAATGTAAAGCATTGGATGTACGATAGGAACAAAATCCAGAATGCTGCAAGGAGAAGAACTATAAACAGATTAGAGAATATTCAGATTTTAGATTTAGATAACTTAATGAAAGTAGAGATGGCTAACACTATTAAAATCCCAAAACCAAGAAAAACTTTATTCCAGAAGATAATCTCATGGATAAGAAAGAAGCTAGAAAACTAATAGATGAACTAAACGAAATATCTCCTAAAATAGAAATAGATCCTGAAGTAAAGAAAAGGGCTGTGGAGATAGCAAAGATACTACTTAAAGATCACTACTGATATTTACCTCGTAAAGATGAAGAATGAAACATTGTGAAAGATGCTGAAAAGAGTTCCCAGTAAAATGACCTAAGAAATACTGCTTACCTTGTAGCAAGATAGTAAACAAAGAGCAACAAGACAAATGGAGAAAGGAACATAACAAGTAATCAGATTTATTTATTAATTTATTCTATAATGACAAAAGAAAGAATCCTACAAATGATAGAAAAACTACTAAAGATTTATGAAGAATACGATACAGAAGTAGAAGAGAACAGCTTAGTAGAATGTATATGAGAAGATGAGAATGGTAATTGAATTTATAAGTTCAAAAACTAAATGCTAGACCTCAAACTCAGACAGTTATTCCAAAGATGAAGACTATATGAAAGGGAGTCTGTTTTTGGAGTAACTATCTGCTATGAGATAGACCATATAATCAGACTAGAAAGGTATTTCAAACCTGATGAAAGAGATGATCTTTACAATATGATATTCAACTTATTTTTTGAGTATGAGTATCACTGACAGCCAATGTCAGCAAGGAAAATAGCTCTCCTTTTGAATGTACATCATTCAAAAATAGATGATATACTAAACAAGGCGAAATCCACGATGAGAAGAGAGATTGAGAATCAGACAAAAATTCCGCCAAAAATGAAAAACTGAGTATACTACAACTGCTACGATAAGTAGTGTAGTTCTTCTTCATTGTTTAGTCTATTGGAATCGGAGAGTAAAAACTCTCCTTTTCTAATTCAGATTTATTTTCCGCCATTTTTTAAAAACTGATTATAATGCACTCTGTTTATATAGAGACTACATCATCATGAAAGAAGAACTAAACGAAAAACAAAAGATGTTCTGTCTGGAATATTTAAAGAGCTTCAATGCTACTGATGCTTACAGAAAAGTCTATTGAGTAAGCCAAAAATCTGCAGAGTCTCAATGATGTAGATTGTTAAGTAATGTAAAGGTTGCTGAATATCTACAAAGTAAAGCTCAACAGAAAACTGAAAAGCTAGATGTATGAGTAGATTATGTATTAGCATGACTTAAAGAAATTACAGAAATCTGAATGTGAAAAAAAGCTGTAATGAAAGACTGAGAAGAAAAATACATCCTAGACCTTTCTAATGCAAACAGTGCATACGAAAAACTTTGAAAGTATAATAAGATGTTTACTGACAAAGTAGAACAGAGTGGAGATTTAAGTATTAACATTGTATCCTACAAGACATGACAGAACTAACAATCCCTTATCATTTCATCCCTAGAGATTATCAGCTTCCTATATTCGAGGCTGTAGATAATTGAGTAAGGAGAATAATAATGGTATGGCACAGAAGAGCATGAAAAGATAAATGCTGCTTCAATATCATAGTTAAAAAAGCTATGGAGGATGTCTGAATCTACTATTATGTATTCCCTACTTATTCACAGTGAAAAAAAGCTGCATGGGACTGAATCGATAAAGATGGATGGAAAACGATAAACCACATTCCGCAAGAGATCATTAAAAGAAAGAACGACACAGAGATGAAAGTGGAACTGATAAACTGAAGTATTATTCAGATTATATGATCTGATAATGTAGACTCCATTGTCTGAACTAATCCTATCGGTATTGTGTTCTCTGAGTATTCATTACAGTCTCCAGCTGTATGGGACTTCTTAAGACCTATATTAGCAGAGAATGGATGATGGGCTATATTCAACTTTACTCCTAGATGAGATAATCATGCTAAAGAGTTATTAGATATGGCTAAAGAGAATAAAGATTGGATGGTATCAATTCAGACAGTAGATGATACTAAAGCAATAAGTAAGGATGTATTAGAATCTGAAAGGCAAGAAATCATTATGAAGAATGGTAGCGATGCTATCTTCCAGCAAGAGTATTACTGTAGCTTTGATGCATGAATTAATGGATCATTCTATGCAGAAATACTAACTCAATTAGAGAATGCTGGTAGAAGAACAACTTTACCATACGATCCAGCTTTAGATGTGTTTACTGTTTGGGACTTAGGAATAAATGACTCTACAGCGATTCGATTCTGGCAGAGAATCTGAAAGGAAATCAGAGTTATAGATCATTATGAGAATAGCTGAGAATGATTATCTCACTATGTAGCTATCCTAAAATCTAAACCTTATAGGTATTGAACTATGCGACTTCCTCATGATGCTCAAGCTAGAAGCTTACAGACATGAAAGACTGTAGAAGAAAAGATGTATGAATACTGATTCAATGACATCCAAATAGTTCCTAAGTTATCAGTATTAGACTGAATAAACAGTGTAAGAGCTATCCTACCTTATTGTCGATTCGATAAAGAGAAAACTGAACGATGATGGAAATGTCTGAAAAACTACCACAAGGAATTAGATGAGAAAAGACAGACATTCAAATGACCTGAACATGATTGGAGTTCTCACTCTTCAGATGCCTTTAGGTATTTAGCAGTAGTAAATGAACTCTATGACTGAACAAGTCAGAAATGAAAAATTATAGACTCACGATCTTAATTTATATAACATATAAGAGATGGTAAACAACAGCACAACAGCTAAAATGGTGCAGAAAATTAAAGGATGGACTTATAACGAAATCCAAGCTAAAGTAGCTCAAGAGTATGATGCATGAGCAGAAATTGCTATGAGAAAAAGACCTCTATTACAAGAGTATCTAAGAGCTTATAATGTAGACTGAGACAAACTAAAAGACTGAGAGACAGTAAAATCTAAAAGCCTGTATACTTACAGGAATCTTTTTATCTCTTCACTTTACAAGAATAAGCCTTTAGTGCAATTCCAAGGAAGAAAAAGATGAGATGCAGAATATGCTAAAACATGGAATCACTTATTGGAATTTGATTATGAAGAATTAGATGAAGATGCTATCTCTTATAAGAAAATAGAGGATGAAGTAGACTTTGGAATCTATTTAGCAGTAGATGAATGATGGGATAAAGTAACTCAATCTCCTAAAAAGAGACTTTACTCTCCTCTTTGTTGGATTCCAGATCCATACTTTGACATAGTAAAATGATTCAACTTTCATGGATTTGAATTAGAGCTAACAGAAAACGAGCTATCAGACTTATATAAGAATACTGATTTAATGCTCACAGATGCTGAGCTGAAGAGACTAAAAGAGACTCTAAAGAATGATTATGATGCTAAGCTTAATGCATGGGCTGATGGATATTGAATAGATGGAATTTATCCTAGTGTAAAATCTCCTCTTAAATGCTATTCAGTTTATAGACACTTTACTAAATTCAACTGAAGATGGTATTTAACTGAATGGGCTAACGATAGAACTTTACTAATCAGATGTGAAGAGATAGAAGCTGTAAGGAGTGAAGAGAAAAAAGATCCAACTACTATTCCATGTCCTGTAGTTCACTCTCGATTCTTACCTAAGAAATGAGATCCATACTGATTATGTGTATGAGACTTAGCTAAGGATAACCAAGATTCAGAGGAAAGTATTATGAATCTACTAATAGATAAAGTACACGAGGAAACATTTAGCTGAATTACTGTATATAACTCTGATGTAGTAGATGGTAAAGAATTAGCTCATAGAAAACTCTGAAAAAGAAAATATGTACCAGCTAAATGAAACTTAGAGAATAGGAAAGTTATAGAGAATATTCAGACTCAGACATCATGAACTGGAGATGGATATAATCTAAAGAATATGATAGACCAAAAAGCTACAAAAGAAATCTGATTCGATGAGCAGAGTATCTGAGTATATGCAAGAACTATTACAGCTACTCAGAGTCAATTACTCCAAGCTAATCAGAATGTCAGACTTTCAACTATATTCAAGGTATTCCTACGATGAGAAAAAAGATATTGGGATGTGCTTTGGTATAGAAGCTATCAGAAGAACTTTAAGATGTCTAACGAGAAGAACATCGTACTAAATAGCTGATTATGAAATGTAACATATACTATCATGTGAAAAGACTTAGATACTAAAAGAGACTTGCACATGGTATTAGTTACTGAGATAGACAGAAGAGAACAAGAAGAGGCTAATAAATGAGCATTTATGGCAGCATATCAGCCTTTAATGGAACAAGCTAACGAATTTGGAAAGATACAGCTAACTAGAGACTTTGCTAAAGTTATGTGAATGGATGATGAATTAGTAAATTCTATATACGATTATCCTCCTGAATATGATAAAGCAATGCTAGACTTAGAGTTATTGAATAATAACGAGGATGTAGGAGAAATAACTGACATGGCAGAAAATCATAAGATATATATCCAAGTTTATCAGCAAGCATTAGATACTAAAGCTAAAGCAAAAGCAATAATGAGAAGAAAACAAGCTCTAATAGTAAGCTGACAAGCTAATCAGAATGCTATGATGCAATGAATGACTCCACAGAATAACTGAAGCACTAACCAACTAATAAGTAATTACATATCGCAAGAGAATCAGGCTAATAACCAACCAACTGCTTTATGACCTACTGTATGAAATGACATACCAACAACTGAATAAGAATGATGAGTGAATATTAAAAGACTGATTAAATTCAGACTTTCGAAGACTTATCAATGGCTATCTAAAGGATAGGAAAGAAGAACTACAGACTGGCATTTTATCTCCTATAAATGAAGATAAGAGTAAGTCCATCTTTAACAGAAGAGACATGGATCTGAAAGAACTGGAAGATATTGATGACTTCCTACAGATACCTAACTATCTCTTAACAAGGATCAGTAATCAAACTGATATATCGGTGGAGGATGACCACTAATCAACATCTTTTTATTTGGTAAACTAAACAATCATGGCAAAAATCGTCTATGATGATTGAAGCGAGAGGGACTTCAACGAGGAAGACTTTATCTCAAGAGATGAGCTTTCTGAGAATTACATTTCTAAAGATGATGTAGCTGAAAACTATGTCTCTAAAGAACTGTATGACAAGAAGAAAAAGCAAGCTAAGGAAGCTTTTAAGCAGAAAGATTTAGCTGATAGAGCTAATGCTGAAGTAGACAGAGCTGAATTAGAGAAATCTATTGAGGAAAAAGTAACCTTTAAAAGCAAACACGGATTTGAAGAGATTCCAGAGGAAATTCAGACAATCCGCAATGCTAATCCTAACTTAACATGGGAACAGGCTTATAGAGTAGCTGATTATCATGATGCAGAGACTGTAAATCCTAATCCATGAAGAGAAAAGGCACAAAACATTGAAAAGACTGACTGGACTTACGATGAACTAGCTGACTTAGCAGACAAAAATCCTACTGCATACGAGGAAATAGCTAAGAAAGTAGAGAGCGGAGAGTACAGACAGATTTAATTCTTTTAATTCATAAGTATGGCTATCAGAAAGAAAAAGGTAGTAGAAAAGGCTGTAGAAAAACCTGTGAAAACTCCAGTAGTAGAAGCAGAAAAACCTATAGAAACTCCTAAAAAAGAAGTCAAAGAATGGACTTATGATGAGCTTGTGCTATTACCTAGAGCTGAATATCTCAAAGTAGAGGCAGATATTAAAGCTGGTATAGCAAAAGTAAAACAAGACTAGACTAAACTACATGAGGGAAGAACTAAATCATTTATTTAGTTTTAACCTTATTTAATCATGGCAAACACTGATAAAATTAGAACATTATTGGTTGCAGAACTTAAAAGAAAGTTATCTGACACACCTAAAAAACCTTTTATGAGATTCGCTAACTACGAATTTGAGGGACAAATTAAAGCTGGTGGAGATACTGTAAGAGTACCTATCTCTCCAAAAATTACTTTAACTGATGTATCTGCTCTTAATAGTGGAGACATTAGAGCTACTTCTATCGCTGACATCTCAGCTTCTGATAGAACTGTAACTCACTCTGACTTAGTAGTAAACAAATTACATCAGTACAGAGAAAAATTCTCAGACTTGGAAGAAATCCAAACTCTATACTCTATCAAAGGAAACAGACTTCAAGACCTTTTGAATGGTATGGATACTGCTGTAGAAAGCTCAATCATTACTATGTTGGATGCTTTCTTCTTAGCTCACTCTGGACAAGTTATTGAAGAATCTACAATTACTGCTGCTAATGTAGCTGAAAAGATTATGAAACTTAGAACTGCTTTGTCAGAAAAAGAAGTACCTATGGATAACAGAATCTTAGTAGTATCTCCTGCTGTATCTGCTGTAATCGCTCAAGCTGGAATAGTAGCTGGAACTGAAGTAGCTGCAGATGCTGCTGTAGAATGATGGCTAGGTAAATTCGCTGGATTCTCAATCTTCGAATCTAACTTAATCCAAAAAGGTAACTTATATGCTTTCAGAGCTAAGAGTTACAACTATGTAAGACAATTATTCAAAGCTAAAGTAACTGAAGCTGAAGCTGGAATGTACTACAACATCCTTGGACAAATCGCTCATGGAGGTAAAGTATTCGATCAGAATGCTGAACAACTTTACAAGATGGAAGTATCTGGATTGAATCCTACTCCAACTGAGACTCCTACAGAGACTCCAACTGAAACACCAACTCCTACTAACTAGTAGATAATAAGATGGGAGGATAAACTCCTCCCCTCTTTAATAAATAGTCAGACTTTTAACTTATTATTTATTATTGAGCTAATGACAATTCAAGACTTATTGGAAGAAGCATACGAAGATACTAATACTTCTACTGCTAACTATCCATACACTAAAGGACTAAAAAAGCTGAATGAAGTCTATTCTGAAGTATATAGGATGATAGTAACTACACAGGAAGACTATTTTTGGACTTATTGGAATACTGACCTCCAAGAATGAGCAAGGGAATATAAAGTAGAAAGAGAACAAACATCTTATACAGATGGAGAATGAGTTACTCATGTAGTTCCATGAATAGCTAAAGTAAAGAAAGTTATAATCTGGACAGATGAAGAACATTCTTATGAATTACAAGAGTTATCAAGTTTAGAAGAAGATTATTGATTAAAGTGATGGACATTAAAGGATAATCATATAATTTTGAATTTTACTCCAGAAGAGACAGTAGAAAACTGATTAGAGATACAAGGGATACAAGCTATAAACGAATTGGATGACTTAACAGCAAATATAGAAGATGTAGTATTTCCATGACATTCAGACTTAAAACAATTTACTAAAGTATTATTAGTTGGACTAAAAGCTGAATTGTGGGATCATAAACAAGACTTCACTAAATCAGATAGTACGAAATATACTAACTGAGCGAGGGCTAAATACAATGATGAATTAGAGAAAATGAAGAGATATATAACTCAAAGAGTACAGTCTATTTATTATTCTGATGTACAAAAATAATGGCAATAGATAACTTAAACTATTATAGTGCATGACTTCCAGCATGACAGCAAACAGATAAATATTCAAGCCAACCATGATGTCTAAAGTCTAAAAATTTAGACATCTTTTCAAGTAGTAAAAGTGTAAAAGCTACAGCATTTAGTGAGCCTGTAGCATGAGAGGGATGAGTAGTAAAAGAGGAATGATGATTAGTGCTAAAGACAGACTGAAAAATCTATACAAGGAGTGGATGAATAGATACATTATTCATAGATCCTAATACAGACATGCCTAAATATCAGGTAGACTATACATGAACATGAAGCTCATACTCAACAGCAATATGGGGAACTCCTATGGATATGACAGTGAAATCTGAGTGAGGAGAATGGAAATCATTTGTAGCATTTACAGATAGGGCAAGTCTAACTTATAGTAAAGCTAAAAGAGTGATAAATAAGACATTTGATACTAGTGGATTTGAGACCTCCAGCACTACATTTACAGACTGATATAGATTTACAAAACCTTATAATTATCGCACTGCTAGTGTAACAATCAACATTGATAATGTATGATTCTGAGGATTAGTACCTATTAGAATCAGGGCACAGGAAACAGTACAGACAGATTGTCATATATCTATATCTAGTATAACTATGTATTATTCTAGATATAAATATGACTATGAATTAGACTCAATGTCGCCTAGTGGAACTTATGGAGAGTCTGTAAGTTATACATGAGAATTGATTAGTCTAAATGGTGTACAAGTTTGGGCAAAATTCGCCCCTAATGAATATGATAGATGGATAAATATAAGTTTTGATTTTACTCCTGTAGAATGAGGTAGTTCTTATGACTGGACTAATAATTATCTATATATAGACATAAACTGATGACCTGCAGAAAATCATAAAATGAGATTAATAGATGGAACTATGTCAGACTGAGATTACAACTATTATTATTCATATCTACCTCTAAGAGAGAGAGAATTAGTGCCAGTATGAGAATACTATTGGCTTAAATGAGCCACATTCCAACCTTTGTATAATTGGCAATGAGAACGAATCTCTATACTCTGAACAAGGTATCGTGTATTTGATTTTGTACAGTATATGTGATGGGAAAACGATTCAGCCATGGATGTAATATGAATGATCTCATGGAACGAACAAGTATATATGATCGGTAATATGAATGGAAACTGATATATAATTCCATGTGATTATACTTGAGGCAGATGAACTCCTTATGTAGCTTACTGATGTACATTCTTGGGGGTAGAAAATATAGACTATCTCTTATATTTAGTATGAGAAGATAGAGGTATAAGTACATTATGGGTATTTAACCAGCAAGAATTAGTGCCAATTATCTGAGGAAATAAAGAAAATACATCTACTGACCTTGTTTGAGTAGATGAACAATATAAATTTGACTGAAAGATAGTAAATTGGAGGAAAAATCTGATTCTTACTACTAAAGATAACAGAATATTCCAATACTGACAGACTTATGGAGGTAAATGATGAGCTTTTATACATCAATTACCAGCAAATGCTGTAATAAAAAGCTTAAAAGCTAACTGAAACGACTTAGAAATAAACTACAGTATAACAGTAAACGATACAACGACTAATTATAGCATAAAATACCAAGATGATACTCCAATGAAGAGATATAATACTGAATGGAGTGCTACATATCCTATAGTATTATGAAATCATATACTAGAAAAAGAAGAATCTGACTTATATACAAGTTTTATCCTACCAAGTGCTAGTACAAAATTAGAGTTTTGGGGAATGGCTAACCATTATCACTTCTGGACATTTACAAGTGAAGATAATGCTACTCTATCAGAATCAGAATCATATAAAATCAAATGAACATCATGAACTTATGCTTTAAAGTTTATAGAGAGAAATGATAATCAATATACCTTTAGATTAGAGTGAGATTTACCAGTTCAGACCAGTAGCGAAATGAAAATAACAGACAGTAATAATACTGTAGTGCTAAATTATACAGACTTCAACCATTTTAGGAAAATCTGAACTATTGAGACAGATAAATACTTAGAATGAGAATTTAGATTCCATAATCTTAACAATAAGCTAGAGCTACCAAAATCTCATAGTTTACAGATCATGGTAAAAGGTAAAGGAACTACGAATTATACTCCAGAATTATTTAGCTTAGATTTAGTTGCTAATCAGAGGGAAAGATGATAGTATATGCAGGTAAGCAATTCTGAAATGATTTCAATAATGGGGATGAGGCATTATTCCAAGATGCTAACCGACCTAGAGATAATGACATGTTCAAGCTTAGACCATGATTACAGAGTGATAAATGGGACTGGAGATGAGCTAATAAAAATACAAGTTTCTCTCATATCTTTATCAAGTGATATAGTAGAGTACCATGAACATGAGCATACAAACCTCTGGTATGGAGAGTGCCAAGACTCCAAGCTAAATGGACAGAGAGTGAAGTAGCAGCCATGCCTGAAAGTATTAGATGATTATGAGTAGAATACTGGCAGATGGAGAAAGAGAACAATCCTTTTGTAATAGTAAGGAGTGGAGAAATAAGTTATTCAACATGAAATGGAGAATATTCAACTATCACAGAAAAAACTACAACAGATTATTTTGAGATAGCAGAGGACTGATTATATTATATAATGGCATATTGAGCATTCTATTTTGATCCAGACTATTATTCAAGCCAAACCTCGTATGAACAAAAGGAATGGGTATGAATAGCACAGCCAATAAACTGAGTATTTACAAATACAGATAGAACACAAGCTAGAGCTGTAGGTAATGGAGACTTATTAAGATTCATGCAGATATGATGGTATCCTAAAGGATCTCAGATAGTACCATTAGTAGCACATAGCTTTACAAGCTGAAGTAATTATGTATCCTGAGGATTGAGTGTTGTAAGGCTATGATAATACAATCCGCCAAAAAAATAAATCTGAATATAATGGAGATACAAAAATTTTATCTCCATTTTTCATAGAATGAAAAACTTTTGGACTAAATTTAGTGTAACTAAGCTAGTATTCTTACTTATGACTCTATGTTTAGTATTCCAAGCTGTATATCTAACTTTACAGGGAGTAGAGACTAGCTTATTTAATAACTGCATGCTGGCAATAATCAGCTTCTATTTCTGACAGAAAGTCTGAAAAACTCAGTCAGATCCTTTAATTGATGATGAATGAGAAGATGCAAAAATTTAAGGAATATATAACAGATCCAAAGAACATAATAGCTTTTATCATTTTCTGCTTTTGATTAGGTGGAATGCGAGCTACTATGAATAACAGAATCTCCTTATTAGAGGAAAAGTGTCATGAAGTAGACACAGTAAAGGCTCAAATGTATGAAATTCAGACAAGTTTAGCGGAAATAAAGACAGATTTATTACGAATAAAAGCTAATTTATCTAAATAAACTAAACAAACCATGTACGAATACAAAATCTACAGATCAGAATTATGATGGCAGATATATCGTAAGAAACAGATAGGGAGGCTTATGATATTACAGTATTTGAATTGACATGGATTATGGACTCCAAATAAGTGAGCTGCTAGAACATTCTATCATGAATGAGATGCTATATCAGCTCTTACAGTCATGAAGAAAAAAGATGAGAAGAACTCTGACAAATAAGTCAGATTTTATCATTTTATACAGTATGATAACCTTTTTAGAGCAACTAATAGAGTGATTTATCAAACGATGGAGAGATAGACAATTCAGAAAGAAGATTTTAGAATATAAATCTAAGCTGAATGTGAAAGATAGAGAAAAATTATAGTGTTCATCACATACTACCTAGATCTAGGGACTGAACAAGTAACGATGCAAATATAGAACTACTAAGAAATACAACTCATAGAGCTATTCATACACTTTTTGCTAATCAAATGATAGCAGAACAGCTAATTACTACAGTCTGACTATCAGAGCAAGCATTAAGAGAAGATGTAAAGAGATGGCTATTAGAAACATTATCAAGTAGAGATATAGAAGATCCTTATGTACGATATAAAAAAGAATGTATTAGATAACTTTTAGCTTTTTACTGTATGGCTGGATGGTAAAACTAAATGGGAATACAATAGACAGGATAAATTCATATCCAAAAGAAAAGACTAATACAGAAATCTGAAGAGAACTATGAATAAATAGACATACTATAGGGAAATACAGGGAAATACAAAAGGCAACTCAGCAAGAAGCTAGCGACCTTTTATCCTGAAAAGAGGAAGAGATGCGATTCAACAAAAAGAAAGAGGAACAAAATCCTAAATTCTCTAAGCAAGAGAGAAAAAAGCTGGACTTATTGCAGAATTATAGCGATAAGGACATTAAAGAGATGCTGGCTTTTATAGCACAGACTAACAAAAAAGAAATCAATGAGACAATCTGAGATCCATGACATCTGAAATTTGCTTTAGTGAGTGATACTCACTTTGGGGCTAAGCAATGTGCTAAAGATGAATTACATGAGTTCTACGATATAGCAAAAGATAAATGAGTAGAATGCTTTGTGCATTGCTGAGATATAGTGGATGGTTGCAATGTATATAAGGGGCAAGCATTTGAGCAAGAAAAAGTCTGATTTACAGAACAATTAGCAGACTTAAAAGAGAATTATCCTGATGTCTGACTACCTACCTACTTTATCTGATGAAATCATGATGAGGCATATCTAAAATGAAACTGAGTAAATATATGTAAGGCTATAGAGACAGTGAGACAAGATTTGATAAACCTATGATTCTATGATGCAAGGCTCAGACTTAACTGAATAGATATAAACCTGCATCATGGAGGAGGATCATTGAGTTATGCAAAAGACTATAAGATGAAGAAATACCTAGATAGTCTACCTGTAGAATGACAGCCAGATATATTCGCTTTATGACATTATCATACAGCTTTGTATGATCTACATAGAGGGATACACTGATTTATGCCATGAGCATTCTTAAAGGAGAATCTATTAGCTAAGAGATTTAACTTAGGGAATACTATAGGAGGCTGGATAATAGAGATAGAGAAGAACGAAAAGGGACAGAGTAAGCTAAATATGGAATTTATAAAACTTTAATAAAAATGGACAAATTCAGATATACAAAAGAATGAGAAGATAGATGCAGACAATGAATAGAACGAAAAAAGACTTGTTGGAGATGTAGTTATGAGATGCTATGTTTATTTCAACAAAACCAAGAGAGAATATGAAAGGATATAGCTGGGCAAGAGAAGACTATTTAGATTTACTTATTAAAAAATATACAATGCCAGAAGAAATACTAAATGGCTGTCTTTGATTAGGAGAAAAAGAGACAGACTATAAACTAACAGAGTGATTATTAGATGCTCTACCTACATTATATCAGCAAGATGATATAATCTTCGAGTATAACCAGTATAATCAGAAATGGAGTCAGAAATCTTGTACTCTATTCTCTCCTATCTGAGCTATTTCAGATTTAATGAATATAGAAATCTGACTAGACACTATAAAAGCATGGGATAATGATAGTTATAACCATGGTAGAAAAGAATGAGAATGATGGTGGGTAGCTTTAGGGGTAGAATTTATCGCTGACAAGTATAACTCTTCAGATTTAGCTAAAAAACATTGAAAGGTAGCCTATTATTCTATCGACTTAAAAGATAACGAATTAGTAAAAAAAGTATTAGATAAACATTATACGATCTGTACTGGATACGATGGAAATTCTACCTATAATAATGATAAGAATAAAGACTGAATCTTAAATGGAACAACATTCTGAAAATCTACATACTGACATGCAGTAAGTGCTATATGGAGTGATAAATATCCAGCAAGAATAAAAGATAACTATAAGGGAATAAAGTATAATATATATGAAGTAGAGCATGAATTTAGTGAGATACCATGCTACTTTAATAGAGGATATGTATTTACAAAGGTAGCAGAAGATGCTTTAGAGGAAGTAAAAAGGCTGAATAAGATGAGGACATTGACTGAAAACATGATAAGAGATAATAGTGAGATGCGAAAATTGACTAATGATGAGAACTATAAAGCTAAACTGCATGAAATGAATGAGCTAAACAGAAAAAAAGTAAGCAATATAGAAGAGCAACTTAAAAGATATATGTAAAATCCGCCAAAATAAAAAATCTGACTATAATGCACTCAAATGAATTGAGTGCTTTTTAATTTTTCTCAAACAGTAAATGGCATACGATTATAATAAAGCTAAGGAACAGTACGAAAAGCTAAACGATGAGCAAAAACAGCAATTTGCTAACGATAATAGCTGACAAGTACAGGACTTTTTGAAACAATATAATGCAGAGAAGAACAACAATCCACAGAGCAATGCCAATAGCTCTAATTTTAATAATCAGAACGGTACTAACTGATGAAACAATGTATCAACCGACCAATTCACTAACTTTGTTAAGTGAGGTATAGAATGATACAATAGTGCTATAAATAATTCTAAGAATAACTCTAACGAGGTACATGATTATTTCAATGATTTTAATAATAAAGTTGAAGAATATAAAAAGACACACCCTGAACGAGATAGTACAGAATATGACAATTACAAAAAGCAGTTTGACAGCTATTGAACTTATAGTCCTGACTTAGACCAAACTAAATTTAATCAAGATCCATGAAAGATAACTGTGCAAGAATGAACAGCTCAGCAGACATGAAAGCCTGACTACCAAGCTAACTCTGAGGCTAGATTAAATGAAATGAAAGGAAATCTAGACCACTATTTTGCTACATCTCCATGGATGTTTCAAGATAGACAGACTTTTAATAAAGTATTTGAGTACGATACAAGAGAATCTGAAGCTCAAAAACAATTATTAGATAGTTATTGGAAGAGAAAGGAAGATATGGATAAAGCTAGTCAGTATACAAGCTGAGAATCTATAAATAACTGACTAAAAAACTGACAGATAACAACAGACCAATTAAATCTGATTAAAGAATATGACCAAGATGCATACAGACAGCGACAGCAACTCCAAGAAGAAGAAATCCAAAAGAGAATTGTAAATAACATAGTTCCACCAAAGATAGAGAATATCGCTACTCAAATAAACGATATGATAAATAGACTCTGAATCCAAGCTCAAGATGCTCTAGATATAGAGTGAATCTATAACGACACGATGGAAAGAACATGAGCATATCAGACTTTACAAGATGCTAATAATACAGTAAAACAGATAGAGGCAGTAAATAATAAGATGACTGCAATAGCTAATAGATATGCTAATTCTACATGAGGAACTGTATCAGATGCTCTAGCTGCTGCAAGAATGCAGAAAGCTCTAGCACCATACCAACAGCAGATGCAAGGATTACAATATCAGTATCAAGATTATGCTAATCTCTACAGTCAAAAGACAGCTACTGCAACACAAGCAGCTAATGTAAGAGCATTACAAGCTAATGAAAATCAGAGAATCTGGAATCAAAAATGCTCTGCTTTGTGATTCGCTACTTCTGCTATGAGTTATAGGACTCCAGAACAGCAAGCACAGTTGCAATTACAGACACAGCAAGCTCAAAATGAAATACAATTATTACAGCAGTCAAGACTTAACGATCTAAATAGATATAATCAGTATGCTCTAGCTAAGATGCAAAATCAGTTATCTAATGAGCTGACTGATTTATCAGTTACAGATGAGGCACAATTAAAATCTAACTTAAATAATGTTTTAAACTGATATTATAGCCAACGATGAGCTATAATTCAAAGACCTCAGGCTGAGGTTGTAGAAGATGTTTTAGCCTATGCTAAGAAAAACTGAGTAACTGTAGCAGAAGCTCTAAGAAAGAATTTTATAGAGCCATTGCAAAGTAAACAAGAGTATAAGTCAAAAGTAGCTCAAGAGTATGGTACAGATAAATACCAACAGCAATGGCAATATACTATAGATGAAGACTGAAATGTAGTGATAAAATGATCATGATATGGAGAATTACCAGAAAGTGTATTCAAGAGCAGATGATCTAGACAAGAAGCTTATGGAGATGTATACGAGAACTCAAATACATGGGCAGATTATATACAGAATCTAGCATGAGCTATAAAAGATGGAAGCTATGGATGACAATGTGGGGCTTTCTGTAATGATATTTTAATATGAGGATGAGAATCTAAAATATTCTGAGATACTTTGCAAGAAAAAATCAATGCTTGTAATGTAGATAAAGAAGAATGACCACAAGTATGATATGCAGTAGTATTTGACTTATGATTCACAAGCAAAGATGGAAAGAATCATGGGCATGTATGATTTATCTCTAATGTAAATGGAGATGGAAGTATAGATGTAATAGAAAGTAATGGGAAAAGTGATGAGACTATCCATGTAAAGAGATATTCTAAGGCTGTTGTAGATAAAATGATACAAGGATATTATAAACCAAGTAACTACGATATTCAAAGATATATCTGAGATAATAAAACATACCAAGAAGAGTCAAGCAGTCAACCATATAGCTGAGTATCAAAAACAACTAGCACAGGAGTAGATGTGAATGCAGGATGATGGATTACAGACTTAGAGAATGAATATATAAAAGAGAAATGGGATAATAAAGATGTGATGAATCAGACTTTAGCATCTTACTGAATATCAATTCAAGAGTATAATGCACAGAAAAAGAAATATTTAGATTATACAGCTAAAGTGAGTCTAATAGAAGATACTAAGAAGATGTATGATGCAGTAAAAGATTTATTGGACTGGAATCAGACAAAAAGTTCAGAATGAAAATGAAGCAGACATAGTGGGCAGATAGACTTAGCAACTTATGAGTCTGTAGCAAATTGAGCACCAGTAGATACATTCCGATGGGGACAAAGCAAGTTTGATAAAGAGACAGCTAATGGAATCAATAAATATAACTACCTTAAGAACTCTCAATTACTAGAAAAATATCAGCAACTTAAAAAGGCATGAGCTTCATTCTGAGCGATGCAGAAATCTGAATGGGATTTGGTATGATCTGCAGCCTCAAATTTGAATTGGTTGTCTACAGATGCTGAATTTGAGCAGAACTTACAGAATATGCTTAACCATTACAGTAATATCCTAGCAGATGCAGGGGTAGAATGATTCTATAGTACAGATATTTAATTTATTATAATATTGTATAATGGCAATTAACAATTCATTTAAGACTCCGTGAGTAATGACTGGGGCATTCCCCTGACTATCTCTAGAAAAAACAAAAGAGATAAAGGAGAAATCAAGGCAAATGAGTAAAGATCCTTATGAACAGTCTCTTATACAAGATGATTTGTATAAATATGAACTAAATAAAAAGACTCATCAAGATTTCATGAAAGATAGACAAGAGACAAGGATGCAGATGAATCTAAGAAAAGCTAAAGCAGTAAATGATCCAAAGACTAAAAATATAATGGATTCTACGGATAGAATGTGAGCATTAGCTGATATGTTTAGAGAATACTGATATAATCATGGTAAAAATTGGGATGATATGGAAGATGAAGAGCTTGTGTCTAGATTTACAACAAGAAATCCATCTGTAAAAAAGTATTCTGATAGCTTTCTAACATGATGAGCAGATAGTGAATATAAATTAGCTCAAGAATTATGAATAGTAAAGCCATTATGAACTAACAAAGAGGAAAATAAGGAGAAATCTGATTCATGATTATGAGATGAACTAACAACAGCTGCAGAGATATGAGGATGAATTGTTGGGGCTGATTTAGGATTATATGCGGCATGAAGAGGGCTAGAAGAAACATGAAAAGCAATATATGAGGCACCTATAGATTCTTCAGCACAGGAAGCTAAAAGAATAAATCAAGTATGAACTAAAATAAAAGATGCGGAAGCTGAATTAAAGGCAGCTAAAAATAAATTAAAAGCTGCTAAAATAACATGAGAATGAATAGAAGAAGCTCAAGAGGTATTAGAAGATGCTGAAAAATGACTAAAAAGTGCTAAATGAAAGAAAGTAGTAAAAGTAGCAGATACAGCTAGAGAATATAATATATGATGATGACTTACTGAATGATGGACTGCTGAAAGTAGATGAATACAAGCAAGCTCTGAGGCAAATCAGATATTTAAAAATACTATAGAGCCAGCTTTAGAGAAATCTACAGCTACAGTAAATGTACAAGAGCTTATAAATTCTTTGGAGGATGATATACAGCAATTAGCAAAGAATGATCCTGATAAAGAGAGAGCTTATTTAGATGCTTTAGAAGACTTAAAGAAATCTTATAGCGATCCTAAATTTGCTGAATATTCAATGAAAGATACTCAGACTCTAAAGAGCTGATTACAAGGCAGAACTCCACAGAAGTATTTTAAGTGAAAAGGTGGGAAATATGAGATTACTAATGAATTACAAGAATTAAAGTGAAGACTATCTAGCAAACTTACAAATGCTATACATACTAATCTGACTCATGAGTTGGGAGAAGATTCTGCTAAATTATATAGAGATTATGCTAATCTAAAGGAGTATGCTGGGAATATGGTAAAACAGTCTACTAATGGATGATTAAAAGGATGATGGTGAAACTTCTGGAGTACGGCATTCCATAAATTAACTGACTGAGCAAGTGCAAAAGCATGACTATTATTAAATAAAACATGAAAATGAATTAGAAAAATTACAGGAGTAGACAAGGCGGCAGAGAGTATATGAGATGCATGGAATTATGTAGTAAAGAATGGTAAGAAATTCTTTAAAGCTACGAAATGAGGATGACTAAGAGTAGAAGATCCTAATGGAATAATCCAATTATTAAAATTAGCACCTTGAACTATATGAGAAATAGCGAATAATATATGAGAAGTAAGCCCATCAGTAGTCGCAGATGACTTATTGTTTGAGATACAAGATTTCAAGGATACATGGAACAAAATGTCAGATGAAGAGAGAATCCAAAACATAAAAGACCAATGGAAAGAGACTTATGGATCAGAATTAAATGATGAGTCTGCAGTATTAACATACGAGAAATGGAAAGAAAAACATCCTAATGGTAAATATTGAATACGAGATCCAGTCAGTGATATAGATATAGTAATCAAAGCATAAAAAGTCTTGACATGAGTATAATGTATGAGTATAATTAGCACCATAATTTTATATGGTGCTTTTTATTATCATGCGATTTTGGAATCTTTTATGATGGATATTAGGTATACCTTTCGTAATCATCATTGGATGAGCTGCCTTATATTGTATTTTCTATGCTCTATGAAAGGTGTTTAGCTGACTAAAAGACTTTGTAAAATATCCACGATATTACTGGGATGCATTCAAAAAACGATGGAAGAAATATTGGAAGAAGATAGTATTTTTACTCTTGTATTATGTAGTTTGAGGAACTATTATAGGTATGATTCTTTATTTTGTATGAGATTAGAAATGAAAACACGACAATTTATAGTGCTACTTATAGCAATATTCTTACAACCTATCATTATCTATTTCTGGTTTTGATATTGGAATCAGCATATAGCATTAAATCAAGTAAGTAGAGAACAGGTAACAGAGATACATGATATGCTATGGAAACTACAAGACTAAATTTTAATTTTTAATCATTAAACAATGAAGAACTGGCAATTTTGGGTTATTATAGCTATAATCCTTATTCAAAGCATCTTTTTTTATGCTAAATTCAAAAGTATAGAAGAGCAACAGGCAAAGACTTATACTGAAGTCATATTAAATGCTGAAGATATATCTCATGTAAAGTGAGATACAGAACTAATATTAGGAATAGTATCTGATATGAATAACTAAAAATCCGCCAAAAAATAAATTCTGACTATAATGCTACTCAGTTTATATTGAGTAGCTTTTTTTAATGCGAAAAAGTAGAGAAAAATCTGACACTACTTGGAAGTCTCATTCTAATCAGATTCTTACAGCTTGGA
>Ga0265298_10001303_pt1 | contig 36847 bp, 29 predicted proteins | sample AusTroGonzalo_MG_3_FD_193486 | JGI IMG/M metagenome (GOLD analysis project Ga0265298, IMG submission 193486) | Bovine rumen microbial communities from tropical cattle in Woodstock, Queensland, Australia - Gonzalo_01 | ecosystem: Host-associated > Mammals > Digestive system > Stomach > Rumen ...
AGGCATGAGAGGCTGCCTGCTCTGGAGCGTGGCGTCCTGGACCAGCAGTCCCTACGTGCAGCCGTTCCGCAGCGGCACGAACCTCACCGGCGTGTTCTTCTATCCGTCGCCGGAAGGCCTGCGTCCGGGCGTCCGGTTCAAGGTCATGTCCGATGCCTCCGAGGATTTCGATTATCTGTGCATCCTGCGCGAAGAAGTCCGGAAAGCCGGGAACGGCAAGCGTGCCGAGGCTCTGGTGAAAGAAGCGGAGTCTATTCTGGGCAATAAATTTTACCTCGGAAAAACGGTCTCCGCCCCGGATTATCAGGCCCGCCGGAGCCGCGTCGGCGAGCTGATCGAAAAACTGAAACAGGCGGAATGAACGTTTCGGAAAGGAATATCATGAAGAACGACTGCACGATCCGGCTGGAAAAAACCGAAGACCACCGGATGGCTGAAACGCTCTGCCGGGAAGCGTTCTGGAACGTTTACCGGCCGGGATGTCTGGAACATTACGTGCTGCATTGTCTGCGCAACGATCCGGCTTTTGTGCCGGAACTGGACTTTGTCATGGAACGCGGCGGACAGCTGATCGGACAGAATGTTTTTGTGCGGGCGGCGATCCATGCCGACGACGGGCGCGAGGTGCCGATCATGACGATGGGGCCGATCTGGATCCTGCCGGAATTCCGCGGACAGGGGTATGGCAAATTCCTGCTGGACTATACGCTGGAACGGGCGGCCGCGCTTGGCTGTCCCGCGCTCTGTTTCGAGGGCAATATCAATTTCTACGGCAAGAGCGGATTCCGTTTCGCCCGGGAATTCGGGCTGCGGTATCACGGTCTGCCCGCCGGCGCGGATGATTCCTTTTTCCTCTGCCGGGAACTCCGGCCGGGTTATCTGGACGGGGTGACGGGTGAATACGCCACGCCGCAAGGCTATCTGGTGGATCCGGCCGCGGCGGAGGAGTTCGACCGGGCTTTCCCGCCGAAGGAAAAACTGAAACTGCCGGGACAGCTGTTCTGAACCGGGTAAATAATTCGAACAAGGAGGCTATCATGGATATGGATTTTTTATCGGTGATCGATGCGAAAAAGGATGAGATCATCAAACTGGCGGACACGATCTGGGAGAGTGCCGAGATCGCGTTCAGGGAATACAAATCGTTCGAAGCCCTGACCTCGTATCTGCGCGACAACGGTTTCCGGATCGAGGATAACATCGGCGGGCTGCCGACCGCATTCATCGCGTCTTACGGATCCGGCCATCCGGAGATCGGGTTCATTGCCGAATTCGATGCGATTTCGGATCTGAGCCAGGTTGCCCAGGTGCCGGTCCAGCAAAAAGATCCCGCCCGCCGGCACGGCCATGCCTGCGGACATCATATCTACGGCGGCAATGCCGTCGCGGCGGCGCTCGCCGTGCAGGCTTATCTCAAGAAAACCGGCAGGCAGGGAACGGTCAAGGTCCTCGGCTGTCCGGGAGAGGAAGGCGGCAGCGGCAAGGCATTCATGGCGCGGACCGGCGTGTTCCGTTCGCTCGATGCCGCCATGGGCGCCCATCCGGAGGCCATGTGGGCGGTGCGGACCCGTCCCTCGCTGGCCTGCTGCAATATCCTGTACAAGTTCGACGGCCGGGCTTCGCATGCGGGCGCCAAGCCGCACCTCGGACGCAGTGCGCTCGATGCGGTGGAACTCATGAACGTGGCCGTCAATTTCCTGCGGGAACACATTCCGGGCGACAACCGCGTGCATTATGCCATCACCGACGCGGGCGGCGATGCGCCGAACGTGGTGCAGCCTCACGCCGAGGTCATGTACATGATGCGGGCCAAGGACAATGCCGATCTGAACGCCCTGTGCAAGCGGGTCCACAAATGTGCCGAAGGCGCCGCTCTGGCCACGGAAACCACTTTCTCGAGCGATTTCCATTCCGCCAGCTCGAACCTGATCACGATCCCGACGTTACAGAAAAATCTCTATAAGGCGATGGCGGCGGTCAAGTTGCCCGAGCCCGACGAATCCGACCTCGCTTTCGCCCGCGAGATCATCAAGACGATGGTCGACCGTCCCGCCGATCTGCCGCTGTATCCAACGGAACTTCTCCCCTTGCCGGATGTGATCAGTCCGCATTTCGGATCCACGGATACGGGCGATGTCAGCTGGAACTGTCCGACCGTGCAGATGCACGTGGGCTGCTGGGTCCCCGGCACTCCGACCCACGGCTGGCAGGCCGTCGCGCAGGGCAAAAACGGTTTCGCCCGCCGGGCGATGCTGTATGCCGGGAAAGCGCTCGCGCTCGCCGCAGTTCAGCTGATCGAAGATCCGGAACTGCTCGCGCAAGCCAAAAAGGAACATCTCGCCAAGACCGGCGGCGTTTACGAACCCGCCATGCCCGCCGATGTGATGCCTCATCTGTGAGCGTTTCGGCCTCGCGTTTTTTACCGCCCGTTTCTGTCTGGAAAGTCCGGACGGAACGGGTTTAATATTTCTAAATAATTTCGGATTTTCAGACGGTTTTTTCCGGTATTTCGACCGGTGAGTTTAAATATATTAAATTTTTCGACTTTTTTTCAGACCTGCGGCTTTTTCCGGATTGCAATGATTTTCGCCCGCGGTATATTGACCTGTGACGAAAGGAGAAACCATTGTCATGGGACAGGTGATCGACAAAACCGTGAAAATCCTGAAACTGGTGGCGGCACAGGAGCATTGCACCTTGAAAAGTCTTTGTGCGGCGGCCGGATACAAGAAATCCGCGCTCTGCCAGCAGCTGCAGTCGATGGTGCGCAACGGTCTGCTGCTCCGGGATATCGCGGGCGAATACCACCTCGGTCCCCTGTTCAGCGATCTGGCGGCGCGTCGGGAGGAAAATGTGCTGCTGCGGAAAACGGCGGAATCCATCGCCGTCGATCTCAACACCGCGTGCGGCGGGGATATCACCATAGCCACGATCCGCAACGGCAAATACCGGCGGCTGTTTTCCTGCAGTTCCTTCCGGCTTACCCGGTCCACAGCCAACGCGCCCGATGAAGAGTGTTTTTACGGCAACGCCACGGGCCGGGTCCTGCTGGCCGAAGCGGCGCCGGATCTCCGGGTCCGGATCATCGACCGGATCGGTCTTCCCTCGCCCCTGGAATGGTCTGAGGCGTCCGGCGATCTGAAGACGCTGCTCCGGGAGCTGAAAAAAATCCGTCAGCAGGGGTTCGCGACAGTGTTCCGGTCCCAGCCCGGCCGGTGCTTTATCGCTGCCGGATGTCCGGACGGCAATGCCGGACTGCCGGTCGCCGTCGGCATCAGCGTTCTTCCGTCCGGCTTCGATGAAACGAAACTGCTGGAGCTCCTGCATCCGGCGCTCGAACGTCTTGATTTTACCACTCACCCTTGAAACATAACCAAAGGAGGAAAGAACATGTCTGAGATGGAAAAATTCGCTTGGGGAGCCAAAGAGATCCCTGTCGTCCGCAACGTTGATGTGCTGGTCGCCGGCGGCGGCTATGCCGGGTTCGGGGCTGCGATGTGCGCCGCCCGCAACGGCGCCAAAGTCCTGCTGGTGGAACAGCAGTCTGCCCTGGGCGGACTGGTCACCATGGGCTATGTGGCCCTGACTTTCAGCTATATCGAAGGGATCGGCTTCGAACTCTTCCACGCGCTGAAGAACAACGGCGCGGTGATGGGGCGTTACCTCGATCTGGAAAAAACCAAGATCATTCTCGAACAGATGCTTCTGAAAGAAGGGGTGGAGATCCTTTACGGCACCAGCGTGGTCGATGCGATCGTCGAAAATCAGACGGCGGCGGGCGCGGTCATCTTCAACAAGAGCGGCTTCCAGGCGGTCCGGGCGAAACGTTCCATCGATACTTCCGGCGACGGCGATCTGGCGGTTTTCGCCGGCGTTCCCTACGAATGCGGCTGTCCCGAGCTCAATGGCTACAACCAGGCCACCAGTCTGGTCATGCACGTCGGCAACGTTGATTTCGAAGCCATGCGCGGCCAGCCGCTGACCCGCATGTGGCGGGAAGCCATCGACCAGGCCATGGCCAACCACGAATATCCCTATATGATCGACAAGCGGGTGAACTGGGTCGTGCAGGTTCCCGGCCGCGATCCGAAGCATGCCGAATTTTACATCTGCTACGCGCACAGCCGCAAATGCCGCTGCACGGACGGTTTCGACCTGACCCGTCAGCTGATCGAACAGCGGCAGCAGTGCCAGTGGACGATCGAGTTCTGCCGTAAGAATCTGCCCGGTTTCGCCAATGCCTGGCTGATCGATACGGCTCCGATGCTCGGCATCCGCGAATCCCGCCGGATCATGTGCGATTACAAGATCACCGGCGAAGACCTGGTGAACGGAGCCCGGTTCGAGGATGCCGTGGCGCGCGCCATGCATGCCTTCGATGCGCACCATCCCACCGAGCCCGGCCATATCAAGCACATCGTCCGCCGGAAAGCCGACGGCACCGAGGAAAAATGCTATGTCAATCCGGGCCAATGGCGGGAGATCCCCTACCGCGCGCTGGTCACGCAGAAGGTCGAGAACATGCTGGTCGCGGGCCGAAACGTATCCGCCGACTTCATGGGCCAGAGCGGGGTCCGGCTGGTGCTCGAATGTCTCAACATGGGTCAGGCCGCCGGGACCGCCGCCGCCCTGTCGCTGAAAGACGGCGTCACTGCCCGCAAGCTCGACGTGCAGAAACTCCGTAACCGGCTCGAGGAAATGGGCATCAACCTCTTCCACGATCCGGAATACGGTCAGAGCAACGTTTCCGTTTCCTCCAAGATCACTCCCGCCGACCTGATCTTCCCGGAAAACAACCCGACCGGACAGGCTACCGTGGTTCTGACCGAAGAAGCCGTGAAGAAATACGTGGTGGACCGCGAATCCATCGAAGCCGACCGCATGGAAAAATATCTGAGTGCCAATGGATATACCCAGACCGGCGACGTCGGCACCAACCTGGAGTAAGAGCACGCAAATCCTGCAGCGGCATGATCCGGACCGATAAAAAACCGGTCCGGATGATTTTCCATTTGATTTTTACCGCGGACAATGATATATTCATTCGCGTAATCAGGGAGAATCGATCATGCTTGAGATGACTGTTTTGGACTGGGGGATCATCGGGGCCGTCTTTATGACGACGATGCTGCTGGGGATCCTGGTCGGATTGAAATCGGGGAAAAACCGGGAGTCTTTTTTCCTGGGGGGACGCAGTCTGCCGTGGTGGCTGCTGGGGACGTCCATGGTGGCGACGACCTTCTCCACCGATACCCCGAATCTGGTCACCGACCTGGTGCGCGGACACGGGGTGTTCGGCAACTGGGCGTGGTGGTGTTTCCTGCCGACCGGCATGACCACCGTATTCCTCTATGCGAAACTGTGGCGGCGGCTCGGGGCCGTGACGGATATGGAATTTTACGAGATCCGTTACAGCGGCCGCGCGGCCGGTTTTCTCCGCGGCTTCCGGGCGGTTTATCTCGGACTGTTTTTCAACGTCATGACGATGGGGGCCGTGTCGCTGGCGGCGATCAAGATCGGCGCGGCCATGCTCGGGCTGACGCCCGTCCAAAGCGTCTGTTATGCGATGGCGGCGACGGTGCTTTTTACCTCGATCGGCGGTTTCCGCGGGGTGATCTTCACCGATTTCCTGCTGTTTTTCCTGGCGATGGTCGGTGCGGTCGCGGCGGCATTTTTTGCGGTGAACCTGCCTGAAGTCGGCGGGATCGGCGGGATGCTCGGCAAATTTGCCGCGTCGCCGGAACTCAGCTGGAAGATCTCGCCGGCCGCGTGGGGCAGCACGGACGACCTGATCGCGTTCATCATCGTGCCGTTCGCGATCACCTGGTGGAGCATCTGGTATCCGGGTGCGGAACCGGGCGGCGGGGGATTCCTGGTGCAGCGGATGATGGCGGCGAAGAATGAAAAGCATTCGATGGCGGCGGTCATGTTTTTCAACGTAGCGCATTACGCGCTCCGGCCGTGGCCGTGGATCATCGTGGCGCTGGCCTCGCTGATCGTCTATCCTGACCTGGCGTCCATCCAGCGTGCGGTCGGACATCTGCTGCCGGCGAGCCAGTGCGGCCACGACACCGCGTATTCGCTGATGCTTTCCCGGATGCCCGCGGGCTGGCTCGGTCTGATGGTGGCGAGCCTGATGGCGGCTTACATGTCGACACTCTCGACCCTGCTCAACTGGGGATCGAGCTATTGCGTGAACGATGTGTGGAAAAGGTTCATCCGTCCCGATGCGGGGGAAAAGGAACTGGTCTGGAGCGGCCGGGCGGTGACGCTGCTGCTGATGGTGCTGAGCGCGCTGCTGGCGCTGCAGCTGCAGAATGCGATGCAGACTTTCCAGCTGCTGCTGTCGATCGGGGCGGGAACGGGTCTGCTTTTCCTGCTGCGATGGTTCTGGTGGCGGATCAATGCAGCCTGCGAGATCGCGGCTATGGCAGGCAGTTTTTTCTGGGCGGCGGTCTTCTTTTTCTGGAAAACCTGTCCGCTGAGCCAATGGCAGCAGATGGCCGCGGCGGTGGCGCTGACGACCCTGTGCTGGCTGCCGTTCGCCTGGATCGGGCCCAAAACGGATTTCCGGGTGCTGCGCGAATTCTGCCGCAAGATCAATCCGGGCGGCGCGTGGCGCGCGGTGTTTGAGGAAGCGGAACGGCAAGGGGATCCGATCGTGCCGGAAGCACAGGCGCAGGACATTCCCCGCGGATTGCTCGCTTCGCTCTTCGGCTGTTTTGCGGTCTATCTGACCATGTTCGCGACCGGGAAACTGATTTACGGAGATTGGCTTTCCGGCACCGTCTGCGTGGTGGCGGCGCTGGCATTTGCGTTGCTGCTGGTGAAAGTCTGGAACCCTTCGCGGAAAGCGTCCGATGACTGCCGGATCGTCCAGAATGTGCCCGGCTACAATTCCTGGTCGTTCATCCAGCCGCTGAATGGGAAACTGGTCTGCGTCTATTCCCGCGGTCTGGCGCACACGATCGGCGATTCCGACCGCGGTGTTTATGCCCGGACTTCCGCCGACGGCGGGCGGACCTGGAGTGTGGAAACGGCGGTCTGCAATTCGGCGGACTGCGGCGATGTCGCCACGGGAAAAGGTCTGGACGGACAGGGCAATCTGCTGATCTGGGTCCGCTGTGTCGGAAAAAGCTGGCATCACGAACTTTATCAGTCTGCTGACGGGGTCAGTTTCCGGCGCATTGCCGAACTCAGGCCGGATCCCATGCCGATCCAGATCACGGATGTTTTTGCCGTTCCGGGAATCGGCCTCATGTCGTTGTGGTTTGCGGGGAGCTACCGGGAAGGCGCGCAGAATTCATGGGGCACGCTGGTCAGCACGGACAACGGCGTGACCTGGGAACAGCAGGTAATTGAGTCCAGTCTGCCGAAATCCGAATGGCCCACGGAACCGTCCGCGGTGTATCTGGGCGAAGGACGGATCTTCGCGGTCGCGCGGGTCGAGGGTGATGCCGTGGATCCCTCCCATGCCCAGTTCCAGCTGCAGTCCGATGATTCCGGCAAAACCTGGAAGCGTTTCCGGACCAATATCACCGATGTGATGGAATCGACGCCGTCCCTGATCTATGACAGTGCCGCGGGCCGGGTTTGCAACTACTATTACCAGCGCGGGGCCGGACAGCTCAAATGCCGGGCCGTTCCGCTGCAGACGGTCTGGGACCATCCGCTCGCCTGGCCGGAACCGCAGGTCGTTGCGCTCGGCAGCCGGAAACGGCATCATGCCGGAAATGTGAACGCGGCGGTATATCAGGATCAACATTGTCTGACTTTCTACAGCGGCGACGAGCAGAATACGGCCGTCCTGATGAAGCTGATCCGTCCGGACCGGTGAAAAACAGGCTTACACTTCCACGGAAATATGATGCTGGAGGGCGTCTGCCTGGAGCAGGGCGGTGTTCCGGCGGCGGAACTGCACGGGGGTCAGGCCGGTTTCCGCGCGGAATACCCGGTAGAAGGATTCCAGACTCTGAAACCCGCAGCGGGCGCCTACTTCTTTGATCGGCTGCGTGGAACCGGCCAGCAGGATCCGGGCTTTCTTCATCCGGAGCCGGAGCAGATATTTGTGCGGAGTTGAACCGAGATGCTTGCGGAACAATGCATGCAGATGCGCCTCGCTCACGCCCGCGAGTTCAGCCAGCCGGGGAATGCCGACGGCGGCGATATCCTCGTTCTGCATCAGGGACATGGCCTTGGCCAGCGGCAGCGGCAGCTCGCCGCTTTCCTGCGGCAGGGTGGAAGCGTAAAATTCCCACAGCAGACGATGGATCAGATAACTGCCGAGGAGCCGGCGGTCCACCGCGGGATCGAACGTGCGCCGCATGGCATCCAGCACGAATTCGTCCAGTTCGTTCAGATTGTTCCAGCGTCCGATGTGGCCCGGACGGTCCCACGGCTCCAGCAGACGGAACCGGATGGCGAAAGAAGTGAACTCTTTGTCCGGTGCAGTCCGGCGCCAGACCGTTTCGTCATTTTCCTGATGCCAGAACATAGTGCCCCGGCGGCAGATCTGCTGCTCGTTCCAATCGCCGTACTGCAGTTCGCCGTCCAGCACAATTTCAATATAGAACACATCTTTCGGCACAATGTTCGGAATCACTTTTTTCCCGATGGACGGGAAGTAACATACGCCCAGCAGTTCCACTTTTCCCGGCAGATCGATCATGAGACAGCTCCTTTTTCCGTAAAATAGCATGGATTTTGTCAAAAACAACAATCAGCAATGATAAATTGCAGTTTTTGTTGACAATGATGACCGGGAAACCCGCTTGATAGCGTGGAATCGTAAAAAAATCAACCTCACCCGCTTGTAAACAGGAGCCAAATGATGTACTGTAATGACAGGTAAAAAACGTTCGTCGTCGTTCAAAGGAGAAGGAGTTTATGCCGAATCCGGTCTTTCTTTCGGTCCGGGGCGAAGCCGCCTCGCCCGAGTCGCTGGTCCGGGCCATCGTCGAGTCCCCGGCGGCCGAAGCTCCCGAAGTGCCCGAGGCCCCGTATCTGGACCTGGCCGAAAGGATCGTGCGCACGGCGCTCGTCTGGCAGGACAGGGAAAGCGGGCGGATCATTGACCCCTGCGTCCATCGGGAAACGCCTACCGCCACGGCCCGTTACATCGGAGCTCTGGGGGCGCTGATGCTTCAGGGGCGCTGTCATGACCTGGCTGACTCCTGCACCCGGGCACTCGAAGCCGTGCTGAGCGACCTCGAAAGCCGCGCGACGAATCACGGGGAATTTCTGGTCAAGGAGTCGTTATTCGCCTTCATGGCTCTCGAATCACGGGACGCTCCTGAACGCCGCCGCCGGGAACAGGTTTTCAGCGCCTGCGACCCGGAAAGGGCCTACGCCAGGAGCCGCACCAACATGCCCGATGCGGAACAGCGGCACAACTTCGTCACCTTCGCTCTCGCGGGCGAGGCCATGAAAAAGCATTTGCACCTCGCCGACAACAAAACGTTCTTCCGGAGCTATCTCGAAGAACAGCTGGAACGTTTCGACGCCCTGGGCATGTACCGGGACCCCGGTGCACCCATGGTCTACGACATCACCGCGCGGATGAATCTGGAACTTGCCGCATTTTACGCCGACTGGCCTCTGCCCTGCCTCGAACGACTGCGCGAAAAACTCCGGAGCGGGGCTATGTGCGCATTGCTCTATCAGTCCCCGTCAGGCGAAATGCCCTTCGGCGGCCGGAGCAATCAGCAGAACTTCGTCGAAGCGAGCTTTGCCCTTATCTGCGAGGCGGAAGCCCGCCGCTTCAAGGCGGAGGGGGATATGCTCATGGCAGGCGTGCTCCGCCGGGCGGCCGCGAGGGCGGTCCGCAGCGTCACACCCTATCTCACCGGCGAACCGATCCGGTTCAACAAAAACCGTTTCCCGCCCGAAACCCAGCACGGCCGGCAGCTTTCCTACGGCTTCTACGGCGCATACACGCTCCTCATCGCCAGCCAGCTGGCCGCCTCCGGCCTTCTGGCCGACGAAACGATTCCGCTCGCGCAAACAACTCCCGCTGAAACGGGCACTTTTCTCTGGACCACCACGGACGCCTTTCACAAGGTTTTCGCCAGTGTGCAGGGCTCCTATCTGGAAATAGAGCTTTGCAATGAGGGGAACTATGACGCCGTCGGCTGGGGCCGCTGGCATCTCCTCGGTGTGCCGCCGGAGCTGCCCCTTTCCACCCCCGTTTCCGCATACCAGACCTTCGTTTCGGTGGTCCCCCCTTCGGGCTCACTGACCTTTGGTCCCGGCACGGCTGAGGGCTTCGCAGCCGACCTGGCCCTGAAACCCGGGGAGTGCCGCCCGTGCCGCGCGGCGGTGACGGCGGACTCCGTCGAGTTCGTCATCGACTGGCCGTTCCCTGCAGGGGTGGTCAGCGAAAAGATCCGCCTGATGTCTGCGACGGCGGAGGTCGAGGCGGTCAATCACGCAGGAAAGGAGGTGCGTTACCGCATCCCCCTGCTCCTGACCGACGGGGAATCACGGAGCGTCGTCCGGGAAATGGAAGACGGTTTCGAACTTCTCTACAAGGATTGGATTTTCTCCGCTGCGGGCGAAGGCGTGGCGAAATCGCGGGAAAACCAGGTGAAAGCCAACCGCAACGGCCTTTACACGCCCGCCGTCTTCACCTCGGATTCCGGAAAGATAAAACTCCGGCTTTCCGTGAAAAAGTCCGGTTAGGCCGCGCCCTCTGCTTCTTCGCGGTGCGCCTGAACAAGCAGATCGGATGTTTTTTGACGTTGCATGACATTCCCTGCTCAGAATGACGTATCTGCAAAGACGGCGGTCAGGAAATTCTCTCCCGTCACGCTCACTCATTGGCAAAAATTGGGCTTTTTCGGTATAAATATTTAGAAACTGTAATTTTTCATTAAAAATAATATTTTTTGACAATTATTTTGACATTTCCTGCTGGATATTCAGATACAGCCTGAAATGTCGGAGTTTTGGTTTTACCGGAAAACCGGGCCGCCCGATCCATTAGCAGGTCGCCTGTCCGGTAATAAATCATAGTTTTTGAAACTTGCGGAAAAGCTCCTGATGGTTATAATAATATATTATAAAAGCTTCTCGGGTTTTTGGTTTTCGTAAAAAACCGGGAATGGTCCGTTATGTACTGAAAAAAAAAGATTGGCTGAAATGAAAGAATCGGGAAAAACTGAAACCTTGCCGGGAGATCTGTTTTTGGCGGATCAATGGCATTTTGCCGCGTTGACCGGGGAACCGGTTTACGACCGGATCCCGGACGGGTGCCGGGTGTTCAAACTCGGCCCGGAATACGGAGTTGATCTGGACACGGTCGCGGTGCAGCCGGGAAAACGCGGCGATGAATGTGTGGTTTACAATGAGTTTATGCTGGCGGAGGACTGCGAGCTGGGATTCGGCGCGGGCACCGACTGCTGGATGGAAGCCTGGCTCAACGGCAGGCTGATCTTCACCAACCGTCCCGGCGAGATCAACCTGCAGCCGTGTGCTTCCGCGGAGGATCACGGTTTCACCGGACCGGGGAAAAAAGGACGCAATCTGCTGGCGGTGAGGCTGCCGCGGGGCGCCAACGCCTGGCTGTTTTATCTGAAAGGAAAAGACAGCCGTGCAGCCGATCCGTGTTATCCGCTGACGGTCACCGCCGATCCGGAACGGGTAATCGGCCGGATCAAACCGATGAATGCGGTCAATAACGGACCGATCGGCAATCCGAAAGGACGCGGCAACTTGGAATTGTGGCAGGCGGCGGAGATCCCGGCCGCGCGGACGCACGATGCCTCGTTCTGCAGTTCCTACGGCGGAGAACACACGGTCGATGTCCATGCGGTGTTTCCGGATTTTTCGAAAGATCCGGACGATCCGGCATCCTATCATTTTTCCGAAACCGACCGCTATCTGAACAAGATCCTGGAAGGCGGAAGCCGGGTGTTTTACCGGCTCGGCAGCAAGATCGAGCACGCCCCGGAAAAATACGGGACGACCGTGCCTCCGGACTTCCGGAAATGGGCCGTGATCTGCGAACATATCATCAGACATTACAATGAAGGCTGGGCGGACGGATTCCATCTGCAGATCGAATACTGGGAGATCTGGAATGAGCCCGACCATCTGCAGGAAGTCCACGGCAATCCCACCTGGCAGGGGACGCCGGAACAGTTCTATGAATTGTACCGGGTCGCCGCAACGCACCTGAAAAAATGTTTTCCGCAGCTCAAGATCGGAGGTCCGGCTTTGCGCGGACGTCTCTCCGATTGGCTGCTGGGATTCCTGAAAGCACTGACTGCCGGCGGGCAGCGCACACCGCTGGATTTCTTTTCCTGGCACGCCTACACGCCGTATGCCGCGGTCGGACGCCGATCCGCCGAGTTCCGCCGTCTGCTGGATTCCTTCGGTTATGAAAAGACCGAAAGCATCCTCAATGAATGGAATTATTCGCGGGGCGGATCGACCGAGAATTTCAATTACAGCGTGCGGACGATCATCGGGACCAAAGGCGCGGCCTTCACGACGGCGGCGATGTGTTCCGGGCAGAATGCGCCGCTCGACATGATGATGTATTACGATGCACGTCCGACCGTCTACAACGGTCTGTTCGATTTCTATACATTTGCTCCGCTGAAAACGTATTATGCGGTCAAAAGCTGGTCGCAGCTGGCCCGGCTCGGGAATCAGATCGGGCTGGATACGCATGAGAAAAACGGCATCTACGCCTGCGCCGCCGCGGATGGGGGAAAGATCCGCATGCTGATCAGCCGTTATTTCGAACCGGACAGCCTGCCGGACGAACTGGAGATTACCGTCCGGCTGAAAAAAGGCGATCTGCGCGGTGCGAAAGTATATCTGCTGGATGAGACTCATGACCTGGAAGAGATCCCCGTTACGGCCGATCCGGACGGCAATCCGCGGTTCCGGATGAAAGCCAACACGGTGGTCTTTCTGGAAAAATAACCACACAGCAGGGAAAAGGAGAAATACGGGTGAACCGGGAACGGAAAACCATCAATTCCGAGCCGCTGTTTCCGCCGGCGTCCGACCGGACGGGGTGGGAGACGGTGCTGCGGATCCCGCGCAGCCGGAGGATCGGGAACGAACTGGTCCGCCGGGCGCGTGCCCTGCTCCGGGAACCGGTTCCCGATCTTCCCGCGACCCTGTTCATGGACTATGTGCGCAACGGCAACCGCAGCCGTTACGAGTCCGCCTATTTTGCCCGCCGGACCAATTTCAACACGCTGGTGCTGGCGGAAGTGATCGAATACCGCGGGCGTTTTCTCGACAAGATCATCGACTATCTCTGGGAGATCACGGCCGAGCATACCTGGAGCCTGCCGGCGCATTGCGGCATGAATCAGAAAACCGACCCCCTGCCGGAACCTCCGGCCGAACTCGTCAACCTGTATTCGGCCGAGACCGGCATGAACTTGGCGCAGACGCTCAACCTGCTGGAGAACGAACTGGCGCAGATCTCCCCGAATCTGGTGCGGACCGTGCGGGAAAATATGATCCGCCGGGTGATCGGACCGATCCTGAAAAAACCGTTCCCGTTCTGGTGGATCAACGGAAAGACCAACTGGACGCCGTGGTGCTGCAGCAACTGTCTGGGCACCGCGCTCTGCGTCTTCCGCGAACAGCCCCGCCGGCTCGAAGAAACCGTGGCGGTGCTGCAGGAGGGCATCGACAATTTTCTGCGTCTCTATCCTGCCGACGGCGCCGGGACCGAGGGGCCCGTCTACTGGGAAAAATCGCCGGGGATGCTGCTTCATTATCTGGAACAGCTGCGCACGTGGAACGGCAGTCCGAAACTCAAGCCGATGGCCGAGTATATCCTTGACGGCTGTCTCACGGCCACGGATTACGCGGCATTCGGCGATTGTCCCGCCCGGATCGCGGAGACCACGCCGGAAGGACGCCGGGTTCAGTGCTGGCCGACGGCACCGTGGATCTGCTGCCGGTTCGGCGAACGGCTCGGCAGCGAAGCACTGATGACGCTGGGACTGAACGCAGCGAAGCGTTATCCGGTTCGGAAACTGACCGGCAATCTTTTTGCCGCGCAGGCCTATTTCTTCTGGGTGCCCGACCGGCCCGCCGGAAAAGTCCGCCGGAAACCGCTGGTCTTCTATCCCGGATCGCAGCTGCTGTTTCTCCATGAGGACGGCCTGTCGCTCGCGGTCAAACGGGGCTGTGCGTGCAACCATCACCACAGCGACGTCGGCCAGGTCATAGTGCTTTACCGGGAACAGCCGGTGCTGATCGACCTGGGCAAGACCGAATACCGCAAGGAAACGTTCTCGCCGGACCGCATGAAAAACTGGCGTCTCAATGCCGAAGCGCACAATATTCCGCAGTTCAACGGGATCCGGCAGCTGGACGATGCCCCGCCCATGCCCGGCGGCATGACCGTATCGGACACCCCGGACGGCGTGGTCTGCCGGATGGATCTTGCCAATGCCTATCCCGCTGAAGCGGGCGTCAGAGCCTGTATCCGCGAAGTGGTCTGGCGCCGGAAGGCAAAGACGCTCGAGATCCATGACCGCTGGGAACTGAAAAAGCGTTCCGGCAATACGGTCCGGATCCCTTATTACGCCAGCCTGCCGGTGCGGAAACACGATGGAAAATGGACGATCGGCGAGGTGCCGTTCCGGTTGGAAAACTGTTCCGCGGCCGTGGAACGGATCGCGCTGGACGATACTGTCCAGATCTGCGGCTGGGGAATGAACACCGTCAACCGGATCGATGTCACGGCAAAATCCGGTTCCAGAGGTGAATGCAGCATCATTTTCAATTTTGAAACAATAAACCGAAAACAAGGAGGAACAAGATGAAAGAAAGAAGAAAACATCAGGGAAACAGCCGGGAGTTTACTTTGATAGAGCTCCTGGTGGTGATCGCGATCATCGCGATCCTGGCGGGAATGCTGCTGCCGGCGCTGAACAAAGCCAAGGAAAAGGCACGTGCAGTCAACTGCGTCGGGAACCAGAAACAGGTGGGCCTGGCGCTCGCCAGTTACACGAACGATTTCAAGGAATATCTGCCGCCGGCCGTTTACAACACGCATAACAACCAGTGGTGCCATGTGCTCGCGATGGAGGGCTACATTGCCAAGCTGAAAACGACTAAAGCCTATACCTCGTTCAACAGGGCCCAGCTCAAAGTTTACAAATGCCCCTCGGACACAACCACATACAGCAATTATGACCAGGTCAATAAATTTTATATCCCGCAGTCGTATGCCTACAACGGCCGGATCAATGCCCCGGAACTGCAGGGGACCAATTCCAAGTTGTACCGGATCAAGCTGTCTTCGATGTCCAAGTGGTTTGCTACCTGTCCCCTGATCGCCGACCAGTGGAAATACAGCAAGGTGAAGATCTCGAACATTACCAACACTTACCGCCGGACGATCACCGGCGCATATTACGATGTGAGACCATACTATGCCCATCCTTACGGCCTGAACTGGGTGAGCCTCGACGGCGCAGTCCACGCGGTGGATTACATGTGGTATCAGGCATATTCCGGATATGCCGACCCGTGGAATCCGGGTGCGCAGCCATCCAACTGGTATAAGAAATCTTTCAATGACAAATAATTTGCGGAAGGAATCGTTTTATGAAACACGGATTTTTGTGTGCGGCATTGGCTGCGCTGGTAATTCCGGCCTCGGCCGAAGAACTGACGCTCGCGCAAAACGGCAAAACCGATTATAAGATCGTCATCGCGGAAAAAAGCGCCAAACAGGTGAAATTCGCGGCGGAGGAACTGTCGTCATTCCTGAAACAGATGACCGGGGCGGAATTTCCGATCGTCACCGACCGGACCGCGAAAGGGAAATATGAGATCGTCCTCGGAGAAACGAACCGCAATGCGGAGATCCCGGCGGCGCTGAAACCGGCCGTGCATGAAGGCTTCACGCTGCTGGTGCAGGACAAGTCGATCCAGATCCGGGGCAAGATCGCCCGCGGGACGCTGTATGGCGTGTATGATTTTCTGGATGAAAAACTGGGCGTGCGTTTCCTCGCGTTCGACTGCACTTACGTGCCGAAAAAACCGACGCTGAAAATCAGCCTGGCTTCTTACAAATACGATCCGCCGTATGACTACCGGAACATCATTTCCACCAACGACCCCGGCGACTCCGAACGTCTCTTCATGGTTCGGCAGCGCCTGAATTCCTGCTGGGGTTACGTTCCGCTGGGCGAAAAGGTCGGCGGATTGAAACATCTCGGCGGCTTCGTCCACAATCTGCACAAGCTCATGCCGCAGAAAAAATATTTCAAAGACCATCCGGAATATTTTGCGTTCCGGGCCGGTGCGCGCCGGGCGAAACAATATCCGACCGGCCGATTCGAATCGCTGCCCTGCCTGACCAATCCCGAGGTCAAGACGATCATCGAAGCGGAGATCCGCCGGATCCTCGATGCGTATTACAAAAGCAAAACCGCCGATCCGGACGACCAGATCTTCTTCCCGATCGACTATCACGACCACGACCAGGTCTGCCAGTGCGAAAAATGCAATAAGGTCAACGAGGAGGAAGGCTGCAGCGGCGGCACGCTGTTCCGCTTCCTCAACGCCGTTTCCGATGACCTGGCGAAAGATTATCCGAACGTGATCTTTTCGACGCTGGCCTACGGTCCGACCATCAAGCCGGGCAAAACGCCGCTGCGGAAGAACATCATCATCCGCTACGCGCCGATCCGCATGGACAATGCGCGTTCGCTGGACGACCCGAAATCGCCGGTCAACCTGAAGCAGCTGGAGTATCTGAAAGGCTGGCTGGATGCCGGGACGCGGTTCTATGTCTGGTATTACGCGAGCAATTTCAACGAACACATCATCCCGCATGCCGACCTGAAGGGGATCGAGATGAATTTCCCGCTGCTGCACAAGCTCGGCATGAAGGGAATGTTCGTGGAAACCTCGCAGGCCGCCGGCATCGAAATGAAGGAACTGCGCGCGTATGTGATCTCCTCGATTCTCTGGCGTCCGGAAAAGAACGCCCGGAAACTCGTGGAGGAATTCTGTCATCTCTACTACGGTAAAGGCGGAGACAAAATTCTGGAATACATCGACATGATCCACGATTATCATTATAACGTGGTAGACAAGAACCGCGACAATCCGCTGACGCTCCGCGGGGCGCCGCCCTACCGCCACGCCTACACGATCGAGTTCATCAACCAGGCCGATAAGATCCTGTATGATGCGGAAAAACTGGCCGAGACCAAACAGGAGAAACTTCGGGTCGCGGTCATGCACATGCCGATGTGGTATCTGCGGCTGACCCGGGCGATGAACACCGAACGGCAGGTCCTGGCTTTCCCGGCCGTCTGGCGGTTCAAAACCGATCCCGACAAAAAGATCAAGCCGCAGGATGACAGCTCGAAATGGGGAACCATCCGGACCGATGATTTCTGGACCAAGCAGGAACCCTACACCAAATATTACGGATCCGCCTGGTACGCGGTCGATTTCGATCTGGATGAAAAGCTGAAAAACGATGACCTGAGCCTCTTTTTCTCCGCGGTCGACGGTGCGGTCGTGGCTTACATCGACGGTAAAAAGGTCGGCGCGACCGACAAGAACAGCTGGAATACGGGATTCTATCTTCATCTTCCGGAAAAACTCCGGCCCGGCAAGCATGAGCTGAAAGTCAAAGTGACCAAGGACCGGAGCGCCGCGGGCATCTGGAAACCGGTGGCGCTGCTGAATATGGCGCAGAAACTTTCGGAAGAGACCCGGACCGCCGGGGAACGGTTCATGGAAACCGAGCTCGCGTTTGTGCCCAAACGCCGGAAACCGAAATTCCGGATCACCACGTTCGAGCGGATCAATACGCTGCTGAAAGACGAGAAAATGCCGGTCACCTCGCTGACCGACGGCGCAGTCACCAAATTTGCCCATATCCTGACGAATGTGCACAAGACGTTCAAGGCAGTGGACGACCCCGGTGCGCTGACCCGCCGCTGCGTCGAACAGCTGCCTGAGAAAAAATGGACGCTCGGACAGAGCATCAATTACGGGATCACCGAACTTCTGTCCAAGGACAAAAAGGCGGCTTACCGGGTGCGGGTCCGCGTGAAAGTGAAGAAGAAAGGCAATGCGGGCAATGCTCTGCAGATCGGTTTCTGTTTTTACAACAAGGGGTCCTGGTCCGGCGGCAGCTGCACTCCGGCGCTGCTCGTCCCGCTGAAAGACCTGCCCGACAATGAATGGACCTGGATCGAATATCCGCATCAGCTGAAATACAAGGACGGCGTGAAGTCGCAGATGGTTTCGGTCAAGGCGGATCACAATCCGAAGAATCTGGAATATCTCCGGGTCGATGCTTTCGAAGTCCGTCCTGACCGCACGCTGGGCGACAAAGTCAGGTTCTACGCCAAAGATTTCCCCAACGACCATAAGACGTTCCGGAAAGTGAAGGATGCCGGGGCGGAACAGAAACAGTGCGTGGAGCAGCTGCCCAAGCGGAAATGGACGCTCGGACAGACCATCCAGTGTCCGGTCAGCGACATTTTCGACGATGTGGAAAAAATCAAGACCTTCCGTGCCCGGGTCCGGATCAAGGTGAAGAAAAAAGGCAATGAGGGCGCGGCCGCAGTGTTCGGTTTCAGCTTCTACAATCAGGGCTCCTGGGCCGGCGGCGACTGCACTCCGCCGCTCCAGATTCAGCTGAAAGACCTGCCCGACAACGAATGGACGTGGGTGGAATATCCGCACGTGCTGAAATACAAGGACGGTGTCCGTTATCAGCTGCTGAACATCTCCGCGGCGTTCAACCCGAAGAATCTGGCATCCCTCCGGGTCGATTCCTTCGAGATCCGCCCGGCGAATCCCTGAGCAGGAGGTCCGACAATGACGATTTATCGGGATTTTCCTGAAAATTTCATCTGGGGTGCGGCTTCCGCCTCGTATCAGGTGGAGGGCGCGCCGTTCGAGGACGGCAAAGGAGCCTCGGTCTGGAATGAATTCGACAAACGCCCCGGAACGATGCGGGACGACGTGAATGGCGATGTGGCCTGCGACCATTATCACCGCTATCCGGAAGATATTGCACTGATGCGGGAGATCGGTCTCACGGGCTATCGGTTTTCGATCGCGTGGAGCCGGATCTTTCCGGATGGCCGCGGCCAGTTCAACCAGGCCGGCATGGACCATTACAAGCGGGTCTGCGAGGAACTGCTGAAAAACGGCATCGAACCGTATGTGACGCTGTATCACTGGGACCTGCCGCTGGCGCTTCAGAAGGATTTCGGCGGCTGGGAATCACGCGAATGCGTCAAGTATTTCGGCGAATATGCCGACCGCGTCGTCCGCGAACTCAAGGGGCTGGTGAAGAATTATTTCACCACGAACGAGTTTCTGGCGGCGACCGACGTCGCCTACAGCATGGGGCTGATCGCGCCGGGACTGAAACTCCCGAAAAAACGGTCGAACCAGGTGCGGCATCATCTGCTGCTGGCGCACGGGACTGCGCTGCAGGCGATCCATGCGGCCGATCCCGCGGCTAAAGCGGGCCTGGCGGAAAATCCATCCTTCATGGTGCCGATCATCGACACGCCTGAACATGTCGCCGCGGCCAAGAAGGCTTTCCGCGAAGAAAACGCCCGTTTCCTGACCGCGGTCATGGAAGGCAAATATCTCGACTGCTACCTCGAACAGGAGGGCGCCGATGCCCCAAGTTTCACCGAGGACGATATGAAAGTCATCAGCACGCCGATGGATCTGCTCGGACTGAACATCTATTTCGGCAAGCGGGTGCGGTCCGTCCCGGAACAGCCGAAAGGATATGCCATTTTCGAGGAACAGGAAAAGCACCGCGTGACCGGCATCGCCGATTTCAATTTCGAACCGGCCTCCATGTATTGGGGCTGCCGGATCGTCAACGAACTCTGGCATCCGAAAGAGATCCTGATCAGCGAAAACGGCAAACGCTCGCTGGTCGATATGCAGGAGGCCGACGGTCAGGTTTATGACGATGAACGGATCAAGGTCCTGCGTCTGAACCTGACCTTGCTGGCGCGCGCGGTCCGCGAGGATATCCCCGTGCGCGGCTATTTCCACTGGAGTCTCACGGACAATCTGGAATGGCATCACGGTTTCCGGCCGCGGTTCGGATTGATCTACATCAATTACACCACGCAGCAGCGGATCCCGAAACTTTCCGCGCAATGGTTCAAGGAACTGATCCGGACCGGACGCGTGGTCTGACTCCCGGAAAAATCCTTTTTTAATGACTTCATGCCCTCTCCGGTCGGAGGGGGCATGTTTTTTTGACGAATTTTCCTTTCGTTCCCTTGACATTTGTTTTTCTGTTGCTATATTTTCAATATGTTCAACATATTTTAAGGAAAAATCATGGTTGAGTTAACGGAATTGAGGTCGACTACGCTGGCGGACGGGGTGGAAACGAGTCTGCTGGATTATATCCGCCGTTCGGAATTGAATCCCGGCGATCTGCTGCCCAAGGAAGAGGAACTGGCCGAACAGCTGAAGGTGAGCCGTCATATTGTACGCGAAGGGGTCTCGCGGCTGAAATCGCTTGGCCTGGTCGAATCGCGCAAACGCAAGGGAATGATCCTGACGCGTCCGAATGTTTTTGCGGGCGTGAGCAAGCTCGCCGAAGCGAAACTTTTTTCGGATGCGGAATGCCGCGAATTCATGCAGATACGGGTGTATATGGAACTGGGCATGGCGGAAACGATCTTTCGGAGAAAGACGCCGGAGAATCTGGAAGAATTGCGTGCATTGGCGGGACGGCGTGGAAAACCTCCGGCCCTGGAGGAGGAAATCGCTTTCCACAGCAAGCTGGTATCCATCGGGGGGAACGGCACGGGCGGAGAATTCCTGAAGATCCTGACGTCCGCATTCACCTATGTTTTTGGCCACGGTACTGGAAAAAACGTTACACCGTTTCATATTGATCTGTGCGATGCGCTGGAAGGTGATTCATGGGAAGTTTTCCATCAGACCATGAAGGCGCATTTCGCACCGTATCTGAAAAATCAATAAAGGATCCGTTTTTATGAAACAAATCTGTTCTCTGTTCATCGTGCTTTGCTGCAGCCTGACAGCTTCGGAACGAATCGCTTCCGGCGTCACGGTTTTGGGCGACCAGTTCTGGCAGGATAAATTGGCGGCGAGATTCAAAACCGACAATCCCAAACGTGTGCACAGGGAAGAGGCCATTCCATTCAGACCATTGAAGTTTGAGTGGGAGGGCGGCGAAAAGCCGTATACCCTGCAAATCGCTTTGAACGAAGATTTTTCCGATTCAGCAGAAATCACGGTTTCGGAGAATCATGCGGTGGTGCATAATTTATTCCGCAGCAAAAAATATTTCTGGAAGGTCTCGGACCATACCGGCAAGGTGCTTTCCCAAGGTTCTTTTGTTACCGGCAGCGATCCCCGCTGGATACGTTTTCCGGAACCGGACAAAGCACCGATCAACTTCCGGGATATCGGCGGTTATGCCGCTGTTGACAAAAAGCAGGTCAAACAGGGCATGATCTATCGCGGCGCCGATTTGGAAGGATGGCGGAAAATCAGTAAAATAAACTGGCAGTATCTGACCGACACGCTCAAAATAAAAAGCGAAATAGACTTCCGCTACCCCCGGAACGTGAAAGACAAAGTCAACAGCCGTCTGGGGAAAAAGGTAAAATATTTTTTCCGCCCCGTCAATGCTTACAAATCATTTACCCCGGAACAGAATATCATGTTCCGGGATACGGTCAGACTTTTTGCCGACAAAACCCTTTACCCGGTTTACATGCATTGCAGCGGCGGAGTCGACCGCACCGGAGAAATCGCATTTCTGATCAACGGTTTGCTGGGTGTGCCGGAAGAAAAACTGTTTGAAGATTATGAAATCAGTTCTTTGAGTATTTTCCCCCGTCACCGCAATCTGGATTATTTCAGGAAATGGAGGGAAACGATTGCAGCTTACGCTCCCCGCGGAGCAAATGTCCAAAAACAAATCGAGTGTTATTTGCAGGCAATCGGCGTCAGCAAAGAGGAAATTGCAGCCATACGCGATATATTGCTGGAAGATAAATGAATACTGAATTCACAGGAAAGGATTTGACAGTTATGAATGAGAGTGTTTTCGATCTGGTGCACGGCGCGGACAATCCGCGCAACTCCGAGGGGTCTTTTCTGCCGACGAAAGACGGGAAGATCCGTTTCATCTACACCCGCTACAGCGGCACGGACTGGGGAGACCATTCCTCCGCCGATCTGGCGGAAGCGGTTTCCGAGGACGGCGGCGCGACCTGGAAAGACCGCGGAGCCGTAATTTCGCGCGGCGATGCGGCCAATATCATGAGTGTTTCCCTGCTGCGGCTGCAGGATGGTTCGGTCCGGCTTTTTTACCTCGAAAAACGGGCTGTGTCCGGCGGCTGCATGGGCTGCATCCCGATGATGCGGCGGTCCGATGATGAGGGGGAAAGCTGGTCCGAAGCGAAACGGCTGATCCCGCATGACGGCTATTTTGTGATGAACAACGATCGGGTGATCCAGCTCGCTTCGGGTCGGATCGTGCTGCCTATTTCGTTTCATCCGTGGCGGATCGGCGGCGGACTGAGGCCTGGAACCGTGTTCGTGCTGTTTTCCGATGACAACGGGGAGACGTGGGCGGAATCCCAGACGATGCTCACGCCCGATTTTCAGACGGAAACGCGGGCCGGATTCCAGGAACCGGGCGTGATCGAACTCGATGCCGGTAAACTCCTGCTGTGGATCCGCACGGCGCGGGGATTTCAGTTCAGATCAGTTTCCTGCGACGGCGGCAATACGTGGAGCACTGCAACGGCGGATTTGAACTTTCCGTCGCCCTGCTCACCGATGTCGATGAAACGCGATCCGGCGACCGGAACTCTTTACGCGGTCTGGAACGGCACGAACCGCATCCTTTATCCGGTGCTGCCGGCCACCACACCTCGGACGCCGCTGGTGCTGGTCCGCAGCCGCGACAACGGTGCGACCTGGGAAACCGACCGTGCGGTCCTGCTGGAACGGGAACCGGATCACGGTTATTGCTATACGGCCATGCTGTTTCACGGAGACAGTCTGCTGCTGGCTTACTGCTGCGGGCGCCATGGAAACGGTTCCTGTCAACTTCAGGATCTGCGGATCCGCAAAATAACACTCCCGGAATTATGGAAGGATTGAATCATGTCAAAGAAAGTCATCAGTGCGACGGTCACGCCGCTGCTTGAAAACGGAAAACTCGATAAAACGGGGTTGAAAAACATTCTGGAACGCAATATCCGGCATGGACTGGACGGCGTGTTCCTGTTCGGATCCATGGGCGAATGGGGCAGTTTTTCCAACGCGTTCAAGGAAGAAGCGCTGGAACTTGCCTGCGGTATAATCGGTCACAGGATGGAACTGCTCGCGGGCATCAATGCGACCAGTCTGCCGCTGTCGCTCGAAATCATGAAATCCTACCGGAAATACGATTTCGACGCATATGTTTTCATGCCGCCGGGCAAGACCTCCGCGCTCGATCCGGTCAAGTCCGTGCTGACCGTGCTGGATGCCGCCGACCGGCCGGTGTATCTGTATCACTGTCCACCGGCCAACGGGATCAATTTCACGCTCGGACAATTCGAGACCATGATGAAGCATCCGAATCTGAAGGGGATCAAGAATTCCTCCTCGAATATGTGGCTGCGGCGTGAAATGCTGCTCATGCGGGCCGAAAAGGGTTACAGAACATTGTTCTTCGAGGGCCAGGAATGGGCGGCGGACGAGGCGCTGATCGCCGGTTACGACGGCATGATCTGCGGCATGGGCGCGCTCTGCTCCAAAATGATGAAAAAACTTGCCGTTTGCGTTGATAATGGTGATATCGCCGGCGCGGTCGCGACGCAAAACCAGATGATCCAGGTTTTCCACGGCGTTTATGGGATCGATCTCGCCAATGTCTGGAATGGACAGAAATATGCACTGGTCAAGCTCGGTCTGATCGCGTCGCCGTTCACTTATGCACAGGAAATGAGTTCGCTGACCGATGAAGCGGAAAAACGCGTTGAAAATTGTCTGAAAGAATTCAAAAACGAGCTGGACTGATATGCTGCGTTATCAGGAAAACAACGAACTGCACCGCGATTTCCACGGCACGACCAACACCACGCTGAACTACATAGCGGAACATTACGGTGAGGAAGCGCTGAAAACGATTTTGCGGAAAACCGGACATGATGTTTACAAGTCGATCCGGGAAAAACTGGAAAAGGGCGACGCGTCCGAACTGATCGAACACCTGACCTGGTTCTTTCACCGGGAAGGGGCGGAATTCAACCTGAGCGTCCGCGAAAATGAGATCCGGTTCGAATGCCTGGAATGTCCGGCGCACAAGCATCTGAAAAAACTGGGACTGAAGATTTCCCCGTTCAGCTGTCTGCAGACCCTTGAGGTCAATAAAGGCATGTGCGAAGGAACTCCGTGGGTTGCGAGCGTAGAACACCTCGGCGACGATCATTGTGTGCAGGTTTTCAGAAAGAAGGCGGCAAGATGATACCCAGCGACCATTTTGTCCGCTTCTACAATGAAGTCTTCAAGTTTCTGGATGAAAAGAAGGGACTGCAGGCCTATTATGAGGAAATCAGCCGTCATCAGGAACTGCATTGTCTGGAACTTTTCCGCAGCAAAGGACTGCAGGGCGTGTATGACTATTATGTCACGATCCGGAAAGAGGAAAATTGCGATCTGGATCTGATCCTCAATGGGCATGAACTGATTCTGAAAATGAATAAATGTCCGAGCCTCTCGAAAGCGCTGGACAACGATGCGGGCGCCTGCCGGAAATACTGTCTGCATTGTCCGGGGTGGACGTGCGGCATTTACCGGAAAGCTGGGCTGTATCAGGTGTATGCGCTGATGGGTCTGACCAATCCGCAATGCTGCGAATGGATCTATGACGACCTGAAGCTGGCGAAAGCGAAATACCGCGAACTGGCGGCCGTCACGCCGCGGGACGAGCTGTTCGCCAGTTTTCCGCCGCCGGCCTGACCGATAAAGCCCTGAACCCGTGAAAGATTCCGAAACGGACTTGCAATGCCGTAAAAACGTGCTATGCTATCGGAAGAAGACGTTTCATTTGGAAAACCCGACTTAAAACGGAAAAACGGAGGCTGGAAATGAGTGAGATTCTTTTTACCGATGTGAAACTGTACGACGGCAGCGGCCGCCCGCCGATCATGGCGGATGTCGCCGTCAAGGACGACAGGATCGTTGAAATCGCCGAAAGCGGAAAACTCAATAAGACCGGCGTGGAAGTCGTGGACGGCAAAGGGAAGGACCTGGTCCCGGGTTTCATCGATGTCCATACCCATTCCGAATCGACTTATGCCAGGGTCCCGACTTCCGATTCCTGCATCTCGCAGGGCGTGACCACGGACATTTCGGGCAACTGCGGCTCCTCCTACTACCTGACCGGCGCGAAAAAGGCGTCCGACGGATACAAGGACTGTTACGGTTCATTTGCCGCCTTTGCCGATTACATTGAAAAAAGCCGTCCCGCGGTGAATGCGGTCCATCTCTGCGGGCACAATGCCCTGCGCGTTCATGTGATGGGTTACGAAAACCGTCCGCCCACGAAAGACGAGATGTGCCGGATGAAGGAACTGCTGGACGATGCGTTGAAAAACGGGGCGGGCGGCATGTCTTCGGGACTCTACTATCTGCCGGGCAGTTTTGCCAAAACCGAGGAAGTCTGCGAGCTGGCCTCGCTGCTGAAAGGGACCGGCAAGCCGTATGCGACCCACATCCGGAGCGAAAGCGACTGTCTGCTGGAGGCCATCGAAGAAGCGATCACGATCGCGAAGGCCGGCGACGGCAATCTGGAAATCAGCCACCTGAAAACCAGCGGCCCCAAAAACTGGGGCAAGGTCGATGCGGTCTTCGGCCTGATCGAAAAGGCCCGTGCGGAAGGCATGAACGTCCATGCCGACCGTTATCCCTACATCTATTCCAGCACGTCGCTGCGGATGATCGTGCCCGCGCCGTTCAAGGACATCGACACGGAAACGCTCTGCACTCATCTGAAGGAATCGGCCGAATACCGAAAGGAATTGACCGCGGCCCTGGAGACCGGAGCCGTGACTCCCTTCGGGCGGGTCATCGTGGTCAATTCCCCGTTCAAGGAACACCGGCAGTATTTCGGCAAAAATCTGGTCGAGATCAGCGAAATGATGAAATGTTCCGCGGCGGAAGCGACCGTGGCGCTCCTGGCGGCCGGCAATTCCCCCAGCGCCGCCTACGGCTGGATGTGTGAAGAGAATCTGGAAAAGATCCTGGCGAGACCTTATGTGGTCTGCGGCAGCGACAGTTCCAACCGGGCGTTCGGCGACAACGCCACCCATCCCCGCGCATTCGGGACGTGCCCCAACTTCTTCCGGATCGCCTCGAAAAACAATCCGTATGAATCCGTGATCCGGCGCATGACCGCCATTCCCGCGGTCAAATTCCAGCTGGAAAAACGCGGCCGGATCGCGCCCGGTTATTTTGCGGACCTCGTTCTGCTGGACCTGGACAATTATTCCTGCAAGGTGGATTTCGGCCATCCTTCCTATACCGCAGAGGGCGTGGAGCGGGTCTACGTCAACGGCGCGCTGGCCTTTGCCGCCGATCCCTCCCTGAAACGGGAACGGAACGGCCGGATGCTGCGGATCAGATAAGGGGGGAAAATGATCACGATCCGGGAAATCAGAACTTCGGAATCCGGCATCTTGAGCGCGATGTCCGACGCGGTGAACTGGAACAATGCGCCCTCGGAATGCGGACTGATCACGTCTGCTGACAACATGAAAGGATTTTTCCTGGAAGCCGACGGCGAGATCGCCGGTTCGGCCGGGATGGTGACCTATGAGCCGCAGAGCCTGGTGTTCATCAATCTGGTGATCGTGAAGGAGCAGTTCCGCCGGCGCGGATATGCCACCAGGCTGATCGAACATATTCTGGATTTGACGCGCAATTACCGGACCAGAAGGCTGCATGCCACTCCGGCGGGCTCCAAAGTCTACGCTCCGCTGGGGTTCCAGCCCTGCCGGACGATCAGTTTTTTCGCGGCCGAATCGCCCTGTCTGAAAACTCCGGAAAAAATCGGGGTCCATGCCATGCGTCCCGAGGAAGTTGCCCCGGCGATAGCGCGCGACGCAGAATGTTTCGGTTTTTCCCGGCACAATCTGCTGAATTTCAACTACCGCGAATTCGGGAAATACGCTCTGGTGAGCGATGACGGCAGGGCACATATCTGGGGACGTCGCTGGAAGAAATACCGGCAGATGGCGGGACTGGTCAGCGCTGATTTGGAAACTGCGGCCGCGCTCGCTTCCGCGGCTTCCGGACTGGACCGAAGCCAGCCGCAAAGCATTATCTGCTACGATCAGCAGAAAGAGTTCATGGAATATCTCCAGTCCGGCGGCTTTGTCAAGGTCCGGGAAATGATCGACATGTATCTGGGGGAACCCGATACCGAACCGCCGATGCAGTACCGCTCGATCTACGGCGGCGATATGGGGTGAATAATCCCCCGATCATTCCCCTGTAGTTATTCTTCTTCCATGGCACCGGCATGATAGGCCTGGACATTGCAGTCGATCTCTCCGTCGCAGGTCACTTTGATCACGAACGGAGTGTCGATACCTTGCGGAACGGCAAGGATCAGGCGGTGGTAATCATAATCCGGATTGCTGTACTGGCTGAAGGGGATCGCTTCGCCGCTGCCCAGGACCGCTGCCGACCGGATCCGGTTCCGGATCCCGTAAAAACGCAGTTCGCCCGGATCCTTGAAACACCAGAAATATAAACAGTTTTTCTTTCTGGTGACATGTCCCCAGCGGTTGTCGGGGTAGGCGATGGGCAGATCGCGCGTGCCGTAAAGGGCTTCGCCGTTGACTTTGAGGAATTCACCCACGCGTTTCAGGATGGTCAGACTTTCCGGCGGGAAATTTCCGGTCCCGTCGGGTCCGACATTGAGCATGTAATTGGCATTGCAGGCGGCCAGCCGCGCCATGATCTTCAGCACTTCCTCCGGCGTCCGGTAGCCGTGGTCGAACGGCTTGTAGCCCCAGCTTTCGTTCATCGTCCCAATCCCTTCGGTCGGCATGGTGAAACGCTTATGCGGCGGCTGGTTGTCCCCGAGGGATTCGTAATCCCATTCGCCGGTTCCGCCCAGCCGGCTGTTCACGAGACAATCCGGGGCCAGATCGCGGACAAATTTCCGCAGCGAGGAACTCTGTTCGGGCGTGATGATGTGCGGGGTGTCGAACCAGAGGATCGCCACGTCGCCGTAATTGGTGAGCAGTTCCTTCACCTGGTGGCGGACTTTGCCGTTCAGGTATGCATCGAATGCTTCCGGCGTCCGCTCTTCTTTGGAGAAATCCCAGAAATTGCCGTAAGCGCCTTTCTCATACCAGTCCTGCTCATGGGAATAGTAGAAACCGAGACGCACGCCGTGTTTTTTTCCGGCCTCGGCGAGTTCCTTCAGCGGATCGCGGCCGAAGGGGGTCGCCTTGACTATGTTGTAATCGTCCCAGCTCGAATCGAACATGGCGAAACCGTCGTGATGCTTGCTGGTGATGACCATGTATTTCATTCCGGCTTCCGCCGCGGTGCGCATCCAGCGGTCGGCATCGAAATCCGTCGGATTGAAATCCGCCGCCAGCTTGCGGTATTCCGTCCGCGGGATGCGGAATTTGCGCATCAGCCATTCGGATACCCATGGCGTTTCCAGGTCCTTCCATCTGCCGCCCGCGGCGGAATAGAGTCCCCAGTGGATGAACATTCCGAATCGTGAATCGGTAAACCAGCTCATATATGATCTCCTTCGCGTTTTTGATTCTGCACGATCATCCGAAAATATATGCTGAAAAAATCAGATTTCAAGGGTCAATGCTTGAAAAAAACGGTCGGCAGATTATATTGGAATGGAACCGGGCCCGCGTCCGGGATTAATCACAGGGAGACAGGAACATGTTTATCGACATTCACGCTCACGCTTATCTTTTCGACTCGCCGCCGCAGGACGGGCGGACCATCTTCTGCAAGGCGGAAGAGGTATTGCGTCGCTACGATGAACTGGGCATCGAAAAAGGCGTGCTGCTGCCGCTGATCGGCCCGGAGACCTATCTGCCCCAGTCCAATCAGGAGATACTGGAGATCTGCCGGCGTTATCCGGACCGGTTCGTGCCGTTTTTCAATCTCGATCCGCGCGGGATCCGGAACAGTGACGACACCGATTTTTCGGTCTGGATCGACTGGTTCAAGGCGCGGGGCTGTCTCGGGATAGGGGAATTCATGCCCAATATGCATTTCCGCGATCCCCGCGTGATGAATCTGTTCCGGCAGTTCGAGAAGGCCGGTCTGCCGGTGATCTTCGACGATACGGTCCGGGTCAATCATATGTACGGCCTGGTGGACGATCCCGGACTGCCCCAGCTGGAATATGTACTGCACAGCTGTCCGAAACTGATCCTGCTGGGCCATGGACCCGCTTTCTGGAGCGAGATCGGTGTGCTGGACAAGGTCGATGACCGCGGCGGCTATCCCAAATATCCCGTGCGGGCCGAAGGCGCGGTGCCGGGACTTTTCCGGCGTTATCCCAATCTCTGGGGCGACCTTTCCGCAACGAGCGGCTACAACGCGCTGGCCCGCGACCGCGATTATGCCGTGAAGTTCCTCAACGAATTTCAGGACCGGCTCTGTTTCGGAACGGACATCTGCTATGCGGACCAGAAACTGCCGCTGGCGGGATTTCTGCTCGAACTCAAGCGGGAAGGGGCGCTTTCCGGGGAGGCCTTCGAGAAGATCGCCCGGGGCAACGCCCGCCGGCTGCTGAAGATCTGATTTTTCTTTTGAAATATCGGATAAAAACGGATAAAAAGACGGTTGCTGGTTTGCAAAACCGGCAAAACCGGAGTATATTACGAAACAGATGAAAGGTGAACCCGAACCTTAAAGACGAAAGGATTGAAAATGGTCAGTTACAAAGAACTGGGTCTCGTGAACACGCGCGAGATGTTTGCGAAGGCAATGAAGGGAAAGTATGCGGTCCCCGCCTTCAACTTCAACAACATGGAACAGCTGCAGGCGATCATCCAGGCTTGCACGGAAAATGAATCTCCGGTGATCCTCCAGGTCTCCAAAGGCGCCCGCAATTATGCCAACCAGACCCTGCTCCGCTACATGGCCCAGGGCGCGGTGGAATATTCCCGCGAAATCAGCAACGGCAAAGGCCCGGTGCCCATCTGCCTGCATCTCGACCACGGCGACAGCTATGAACTGTGCAAATCCTGCATCGATTTCGGTTTCTCCTCCGTCATGATCGACGGTTCCGCCCTTCCGTTCGAAGAAAACATCGCCCTGACCAAAAAGGTCGTGGAATATGCCCATGCGCATGATGTGACGGTCGAAGGCGAACTCGGCGTCCTGGCCGGTATCGAAGATGAAGTCTCCTCCGCGGTTTCCCACTACACGAAACCCGAAGAAGTGATCGAATTCGTCCAGAAGACGGGTGTCGATTCCCTGGCGATCTCCATCGGAACTTCCCACGGCGCCTACAAATTCACGCCGGAACAGTGCACGGTCGATCCGAAGACCGGCCGTCTGGTCCCGCCCCCGCTGGCGTTCCACGTCCTCAAGGCCGTTGAAGAAAAACTGCCGGGCTTCCCGATCGTTCTGCACGGTTCTTCCTCCGTCCCGCAGGAAGAAGTCGACATCATCAACAAGTACGGCGGCGCCCTCAAGGCCGCGGTCGGCATCCCGGAAGAACAGCTCCGTGAAGCCGCCAAGTCCGCTGTCTGCAAGATCAACATCGACTCCGATTCCCGTCTGGCCATGACCGCCGGCATCCGCAAAGTCATGGCGGAAAAACCGGCCGAATTCGACCCGCGCAAATACCTCGGTCCCGCGCGTGACAGAATGAAAGCCATGTATACGCACAAGATCATCAACGTGCTCGGTTCCGCCGGCCACGCTTATGACAAATAATCAGCTTTTCCCAAACTGATTTTCCAGGCGCATTCTGAGATACGGATGCGCCTTTTTTCTGCTGCCGCCGTAAAAATGAAAGGATGAGATCATGAAAATTGCTACCACGACCGGAGATTTCAGGGATTATACGGAACTGGGCGATGCCGCCGCCGCGGTGCCGCTGCTGGCAAAATGCGGTTTCCGCCATATCGACCTTTCCATGGACAGCGCCTTTTTCGAAGGTTCGCCGATGTGTTCGGACAATTGGCGGGAATGGACGGAAGGCATCCGTCAGGCGGGACTCCAATCCGGCGTGGACTTCGTGCAGGCGCATGCTTCCGGCGGCTGCATCGATCCGGGTCCGCAGCGGGACCGGTGCATCGAAATGCTGAAACGTGAGATGGAGATCTGCCGTATTCTGGGCATTCCCGGGATGGTGGTGCACGCGGTCTTCCGGCGGGACAATACCCGCGAGGAATTCATGGACGCCAATGTCCGTTTTTACGGCGAGCTGCTGCCGTATGCCGAAAAAACGGGCGTGCGCATCTACACGGAAAACACCTGCCGCCAGAACTGTCCGTTCTATTTTCTCTTCGATGGCGCCGATCTCAACGAATTGCGCCGCCGTCTCGACAACCATCCGATGTTCGGCTTCTGCTGGGATGTGGGACATGCCAACTGCCATCCGGTCGACCAGTATCAGTCCATCATGGCAATGGGCGACGGTCTGATGGCGGTCCATGTCCACGACAGCAATATGGGCCATGATCTGCATCTGGCTCCGTTCACCGGCACGACCAGTTATGATGCGGTGATCAACGGTCTGCTCGATGTCGGATTCAAGGGGTATTTCACGCTGGAAGCATTCAGCATCCCCGTTCCTTACACCTTCTGTTTCTGCCGCCGCAATCATTTTACTGCCAAAGGCCCGGAATTCGAACGGCTGATGATGCCGCCGATCGAATTCAAAATACGCTCGGAAACGCTGATGCTGGACATGGTCAAATACATGCTCGACACCTACGGCTGCCTGGAGGAATGAGCCAGAAAAGGCCGATGCAGACTTATTTGCTGGAAATGCGCAGCGCGGACGGCGAGATCATCCGATGCTTTTTGAATAAGCGCGAGAAATAAAATTCGTCCGTGAATCCGCACCGGTGGGCGACTTCCGCGATGGAAAGGACGCCGTTTTCCAGCATCTGTTCGGCGTAACTGAGCCGGGCCTCGATCAGGAACTGATTGGGCGCGCAGCCGGCGACCTCGCGGAACAGCCGCCGGAAATGCGAGTAGGAGATGGAAAGTCTCCTTGCTTCATCCGGGAAACTCCAGTTCAGCAGCGGCTGACGCAGGATCTTTTCCCGCAGCAGCTGAAGTTCGCGTTCGCAGAAAGCATTGACATGGACCCGTACGCCGGGCTGTTCCTGCAGCTGCAGCAGCAGATCTTCCAGCATCCAGGCCGCCCGCGGCTGCATCGATCCCCCGGGCTGGCTGATCAGCTGATTCAGTTTGCTGAAGACGGAATAGAAACGCTCCGAATAAACGACCTGGATCAGCGGATTTTTCCGGTTCAGCTCCAGCAGTCCGCCGGAAATGAAACGCCGAATCAGGGTCCCGCTGAAACAGATAAAGCAATGATGCCGGTGTTTCCCCGGCGGCGCGCCGTAATAAAAATCCGTTCCCGGATAGGTGAAAAACGCATGCGGCCCTTCGACTGTGACCGGCTGTTCGTCATTTCGCGCGAAAAACAGGCTGCCGGAATGGTTGTACTGGATGCCGTAATATCCGCGGAATCCGCCGGTATGGGAAACGCCCTGCGAGATCGGCAGATCTCCGTGCGTGTTGAAGACCAGTTTTTCATAATATTTCATGTTTTCGCCGTCAAAATGTCCATATTTTTGTGTTTTTTATCCATTATCTTATTGAAAAACCATGATATATTATAAATCAAAATATGAATTTTTCAACCCGGAAAGGAGAAAAACCAATGAAATTCGGTGTTGCAGATTACGGAATGAATGTATGGGACGGCGGATGCTATGATTTCCAGACCCGTCTGGAAGAGCTTCGCACGATCGGTTACGACGGAACGGAACGGCTGGAATGCATCGACGCCGCGGATGCGATGTACAAAGCGGCGGCGTACCGGCGGATGGGCATGGATTTCGCCACCTGCCGCGGCCCGAACGTGGAAACCACGCTGCGCTTTTCCGCCGCCCTCGGTATGGAATATGTCTGGCTCACGCCCGGCGACGCCACGAGAAAAATCGACATGAACACCTATCTGCGCCGCAGCAACCGGTTCGTCGAATGCGCGGCCAAATTCGGACTGAAAACCGCCCTGCACAACCATCTCGGTTCCCGCATCGAAAATCAGGACGAGCTCGACAAGTTCATGCAGGACTGTCCCGGAGCTTCCCTGCTGCTTGATATCGGCCATCTGCACGGCGCCGGCGGCGATATCCTCGCCACCATCGACAAATATTTCGACCGGATCGCCGCGGTCCATTTCAAGGATGTTTTCATCAAGGATGCCAGCCTCGGCCTCGATGTCTGGAGCCAGCGTCTCCGTTTCTGCGAGCTCGGCGCCGGCAACTGCGACGAGCCCTGGGAAGAAGCCGCCAAACTGCTCAAGAAACGCGGTTATGACAAGTGGGTCCTCGTGGAGCATGACACGCATCTGCGTGACCCGCTGATCGATCTGAAAGTCAGTCTCGACGGACTGAAAAAGATATTCTGCTGAAGACTGCAAACCTCAACAAAAGGATGGATAAAATGGCTGTAAGCAAAAAGAAAAAGAAAAATCCGATCCGGATCGGGATCTGGGGTCTGGGACGTGCCGGCTGGAGCATGCATTGCGGCGAGCTGGACAGATTCAAAGACGAGTTCGAAATCGTCGCCGGATGCGACATTGAACAGGGCCGCGTCGATGAGTTCGTGAAACGTTATCCGAAGGCCAAAGGCTATACCGACGGGAAGAAATTCCTGGCCGACAAGAATATCGAAATGGTCGCCGTGGCGGTCCGTTCTCCGCAGCATGTGGATTATGCGATCCGCGCCCTCGCAGCCGGCAAAATGGTTTTCCAGGAAAAACCCATCGCGATCTCCGTCAAGGGTCTGAAGAAACTCGAACAGGCCGCGAAAAAATATCCGGGCAAACTGTTCTTCCGTCACAACCGCCGTTTCGAAGCCTGCTTCAATCACGTGCGCGACATCATCCGCAGCGGCATCCTCGGCGAAGTCTACGAGATCAAGCTCTGCCGTCACGGCTATCAGTTCCGCGACGACTGGCAGACGCTGGTGGCCTGCGGCGGCGGCCAGCTCAACAACTGGGGCCCGCACCTGATCGACCAGGGCCTGCGTTTCCTGGAATCCCCGCTCGCGTCCGTCTGGGGCGACCTGAAGAATGTTGCCTGCCTCGGCAATGCCGAAGATCATCTGAAGATCATCCTGAAAGGCAAGAACGGCCGGATCATCGATATCGAGATCTCCGGCGGTGTTTCCCTGCCGTCTCCGGTTTATGCCGTCTACGGCACCCGCGGTTCCCTGATCAGCGAAGACGAACAGGACATCAAGCTCAAATACCTGGATCCGAAGATGAAGATGCCGACCGGGAAAGCCCATCCCGAAACGCCTCCGCGCAACGGCGGTTTCGGCGGCAGCGTGCAGCCGAAATGGATCCGCAAGACCATCATGACCGAGCCCGCCAACGGCCTCACTCTGACTGATATCTATCATGTGCTGTATCAGGCCATCCGCGAGGGCAAGCCCTATCCGATCCTGCCGGAAGAAGCTTTCCAGGTCGTCAAGGTCACCGAAGAGGTCAAAAAGCAGAATCCTGCGTTCAAGATCAAGGAAGATGAATTCGGCAAATAAGGTTCATCGATCTTCTGATCAGAAAAACTTCCGGCGCCTCGCGGTTCCGGAAGTTTTTTTAGATACCAAATCGCCTTTTGCGGGCGGCTCGCCGCCGATTCCGGAAGACTGGAACGAGCAGCGGCGGCTTTACGGCTTCCCGACAAGGTAACCCCACCACGAACTGGCGGCAGGAGAAATCTTGCCGCCTGTCATGCTTCTAAAATGATTTTTCCATTCGAACACGGTCGATTTCAAGACGATTTCCAGTAAACCTCCCGCAGACAGCACGAACGGCGGGCCGAGAGATACGGAACATCGGGGACGGGCAGATTTCGGATCACCTGCCGAAATTCCGGCGTCCCGATGTTTTTCAACAAACGGGCGTAATCTTTGAATTCGCATTTGGGGCGTGGCGAAAGGATCGCATCACGGACGATCTTCCGCAATCGTTTTTTTTCCGACTCCCTCAATGTGAGATGCTTCAGCCGGACCAGCAGTTTGCTTTTCATATACCCGCTGCGATAGTAATACGGGTCGAATTCGAGAAACGTCACCGCGCATGCCCTGGCCTCGGCTTCCCCGCCGGAGAGCGCCGCAAGGAAACGATCGTTTTCAAATAGGTAAAACTTTTCGAGTCCGAATCCGGAAAAATCCTTCCAGTGTTTCACGGCGTCCTCCCAACGGGCAACGTCTTCCGCCTTGCGTGTGCGCATCCTGAGCTCGCTCGTTTCGCAAACAAGTCTGTGCAGACGGTTCAATTCCGCCACTTTCCCCGGAAAGCCCGTAAAGTCGAACCAGACGGAAGTCATTTCTTCTGCACCCCCGCGTTCCTCGACAGTCGGAAAAGCCCATATCCTCCGGCAAGACTGATACCCCAAAGGAAAAGCGCCGTGAAAAGCAGAGGAAGAGGCCAATCATCATGCTCGAAATGCATTGCAAAAAAAGTCGCAGTGAAAATGAATGCAAAGAAAGCCAAGCCTCCGACATAAAGGATCCCCAGCGTTACCGTCGCCCAGCGTTTCTTCCGGGTCAACAGCAGAAACACAACTCCGCAAAGAACGGAAAACGACATGAAGCGGGATCCGAATAGAATGGTTTCCAGACTCCCGATCCGACCGTCGGGACCTCCGACAAAACAGCAAATACTCCATACCCAGGAAAATGCACCAAAGGCAAGAAACGGGAGAGAAAGGACGATCCGTATGACATCCCGCAATGTTTTTTTCATGCTTTCCTCCTGTCCTGCACTTTCACCGGGTGATAATCACCTCTCATAATTTACCTGATCACGCTGTATTTTGCAACCCGTAATCGGGGATTTTGGCGATTATCGGACAAAAAGCTCCCAAACGTCGAGCAGCCGATCCCGGAAGACTGGAACGAGCAGCGGCGGCTTTACGGCTTCCCGATGCGGTAACCCCACCACGAACTGGCGGCAGGAGAAATCTTGCCGCCTTTGTGCGTTTCTGGGAGAAAAAATGAAGACTATTCCAAGAAATGGAGAAAAAACAGTAAAGTTGCCATAAATTCTCCATTTGAAAGCTTGACAATGCATTGCCGAAGGAATATATTAAATGGAGAAAAACCGGTAACAAGGACAAAAATTCTTCATTTGCAGGTGGTATGATGAACATCGAAAGACCAATTTACCTTCAGAAACTGAAAGACCGCATGCACGACGGCATGATCAAAATCATCACCGGATTGCGCCGAAGCGGGAAATCCTATTTGCTCTTCGAGCTCTTCCGGAAATACCTGCTCGATTCCGGAGTCTCGGCCGACCACATCATCGGGCTGGAATTGGATATGCGCAGCAACGCAAAGTATCGCGATCCTGATGTTCTTCTCGCGTATCTCGCCGAAAAAATGAATGTAGGCGGTATGTATTACATCCTCCTCGACGAAGTGCAGATGCTCAAGGATTTCGTCTCCGTGCTGAACGAACTGCTCCACCGGCGCAACGCCGATGTATATGTCACAGGAAGCAATTCGAAGTTCCTCTCCACGGATATCGCCACCGAATTCCGCGGGC
>Ga0265298_10001305_pt1 | contig 36778 bp, 34 predicted proteins | sample AusTroGonzalo_MG_3_FD_193486 | JGI IMG/M metagenome (GOLD analysis project Ga0265298, IMG submission 193486) | Bovine rumen microbial communities from tropical cattle in Woodstock, Queensland, Australia - Gonzalo_01 | ecosystem: Host-associated > Mammals > Digestive system > Stomach > Rumen ...
ATACGAGATCGGTTTCGGTGGTTTGGACCACGTGTTGGCCAGCGGCGAGGATGTGAACGTGCTCGTGCTCGACACCGAGGTTTATTCCAACACCGGTGGTCAGTCTTCCAAGGCTACTCCGGCAGGTGCTGTGGCCAAATTTGCCGCTTCTGGTAAGAAGGTGCGCAAGAAAGACCTCGGCATGATCGCCAAGAGCTACGGCTATGTGTATGTGGCACAAGTTGCTATGGGCGCAAGCCAGGCTCAGTACTTCAAGGCCATCAAGGAAGCTGAAGCTTATCCGGGACCGTCATTGGTGATTTGCTACGCACCTTGTATCAACCACGGTATCAAGGTCGGTATGGGTCGTTCACAGCACGAAGAGGCCAAGGCCGTTGAATGCGGTTACTGGCACCTGTGGCGTTTCAACCCTGCCGAGGACGAAGCTGGTCAAAACGGCTTCCACTTGGACAGCAAAGAGCCCGACTGGAGCAAGTTCCAAGAGTTCATCATGGGTGAGGTCCGTTACAACAGCTTGCTGAAGACCTTCCCTGAAGAAGCCAAGGAATTGTTTGCAAAGACCGAGCAGTTCGCGAAACTGAGATACGAAGGGTATAAGAAGCTGAGTGAAGGGAAATAATCCTTGATTGGAATTCCATCTGTAGAGACGCAATGCATTGCGTCTCTACAATTATAATAATAAAGGGCGCACCGGCAGGAAATTGTGGGTGCGCCCTATTGTTTTGTTAAAGAATCATAATTCGTACATTTTCTACTAAAATATTTTTGTTTCATATTGCTATTTTTTATATCTTTGCGGTGTTAAAGTATATCTACTACTAAAGATGAATATTTTAAAACTGAAAGATATTGCTAATGTATTGTCAGGCGTGTATTTACGGCCTTCTCCTTCTGGTGGTATTGCCTACATACAGGCCTCTGACATGCTGGCGGCGTCGGAGAAAATCACATTGAAAGTGGATTTTGTTCCAAAATTAAGTCGATATCTACTGCAAAAGGGGGACATCCTGTTTGCAGGGAAGGGTACCAAGTACCTTTGCCAAACCTTCAACCTGGATATTCAAGCGGTGCCTTCCACTACATTATATATGATACGCCCGAACCGGGAGCGGGTGCTGCCTGAATACCTTTGCTGGTTTTTGAATCTCCCGCAAACCGAATCGTTGGTCAGAACTACACAGGTAGGGAGCAGCATACCGTTGATCCACAAATCCTCTTTGGAGGAACTTGAAATCCCCGTTCCTGACATCAACACCCAATCTCGAGCGTTGAAAATTTCTTCCCTGCAACAGCAGGAGCGACAAATACTTGCATCTATTGCTGAAAAACGCACCCTCATTACCAATCAGATACTTTATAAGTTAATAAAAAACCACTAAGTCGTCACAATTCACCAATCACAATTCACAAAAATATGGAAACCAAAAAGATTACCCAAGAAGACATCAACCGCACCGTTTGGAAAGCATGTGACACTTTCCGCGGCGTTATCGACCCGAGCCAGTACAAGGACTATATCCTCACGATGCTGTTCCTGAAATATGTCAGTGATGTGTACAAGTCCAAGTTGAGCGACTACCTCGTGAAATATGAGGGCGACAAGGAACGTGCCGAGCGTGCTATGCGTCACGAGCGTTTTGTGGTGCCCGAAAAGAGCTCGTTCGACTATCTATACGACCACCGGAACGCCACCAACATCGGTGAGCTGATTGACGAGGCATTAGCCGACCTCGAAGATGCCAACCGCGAGAAGATGAGCAGCGAAGATGGCAGCAGCATCTTCCGCAATATCAGCTTCAACAGTGCCAACTTGGGCGAAACGAAAGAGAAAAACGCCCGTTTGCGCAACCTTTTGCAGGACTTCTGCGGAGTTGACTTGGACGAGTCGCATTTGGAGAATAACGACATCATAGGCGATGCCTACATGTATCTCGTCTCAACCTTTGCAGGAGAGGCGGGCAAAAAAGCTGGCGACTTCTTCACTCCTGCCGAAGTTTCCACGCTGTTGGCGAAGCTGACCAAGAGCAAGCCGGGCGCACGCATTTGTGATGTCACCTGCGGTTCGGGCTCGTTGCTGATCAAGGCTGGCAAGGAGGTGGGTAACAACAACTTCTCGCTTTACGGTCAGGAGGTAAACGGCAGCACGTGGGCATTGGCCATGATGAACATGTTTCTGCACGGCTTCGACAATGCCGTCATCCGTTGGGGTGACACGCTGCGCAACCCGAAGTTGAAGAACAACGACAAGCTGATGAAGTTCGACACGGTGGTGGCCAATCCGCCCTTCAGCCTCGACAAGTGGGGTGCGGAGGAGGCCGCAGGCGATCCCTACAACCGTTTCTGGCGCGGCATTCCGCCCAAGAGCAAGGGAGACTGGGCTTTCATCAGCCACATGCTGGAGGTGGCCGACGACAACGCCGGAAAAGTGGGTGTGATTATCCCTCACGGTGTGCTGTTCCGTGGCGGAAGCGAAGGCAAGATCCGCCAGTACATCCTGGAGAATGAGCACACTTTGGAAGCCGTCATCGGTTTGCCATCTAACTTGTTCTACGGTACGGGCATCCCCGCCGCCATCGCCATCTTCCGCAAGGGCCGTGGCTCCGAGAATGTGCTGTTCATCGATGCCAGCCGCGAGTACGAGAACGGCAAGAACCAGAATAAACTCCGTGAGCAAGACATCGAGCACATAGTGAGCACCTATCGCAAGTTCGCCGAAGGCCAATTGCAACCCGGCGTGGTGGAAGAGAAATACGCCTTCGTGGCCACGCCTGCCGACATTCGCGAGAACGACTACAATCTCAACATCCCGCGCTATGTCGATACCTACGAGGAGGAAGCCGAAATCGACATTCCCGCCGTGCAGAAGGAAATCGAGCAGCTAGAAACCGAACTGGCGGAGGTGCAAGGAAAAATTAAAGAGTATTTGAAACAATTAGGATATTAACCAGATGCAAGACGAAAACCAAAATATTGAATACAAACGCATTTGGAGCGACGAATACCTGAAATGGGTGTGCGGATTCGCCAATGCCCAAGGTGGAAGAATTTTCATCGGAGTGGATGACGACAAAACCATCTATGGGTTGCAGGACGCACATAGGCAAATGGAGGACATCCCCAACAAGATTGTCGCTTTGTTGGGCATTGTGGTGGATGTGAACATCCATCAAAAAGACGGACTCGACTATATGGAAGTCATCGTCAGCCCGAGCAATGTGCCCATCTCCTACAAAGGTGTATTCTATTACCGCTCCGGAGCCACGAAACAGGAACTGAAAGGTCCTGCGCTCCAGCAGTTCATCCTCAAAAAGATGGGCCGCTCGTGGGACGAAATCGTCTGCGAGGGGGCCACCTTGGAGCATATTGACGACGAGGCGGTTGCCTATTTTGTGCGCAAGGGCATCAAAGCGGGAAGATTGCCGGAGAATGCGGCGGATGATTCCACGGAAACCATTCTGCGCAATCTTGACCTTATGGACGAGGATGGAGGTCTGCGCAACGCCGCCATTCTGCTTTTCGGCAAGCGGCCGTCGCGATTCTTCGCCTGTGTGGAGTTCAAAATCGGGCGGTTCAGAACCGACTCCGACCTCCGCAACCAAGACATGATAACGGGTAACCTCATTCAGATGGCCGACAAAGTGATGGAGGTGTTGGACAACAAATATCTGATACGCCCCATCCACTATGAGGGTTTGCAGCGCATCGAACCGCTGGAGATACCCGAAGACGCCTTGCGCGAGATTATCTTCAACGCCATCATCCACAAGGAATATCCGGGGTATTCCATTCAGATGCGGGTATATAACGACCGGATTTGGCTTTGGAACTCAGGCGGTTTGCCCGAAGGCATCACCTTTGAGCAGTTTATGGGAGCGCACAGCTCGTGCCCGCGCAACCGACTTATTGCCAGAGCGTTCTACTTGGCCGGTTTCATCGAGTCGTGGGGACGCGGCATCAACAAAATCAAGACCGAGTTTATCGAGAATGCTCTCGAAGCACCCATTTACAAGGAAGAGATGGGTGGGATGTCGGTTTATATCACTCGAAAGAAAGGATTGTTTGGCGAAAACGATACTGTAAATGACGGTGTAAAAAATACTGATAACAAATGTGTTAGTGAAAAAAATGACGGTGCAAATGACTCTCTACGTGACGGTGTAAATGACGGTGTAAAATGGACTAAGAATGAATTGGCTATTTTACACGAAATGTCCAAAAACAATGACATCACTTACATTCAATTACAAACCAAACTAAAAATTTCAGAACCCACGGTTAGAAGATCTATTAAGCGACTGAGACTATCTATGATGATTGTCCGTGAAGGTTCCGACAAGTCGGGACACTGGTATGTGACAGAAAAAGGAAAGGAATTATTATACTAAATAATAATTATTTTTATACAAAATCATTATAAAAAAGAAAGGATGTTATTATGGAAAACACGAAAAATAAAAAATGGAATTTAGCACATTTTTGTTCATATTTATCGTTAGTCATCTCTATCACCATTTTAATTTTATGGTGCTGTAATGTTGGCGGTTTTTCTGTGGTCAGTCTTGATTCCTTTGTTGGAGTTATAGTTGCACTGCTCGCAATTATTGTGACTTTAGCCGTTGGATGGCAGATCTACAACAGTATAGAAATAAAAAACCAAATCGAAAAACTGAGTAATTTGAAAGAAAAATTGGAGCTTTTAGAACATACCGCAAAACAACAAACAGGGAAGTCCCAGCATTTGATTTCCTATATTTTAGGGAATGATGCTTGCAAAGAGAAAAATTATTTAGATGCATTTCGCTATTTTTTATCAGCCCTGAAATATTCCATGCAATTAGAATCCCCGTTAAATGTAGAGCCTTTATTAAAAGCTTTGGAGCAAACAAATACTTTAAGTTTCGAGGAAGATGATTTTAAATCTGAAAAAATAAAAGACATTTGCACATACGATAACGAGATTCGATCATCATCGTGTTACGAATTAATAAGATGCAAATACGAAATCATTTATAATGTCTTCTGTTCTAAAGTTAAATATGACAAAAATGATTAGCAATATCCCTACCGGCTGCAAGTCCTCGCTTTTATTCCGGAAAATCGGAAAGCAGTAGATATCAAATGAATAGCAGACAATTAATTAACGATAAGCAATTATGGAAAATCTAAGTGCATTTTTTTCAAATTATACTTTGACACTTGCAATCACTCATATATTGGTTGCCATTGTTATGTTTTTTATTATCAACTGGATCGGGGCAAAATCTGTATCCGTTGGATATCTGCAAATGTCTATGGTTATTAAAGATGAATCGTATCCAGCATTTAATTTTTTATTCAAAGCAATAGCTCCCGTGATACTTATGGTCTTATTCGTCGCCCTAGTGCAATCAATAAATTGCGAACAATTAGTTTCATATTGCTATTTGATAGTAGTTTATTATTGGATATTCAGGTTTTTTGTAATACTGATCTATGGGAGGCTTTCACTAACTAATTGGAAGACACAAATTTTATATTGGATAGCATCAATAGGTTTATCAATATATCTATATAAAATTATAGATAAAGTTGATGTGATACTGCCAGATCCTGAAGCGTTACGTGACGAAATGTGGATTTTGATTATATTGTTCTTGTATAGCGTGATTAACAATATGGTTTTTGATAGGGAAGGCACTCTGTCGAGAAAAGACAATTATATAAAACACACACACTCACACCTCAAAGCAAAATACAACAAGATAGTTTCAAAAGAATGCAACAATCTATTTTTCATCCAAATGGTTTATTCAATAATGATATATGAGAATTTTAACCGCCCCAAAATTATTAGATGGATTGAATATGGCCGTTTTTTATTAACTAGAAAGCCACATACACTGGGGATTATGCAAGTCACTTCATCAAAATGGATTAATGACGAACAATCAATCAGATTAGCTATAAACAAAATTCAATCTGACACTGATGAGATTATGAACAATTATGCAAACAACAAGGAGGAATTCTCTTTATTTAGTATCGTTTGTAAAGTTGCTGGCAAATATAACAAGGATGATGATTATGTAAATGAGGTAGAACAAATATTCTCTACTATTTCAGACTCTGAGAAAACATCTCAAGCTTTTTATAGCAAATACAATTATTTAAAATTAAATTACGACAAGAATAGATTTTGTCCTTTTTACTTTAACAACTAATAAAGATTATGACTAAACAACCCACTCTTACTCCCGCCGGCTACAAGCCCTCCCCCCTCAGCAAGAAGGAGAATGGTAAATGATTAATGATTTAATGATGAATGGATTATGGGCATAAGAAAAAATGTTTTGAAGGATAAATCTTTTGCTTTTGCAATACGAATTGTTAGATTAAGAAGGTATCTGCAAGAAAAGCAAGAATTTGACATCAGTCGGCAGCTGTTGCGAAGTGGAACCGCAATTGGTGCGTTGATTCGTGAAGCTGAGTTTGCGGAAAGTGTTGCAGATTTTATTCACAAAATGTCAATAGCACAAAAAGAGGCAAATGAAAGCCAATACTGGTTGGATTTACTAGTGAGTACAGATTATATCGAGAGGGATGCATACGAGTCTATTCGCAGTGACATTGATGAATTGATCAAACTTTTGACTTCCAGCATTAAAACTGCAAAAGCGAATGGAGAGTGGAGAAAGAAATGATAGTTAATGATAAATGATTTAATGATGAATGAGTATGAGGAAGTATAGAATGAAAACATTTGAGTTTGGAGAGTTGGTTGAGTTGCGCAAGGAGAAATACAATCCTTTAACGAACGACACTGTACCATGTATTGAGTTGGAGCATATCAACCAAAATTCAGGAACAATAAATGGTTTTGTGAATTCCATTGAGCAAAAAAGCATCAAGAATGTATTCCATAAAGGCGATATTTTGTTCGCAAAATTACGACCATATTTGAGGAAGTATTGGTTTGCAGAATTTGATGGGGTATGCTCTTCTGAAATATGGGTGCTGAAACCAAAGTCTGTTGTAACTGCAGAGTATTTGTTCTGCCTCATTCAAACAGAAGAGTTCATTCGGATTGCCAATGTTTCTTTTGGCTCCAAAATGCCACGTGCCGACTGGGATTTCATTAATCATTATCCATTTACCATTATTCATTCCCTTCCCGAGCAGCAACACATCGTTTCCGTGCTTTCCCTTTGGGATACCGCCATTGCCAAGCAGACTGCCATGATAGAGCAGCTCACCTTGCGCAAGCGTGGCCTCATGCAGCAACTGCTCACGGGAAAGAAACGACTGAAAGGGTTTGAGGGGGAATGGAAAAAATGTGTAATCAAAAGTTTTGCAGAAGAAGTTAGCACAAGGAACATCAAGAACAAAAATTATGTTGTCCTATCATGCACAAAATACGATGGACTTGTTCCTTCTTTGGAATACTTTGGAAAACAAATATACTCCAACGATTTGAACACATACAAGGTTGTTCCTAAAAACCACTTTGTATATGCCACTAATCACATAGATGAAGGCTCTATTGGTTATCAAGCACACTATGACAATGGCCTTATCAGTCCGATGTACACGGTTTTCAAAACAGACAAAGAGAAAGTTGACGACACTTATCTTTTTGCCGTATTAAAATCGCATCATTTAATATATCTATATCAAGCAATGATGGAAGGTTCGATAAATCGTCGTGGTGGCTTGAGGTGGGATTCTTTTTCAACCATAAAAGTTGACCTGCCATCATTAGAAGAACAAAAAGCCATTTCTGCCTTTCTTCAAAACGCCGACAAAGAAATCGAAATACAAAAACAAAAACTGGCGGCCATGCAGGAGCAGAAGAAAGGACTGATGCAGGTATTATTAACGGGGAAGAAACGAGTACACTAATATAAAATCTTTTATTATGGTAATAACTTTATTAAATTGGTCATTATTCATTTTTTTCATCCTATTGTATCTATTAGTATACATCGGTTTTTGGGGTATACTGATAGATAACACTAATAAGGAGAACAAAGGAAATGGTCTGTCGATTTTCATCAGTGGTATGGTTGCCGCTTTTATGTTTATCCCTGCAAAAGAAGTGCTTAACCCTAATGCTGCAGTTATTCTGTGGAAATCTTTAGCCGCTCTCACGGGAATATCCTCTTTGATAGTAATGATATTTAGCGACAAAATTAAACAGCGCATGCGTTATTATGTTTGGGGTGTGTTTTTTACGATTTTAATTTCTATCGTTCCTTTTGTTATAAGGATTTCAATTTCGAAATCTGATGCCACAGCTGTTGATTTCAATAATCAATACTTTATAAGTCCATTTGTTTTCACTAGTGCGATTGTTGTTGTATTATCAATAATAGTTTTAATAATTGTTGTTGTTTCTACGACTAAAACAAAACGACGAATACTTGAACAAAATCAATTATTATCATACTATCTGAACGAGTATAATCATAATACCATATCTTTTCGAAAGCCATATGAGAATATGCTCAAAGAAGAATTTTTTTCTTGGTTTAACCAATTTGAAAAAAGGCTCTCAAGTGTTATACGCGTTTCAGATAATAAAGAGAAAGCTAAACCGATAAAAAAAACAACAAAAGCGGTTGATAGTGGCGATCTAAATAACAAAATTGATGAAATCCAAAAAGCGCTTATGGTGTTAGGTGATGAAATGCGTCATAACCAAATAAACAATTTTGATATTATTAGAGATTTGAATCACTTTTTTGCCACTCCTTTTGCGACAATAGAAGCGAATGTTGAAATCCTTAATAAAGAGACAGGCGTTAATCGGACTAATCTTGATAAAATAAGCAACGCCGTTCAATTATGTAAATGTATAATAGAAACATATAGAGAAAGTTTGTCTTTTATCAACAGCCACAACAACGTCACAAACTCATTAAAAAGCACTGTTGAAATGGCGTTTTATACCTATTCTGAACGCAACAATAAAAAATTAACACCTCTAAACGTAATTAATATTCCAGAACAATTTAATTCACACATCAATCATTATATAGTATCGCTGATTCTACCATTATTAGAAAACGCAATTCAAGCAGCACCAAATAATACGGAGATTCAAATCGTTTTTGATAATGCTAACAATTCAATTTATATTAGCAATTTGTGCGAAAAAACGCCAACTTTGAACGATTTAAAAACACCGGGATTTTCATCTAAAGAGAATCATAAAGGGACAGGTATTATTATTGTTAAAAATCTATTATCAATAAAAGATAGGGGATCATTAGAAACGACGGTTGAGGATAATAAAGTTACACAAACGATAAAACTTAATTAACATGAATAAGAAATATATAGAACCTGAAGTTTTGGTCATTGATGATAATCCGGATTTTGCCCAGTCGGCGGCAGAATTAATTCAATCTAAATACGGACTTTCATGTAGTCCATTGTGCAATAAAGTTGATGTAATCAATATTATTCAACAGCATATTATTAAAGTTGCCGTTATAGATCAAGTTATGCCTGAAATAAAAGGCACTGATTTATTTCTTGAGATTAAAAAGGTATCGCCAACCACCAAAGCAATAATGCTAACTGGAGAGGCAACATCTGACGATATGGGGCATGCCATGAATATTGGTTTTTCTTCGTACTTGAACAAAAAAGAGATAACAAAATTACCTGATTATGTATTTAATCAATATGTTATATTTGAGAAACAGCATCTCAATAATTCGAAAAATTGCTTGTTGTTCACGGAAAGAAGGTTTTTCATTTTGCCTATTATAACCTATACATTAGTCTCAGTTGATAAAATCAACAACAATTATGTTTTTGATGATTCATGGAAAACTGCGACTACAATACACGCTGGCGAGGAACAAGAAATTGAGTTTTCTGTAGAATTCGAAGATAAAATAACCATAACGGAAGAAGACGAAAGCAAGATAAAAGGAGAGTTGGATATTAGTAGCAAAAGTCACATGACAACACTAAAAAACACTATTAATACTGAACTAAATAAAAAATACAGTTCTCAACACCTTACATCAAAAAAAGAAAGTCACAAAAGCAAGAGAAAATGGGCTTTGCCCAAAGAACCCGATGACACAACTGTGCGCCATATTATTAAACGAGATATTGAAAATGCGCCAATATATAACGAATACAGGATCATCATAAAAAAAGAATGCAGACTATGCAAAAGCAGTCAAATATTCCCAATAACAATTTATAAACAGACAAATAAAATTAAAACAAGACAAATAGATTATTATAGTGACAATTCCAAGACAGAAACAGACACAGGTACCGAAAAATTTTAATACCTTAAAAGTGTTTAAATGCTAAAACTAAAAATATGCCCTACGTCCCTACCATCCACCATCGCCGCAGCATCCGGCTGAAAGGCTACGACTATTCGTCGCAGGGGGCCTACTTTGTGACCTTGTGTGCGCAAAACAGAGAGCACTTTTTCGGACATATTAATGATGGAACTCTCTGTTTGAATGATGCGGGACAGATGGTCGAACGATGGTACGATGAGGTCGGTCGTAAATTCCCCGTTGTGGAGTGTGGCGAGATGGTGGTCATGCCCAATCATTTCCATTGCATCTGGCATATCACCAAACAGGATGCCGACACCAACATCCCGACCGTGGTGCAATGGTTCAAAACCATGACCACCAACGAATATATCCGCGGCGTGAAAGGTTTGGGATGGCCGCCGTTCAACAAACGGTTATGGCAACGCAATTATTTCGAACGGATCATCCGAAACGAACAAGCATACGAAAACATCCGCCGTTACATCCAAACCAACCCCGAACGGTGGGAATCGGACCAATTACGCGGTAACGGATCCCCCCTCGTAGGGGCAGACCTACGTGTCTGCCCCTACGATCACGATATACGAACGGACCACGGGGCGGACGATATGGGGGCGGACACATAGGTCCGCCCCAACGGACGCCCCAATGGACCGTCCAAACGATCCGAATCGGCGGTCCGCGTAAGGGCAGACCTACGTGTCTGCCCTTACGACCACGATAAACGGGCGGACACGTAGGTCCGCCCTAACATAGAAACAAATCACCCAAAAATATGAACCGAATATCCTTCAAAGAAAACGACATCAGCCAGCGGCCGGCACTGGAACTACTGGCTAAAATGGGTTACCAATATCTATCTCCGGAAGAGACGATGAAGATGCGCGACGGCAAGACCTCCAACGTGCTGCTGGAAGAGGTGCTGCGGCAACAACTGCGCGAGCTGAACTCCATCCGCATCGGCAGTCACAGCGAGGCACGTTTTTCTGAACAGAACATCGAAAACGGCGTGGTTGCGCTGCGCAACGTGCCGATGGACGGCGGTTACCTCAACGCCAATGAAACGGTCTATAATATGCTCACCCTCGGCAAAGCCTTCGAGCAGAGCATCGACGGAGACAAGAAGAGCTACACCATGCGCTATATCGACTGGGAACATCCTGAAAACAACGTGTTTCACGTTACGGAAGAGTTCGCCGTCACCCGTGCCGGTTCCAACGACACCTACCGTCCCGACATCGTGCTGTTTGTCAATGGCATCCCGTTGGGCGTCATCGAGTGCAAACGTCCCGACATCAAAGGGGCCGAAGAGCAGGCCATATCGCAGCACCTGCGGAACCAGCAGGAAGACGGCATCCGAAGCCTCTATGTGTATAGCGCGCTACTGTTAGCCATCGGCAACAGTTTCGGCAGTTATGCCACTACCGGTTCCCCCGCACAATTCTGGAGCAAGTGGTACGAGATGTTCATCAACAAAGAGGAGGAAATGGACTATCGGACGCGACTCCAAAAACTTGTAGAAGTGAGGGAAATCACGCCTCAAGACGAATATCTATACAACTTGTGTCGTCCCGAGCGTCTTTTGGAACTTATCTTCCATTTCACTATCTACGATGCTGGCATCAAGAAACTAGCCCGCTACCAGCAGTATTTCACCGTGAAACAGACGGTGGAGCGGGTAAAAACGATAGATGCAGGTCATCGCAATGGTGGTGTAGTGTGGCACACGCAGGGAAGCGGCAAATCGCTGACGATGGTGATGTTGGCGCAGAAGATTGCGCAGGAACCCAGCATCTGCAACCCGCGCATCGTGCTCGTCACCGACCGCACCGACTTGGACAGCCAGATTACCAAGACCTTCCGTAAGTGCGGCAAAGAGGTGGAGAATGCCACCACTGGACAGCGTTTGGTAGATTTGCTAGAAAGCGATACCGATGCGGTCGTCACCACGGTCATCAACAAGTTCGCTACCGCCATCAAGAAAATCCGGCAGCCTCTGACCAATCCCAACATCTTCATCCTAATCGATGAAGCGCACCGCAGCCAGTACAAAGAGTTGGCTGTACAGATGAACCGCGTGCTGCCCAACGCTTGCAAAATCGCCTTCACGGGTACGCCGTTGATGAAGAAGGACAAGAACACTGCCCGCACCTTCGGTGGCATTATCAAACCGGTTTATACAGTAAAGCAGGCCGTTGATGACAAAGCCGTTGTGCCACTGCTTTACGAAGGGCGCATCGTGCCGCAGTCGGTGAACGAAGAACCTATAGACAATTTCTTTGGTATGGTGTGCGAAGATCTGACTGAGTACCAGTCCACCGACCTGAAGAAGAAATTCTCCCGTACCGACATCCTCAACCAGACCGAGCAGCGCATTTACTCCATCTCTATTGACATTTCCAAACACTATTCCGAAAACTGGCAACACACCGGTTTCAAGGCGATGCTGGTCACCCCCAAGAAAAAAGTAGCCATCGAATACAAGAAATTTCTGGACGAAATTGCGAAAGTCTCTTCCGAAGTATTGATTACCGCCCCCGATGACCGCGAGGGTGAGGAGACCGCTTACGGCGGTACTGCCCAAGAGGTCAAGGATTTCTGGAAACGGATGATGGACGAGCATGGCACACCGCAAAAGTATCAGGAAAATCTGATTTCTCGGTTCAAACATCAGGAGAATCCTGAAATCATGATTGTAGTGGACAAGCTGCTGACAGGTTTTGATGAGCCAAAAGTGACAGTGATGTACCTCGACCGCAACCTCAAGGACCATACTTTGTTGCAGGCCGTTGCTCGTGTAAACCGCACCTGCGAAGGAAAAGATTTCGGCTACATCATTGACTACTATGGCGTTCTGCGGGAATTAGATGAAGCTTTGAGCATCTATTCCGAATACGATGAGGATGACCGTCAAGTGTTCCTTGACACGCTCGCGCCTGTCAGCGACAAGATCGCAGAACTGCTGCAACTCCATTCCGACCTGTGGGAGCTGTTCAAGATGATTCCCAACAAACGCGATTTGGAGGCATACGCCCAGTCATTGCGCATGGAGGACCGCCGGCACGAGTTCTACGACCGACTTACCGCTTTCTCATCGGTGCTGCAATTGGCACTCTCCACGCTGGAATTTCATAAACAAACAGATGAAAAGACAATTCAGCGGTACAAGGACGACCTCAATATGTTCGCCAAACTGCGTACCGCTGTGCAACTTCGCTATTCCGACACCATCGACTACAAGAAGTATGAAGCCCGAATCGAGAAACTCATCAACCATCATGTGGAAAGCGATGCCGTGAAGGTTATCACCAATCTTGTCAACATTTTCGACAAGGAGGACTTCCAGAAAGAGGTGGACAGCGTGGTGAGCACTGCCGCCAAAGCGGACACCATCGCCACCCGTACCGCCAAATACATCAATGAAAATATGGATTCCGATCCGGCATTCTACAAAAAGTTCTCCCAACTTATCAAGGAAGCCATCGAACTTTACGAGCAAGGTCGCCTGACTGACAACGAATATCTGGAAAAGATGATGCAGTACAAAGAGGATGTGCTGAACCATACCGACAGCGAACTGCCATCCGAACTGGAACACAACAATGCGGCCAAGGCCTATTTCGGCATCGCCTTGGAAAACTACAAACGGCTGTTCCCAGACATGCCTGTCAAAGAGATGGCATTGGCTACCGCCCACGCGTTCGACGAAATCATTCGCCGAACGGTCATTGTGGATGGCTCCGTTTTGGTGGATTGGCAATCGAAAAGCGACACCATCGGACGGATGAAAATTGAGCTGGAGGACGAGCTGATTGATAACATCAAACGGAAATATGAGGTAAGTTTCCCCTTCAGCGAAATGGATGTGATTATTGATGGATGTGTAGATGTGGCCAAGATATGGATACGATAACAAAGGATAGCATCACCTACGGCACCAGTCTGATTGCATATGAAATTGAGTATGCGCAACGCAAAACGTTAGGCATCACGGTTCATCCGGATGGCTCCGTCACTCTGAAAGCACCCGTTGATGCAACGCTTGTGGATATCCAAAAGAAGGTGCGTCACCGTGCCGCGTGGATTCTCCGTCAGAAAAGGTACTTCGAATCGTTCGGTACGCCAACGACCGAAAGACGGTATGTCAGCGGAGAGTCGCATCTCTATTTAGGCAGACAGTATATGTTGCGAATCAAAGAAGGAGAAGTTAATCAGGTTCATTATCAGAACAACATCCTTGAAATAGAATGTCAACACAAGGAGGAAGCGGGCAAGGTGTTGCAAAGATGGTATCGGGAGCGGGCAAAAATCAAGTTTGCGGAATATGCCCAGCCCATCATTGAGCAATTTGCTGCCTATGGAGTGCGGCCGAAGACTCTGACCGTCCGGAAAATGGAAAAGCGGTGGGGCTATTGCACGCCTGAAGGTAATATCTATCTAAATCCCAAACTGATAGGCGCGCCCAGATGTTGCATTGAATACGTCATCACCCACGAACTTTGCCATTTGGTACATCGCAACCACACCAAAGAGTTTTATGCCTTGCTCACCAAGGAGATGCCACATTGGGAAAAGTGGAAAAACAAGCTGGAAAGGATGATGCGGTAGAGACGGGACACGCTCCTTTTCTACTGAGGATAAACCATTCGTTCTCGTGTATCTGAAATAAATGTACCTTTGCGGCTGTCATTCAATCAAAAACCGACCCCCTATGCCCACATTCACCATTCGCGCGGCGCGAGAGAACGAGGCCGCCACTGTTTTGGAATACATCAAGAAATTAGCTGAGTATGAAAAGCTTGCCCACGAGGTGGAGGCCACCGAGGAAGGACTCCATGAGGCTCTCTTCGTGCGCCACGAGGCGGAGGTGGTATTCGCCGAGGAGGACGGCACGATCGTCGGGTTCGCCCTCTTCTTCCACAACTTCTCCACTTTTGTGGGACACAAAGGCCTCTATTTGGAAGACCTCTTCGTGCTGCCAGAGAAGCGTGGTCTTGGCTATGGAAAGGCACTGTTGCAGCATCTGGCCAAGCTGGCTCTGGAGCGTCACTGCGGCCGTATGGAGTGGGTCTGCCTCGACTGGAACCAACCCTCCATCGACTTCTACAAGAGCATCGGCGCCGTTCCCATGGAGGATTGGACGATTTACCGGCTGACGGAGGAGAAACTTAAAGTATTCGCATTTTCATAATAGGAAAATTATGAATACCACAATCGAAAAGCCCTTGGATTACCGTTGCTTTCTGCTCGGAATCATCGTCTATTGGATGTTTGAAGCCGTTTGGACGTCGTTTGCTCCGTTTTTCTTTAACTTGGAAGGTCTGTCGGGGCATCCCGTGGCTGTGGTTGTAGGGAAATCTGTATTGTTTTTGTTGGTCTTCTGCCTACTGTTTAGAAAACCGAAAATGTTCAATATCAAGTGGGTACATATTGCGATATTGGTCGGTTTTCTTGTTTTGATGCATGTGTTGGATTATTTTCTGGTTGACCGTTTGGGTGATGTTATACGTGACAAATGGGTTCTCAGTGACGTTCCCAACTATGTGATGCGAGACGTGCGAAAATGGGCGAATTTGGTCACGTCATTTCTCACTATCGGGTTCTTGTGGTGGCGTTACGATTCGGAGGTGACTGCTTCTGACATAGATACATCTGTCGTTGAATCGCGGAGCTATTACGGTGGAATACTCTTCTCCATCACTTTTGGATATATACTCTCTTTGATCAACAAAATTGGTGGCTTTTGCTGGGAATTTGTCTCTCATCCGGTTTTAGAGGAGCTGATCACCTGTTTGCTGCTCGTTCTCTTTACGGTTGGAGCCATCTACCTGCTTGTGAAGAAACGCCTTATGGTTCTTCCTATTGTAGCGATTTTTATCATCGTACTCGTGCACTTTTTTTCCACCAATTATTTGTATTACTTCTTAAAAGAACATTTAACCTCCGATCTTTCCGCTATTGAGCAGATGGTCTTTTTTTCCTCTGTCTTTATGATTTGTGACTGGGCTTTTTTCATCGCAACCTTTGTCCTCTACCGCAAAGAGATGAAACAACCAACACTGTAGAGACGATGTGCACATCATCTCTACAGACCCTGTAATCGTAAAATAATATCTCTATCTCAGCAACTGCGCCGTGTGATCTTTGGTATTCACCTTGCCTATGGCATCGATGATAACGCCTTGCTCATCAATGACGTAAGTGGTGCGTAGCGTGCCTTCAGTCACCTTGCCGTACATCTTCTTCTCTCCCCACGCCTCGTAGGCCTTCAGGATGGTGAGGTCGGTGTCGGCGATGAGGTGGAAGGGCAGCTCGTATTTGGCGATGAACCGCTGGTGAGAGGCGGCGGAATCTCTGCTTACCCCCAAAACTTCGTAACCCAAAGCGAGGAACCGCTGGTAGTTGTCGCGCAGGTCGCAGGCCTCGGCGGTGCAGCCCGGCGTACTGTCCTTGGGGTAGAAGTAGAGCACTAATTTCTTGCCAGCAAAATCATTCAGTGAAACGGATTTTCCGTTTTCGTCAATACCCTCAAAATAAGGGGCTTTAGTTCCAATTTGTAGCATTTTTCTGTTTTTTATGCTGCAAAAATAGGAAAAAAACAAACAAGGAGATGAAACAACAGACCCCGTAGAGACGTTGCGCGCAACATTCTCTACCTATTATTATTCTTTAATGGGTTCCGTGTGCAGGGTCACGTGCGTGTCTGCGCCGAAACGCTCCTTGAGTTTCCGCTCAATGTCGGTGGTGCGCGCGTGCACGGTCTGCAGCGACAGGCTGCCGTCCATACGGATGTGCGCCTCGATGGCGATGCGGTTGCCGATGCGCCGCGTACGCAAATTGTGAGGGTCCGTCACGTCAGGGAAGGAGGTGATGATGGCTTCAATCTCATGCTCGGTCTCTTCAGGCAGCGAACACTCCGTGAGCTCGTTTACGCTGCCTTTGAGCAGGTCCACGGCCACCTTGACCAGCATTGCGCCCACCACGATGGAGGCTAACGGGTCGAGTACGGTCCAGCGGTCGCCGAGCAGGATGGCGCCACCGATACCGATGGCCGCCCCAACCGACGACAGCGCGTCGCTGCGATGATGCCAGGCGTTTGCGATAACCGCTTGCGAATCAAGAGTTTTTCCCTTGCGTATGGTGTATTGGTAAATGCCCTCCTTCACAAGGATGGATATCAATGCTGCCCATAAGGCGAGCCGGCCCGGTGCCTCCAACTGCGCCCCTTTGAGCCAGTCGGCCAGCTTCACGGCCCCCGAGACGATGATGCCCGTGGCGGCGGCAACCAGCGCCAATCCTACAAAGAAGGTGGCTAACGTCTCAAACTTGCCGTGACCGTAGTCGTGCGACTTGTCCTGCGGCTTCGAACTGATGTTGACGAATACAAGCACCAGCAGGTCGGTGATAAAATCGGACAACGAATGCACGGCGTCTGCTAGCATTGCTGCACTGTTGCCGAGCACACCGGCGATGAATTTGAAGGTCATCAAGGCAACATTGCCCGCCGACCCCACCAGCGTTACTTTGTAAATCTCTTTTTCCCGTGACATTATCCTATTTTTATCGTACGGCCCTGCCCACCCCAACATCTGCTCTGTGTGTCCCTTGTTTCCCTTTTTAGAATCCTGTCCAAAACATTTCCCAGATTTTGTGTTCCATCTCCTGCCAGGTCTGGCGGGTGGCACCGGCAAAGTCGGCAGTATATTGGTTGAGCATATTTTGAGCCTCTTTCTTTTTGCCATCCTTTATCAGATTCACCGCTTTCTGCTCCAAATCAGGCAGTTCGTTGAAAGCTTTTTCTTCGTAACGGGCCACATTGCCCAACAACATCTTCTTGGTGCTACCCCAGCGCACTTGAGCCAGCTTATTGGCTTTGCGATAGTGCCAGAGCACGGCATTCTCGTTGTAGCCGAAATGTCCGCACACATTGAACCCAGCGGGCAAGGATGTTTCCCCGGCATATATGGGGATGCGCGGACTTTGTCCGGGATTCTCCAGCGAGAACCAGCACAAGCCGCCCACCTCATCGGGTAGCCAACTGCGGCATTGGATGATGGTGGAATAGGAGCACCACGACATGGCCACACCGCGGTAGAAGGTTACCGTGCCGGGCTTGAGCATGTTGTACATGGCACGCTCGTTGCCATCCATCCAGGGATTGGCGTTGGGACACACCACCGTGTCCATCACGATTTTGCCATCCACTTTGCGCTTGCGTGGATAGAGCAGGTTTTGCGTCTGGTCCAGTTCGGGACAACCCTCGTAGTTGGCGCGGAAGAGTTCCATCACGCGTTGCGGGGAGACCTTCTCATCGGGTTTGATGGAGAAAGGCAGCTCGTCGGCATCGAGGACAAAGTGCTGCGACGGAGCCAACTGGGTGAAGATATACCACTCGCGTTCCTTGAAATTCTTATTGCCAGAATAGGAAGACGGGAAGGCTTTCCACCAGATAAAGTCACCTTTGCCATCCCAAAGACCATATTTCTTGGCCACCTTCTCGATGTTGTCGGAGCACATGAAGTAATCCTTGTTCTTGCGGTCGAGTTTGCCGATGCGGGCCACGTTGCAGCTCACGGCCACCTCATCGTCGGGCACGCGCTGGGCCGCCCAGATGCCGCCGATCTTGTCGGGGCCCTCGCCGAGGATTTCCATCTGCCACACCTCCTTTTTGTCAGCAATGGTGATGCATTCGCCGCCGTCGCCATAGCCATATTGCTCAATCAAATCACCAATGAGACGGATGGCGTCGCGGGCGTTGTCGCAACGTTGCAAGGCAATGCGCTGCAGCTCCTCAATCAGGAACATACCCTTTTCATTCAGCAGGGTATCGGGGCCGGAGAAGGTGCTCTCGCCCATGGCGAGTTGCTTCTCATTCATACAAGGATATGCCGTGTTCATGTAGGCATAGGTGTGGGCCACTTCGGGAATTTCTCCCGCCAGTGTCACATTCTCCATGGCGTTGGGTGTGCTGGTATGCATCGTGCCCTTATACACCTTGTGCATGGTGCCGGGCTCGTGGTCGGCAGCGGGCTCCATCTTCACCCAAGTGCGGTACTTGCTGTCGCACGTATGCGAGGTAATCACGGAGCCGTCGGTGGAGGCCTTGCAGCCCACCATGATGGAAGTGCAGTTAGCGCCCACGAGTTCGGTTTCCTGGGCGAAAGTGAATGTCGCGAAGAAGCAAGCGACAACGGTAAGGAGGAGGGTTTTGATTTTCATAATAATATCAGAATTCTTTTGAAATGCAAAAATAATATTTTTCCACCATTGCACGATATTCCGTTTCTCGGCGGCAGATGAATGGCTACCGGGCTTTGACCCCTAACGGGGTCCGAGGATTCCACCTTGAATGCGGCGACATGGTTAGGGCAGGCCTTTAGGTCTGCCAGCTCGGTAGCCCAGGGTAAGGCACACGGTACGGGTGCCGTCACCCTGGGGCACGGCGGCCAGCGGGTGAGCATCGCGGCGAACAACACATTTGCAATGGAACACGACACGCGCCGCCGCGAAACGGGGACACGGGATTAGATGAACAATTTCCGTTGATTTAAAATTTTGTACCTTTGCACGCCAAAATATCGCGTTTATGGAAATCAAACCTATCATCGCCCCTTCCCTTCTTTCCGCCGATTTCGGCAACCTGAAAAAAGATGTGCAGATGCTGAACAAATCCAAGGCCGACTGGATACATATGGACATCATGGACGGCGTGTTCGTGCCCAACATCTCTTTCGGAATCCCCGTGGTCAAGGCAGTGCGCCAACTGTCGGAGAAACCCCTGGATACGCATTTGATGATTGTGCAGCCGGAGCGCTACATCCACGCCTTCAAGGAGGCGGGTGCCGACATGCTGACCGTGCACTGGGAGGCTTGCACGCACTTGCACCGCACCATCTACCAAATCAAGGAAGAAGGCATGCTGGCGGGCGTGGCCCTCAATCCGCATACGCCGGTGGCCGGTTTGGAAGACGTTATCAACGATTTGGACTTAGTGCTCATCATGTCGGTGAACCCCGGATTCGGTGGGCAGAAGTTCATCCCCCGCGCCCTGCACAAAATCGCCGCCCTGCGCGAGATGGTCGAGCGCAACAACGCGGAAACGCTCATTGAAGTGGATGGCGGTGTTTGCCGCGACAATCTTGCCGACATCATGGCCGCCGGAGCCGATGCCGTGGTGGCCGGCAACGCTGTCTTCAAAGCCGAAGACCCTAAAAAGGAAATTTTAACTTTAAAAAACATATAAAATGAAAAAATCACTCGTACTCTTTTTTGCTTTTGCCTTAAGTGTGTGTTCTTTCGCACAAACTATTACCTATCAAGATATTCTGAACCAGAAAACGGCCAAAGATCTGACCGGTCGCAACGGTGGTGACGAAATCACTGCATACGTAGCCTCCAATGGTGTCTCCTATACCAAAGGTTCGACGATTACATACGGCTATCCTACCAACGGTAAATATTATCTCTATTTCAAGGATGTCACGGGCAGCGTGCTCGGCACCTTGACAGAAGACAGTAACACTGACGCCTCCACCAGTGCCGCTAACCGAGAAGTGAACGAACGCATATCAAACCGCGCCGGCGGTGTGGCCACTATCAAAAAAATTGAATGTCGTCCCGTCGATCCTTTCAATCGAAAAACCAGCGGTTGTTATATTTACTTGGTTCTCAACCGTGGCGGCTTGGCCTGCACCAACTTTGAAGAAGCCCTTGCCACGAAAGAAATCATCACCAAAGCGGATCCTTCCGACGTGGCTTCCGACGCTGCCTTGGAAGAGCTGAAAAAATGGAAAGAAAAACTCGATCTTCAGATCATCACCCAAGAGGAGTACGATGCCAAAAAAGCCGAATTGATGAAAAAAATCAAATAAACATCCTGAATAATGACAGAAAAACAAAGAAGCACGGCTTATTGCATGTTCGTCATCGGATCCCTGTTTTTCGTATTCGGATTCGTCACCTGGTTGAACAACATTCTGATTCCATACATGCGCACCTCTTGCGAACTCACCACCCAGGTGCAGGGTTATCTGGTGACTTTCGCCTTCTACATCGCCTATTTTGTAATGTCCATTCCCTCCTCATTTGTACTGAAGAAAACGGGGTATGGCAACGGCATGGCGTTGGGCCTCATCGTGATGGCCATCGGATGCATGATGTTCATACCGGGAGCCATGACACGCAGTTATCCTATCTTCCTGATCGGCCTGTTTTTACAGGGAAGCGGTTTGTCGCTGCTGCAAACGGCCAGCAATCCGTATGTTACGGTTATCGGGCCGGTAGAGTCCGCCGCGCGCCGCATGAGCGTCATGGGCATCTGCAACAAGGTGGCCGGCATGATCGGCATTCTCATCTTGTACAACGCCTTATTCAAAGGAAAAGAAGAGCTTATCGCTAATATCCAAAACACTGCAGCCGGGCCTGAAAAAGAAATGATGCTGCAGCAACTTTCCAATGGCGTTATTCTGCCCTATATCATTATGACCATGGTGCTTATCGCATTGGTCATCTTTATTAAAACCGCTCATTTACCGGAGATTATTGAGGAAGAAAAGAAAATTGACGGCCATAAAACCAGCATTTTCAGTTTTCCGTACATGTGGCTCGGCGTGTTGGCCATCTTCTTCTACGTGGGCGCGGAAGTCATTGCCATCGACACGCTGATTCCGTACGGCGACTATTACGGCATCCCCACTTCGGTTTCCCATTATTTCGGCATCTATGCGCTGGTGGCGTTGCTGATCGGATATTTCTGCGGCATCTTGTTCGTGCCGAAGGTCATCTCGCAGCGCAATGCGTTGATCATTCAACTCTGTCTGTCGGTGATACTGGTGATTGTGGCCTTATGCACGCACGGTCTGGCGTCCATCGTCGCCATCATCTGCCTCAGTTTCGCACACGCCATCATGTGGCCGGCCATCTGGCCGCTTGCCATCCACGATTTGGGCGAACATACGGAGTTTGCCTCCGCCCTGTTGGTGATGGCCATCGTGGGCGGCGCCGTTATGCCGCTAATCTACGGCAGAATAGCTGACGTGGTGAACCCGCACGACGCCTACGCCCTGCTGTTCGTGTCATACGCTTACATCTTGTTCTTCGCAACGGTGGGGTGCAAATTGCGCCGGTAGATTGCGATAATCTTGTCGTGACGGACAAGTGCGTAAACTGCCACCGCAAGGGCTCCTACAAAGTTCAGCGTAAGGTCCCACATAGTGTCGTTCAAAGCATCATGCCCGCATAGGGGAATATCCCCTGCAAGGATGTAAGATCCTGATGTGGAGACCATAAATTGTTGGGCGTTGGTACCTGCAATACCATCATAGAAGTATTCGAGAATTTCCCAAAAGACCCCCATTCCCACAGAAAACATCAGCAGGAAAAAAAACAATAACCATTTGTTTTGATAAACCAACTTGGCATTTTCAGCCATGGTCACATGGATCATCCAGAAGGCCACGATTGACATCATCACACCGGATACTGCATGCAAGACAGTATCCCACCACTTGTATTTACCGTAACAACCGAGCACGCCACCGGAAATAAACGCCAAGAGACCGAATATCACGATAAAAGCAGAGAGTTTCCATGGCACATATATCTTGAATTTATCCAGTAACAGAAGCAAACAAAGAACAATCAGCATCGACACATACAATGCCGCTTGAGAAACAACCATAACAAGGGGCATAGGTTTTATAAAAACATCAAAAATAGTATCGATTGTTGCCATCGCTAATATAACCCAAAACAACACGATGTTAACTGTACGGATAACATTATTTCCTTTTTGGGATTTATCATTAATCTCCATATCTGATAGTTTGAAGCCAACCGTAAATATCGGTTTTTTAAGGCGTTGTAAATTGAGTTTGCAAATATAGATAAAATTTTAACATAATTCAAATATGTAATTAATTTGTATATTTGCCGCCGATGAAAAAACGGCTTACCAAGCGGAAATACCTCTACTTGTTGTCCCGGACCAGACGCTACATGAAAAAGCATCTGAACCAGCGGACGTTAGTGTTGATTCTCAGTGTGCTCATCGGCATGCTGGGGGCATTGGCCGCCATTATCATCAAAAACCTCGTTTACATTACCACCAAGGCACTCAGCAGTGCTTTTCCTGTGGAGGAGATCAATTACCTGTACCTCATCTTCCCGCCCATTGGCATTATCTTAGCCCTGGTTTTTGTGCGACGGGTGGTGCGCGACAATATCGGGCACGGCGTGAGCATCGTGCTCAAGTCCATCTGCAAGAGCGATGGCAAGTTGCGATTCCATAACGTCTATTCCTCCATGGTGTCGAGTGCCATTACGGTAGGCTTCGGCGGGTCCGTCGGTCTGGAAGCCCCCATGGTGCTCACAGGCTCCGCCATCGGTTCTAACTTGGCCCGTTTCTTCCACCTCAAGCCTAAGCAGACCACCTTGCTGCTGGCGTGCGGCTCCACTGCTGCCATGGCGGCTATCTTCAAGGCTCCCATCGCGGCTATCGTCTTCACCTTCGAGGTGCTTATGCTCGACCTTACCGGCAGCGCCATATTGCCACTGCTCATCTCTGCCGCCACCGGCACCGTGATGTCCATGCTCTTCCTGGGCCGCAATGTGATGTTCTCCATCGGATCCACCCAGGAGTTCTGGCTTTCCAACATTCCCTTCTATATCATTCTCGGGCTGCTCACTGGATTGTTGTCCGTCTATTTCCTGCGCCTCTCAAGATGGGTGGAGAAACAGATGCGGCGGATTCGGAAACCCTACGTGCGGGCTGTTTTCGGTGGTTTGCTGCTCAGCGGACTCATTTACTTCTTTCCGGTTTTCTATGGAGAAGGATACGAAAACATTAACGTGCTTATTAATGGAGACTATACCTCTTTGTTTGCAAACTCCCCGCTGTGGGTGTTCGGGTCCAGCGTTTGGGTGATGCTGGCCGGCGTGGCGGGTATCATCCTGCTGAAAGTGTTCGCCACCTCGCTTACCACTTCCGCCGGCGGTATCGGTGGCGTGTTCGCGCCCACCCTGTTCATCGGTGCATTCACAGGTTTCTTTGTGGCTGGATTCTCCAACAACCTGTTGGGCACACATCTTCCATACGTCAATTTCATTCTCGCGGGCATGGCCGGCGTGATGACTGGCGTGATGCAAGCCCCCATGACCGCCATGTTCCTCATTGCGGAACTCTCCGGCGGCTACACGCTGCTTATCCCGCTGATGATCACCGCCGCATGCTCCTACATCAGCGTCTATCCGTTTGAAAAATACTCCGTCTATACCAAACCTTTGGCCGACAAAGGAAACCTCAAAACCCACAACAAGAACAAGTTCGCGCTGCGCAAGCTGCAATGGGACCAATTTATGGACACGAACATCATGACCGTGCCCGCCCACAGCTCCCTGCGCACATACGTGAATGTCATCGCCCAAAGCAAACGAAATCTCTTTGTGGTCATCAATGAACATAACATCTTCCAAGGCCTGCTCGTCATGGACGACCATCGCGATGTCATCTTCAATCAGGATCTCTACGACCTGGTTCGCGTGGAAGACCTGATGATTGAGCCGGAAGATTTTATTTACGAAGACGATACCGCCGCCGTTGCACTGGAAAAATTCAAAAAAACCGGCAACTTCAACATGCCCGTCATCACCCGCGACCGACAATATCTCGGCTTCCTGTCCAGAGCCAAATTCCTGACTAAATACCAAGCGTTTGTGGCAGAGGAATCGGATGATTGAAAGGTACATGGGGTACAAGGGGTGAAGTTGGTGAATGTGGTAAATATTGATTTTGAATTTTGAACTTTGAATTTTGTATTATGAATATTATAGAAACGCCTATTCCTGGTCTGTTGGTGATTGAGCCTGACGTTTTCAAGGACGCCAGAGGCTATTTTTTTGAAAGTTACAATGAGAAACGTCTGGCTGAAATCGGCATTCGTGAACATTGGGTGCAGGATAACCAGTCGTGCTCGCAGAAGGGCGTGGTGCGTGGGCTGCATTTCCAGAAGCCGCCCTTCACACAAGCCAAGTTGGTGCGCATCCTTCAAGGCGCGGCCATCGACTTTGCCGTAGATATCCGCAAGGGGAGCCCCACCTACGGACAATACTATTCCGTGTTGCTCTCTGCCGACAATTTCCGCCAGTTCTACATTCCCGAAGGTTTCGCCCACGGGTTTGCCGCGTTGGAGGACAACACCCTCTTCTTCTACAAGTGTTCCAATTTCTACAACAAGGCCTCCGAAGGCAGCATCCGCTTTGACGATCCCGACCTCAACATCGACTGGCAGGTGAAAAATCCCTTGACCTCGGAAAAAGATACAGAAGGCCCTTTTTTGAAGGATTTTGATTCGCCGTTTTTGTACACTGAAAAATAATGACCAAGCTCTGTATATTCGATCTGGACGGCACGTTGCTCAACACCTTGGAGGATCTTGCCGATGCCGCCAACCACGTTTTAGCCGAACACCATTTTCCCACGCATCCGGTGGATGCCTACCGCTATTTTGTAGGCAACGGAATGCCTACGCTTATCCAACGCATCTTGCCGGAAGAGCATCGTGACGAAGATACTTTTAATACGTGTTTGCACGAGTTTTTGGAATATTATACCATCCACATGCACGACAAGACCACCGTGTATGACGGGTTGACGGAAGTGTTGGAAACCTTACAACGGCAACACATAAAGTTGGCGGTGGCCACCAACAAGGTTCACAGTGCTTTGGCTCCGCTGATGGCCAATTTCTTCCCCACAGTGCAATGGGATGCGCTGTTCGGGCAGCGCGAAGGCGTGCCCGTGAAACCCGATCCGCAGGTGGTGTATGACATCCTCAAAGCCACGGGCTGCACGAAGGAGGAAACCCTCTATTTCGGGGACACGGCAGTGGATATGGACACCGCACACAGTGCGGGACTGAAAGCCGTGGGCGTGCTCTGGGGCTACCGCCCGCGCACCGAACTGGAAGAAGCGAATGCAGAGATCATCATCAAAAATCCCGATGATATTTTACATTTAAAATATATCTAAACTCTCAACTCTAAACTTTTTATTATCTTTGCCGCCGTAATTAAAACAACCACCTAATCCAAAAGTTGTACTAATGGAAAAGAGAATTGGAACGATTACCGTGTTGGTCAAGGACCGCACGGTGGCACCGCTGGTGAACAGCGTGATTTCCCAATATGCAGACATTGTTTTGGCCCGTCAGGGCCTCCCCTTCCGCGACAGTGCCGTTGCGGTCATATCCCTTATTGTCGAAGGCGACACCAACCATATTAACGCCCTGTCCGGAAAATTAGGGAAAATCGAAAACGTGGAGGCCAAAGCGGTGGTCACACGATCAATATGATTTGGCCGTTAGCTATTGTTTTTTATCCTCCTTCACCCCATGTACCCCATGTACCCCTTGTACCCCCTTCACCCCTTTTACCCCTTTTACCTCATGTACCTATTCATCCCTTTTTGCCATAATCATCAATAAAAAAATAACAACATCATGCAATTTCACCCTGAAAAATGTAGAATTCCCGACGAAATAGGGAGACCCTTCATCGATGCCGATGAACTTTGGGATTACATCAACAACACGAAAAGCACGCCGGAGCGAGTGCGCGAGATTATCCAAAAATCTCTGGACAAGAACCGCCTGACACTGGAAGAGACGGCCGTGCTCATCAACACCACTGATCCGGAGTTGGTAGAAGAAATCAAGGAGGGCGCCCGCGAGCTGAAACGCCGCATCTACGGCAACCGCATCGTGCTCTTCGCGCCGCTCTATGTGGGCAACTACTGTGTAAACAACTGCAAATACTGCGGTTTCCGCTCCTCCAACCACGAGCAGGTGCGCACCACGCTGACCGATGAGGAATTTGTGCGCAACATCGAAGCTTTGGAAGAAGACGGCCAGAAACGTCTGATTCTCGTCTATGGCGAGTCGCCGAAATACTCTCCCGAGTTCATTGCACACACCACCAAGTTAGCCTACTCGGTGAAGAAAGGCAACGGCTCCATCCGCCGCGTCAACATCAACGCCGCCCCGCTGGATGTGGAAGGCTTCCGCATCGTGAAAGAGGCCGGCATCGGCACTTACCAGATTTTCCAGGAGACCTACCATCCGGAGGCCTACGCGTGGTACCATCCTGCCGACACCATCAAGGGCAACTTCGAATGGCGACTCACCGCCATGGACCGCGCACAGCAGGCCGGCATTGACGACAACGGTCTCGGCATCCTCTTCGGTCTGTACGACTGGCGTTTCGAGGTGATGGCCATGATTCGCCACACCAACCACCTGGAAGCCTGTTTCAATGTGGGTCCGCACACCATTTCCTTCCCGCGTATCAAAGATGCTTCCGGTTTGGACATCGACAAGAAATATTTCGTGGATGATGACACTTTCGAGAAGATCATCGCCATCTTCCGTCTGGCCGTACCTTACACTGGCATGATTCTGACCGCCCGCGAGACCGCCGAGTTCCGCGCCAAGGCTATCCAATACGGTATCTCCCAGATTGACGGCGGTACCAACCTGCAAATCGGCGACTACAAATATCACCACGAAGAAACCGAAAAGAACAGCGACAAACAGGAAGACCAGAACCTGCACCGTGAGCAGTTCAAAATCGGCGACGACCGCAACCTCGGCGATATCATCGAAGAACTGCTGGACGGCAACTACATTCCGAGCTTCTGTACAGCCTGCTACCGTCTGGGCCGCACGGGCGAGCACTTCATGGAGTTCAGCGTGCCGGGCTTCATCAAACGCTATTGCACGCCCAACGCCATCCTCACGCTGAGCGAATACTTGGTTGACTACGCCACACCGGAAGTGGCCGCCAAAGGCTGGAAGGTCATCGAGAACAACCTCGTGAATGTGGATGAGAAGTTCCGCGACGAGCTGCTGAAGCGCATCGAGCGCATCAAGGCCGGCGAACGCGATCTCTATTTCTAAAAAAAGTTAATAAGCCTGTACAATCGGAGCGACAAACCGTCTTATGGCTCGTCGCTCCGATTTTTTATCTATCTTTGCGGCTCATTTAACACCATCACTATGAAAAACCTGAAAATTATCAAAGCAGAATACCAGCGCGTCGGTTACGATGAAGCCGATATCGAAAAAGTGGAATTTGTGGAAACAGAAGCCTCCTACAATGAGGCCGGACAGATTGTCCGCGAGGAACGTTTCGATCCCGATGGAAACCGCAACACGCTCACCATCAACTATTACAACGAAGCCGGACATCTCATCCAGACGGAGCAGTTCGATCAGGACAACATCCTGCTGCAAAAGTCCGTGAACACCTACGATGATAAAGGACTGATGGTGCAACAGAGCAACTATTTCGGCAATGGCGAAACCGAGTATGTCACCCGCTTCATATACGATGAAAACGGGCATCTGCTTCGCCACGAAATGTATGACGACGGCAAGTTGGACTATGTGGAAAGAGAAATGCACTACCAAAACGGCCGTTTGATCAAGGAGTTTGAAAACGACGACTATGGCAAAACCATGAATATCCATACATACGAATACAATGAAAAAGGTTTGGTTTCCAAATACATTCGCGATGAAGTCCAAAACAAAGACCGTCGCACCTACGAATACACCTACGATGACAAAAACAACTGTGTAAAAGAATTGGTTTACGACTACGAGAACAAGCTCATTGCCAAAACCTACCGCACCTACAATGAGAACAACCAGATGACGGAGACGGAAACCGAGGATTTGGACAACTATCGCAAGATTACGATGGAGTATGAAGGCGACCGCGTGGTAAAGAACTCCCTGCTCAATAAAAAAGACGAGCTTCAAGGTTGGGCAGAATACACTTACGATGAAAACGGAAAAGAAAACTCTGCCAAGGAATTCATCCAGGACGAAGTGCAACCCGATCATTTCCGCCTGCTTCGCGAAACACGCTACGAAAGATCCTAATTTACCCCCTTCACCCTTTGTTCCCATTCACCCATTTTTTATATCTTTGCGCCTTTAAAAAATTCAAAACGATGCTACAAATACAACTTTTAAGAGAAAATCCCCAAGAAGTAATTGACAGACTGAAAATCAAGAATTTCGATGCTACTGATTTGGTGAATGAAATCCGTCAGTTAGATACCGATAACCGCACCCTTAAAAAGAATTTGGATGACAACCTGATGGAGCAAAACCAGGGTGCCAAGCAAATAGGTCAACTTTTCAAGGAGGGCAAACGCGAAGAAGCCGAAGGCTTGAAAGCCCGCATGGCCGAGTTAAAAGAGGCCGAGAAAGTGGGCCGTACCAAACTGCAAGAGCAAGAAGAACTCCTGCAAAGCAAGATGGTGCTGCTGCCCAACCTGCCCAGTCCGGCAGTAGCCCCGGGCAAGGGTGCCGAGGACAATGAAATCGTCTATACCGAGGGCGACGCCTCCAACTTCGACTATGACGCCATGCCCCACTGGGAGCTGGTGAAAAAATACGACATCATCGATTTCGAGCTGGGCACCAAAATCACGGGTGCCGGTTTCCCCGTCTATAAAGGCAAGGGTGCCCGCATGCAGCGCGCGCTCATCGACTTCTTCCTTGACAGTGCTGTGGCCGCCGGTTTCACTGAAGTCCAGCCGCCCTACATGGTGAACGAAGACTCCGCATACGGCACAGGCCAGCTGCCCGACAAGGAGGGCCAGATGTACCACTGCCAAGTCGATAACTTCTACTTGATCCCGACCGCTGAGGTGCCCGTCACGAACATTTACCGCGATGTAATCCTCAAGGAGAGCGACTTCCCGTTGAAGAACTGCGCGTACTCTGCTTGCTTCCGTCGCGAAGCTGGCTCCTACGGCAAGGATGTGCGCGGCCTCAACCGCCTGCACCAGTTCGACAAAATCGAGATTGTAGTCATCGAACACCCCGACCGCTCCTACGAGACATTAGAGAAAATGACCAACTACGCCAAAGGACTGCTCACCAAGTTGGGTCTGCCGTTCCGCGTGCTCCGTCTCTGCGGCGGTGACATCAGCTTCACGTCCGCCCTTACCTACGACTTGGAGGTCTATTCCAAAGCGCAGCAGAAATGGCTAGAGGTCAGTTCCGTGTCCAACTTTGAGTCCTATCAAGCCAACCGTCTGAAATTGAGATACAAGGATTCCACGGGCAAGACTCGTCTCGCGCACACGCTCAACGGTAGTGCACTGGCTCTGCCGCGTGTGCTCGCCGCTATTCTCGAAAACTACCAGACCGACAAGGGCATTATCGTACCCGAAGTGCTCCGTCCCTACACGCATTTCGACATTATCGACTAACCGTCCCGATGAAGCGCGTACTTTTCTTTTTTTTACTGCTGATTTCATTAGGCACGCTCGCCGCCCAACAAAGCGACGACGAGAAGCTTGCTTTGCAGTATTACAAGGACAAGGAGTACGACAAAGCCATCGAACTTTTTGAGAAGATCCAGGCTAAGAAGCCCTCTTCCTACATTTACTATTACTACTACAATGCCCTGCTGGAGCTGGAAAGATACGGCGAGTTGGAAAAACTGGTCAAAAAACAGATCAAGACTTTCGCCAACGTCCAGCGATATAAAGTGGATTTGGGTTACGTATATGAGCGTTCCGGCGATAATATCAAGGCGGAGAAACAGTATCAGGAACTGCTGAAAAATCTTCAGGCCAAGGAATATGCAGTGCAGGAACTCTACAGCGCGTTCTACTCCAAGTTGAAAATCGACTACGCCATCGAGACCATCCAAAAGGGACGGCGGTTGATGAACAACCCGCTGCTGCTGTCCAAAGAGCTGATCAATCTGTATCAATACCAGCGCCAGACCGACAAAGTGATTGAGGAGGTGCTGTTGATGGTAAAGGATGACGACCAGCAGAAATTCATGGATCAGGCCAAGACCGCTATCCAGAACCTGCTCATGGATGACGAGGACAACCAGAAGTATAACACGGTGAAAGTCAATCTGCAAAAGATCATCCAGAAAAACCCATCCAACCTCAGCTATCTCACTTTGTTGTATTGGGTCAACCAACTGCATAAAGAGTACGGCGAAGCCTTTGTTCTTGCCAAGGCTATTGACAAGCGGATGAAGACCGAATGCGTCAAGACCTACGAGCTGGCGTGTCTGGCTGCCGACAACCGCGATTTCCCCACAGCCATTGAAGCGTTGGAGTACATCATCAACCTCGGCGATGGTGTTTTCAACTACAATCAAGCCAGAATGAAGATCCTGGATGTGCGCTACTCACAGCTAACCTCCACTTCTCCTGTCAAACTGACGGAAGCCTTACGGTTGATGAAAGATTATCAAACCGTCATCGATGAGAACGGCATCAACTCCGGCTCCATGGAATGGATACGAAAATATGCGCATTTGTTGGCTTTCTACGTCAACATGCCGCAGGAAGCCATTGAGGTGCTCAACCAGGCCATGAATAACACCCGCGATGCCAAGGAGAAGAACCAATACAAGATCGACCTGGCCGATGTGCAACTCTACATGGGCAACGTATGGGACGCCACACTGAACTATTCGCAGGTGGACAAGGATATGCCGAACGACGCCTTGGGAAATGAAGCCAAGTTCAAAAACGCCAAGCTTTCGTTCTATATCGGTGAGTTTGAATGGGCCAAAAGCCAACTTGACGTGCTCAGTGCGGCCACCTCCAAACTGGTGTCCAACGATGCCATCTACTTCTCCCTGCTCATTTCCGACAATCTGGAAGAGGAAGAAGAGGATGAGGACGATGAAGACACCACCTATCTGCTGTTTGAGAAAACCTCCACAAACCTTCCGTTGAAAAAATACGCCCAAGCCGATTTTCTCATCTTTCAAAACAAAGACGAACAGGCGTTGATAGAGCTCGACTCCGTCATTATCCTGTCTCCGTTAGGCACATTGGTGGATGACGCCCTCTATCAAAAGGCGCTCATCTACATCAAACAGAAAAACTATCTGGGTGCAGAGGCTCTTCTGAAACAGATTGAAGAGAAGCACGGACAGGAATTATTAGGCGACGACGCCGTATTCAAGCTGGCGGAACTTTACGAGTATTATCTCAAAGATATTCCGCAAGCCATGGAATATTATCTCAAAATCATGCAAAATTACAGCAGCAGTCTCTACGTGGTGGAGGCTCGCAAACACTACCGCGCCCTGCGTGGAGATGCCATAGAGTAGCCATGTATAACGATAAAGTACGAGCAAAAAAGAGATTAGGACAACATTTTCTCAAAAACGAGGATATTGCCCGAAGAATCGCGGAGGCTGTGCGCACTCCCGACGCACACGTGTTGGAAATCGGCCCCGGTATGGGTGTGCTCACTCAATATTTACTGCAACAAAACTTCGCAGACCTCGCCGTGGTGGAACTGGACGAAGAATCCGTGGCCTATCTGCAACAACATTTCCCGCAGTTGGGCGACAACCTCATCGCTGGCGATTTCCTGCGCATGGATTTAGCCGAACGCTATCAGGACAAGTTCGTCATCATAGGCAATTTCCCCTACAACATCTCCTCTCAAATCCTCTTCAAAGTGCTGGATTACAAAGATCAGGCCGTGGAGGTGGTGGGCATGTTCCAAAAAGAGGTGGCAGAGCGAGTGACGGCCAAAGCCGGCAACAAGCAATACGGCATTTTGAGTGTGCTTTTGGAGGCTTTCTATGACACCGAATACCTGTTCACGGTCGGAGAGAACGAGTTCAATCCGCCGCCGAAAGTGAAATCCGCCGTAGTGCGTCTTACCCGCAATTTCGACAAGAAATTGCATTGCGACGAGGCCACCTTTAAACTTGTGGTGAAAACCGCGTTCAACTACCGCCGCAAGACACTGCGCAACGCACTGCAATCGCTACCCTTCCCTGTTGACTTGATTGCCTCCGACCCCATCTTCTCCAAACGCGCCGAACAGCTGACCGTACAAGATTACGAAAATCTATGCCTCCAACTCCATAAATCCTAACCCCCTTTAACCCCCTTTACCCCTTTTACCTCTTGTACCTCATTCACCCCCTTAACCCCTTTACCCCAATGAAAAAAGTAATGTATTTGTGCCTGCTCATCTGCATCATGGCAGGCTGTCAGTCGCAAAAGAAATTAGTTTCCGTGAACAAAGAGACAAACGAAGTAGAACTCAAGGTAGGTCAATCCTGCGAGATACAGTTCCGCACCAACGCTTCCACCGGTTTTTGGTGGCAAATAGCCAACGCCGACGAAATCACGGTGGTGGAATCCGGGGACAAACGCTATGAAAGCAATGCGCCGGAAGGCATGGTAGGCGCCTCCTCCGAGCTTTTCTGGAAGTTCACGGCCAAAGAAAAGGGCACACAAACCATAAAATTTGTCTATGCCCGTCAGGATATCGATAAGCCTACCCGCACCCGTGACGTGGTAATCACAGTGAAATAATGACACCCACCCGCATCTTTGTGGCCATTCCGGCCATGGATGAGCTACAGGAACTGCCCCTGACGCTTCAGGATTTGGCAGAACAGCACGTTCGTGTGCCGTTTGAGGTCCATGTCTGCGTGAACCAGCCCGAGACCTATTGGCAGGATGAGAACCTCCATTCCATCTGTGTTCACAATCAAGAACTTCTCGCATATTTGAAAAACATTGCCGCGCTGCCGGTGCAAGTATTGGACTACGCTTCACCCGGGAGAGGATGGAAAGGGAAAAACCATGGCGTAGGGTGGGCGCGGAAGATGTTGTTCGACAACATCCTAACAGAAGCCAACCCCGATGACATTGTCATCAGTCTGGATGCCGACACGCGCATCCAGCCAGGCTATTTGCAGTCAATCGCGGACAATTTCGCGGCGCATCCCGAATGGCCTGCCATTGCCGTGCCCTACTATCACCCGCTCACGGGCGACGAGGCACGCGACAGGGCCATTTTGCGCTATGAGCTCTACATGCGCAACTACGCTATCAACCTGCTCCGGATCGGGAGCCCGTACGGGTTCACCGCCATCGGGTCGGCGATGGCCTTGCGCGCGGGGGCCCTGCGCAAAGTCGGAGGCATCACCCCGCTCAAGAGCGGCGAGGACTTCTATCTGATGCAGAAAATGCGCAAGATGGCGGTCGTGGGCCTCTACAACGACGAATGCGTCTATCCCGCCGCCCGCTACTCCTCCCGCGTGGCTTTCGGCACCGGCCCCGCCATGATGAAGGGCAGCCAGGGCGATTGGGACAGCTACCCCATCTTCGCCAAATCCTGTTTTGACTCCATCGCGGAAAGCTATAAGCAGATTCCCCAACTCTTTCATCAAGACCGGCACACGGATTTTCTGGATTTCCTACAGGAAACAAGCCGGTCAGCAACTTCGTTATGGCAGCCCATCCGGGACAATGTGAAAGATCTTCCCCACTTTGTACAGGCGTTTCACGAAAAGGCAGACGGGTTGCGAATACTGCAATACGTGCGCCGGCAGCACAAAAACACCCCAACAGGGGAATCTTCCACCCTCTATGATAATTTGTCTTCCTGGATTCCGGAAACAATCCCATCTTGGTGGAAGCCCGAACTGCGTTTTGAGCAGTTTTCGGTCGAACAAATGAACAACGTCCGAAATCTTCTTTTCCGCTACGAAAACGAGCTGAGAAAAAAGATTGACGATTACAAATAATATTCTTATTTTTGCAGCCTTGAAAATACTGTATTAAAAACGTAATTACTTATAAAATAAAAACTTATGGAAAAGATTAAAATTGGTATCAATGGTTTTGGTAGAATCGGCAGATTAGTTTTCAGAGCTACCACCGAAAGAGACAATGTTCAAGTTGTGGCTATCAACGACTTGTTGGATGTGGATTACATGGCTTACATGCTGCGTTATGACACCACGCACGGCAGATTCAATGGTACGGTTGAGGTTGAAGACGGCATGCTGGTCGTGAACGGCAACAAGATCCGCGTCACCGCTGAAAAGGATCCCGCCAACTTGAAATGGAACGAAGTGGGTGCCGACTATGTAGTGGAATCCACCGGTCTGTTCCTCACGGAAGAACTTGCTTCTGCCCACCTGAAAGCCGGTGCCAAGAGAGTGGTCATGTCCGCTCCGTCCAAAGACGACACTCCGATGTTCGTGATGGGCGTGAACAATAAGGAATATGCTGGCCAATCTATCGTGTCCAACGCTTCCTGCACCACCAACTGTCTGGCTCCGTTGGCCAAGGTCATCAACGATAATTTCGGGTTGGAAGAGGGTCTTATGACCACCGTACACGCCGCTACCGCTACTCAGAAGACGGTTGACGGTCCTTCCAAGAAAGACTGGCGCGGCGGTCGTTCCATCTTAGGCAACATCATCCCTTCCTCCACGGGCGCCGCCAAGGCTGTGGGTCGCGTGATTCCCGAACTCAAGGGCAAACTCACCGGTATGTCTTTCCGCGTTCCCACCGTTGACGTTTCCGTTGTGGACTTGACCTGCAAAATCCGCAAGGCTGCTACATACGATGAAATCAAGGCTGCCGTGAAGAAAGCTTCCGAAAACGAACTCAAGGGCATCCTTGGCTACACTGAAGAGGCTGTGGTTTCCACCGACTTCCTCGGCGAAAAGAGAACTTCCATCTTCGACGCTACCGCCGGTATCATGCTCAACGAGCACTTCGTGAAACTGGTTTCCTGGTATGACAATGAAATCGGTTACTCCAACAAGGTTGTCGATCTCATCTGCAGCATGAACGAAACCGTGAAGTTGTAAGAATCTGTTTTTTCAATCTTCTAAACTTTTAAAAGAATGAAAAAAGTAGTATCGTTATTGGCAACCGCACTTTTACTGTGCGCCACATTTGTTGTGTCTGCTCAAGAGAATCAAGAAAAGAAGATCTCTTACAACATGATTAATGAATACGGATTTTACCTGGGCGGCGGTCCTCAAGGCGGCTCTCAGCAAACCAATGTCGGATTCGAGGGCTTGCTTATAAACAGCATTCTCTTCAATCGCACGCAGGATTTGCTCGGTATCGGCTTGGGTTACTCCGTGGATATTTGTGCCGGTCATGGTGTTCCAATGTTCCTGAACTACCGCCACTACTTCGATCGCGGCAAGGCAGTAAAACCCCTTGTCAACATCGCAGCAGGTGCCACGTTCATCTTCAGCGGAAACTTTGACTACTACGACGATTATTACAACGGAGGATATTATAATGGGATTATCTATGATTTTCCTGGATCGGAAAAATACAAAACCGGTTTCGGACTATATGCTACCATAGCTTCCGGTTTCCGGTACAAAGCCCTCTCTTTTTCCGCCGGCTTTTATTTGAGAAGCAATCCCGTCAATCACTATGTAATTGATGGCACTGGCCACTATCAACTTGAACGTTACAATGCGTTCAACGGTGGCATTCAGGTTAAACTTGGATATACCTTCTAATACGGAATTTTCTTTAATACAAAAGAGGGTGTGTCAAAAGTCACGTTTTGGCACACCCTTGTTTTTTATGTGGCGATGTGGTGTGGCTTCTAAAAGTTTTTGTTGTGGTTTTTTCCGTG
>Ga0265298_10001306_pt1 | contig 36777 bp, 27 predicted proteins | sample AusTroGonzalo_MG_3_FD_193486 | JGI IMG/M metagenome (GOLD analysis project Ga0265298, IMG submission 193486) | Bovine rumen microbial communities from tropical cattle in Woodstock, Queensland, Australia - Gonzalo_01 | ecosystem: Host-associated > Mammals > Digestive system > Stomach > Rumen ...
CCCGCCGCCGGCAACTACAGCCCCGAGCAGGCTCTGGAACGGAGTGATCCCTCCGGGAATTATGGAAATCAACAGGCCCGCGACAATGCCGCCGACCGAGATGGAATCGGGTATCAGCTTGTACTTGCAGTCCACCGCGCACACCGGGTATGCCCCGAGCAAGAGCCAGAACATCGCGAGCGCGAACGCCCACACCGCGGGTTCCGTGACCGGCGCCGTGAAGAGTTCCGCAGAAACCGTTCCCGCACTCACCGCGCACGCCGAAAACAGCGCAAGCACTCCGAGCATGCCGCAAAGGGCCTCCCCTATCGGATAAATCACGCTGATAGGCTGGTGGCAACAGGCGCTCTTCCCGCGCAGCCAGAGCCAGCCGACTATGGGCAGGTTGTAGCGGATGGGGATGTGCTTCTTGCACAGGGGGCAGTGGCTCGGCGGGTTTATGAGCGAAATCCCGCGGGGCATGCGGTACACAATCACGTTGTAGAAGCTACCGACGCACGCGCCGAGGGCAAAAAACACTATTAGCCAATACCAAAGCGGAATTTCTTCCATAAAAACCTCAAAAACAGTCCATACAAGAATATATAAACAACGCGGGGTGTTTGTTTTTTCCAATTAAAAAGATAAATTTAAAAAAACAGGACGCTCCCACGGGCGCCCCGTTGTTTCGTGTTTAAAAAGGAATCCTTTATGCGTTTGAGAATTTCTTGCCTAGTCTTTGCCCTGGTAGCGAGCCTCGCCGCTCTCTACGGCTGTTCAAGGGAATCCTCCATCGTGGAGAACGTCCGGCTGAGAAACAACCATTCCATCGTTTTCGCGTTCAGCCACCCCTTCGATAACGCCGAAGCCTTCGCAGATTCCATCAGGCATGCCGACATGCCCGCCGACTCCATCGCCGACACCATTACCGTCACCGTGAACGATTCCGTGTATTTCATGGGATTCCTGCCTCTCTATGCCGAGAAGATCTACCGCTTCGAATGGATTTTCGGGGATTCCGTCATCACAAGCGAGAACACGAAGGTTGTGAGCTGGGCATTCGACAGCGCAGGCGTGTACTTCCCCATCTTTCGTGCCGTTGACGGCAACAACGCGATAGACACCGCGGGTGTGCACAGGAGACCCCTCTACATTCGCGTTATCGACACGCCTCCGCAACTCTCGGTCCCGCGCGACACAGTGAAGGCCCGCCACAAGAAGGCGGCCACGTTGACCATCCTCGCCACAGATTCCTACGGTTCTATCAAGAAGGTCAAGGTGGACCTCGACGCCGCCGGCAAGGATACCGCAAAAGTCTGGGAAACCAAGAAGATAGAGAATACCGACAGCCTCACGCTCTCCATACCGTACAAGGAAGAATACGTGGATTCCCTCGGGAACCAGACCATATTCGTCAGCGTCATCGATGACGACGGCAACGAGACTCTCGATACCGTATACCTGCACTTCAACCAGCTGCCCACCATAGAGATGCTGCAGCCGACCGACAACGCATCGCTCAACAGCAAAAAGCGCCAGGCTCTCTACTACCGCGCCGAAGACTCTGACAATCCCGGCTCACTGCGCTACTACATCCGCATGGCGAAGAGCCCCGACGGCCGCAACCCGCCCATCTTTACCGACCCCGAAGAAAGCCTCATCGCAGCAAACATTGTCGAGAAGAGCTTTGAAATCATCGAAATCGCTCCCGACTCCTCCATACACAACGTCGTCGGCCTCGCAGGCATCATATACTGGGACGTGTGGGTCACCGACGGATACGACACCGTCTACGCGAAGCACGTCAAGGATGGCGACAAGGAACGCCCCTGGAAGTTCTACCTGGGAGAAAGCGGTACCACAAGCCTCGAAGACATCGACGGCAATATCTGGGGTTACGCCAAGTACCAGGGCTGGTCGGGACACCACTCCACCATCCGCATCACGGTGGAAGACACGCTGGGCAACAAGTTCTACACGCACACGAACGAGAAGGGCAAGTACGACATCAACCTGAAGCCCGGCAAATACAACGTGCTCGCCACGGACACCTCGGGCTACCGCTTCGCCGATACGCTCCTCAAGAAACGCGAGGTTTTCCCCGATGACACGCTGTTCCTCGACACGATGCTCCTCCGCGACACGGCAAAGCCCGTCATCGTATTTGAAAAGATGGACACGCTGAGAATCCGCGACTTCCAGATCAGTTTCAAGCTGTACGACTTCGGCTCGCAGGTAGCAAGTGCCACCGCATGGCTCGACGGGAAAGAAGTCGAACATTCGTACTTCAGCACCAATAGCTGGAGCAGGAACGAAACGGCAGTCCCCGACGGAGAGCACCTGTTCAAGATTGTCGTGCGCGATAGCGCGGGTCTTGTCTCCGACACGGCAAAAATGACGTTCTACGTAGACGCATCGCTGATTTCGCTCACCATCGACGGCAAAACCTCCAAGATGGTGAACACCACGCAGTCGCTCACGTTCCAGGCCAAGGTAGAAAACGCCGTACCGCTGCCGGATTCCCTCACGTGGATAACCAACATCGAGGGCGCAAGCACCTTCCGCACGAAGATTACCGACAGCGTTGCGACTCTCACCATCGAGAAAACGCAACTGCCTACAAGCATCCAGTCGAACACGTTCTACGAAATGATTGCAAAGACCAGCGACGGCATCACGACGAACAAGGTCCGCTTCGGCTTCTTCGACGACGGCCCCGTCGTCTACTTCGAATCGCCCGTGAACGACACATCCATTTCCATCAACGACACCATTCACTATAACCTGTTCGCATTCGGCAACAACACCGACCCCAACGACAATACCTTTACCCTGGCATGGAACTGCGACGAGGGAACCCCCTGCCCGAGCGACAACTCGACCGAAGGGAACATCTCCTGGAGCACAATCGGCCAGAAGAAACTGGTTGTAGAAATCACCAATGCCGATGACGAGAAAAGGAAGGATACGCTCCTCGTGAACGTCATCTCCGATCCGCCCACCATCCGTACCACGCAGGAAGGCAATGACAACCGGCACAAGATCAACTCGTTTGTAGATGTCGCTGTAAGCGCAAGCGACAAGTTCGGCACCATCACAAAGATCGACTGGGGTTGCACCAACGGCACCATGTTCACCTTCGACGAAAGCAAGGACATTGACCCGCCCGCAAAGAGCATCACGGACGAAACCGTATCGCTCCACATGTCGGGAACGGCGACCGACAGTTACCGTTGCATTGTCCGCGTCACCGACGATGACGGCGAAACTGCAAGCGATACGCTCCAGTTCAAGGTACTCCTGGACCTGCCCTTTGTCTCGATAAACAAGAAGAACCAGACGCTCACCATCAAGGACCAGGTGCAAATGGACTTCGTGGGCATCGACACGCTCGGAACCCTTGTGGGCTACGAGGTGTCCTGCGACAGCGTCAAGGGGAACCTGGCAAGCAACTGGATTTCCTTTAGCGGGCCGGCAGCACCGACCGTCACAATGCCGCCAGAGGCCTGCACGTGGTACTGCGCCATCCAGGTGACCGACGACGACAACAACAAGTCGCGCGACACGGCGACATTCACCGTGCTGCAAGACCCGCCGACAGTCCAGGTGCTCGGAAACTACACCGTGACCATCAAGGACACCTTAAGGCTCGACGCCATCGCGAACGACCGCTACGGCGAAATAGTCCTTTACGAATGGGGTTGCGGCTCTGCGGGAGCAACAAGCATCGGGTTCACCTACTCGAGCACGACCTCGCCGAGCTACTCCGCCATAATGCCCGCGACCGCACAGGAAGACTACCGCTGCATCATCCGCGTCACCGACGATGACGGCAACACGGCCCGCGACACGACAATCATAGACATCATACAGGCGCCGCCGACCGTAATCGTTGCGAACAAGACGGCCATCGTGCGCGAAGGCTACAACATCGTGCTGAACGCTACCGCCTACGACTACCCCGACTATCCGGGCTACATCGAAAAGCGCGAATGGAGCTGTGCAATACCTTCCGAAATCCCGACCCACTGGAAGACGGTCTCGCAGTTCGATACCGTATGGAAGGCGCCCGCACCCGCAGCCACGTTCTACTGCATCGCCCGCGTCACCGACAACGACGGCAACATCGCGATGGACACCATGAGCATCAGCTTCTCAACCGAGACACCCATCATCTCGGTAAAGGACGAGGAAATCTACATAAACGCCGGCGATGCCTTCGAACTGAACGCCAGCGTGAACGACGTATGGCAGGGAATCAGCTGGTTCACCTGGGAATGCTTCGACGCCGAAACCAAGAAATCGCTCGAGAAGGTGGACAAGTACGACTACTACGCGAACAACCAGAGCTTCTACGACTACCGTCCGGGTGAATTCACCCAGAGCGGCAAGGCCATGTACTGCGTGGTGACCGCCGAGGAATCGAGCACCAAGGTCACGTTCACCGACACCACGCGCGTACAGACCGTGAGCCAGTTGCCCGTGGGCGTAATTACCGCGGCCGACACCGTGTACATGTGGAGTGGCGACGAATCGTTCGACAGCGGCGAATCGTACTACTTCTACACATCGGAATGGGGCGGCATGAACTCGACGCTCGGTACCATCGGCAATGCCAGCATGCAGGAATTCTGGTGGAACTTCAGCAACGTGGACGGCAACTACTATAAGGGTAATACCGACGGCACCCTCGATACCAACATCCTCGAATTCAACCAGGCGTTCATCCGCAGCTCGAGGGAAACCTCCATGACCATCTGCCTCGACTACCGCGACAGTTCGGCGGAATTCGTGACGCAGTCGTTCCTCGCGAAGCACCGTGCCGAAGAGGTATGCCGCAACATCTACTTCCGCAAGGCATGGCGGAACCTCGCCAAGGATACCGTTATCGAAACCACAAAGATGACGACCGCACCGGTGCTCGCCGTTGCGGGCAACAAGCCCGTGATTGTCTACCTGAAGGACAAGTTTACCGTGAAATCGGCATACCCGACCAGCGACACGACCTGGCAGGAAATTACCGCGAGCGCGATACAGGCCAGCGACTCCATCACGGCGTTGAAGATTGCAAACAACGGGACAGACCTCTATCTCGCCGTCCTCACAAGTGCAGGCAAACTGAGCGTCTACAAGTCGGCTAACGGCACATCCACTTGGGCAACCGTCGGCGACTCCATAACGGGAGCCACGAACATTGCGATTGCCTGCCACCCCACCTCGGGAAACCCGCTCGTAAGCTACATCAAGACAGACACGAAGGCATCCGTATTCAGCCGCTGGAACGGTACAGAATGGGTTACCGCAAACGTGAGTGTACCCACGTACCAGACATACGATACAAGCAACTGCCGCCAAACGACCACAAGGCCCAAGAAAACCGTCTGCGACACCACATACACAAACCACCAGCTAAAGATGCGCGAACTGCAGCCGGCGTACCTCCAGAACGGCTCGCTGGCGTTCATCTTTGTCGATACCACGTCGAATTATCAGGCATACTACACGCTTTACGACAGCGAGTACAGCGTAAAGAAGAATTCCGAGAATATCGCGACCAATGTAAACGGCGTAAATCTTGTCGCCACCGGGAACACGCTCTACATGGGATTCCTGAACCGCGACACCGAAAAGTACGGACCTTACGTGTACAAGGGCGAGGCAGGAACATCTTCCATCTCGTGGACAAAGAGCGGAGTGTACGGGAATTCCATCCACGAGGGCATTATCGCCTACCATATCAACCTCGCCACCTACGACGGGAAACTTTACGCCATCATCGACGACAAAGGCAAGCCCTCGCTCGCACAGAGCCACGTGTTCTACCTGGACGGCAACACCTGGAAACTCCTGGGCGAAAACGAACTGCCCTACTTCAAGGCTACATTCTACAATTATCACAGCTACTACCTCCGCGGCTCTGTCCCGAGTATAGCCGTCGGCTCGAACGGCAAGGTGTTCATCTCGATGCTCGCCTGGGAAAACGCGGGCGGCCGCGGCAAGAACTTCGGCCCCATCGTCATGAAGTACGTGGCAGACACGTGGACCGTACACTAGCATTTAAATAACGGAGAATTCAATGAATATCGAAATCGCAGCGATTTGTGACGCAGCTACCGCGAACGGCATAGGCGGAAGACTCAACATACTGGGGGCATTCGACAGGATATTCCCCGCAAAGTTCCCCTTTGTCATCCCGCAGTGCTCTGCAGCGTTCCGCATCCGCTACCAGCGTTCCGAAACGGGCACGCACAAGCTTTGCCTTTCCATAGAAGACGTGTGCGGGCACCCAATCGTGCCGGCAATGGAATCGAACATTCCCTTCGAGCCCGTCGCAGAAGGCCTCGATACCGCGGCCATAAACCTGGTGCTCAACATGCAGCGACTGCAGATAGCGCGCCCCGACAAGTACATCGTGCGCCTGCTCATCGACGATGAGGAAATGATATTCCTGCCGCTCTACATTCTCGAAGACCCGCGCGCCAAGCGTGCCAACCCGAGCGCAGAAGGCGAAATCAGGAACTAGCGAAGCAATGCCCGCCCGCCACAACATCCCGGCAGCCTTCCTGCTCTTTGCGGGAGCGTTCGCGTTTATTGCCTGCAGCGGCATAAACGACAGCTGGGAAGTCAAGGGCGGTGGGTACATTAAGTACAAAGTAAACGACGGGGAAAACCGCACCATCGAGCTCGGTCCCGACGATGTGGAAATCCCCTTCATCAAGAACAGTCACCACTACCTGTATGTGCAGACGCGCCTCGAGGAAAGCGACCAGGGAGACCAGTTCGCCTTCATGGTGAACAAGCCCGTGCTGGGCGACAACGCCCCCGTGCAGGGGCAATACTCCTGGTTTGTTGCGGAAAATTCCGAAAAAGGCATGATTTTCGCCGAAAACAGCGTAATCCACTTCGACCAGAAAGACGATTCCACGTGGACCGCCGACCTGGAACTCTACGCCACGGACTGCAGGAGCGGGCGCTGCGTAGACACTCTCCCGAGGCTCAAAATTACCGGCAGGTTCCGCTACTGGGTACCCGCAGAATACCGATAGGCCAAAAAAACGGGCCAAAAACGCCCCTTGACAAAGCGGGCGCAAGTTTCTACCTTTGGGCTACCTTAAGGTCGATTAGCTCAGTTGGTTAGAGCGCCACCTTGACATGGTGGAGGTCACAGATTCGAGTTCTGTATCGACCACTGAAAAAGACCCTGCGACGCAGGGTCTTTTTTTGCACATTCAAAACGACGAACGCGCGGTATAACCGTGAGCAACAAGCGACTCGTCTTAACGAGTCGTGGTTGCGAGAGCGAGCGCATACCGGAGTAATTTAATCCCCGAGCATAGCGCGAGCGGTATAAAAAAGAAACCGCCCTTACGGGCGGTCCCTTGAATAGCTTTTAAGCTAGGCGAGAATTACTTCTTGCCCTTGCTCTTGGCAGCGTCGGCCTTGAGAGCAGCACCGGCCTTGAAGCCGACGGTCTTGGAAGCCTTGATCTTGATGGTGGCGCCAGTCTGCGGGTTGCGGCCGGTACGGGCAGCGCGAGACTTGACAGCGAAGGTGCCGAAGCCGATCAGCTGGACGTTGCCGTCCTTCTTGATGCCAGCGGCGATGCCGTCGAGCACAGCGTCGAGAGCACGAGCAGCAGCAGCCTTGGATTCAATACCAGCGTCCTTGTTAGCGAGGATGGCGTCGATGAGTTCTTGTTTGTTCATTTTTTAACTCCTTGAGTTGTTGAGATTAATTGTATGGTGATATTATACCTTTTTTTTTGCCATGTGGAATACTTTTTTTAAAAAAAGTGTCTTTTTTCCGAGCCCTTTAAAATCAAGCCTCGGGCGGTGGTTCGACCTCTTTCGCCTCCGCTTCAGCAGTCTTCTCATGGAACCTGTTGAGGTACACCAAGCATATGCAGGTGAAGGGTATCGCAACTAGTAACCCTAAGAAACCCAACAACTTACCCCATATAGAAAGCGACAGAAGAATGCCCACGGGAGGCAGGTCCATGGAGCCTCCGACAATGCGCGGGACAAGGAAAAAATCCTCAATGACCTGCACCACCAGATAGATTGCGCCGATGATGATGGCGACTTCCCAGAACGGAAGTCCCGTGTTGAGGGCGTGGACTACCGCCAGTAGCAGTGCGAGCGGAATCGTGGTGAGCTGCATGTAGGGGATCATGTTGAGCGCTCCGGAGAAAAGACCAAAGGCGACCCCCATAGGCAGTCCCATCACGCCGAACCCGATAGCGTAGAGTATCCCGACAATAAGGGCGACCAGCGCCTGAGCACGGAAGTAGTTTCCCATGAATTTGTCTGTATCCATTGCAAACAAACTAGCCTTCCGGCGAAAACGGTGCGGGAACACGTGCAACATGCCGTTACGAATCTTGTGCATGTCGAGCATGATGAACACGAGATACATGAAGATAATCGCAGCGCTGGAAAACCACACGGCAACAGTGCCCGTATACGAAAGTACGCCCCAAGCGCCGGGCAATACTTTAGATGCAATGCTCTGGACTTCGCTCCAGAAATCCATGTGCTGCATGGCGGCCGCTAGTTTGTCCCAAGAGACCATGGAGCGTACCGTTTCCCACAAATTGGCGGGCAAAAATTCGTTCAGGCGCGAAGACCATTCCGAGTCCGTAAACATGCGCGCAATCAACGTACCGAGCGTGCGCACTTCGTTCACCACCTGCGGAATAAACAGCTTCCCGACACCAAAGAGAATCAGGGCGAACCCAAGCAGCACGATGATGACGGCAATGACGCGTTTCTTCACCTTCTTCTGCAACTTGTTCACAATCGGGTCTACAATGTAGGCGATGAGAAATGCCGCAAAGAACGGGAACAGAACCCCGCGCAGGTAATACACGAGGCAGAGCGTGGCGACAATCCCGAGGCTCCAAAGCACGAACCGCATCACGCGATCCAGATTCCAGTATTTAGTCATTTTTCCCCGCAGTTTTTAATTTCTTTTTTCTAGCCATTCCAATCACATCTGCTTCCAGCAAGGCTAGCACCACCAATATAACAACAAGCAGCGCGTACATGCCGCGTTCAAAATCGCGGTTCACGCCCCACAGGCGAATTTCCTTCAAGTTTATCTCGTCGGGAATCCCGCGCATTATGCCGTCGCCGTTTGCTATTTCGATTGCGGCACTGCGGTACAGGTACGTGAGACCGTCGTCCTCTTCCATTCCCATCGCGGCAAGCCACCATACAGCCGTCTTGATTTCGGAAAGCGAGAACTTTGCCGATGCGAGGGAGCGCTGCGCGGGAACGTTAAGCACCAGCGGGCGCAACGTCTCGCGGAGACCTTCCTTGGTATGCACGGGGTCGTCCGTCAAGATGCGGAGCGATATCGAACGCATGCGGCCCGTAGAGAACACGACCTCCACGGAATCGTATTTCGAAAGGTCGAACAATCCCGCGGGCCTGTTCCCGACAGACATCAGGTTGAACCCCACGCCCACCGCCGGGTACGCCACGCCGGAGCGCACGTTTATCGAAATATCAATCGAAGAGTCCTTCACGTCGAGTTCCGACGTGGAAGTGCCCCCGAAGGGTTCATCCGTGAGGGCGTAAATCCCGAACGTATTTGCCGGAAAAACAACGCACGAGGTCGCACGGAACGCAAGGAACGCGTACACCCACGCGAAAACGAGAAACGCGAAGACTGCGCCTATGACAATCCTAGTCCTTATCTTCATCGCCATGGTCTTTGTGACGGAGACCCACCGCAACTATGGTAAAGCCAAGGAAGGCGAACAGCACGATGCCGAAATAGAAGTTGCTCACCCCGCTTGCGTGAATCCCGTAGATTTCAAGCGCGAACGCTGTCCCGCGGGCCTGTTCCCAGCCGGGCGCGATTTCCACGCGGGCAACGGATTCCTGGTGGCGCTTGTTGAACTTCGGGTCGACACCCGCATTCCCGTACCAGAATTCCGGCGTGTAGAGTTCTTCCATCGGAATGGCAACCGTCTGGCGCTTTCCCGGCTCCAGCGGGACTTCCTTCATCAACAGCTTGAACGTCTGCTGCTTTTCAAGGTCCGTCACGTCGGGATCGAACGTCCACACCTTCAGCAACACCTGCTTTGTTCCGGCAGCCTTCACGTCCAAAAAGATCGTATCGACGAAGGTCCAGTTCCTGTAATCTTTCTCGCCTTTCGGGTCAAAGTTCCAGAGCAGGCCGCACCACGCCGGGCCGGCAGTATCTGCCCCGAGCGAGCACGAGAAAAACGCGGAAGAATCCTTGACGCTGAGCGCCACTTCGGACATGCCTCCGTCGGAGCGGTCATCGTACTTGTCGAAAGTCGCTCCTTCCGGTACCGGGAAAACGGATTCCGAAAAATTCCTGTCAGGAAGGCAAAAGTATATGACGAGAACCGCGATTGCCGCTATCGCCAAAACGGCGTATGTCTTTTTCATGTTATTCGAAAATCTTCTTCAGGTGGAGGTTGTACGGGATTTCGTCCAAGGGATCGACCTCGGGCATTTTTTCTCCAAACCACTTGTTTATCAGCGAATCGATTGCGCGGATAAAGAAGAAATGATGCTTGCCGTTCGCATTCGGTTTCTGGAAGGGCGCATCGAGTGTCCGTTTCAGAATCGTAAGCATCTGCGAGGGCGGCAGGTGGAACATCTTGCAGCACGTAGTCACCTTGCCGGGCAAGCCGTAATCGGGAATGTTCCCGTCCACGAGAGGCTCGCCGTGATCGATGCAGCAGGCTCCCGTCATATCGGGATCCACGGGGTTTTTCGCCTTGAGTGCCTCGTACCACATTTCACGCGAACGGTCGGGCAGGTCGGCACGGAGCGCCATCGTCTGGTCGCACGGGAAGAATGTCGAAAAGCACTTAGGGCAAACGCGAAGGGTCAGGTGTCCAATCTTCGCAGCCACCACCTCAGTCTTACAAAACGGACAGTTACTCATGTTCTTGAATATAGTTAATTGGGACGTTTTAAACCACTAAATACTATATTTATCGCATGCGTTACGGTGACATTTCAACATTCCAAAGTGGCGTTGCCATTCCCCTTTTTAGCCTCCGCAGCAAATCCGGGGTCGGCATCGGCGAATTCCTCGACCTTATCCCGTTTGCCAAGTGGTGCAAACTTTGCGATTTCAACATCATCCAGCTCTTGCCGGTAAACGACACCGGCGCAGAGGCGAGCCCCTACAGCGCAAGGAGCGCGTTCGCCCTGAACCCCGTGTTCATCAACATCCAGGCGGTGAGCGGTTCCGGCGAGTTCGAAGAAGAAATCGACCAGGCCAAGGAAGAATTCGACCGTCAAGAACGAATCGACTACTACAAGATTTCCACCTGGAAAAGAAACATCCTCAAGAAGATTTTCAGCAACCGATTCGACCAGCTCAAGAAGGACAAGGAACTCCAGAAGTGGATCGACGCGAATGCCTGGGCCAAGCCCTACTGCGCGTATGCCATGCTCAAGGCGCAGAACGGCGAATCGAGCTGGAAGGACTGGAAAAAGTTCCAGGACCCGACCGCCGACGACATCGAGAAACTCTGGAGCAAGAACCAGAAGGAAATGCTCTACCAGGCATGGATGCAGTTTGTCGCAGAACTGCAGTTCACCGCCGCAGTGAACGAAATTTCCAAGCTCGGCATCCGCATCAAGGGCGACATCCCCATCCTCATCAACGAGGATAGCGCCGACGTGTGGGCCAACCGCAACTACTTCTCGCTCGACGACCGCGCGGGCGCACCTCCCGACATGTTCAGCTACAGCGGGCAGAACTGGGGATTCCCCACCTACCGCTGGGACGTGCTCGAGAAAGACGGATTCCGCTGGTGGAAAAACCGCCTCGCTCAGGCGAGCAAGTTCTACCATGCCTACCGTATCGACCACGTGCTCGGATTTTTCCGCATCTGGTCCATTCCGCAGCGCGAAGTCACCGGAATCCTCGGGCGTTTCAACCCGTGCATTCCGCTCACGTGGGACCTGCTCCACAGCGCGGGATTTAGCCGCGAGACGCTCGAATACCTGCGCCGCCCGAACTACTCCGTGGACCAGCTCCGCGAATTCCTCGGCGACGAGACCGAGAACATCATTTCCGTGTACTTCGAGAGCCTCCCGAACGAGGCGACCCGCTTCGTGTTCAAGCCGGAATTCTACAACGAGCGCGCCATCACATCGCTCGACGAACCGCAGAACGTGAAGGACGCGCTCCTGAAGGTCTATTGGAACCGCATATTCATCCCGGCGGGCGACGAAAACAACTACTACCCGTTCTGGTACTGGTACAACCAGCCCGTACTCGGCACGCTTCCGCAGAACGAACAGGAAACCCTCAAGCGCCTCATCCACGAAAACGAATCGGCGCAGGAAGGCCTGTGGGAACAGAACGCCACCAAGTTGCTCTCCGTGCTCGCGAACGAAACCGACATGCTCGTATGCGCCGAAGACCTGGGCGCCGTGCCGCATTGCGTACCCGTGGTGCTCAAGAAGCTCAACATCCTGTCGCTGCGCATTGAACGCTGGGCCCGCAACTGGGATGCACCGTATTCCCCGTACTACGACATGGCGGAATACCCGCGCCTCTCCGTGTGCACCACCAGTTGCCACGACACCTCGAGCCTGCGCGGGCTCTGGACCGAACCTGACTTTGACCGCGACCTATACTGGTCTCATGCGCAGCTTTCCGGCACCGCGCCCGAAACGCTCACGCCTCCGGTGGTCCGCGATATCCTCGCGCACGTGTTCTCCTCGAACAGCCTGTTCTGCATATTGCCTGTACAGGATTTCTTCGCGCTCTCGGCGGTACTTTCCGAAGTCCCCGCCGACGAAGAACGCGTGAACATCCCCGGTACCGTCGGTGGCAAGAACTGGACTTACCGCATTCCCGTTACCGTCGAGGAACTCGAATCTAACAACTCCCTCAATTCCGAAATCCGCAAGCTGGTCGACGTCCGCAAGCGCCGCCCCATGTGGAAGATTTAAACCTCCGGACGTCATCCTGAGCGAAGCAACGCAGTTGCGAAGTCGAAGGATCCAGTCCGACAAAGAAATTTATGTTTGCGCCAAGCTGGGTCAAAGACGCCATCTTCTACCAGATATTCCCCGACCGGTTCTGCCGTTCGGAGCGTTACCATGCCGTAGGCAAGTTCGTGCCGTGGGGTACCAAGCCCACGCGCGAGAATATGTTCGGCGGGAACCTCGCCGGCATTGAAGACAAACTAGAATACATCAAGAATCTCGGTGCAAACGCGATTTACCTCTGCCCGATTTTCAAGAGCAATTCCAACCACCGCTACCATACGGTGGACTACTTCGAGATAGACCCGGTGCTCGGCACGCTCGAAGATTTCGACCGACTAGTGAAAAAGGCGCACAAGCTCAAGTTGCGCATCATACTGGACGGCGTTTTCAACCATTGCTCCCGCGGGTTCTTCCAGTTCAACAGCCTCATGGAACTGGGCCCGAATTCGCCGTACGTGGACTGGTTCCACGTGAAGGGATGGCCCCTGAACGCCTATTCCGGCAAGCCCAATTACGAATGCTGGTGGAATTTCCCCGCACTCCCGAAATTCAATACCGATTGTGCGGAAGTGCGCGAATACCTTTTCTCCGTCGCCGAATACTGGACAAAGCGCGGCATTGACGGCTGGCGACTCGACGTGCCGAACGAAATCAACGACGATTCGTTCTGGCAGGAATTCCGCCGCCGAGTGAAGGCAATCAACCCGGAAGCCTATATCGTGGGCGAAATCTGGGATGCACCCGAGCGTTGGCTGCAAGGCGACCAGTACGACGGCGTGATGAACTACCTTTTCCGCAAGGCAGTCATGAAGTACCTCTTCGACGAGAACCCGATTTCAACGGAAGAGTTCTGCAACCGCCTGCAAGAAGCGTTCCCTGTGGGTCGTGGCGACATTCCCATGAACCTGCTCGGGAGCCACGACACCACGCGACTCAAGTCGCAGCCCTGCGCGGGCTGGGAACGCATCAAGTTCGCGCTCACCCTGATGTTCTTCATGCCCGGCGCCCCCTGCATTTACTACGGGGAGGAACTCGGAATGCTTGGCGGCAAAGACCCCGACAACCGCCGGAGCGTCCCCTGGGAAAAACTGCCCGAAATGCAGCAGGAACCCGTCTACGCGCTGGTGAAGGAACTCACCGAAATGCGGAGCAACAACCCCGTCCTCCGCAATGGCAAAATGGAAATCGCCCGCGAAGGCGACACCTTCTCGGTCATCCGCACCCTCGGCAAAAAGAAGATGACGCTCGCCGTGCATAATGAAAACGGCCAGCCCATCTTCGAGACTAAATAAGAGATAGGGCTCATTTCCCCTTAAAACACGCAAAAAAGCCATTTCTCGTCCACTTTTCCGGCCCCCAGCAACCGATAACCGGCGACTATTTTCTATCTTTGCACCCGCAACTAAATGCGTATTAATGCCTTATTAAGGGATTACAAATGAACAAACATAAATTCGGCATGCGAGAATTCTTTATTCTCCTCGTCATTGCACTCTCGGCCTACACGGTATGGCCTTCTATCCAGGTCCACTCCAAGAAGGGTGACGAAAAGAAGGCCTTCCTCAAGGAAAATCCGAAACTGTCCTCTAGGTCCATCAATTTCGGCCTCGACCTCGCCGGCGGTACGAGCATCACGCTCCAGATCGACAAGTCCGGTCTCAAGGAAGACGACGATATCCAGGACATCCAGAAGCAGTCCCTCGAAATCATCCGTAACCGCGTTGACCAGTACGGTCTTTCCGAACCGCAGATTTCGCCCTCCGGCGATGACCGCATCTTGGTCGAACTTGCCGGTGTCGACGATTCTACCGCAAAGGCCCTCGTGGGTTCCACGGCAAAGCTTGAATTCAAGATCCTTGCCGAGGCTGAAAAGTTCAATACGGTGACGACTCTCCTCAACCAGTACCTGACCCGCCAGACCACTGATGTCGCCGCCGACTCTACGGCAAACGACTCCACAGCAACTGCGGATTCCACTGTCGCCAAGGTCGATTCCGCCAAGGATACCACCAAGGCCCTCTCCGATGAAGAACTCCTCGGCGGCGCCGTCCAGACCGCCCAGGCCGATGCAGCCAAGGACTCCGCAGTCGAAAACGCCGCGGAAGCCGAAACCGTACCGGCAGCCGAGGTCGGCAAGGCGTTCAGCGACTACTACCTGCAGTTCGGTAACGGCGGGTTCATCGCCGAAGAGAACGTCGAAAAGGTCAAGAAGATTCTCGAACTCGAAGGCGTCAAGAAGCTCATCCCGCGCGACGTGGCTTTCGCCTTCGGCAGCGGCCTCGAAAAGATCAACCGCGATTCCCCGGTCAAGGCCAAGCGCCTCTACCTCCTCAAGCGCCGTGCCGAAATGGGTGGCGACGACATCGTCGATGCCCGCCCGGAACGTGTTGCCGACGGTGTGAGCGCCGGTGAAGTGGCCGTGAAGCTCCGCTTCGGCGGCATCGGCCCCAAGAAGTTCTCTGCCGTGACGGCCGCGAACATCAACAAGCAGATGGCCATCGTGCTCGACAACCAGGTCATTAGCGCCCCGGTCATCAAGGACCGTATCCCGAACGGCGACGCCCAGATTACCGGCCTCGATGACATGGCCGAAGCCAACCGCCTCGCTGTCGTGCTCCGCGCCGGTGCCCTCAAGGCCCCGATGAAGATTATCGAAAGCCGCAGCGTCGGTGCCACCCTCGGTGAAGAGAACATCTCCCAGGGCTTCGGTTCCGGTGCCGTCGGTCTCGTTATCTGCTTGCTCTTCATGGTCGGCTACTACCGCCTCGGTGGTTTCATCGCTAGCCTCGGTATGATCATCAACACGCTCGTCACCGCCGCCGTGATGTCGCTCTTCAACGCGACCCTCACTCTCCCCGGTATCGCGGGCTTCATCCTCGTCGTGGGTATGTCTCTCGACGCGAACGTGATTATCTACGAACGTATCCGTGAAGAACTCAAGAACGGCCTCACCGCCCGCGCGGCAGTCGCCAAGGGTTACGAACGCGCATTCGGTGCCATCTTGGACTCCAACCTCACCACCGTGCTTACCGGCCTTATCCTCTACAAGATCGGTACCGGCTCCGTGAAGGGTTTCGGTCTTACGCTTACCATCGGTATCCTCACCTCGCTCTTCTGCGCCATTACGGTGACCCGCGCCGTTCTCGACTGGAAGCTCGCCAAGCGCGATGCTACCACGCTCTCTATCGGTAACGGTGTCAAGGCTATCAACGAGGCTAACCTCCCGATTATCCCGAACCGTCGCAAGTTCGGTACCCTCTCTGCCATTCTCATTGTAGCAAGCATTGCCTGCATCGCCATCAAGGGATTCGACTTCAGCATCGACTTCACCGGCGGTCAGGTCTACACCATCCAGTACCAGGACGATGCCAAGCACGAAACCGACCTGAACAAGGCCCTTTCCGCTGCAGGCATTTCTGGAACGAAGGTCCGCTCTCTCGGCGGTACTTCCGCAAACTCCTACCAGGTCAGCCTCCGTACCGACGATGCGAACTTCAAGGCCACCATGCAGCAGGCATTTGACAAGGCCGGCCAGAAGTGCGAAATCGTCGCCGAAGACACCGTGGGTCCGACCATCGGTGCTGAACTCCGCTTCAACGCTATCTTGTCCGTGATCCTCGCTTGGCTCGGCATCCTCCTCTACGTGTGGTTCCGATTCGGCAAGTTCGGTCTCGGCTTCGGCGTGGCCGCCGTGCTCGGCCTTATCCACGATACTATCATCACGCTCGGTTTCATCTCCGCGTTCAACCTCTCCTTCGACGGCGCCCTCATCGCATCGCTCCTGACAATGATTGGTTACTCCGTGAACGACACCATCGTGAACTTCGACCGTATCCGTGAAAATACAGCCGTCTACGGTTCCGCCAACTTCGGCGAGACCATCAACCGTTCCATGAACCAGTGCTTCAGCCGTACCATGGTGACCTCTCTCACGACCTTGTTCGTGTGTGTGATCCTCGCCGTGATGGGCGGCTCCTCCATCCGTGACTTCGGCCTTGTGCAGTGCTTCGGTATCCTCATCGGTACCTACTCCTCCGTGTGCATCTGCTCTCCCGTGGTTCTCTGGTGGTCCAACCGCTTCAAGAAGGGCGTGTAATTCACGACTGACGGAAAAATGTAAGGAATCCCCGGCTTGGATGCCGGGGATTTTTTTCTATCTTTGAAGCCGTTCGATCAAAGGGGGCTCCATGCTCAAGTATTACAAAATCGAATCGGGCCGCATTGCAACTGCCCCGAACGAAGATGCAGCTGACATCGTCATCATGGGCTCCCTCAGCCAGGAACAGCGCAGCGTCCTGGTCAAGGAATACGAGATTACCGAACATACTATCGCCTCCGCATTCGACTCCGACGAGCTTTCCCGTATCGAGTACGACGACGACTTCACCACCATCGTGTTCAAGAAGCCGAAGAACTATTCCGCCGAGGACAACTTCCAGTTCCGCGTGGAATCCTTCGGCATATTCATCTTCAAGGACTGGGTGCTTCTCCTGACCGACAGCGACATCCCCGTGATGGACGAGAGGCGTTTCTCGAAAATCGAGAGTCTGAACACGTTCGTGCTTAGAGTATTGAGTTACGCGATATCTCACTTCAACGAACACCTGCGCATCATCAACCGCATCAACGATGACCTGGAACTGCGCCTCAACACGTCGATGGAAAACAAGTACCTGCTCAGCATGTTCAGCCTAAACAAGGGCTTGATTTACTACGTGAGCGCACTCAACAGCAACGACACGCTATTGAAAAAGCTCCAGATGGGCCGCAGCCTCAACTGGACCGAAGCCGAGCGCGAACTGCTCGAAGACATCCAGATTGAAAACGGCCAGAGTCTGCAACAGGCAAACATCTACGCAAACATCTTGACATCCATGATGGATGCGCGCGCAAGCGTCATCAACAACAACGTGAACCAGTTGATGAAGAACTTGACCATCGTGACGATTTCGATATCGCTCCCGACGTTCTTCGCTAGTTTGTTCGGAATGAACGTGAAGTTGCCCTTCGGCATGAACGGCGACGCGCTCACCGGATCGGCAATAGCCTTCTGGGGCATCATCGCCGTCTGTATCCTCTCTGTTATTGTATTCCTCGCCTTCTGGATGCGCAGGAAATAGCCCCGCACGTCATACCGCAGTCATGTAGCCCAGCTTAAAGCTAATTTTTATTATATTCTACAACAATGACTATACAGGCATTGGTTCAAGATGGGTTACACTAGGCGATCCCCTATACGAAATTCCATAAGAAAGGAATCCTATATGAGAAAGCTCTTACTACTTCTTACCAGCCTACTCCTTATATGGGCATGTTCTTCTAATGACGATGATAGCACCGTCAATTCAAAGGACAATACACAACAGACAGCGCTTGACCACGACTCAAACACAGAAAAACTGGACACTTCATTCATTGAAATTTTGTCTGTTGATTCCTGCATTGGGATGCTCGGATCCGACGACCTTTCTTTGGATGTAGACACTCTGTTCGCCCAAAGATACGACGAAAAAAAATATTCTATTAGAGTTCTTGCAACTCTAATGTGCTATCCTGCCGAGCCTCCAGACTACGTAAGTTACGCCTACCAAAACGACACGTTAGCCCTGCATATAGACAAGCAAAATCGCTCTTTTGACGTTTTGTGTTCTTGCATACACTGGGTCAACCTTCTCATCAAAGGCGAAATTGATTTCCATTACATTCAATTAAATGGGAATTTATTCGTCGTTGTTAAAAAAGATTCCTAAGGTCTAATTTCCGCGGTCGCTCATGCTCGCGAACATGGCGACAATCTCTTCGGTAAACTTGTTCTGCGGGAACTTTTCCGCAATCTGCAGCGCCTGTTCCAGGTGCTCCTGCGCTTCGGCCTTTGCCTTCTCGAAACTCTTCTTCGCATTCAGGCGTTCCAGAATTTCGCCCGCGACATCGTCTGTCGCGACGCGCTTCACGAGCGATTCCATCTCGCTGCGCTCTTCGGCGCTGCAGTCCTCGAAGTAGTACAGCAGCGGGAGCGTTATAAGCCCGTTGGAAAGGTCGGTGAACTTCGCCTTGTCCAAATTCTTCGAGCCGAACCCGTAATCGAGCAGGTCGTCGATAATCTGGAAGGCAAGTCCAAAGTGTGCGCCCATCTTGGCGCATTCATCCACAAGAGCCTTATCGAAGCCCGCCATGATGCCGCCGATACGCGCCGCGGCCTCGATGAGGGCAGCCGTCTTGCGGTCGATAATCTCGTTGTACATGGCGCGGGAAAGGTTCATCTCGCCGCAGTGGTCCAATTCCATGATCTCGCCCACGATAAGCTTGTCGGCGGCATCGGAGATGATTACCGGAATGTTCCTCGCGCTCTCGTTGATAACGCAGCGCATGGACTGCGAAAGCACGTAGTCGCCCACGAGCACGGCCACCTGGGTACCCCACTCCTTGTGCGCGGTAATCTGCCCGCGGCGGAGTTCCGTACCGTCGATGATGTCGTCGTGCACGAGGCTTGCAAGGTGCAAGAGTTCCACACTCGCGCAGGCATGGGCCACACGATCCTTGTCGGGCGCGTTTTCCCCGCAGTTGGCGATAAGGCAGAGGAGTGTCGAGCGAATGCGCTTGCCCTTCCTGCCGAAAAGCGATACCAAGCGTTCGGATATGCCCGCAGGGGCGGTCTCGGCCACCTGCATAATCACCTGCTCGGTCAGCGCAAGCTGGTCTTTCACCAGTTCGCGGGCCTGACCCAGCACCACCTGAAAATCGGCTTTCGACGGGCTCATTGTACTAGACATCCAGGTCGTTCAAAACCTTGTAGGCGTTGTTCTCGATGAACTTGCGGCGCGGTTCCACGTCTTCGCCCATGAGCATGCTGAAAATCTGGTCGGCGAGAACGCCATCTTCCACATAGCACTGCTTGAGCAGGCGCAGTTTCGGGTCCATGGTCGTCTCGTTCAACTGGTCGGCAGACATTTCGCCCAGACCTTTGAATCGGTTGATGGTCACGTTCTTCTTGTCTTCGACTTCGGCCATCACCTTGTCCTTCTCGACTTCGTCGAACAGGTAGCGTTCCTTCTGGCCCACCTTCAGCTTGTACAGAGGAGGCATGGCGAGGAAGATGTGGCCCGCATCGATAAGCGGACGCATGTAGCGGAAGAAGAACGTGAGGAGGAGCGTCTGAATGTGAGAGCCGTCCACATCAGCATCGGTCATGATGATGATCTTGTCGTAACGGAGCTTCTCCATCTTGAATTCCGTACCGATACCCGTACCGATGGCGTTTACCAGGTTCTGGATTTCTTCGGTATCGAGCACGCGGTGCAAGCTTGCCTTTTCCACGTTCAAGATCTTGCCACGCAGCGGGAGGATTGCCTGGAATTCGCGGTTACGTCCGCTCTTCGCGGAACCGCCTGCAGAGTCACCCTCGACAATAAAGAGTTCGCATTCCTTCGGGTCGCGGCTACTGCAGTCCGCGAGCTTGCCCGGAAGGCCGCCGCTTTCGAGAACGTTCTTGCGGCGTGCAAGGTTGCGCGCGCGGTGTGCCGCCTCGCGGGCGAGGGCCGCGTTATAAACCTTGTCAAGAATCACCTTGATGGCAGCCGGGTTTTCCTGGAAGAATTCCTCGAGCTTTGCGCCGAACGCGCTATTCACGTAGCTTGCAATTTCGGAGTTGCCGAGCTTGCGCTTTGTCTGGCCTTCGAACTGCGGCTGCGAAACCTTGATGGCGATAACCGCGGTAAGACCTTCACGAATGTCATCGCTCGTAATCTGCGCTTCCTTTTTGCCCTTGGGCATGTCCTGCGCAAACTTGCCGATTACGCGGGTAAGCGCCGTCTTGAAGCCCGTAACGTGCGTACCACCGTCATAGGTGTTCACGTTGTTCACGAAACTGAAGAAGTTTTCCTGGTAGCCGTCGTTGTACCACATGGCAACTTCCAGCGGGTACTGGCCATCGGGGAGCACCAGGTGGATGGGCTCGTTAAACAGCGGAGTGCGGTGTTCGTCCACATAGCGCACGAATTCAGAAACGCCACCCGGGTAGCAGAACGTCTCGGTGCGCCTTTCCTCGTCGCGCTCGTCGGTAAGCGTAAGGCGAAGCCCGCTCATGAGGAAGGCGAGTTCGCGGAAGCGCGTCGCCAGCGTATCGTACACGTAGACGGTTTCGCTGAAGATGGTATCGTCCGGGTAGAACTCGACGCTCGTACCGGTCGTTCCGTCGCTCTCGCCCACGTCGACCTGCGGGCCACACGGAACGCCCTTCGAAAATTCCTGCTTCACCACGCGGCCATTGCGGCGCACAGTCACCACGAGCTTGTTCGAGAGTGCGTTCACGCAGCTCACGCCCACGCCGTGCAGACCGGCAGAAACCTTGTAAGAATTGCTGTCGAACTTGCCGCCCGCATGGAGCTTGGTCATCACCACTTCGATGGTGCCGATGTGTTCCTTCGGGTGGATATCGGTCGGGATGCCGCGGCCGTTGTCGGTCACGCGGATACCGTTGCCCGGCAAGATGGAAATTTCGATGTGATTGCAGAAGCCGGCCAGAGCCTCGTCAACGGAGTTGTCCACGACTTCCCATACCAGATGGTGGAGCCCGCGGATATCGGTCGAGCCAATGTACATGGCGGGGCGAACGCGCACAGCCTCCAGGCCTTCAAGGACGGTAATGCTGGATCCGCTGTAGGATTCCTCGGCCTTCTTCAATTCTTCAGATTCTTCTGCCATATTTCCTCTAAAAACATCTCATAAATGCTGGCCTCGGGAGCCGGTTCAAACAAAGCGAATCGCCTGTATTAGCGGCTTTCCGAGCAGCGTATTACACTTGTCAATAATAGCATTTTTTTGCAAGAAAATCTCGCTCCGCCACGCAGAAGAAGCGGCCTTCAGCACCAGTGTCCGCTTGTCCAGTTTCTCGGGTTTTACGTGCTCGTAGACGGCGTCTCCGACCACCTCGCGGAAGCGTTCGGAGAGGGTCTGGAAGTCCATGGCTTCACCTATGTGAGTCTTCGCGAGGACGCGCTCCAAAAGCACGCCGATGTCGGCGAAACCTTCGCCCGTGACACCCTTCTTTCTCGCTTTTTTTCTACCGGGATTCTGTAGCATTGGACTACACGAGCAACAGTTTTGAAAGCGTGAAACCGCCAATGAGAATGCTCGTCATGCCGGCCACCACGGTGGCCTTGGTGCTCTTGCCCACGCCCTCGGCGCCGCTATGGGTGAAGAACCCGAAGAAGCAGGCGTAACTTGCAATAAAGTAGCCGTAGAGCGTAGCCTTGATCAGGCCCACGACAAGGTCCCAGTTGTGGTAGAACATGCGCACGCCGTAGAAGAACACCGACCAGGAGACTTCCTTGTACAGGTGCGCCACTTCGTAACCGCCGGCGATACCGATAAAGATACTGATAATCGTAAGCGTCGGGAGCATGATGACCGTCGCGATAAGGCGCGGCGCCAGCAAGAACTTGTAAGGGCTCAGGCCCAACACCTTGTAGGCATCGAGCTGTTCTGTGACCGCCATGGTCCCGAGCTCGGAGCACATCGATGCACCGATACGCCCCGCAAGCACCATCGCGGTAAGGATGGGGCAGAGTTCCACCATCACGGACTTACCCACGGCCATGCCCACAAACATCATCGGGATCATGTCGCCGAACTGGTACGCGAGCTGCCACGACATGATGGCACCCGTAGCCATGGACGCCGCAAACACCACGGGCAGACTCGTGACGCCCACGCGCTGCATCTGCTCCACCGTCGTGTGCAAATTCGTAAAAGCACCGGGAATGTTCTTGAACAGTTCCCACACGAACTTGAAATAGTTCAGCACGGTCCGCAAGAACCTTCTTACAAACCGCCCGAGCGCTTCCGCTATGCCGTTCAAAAGACCCACGTGAAGTTCCTACTTCTTCTTCTGCTTGGTATTTGCGGCAGGGCGCTTGCCCGGGCCCGAAATAGTCTTCTTGTAGAGGCCGGTATCGGAGAGATACTTGATGGCTTCCTTCAACTGTTCATCACGCTTGAGCGAGAAGGCCGTGCTCACGGAGTCGTTCACCATCGCGGTCAAAAGTTCGCGCTTGATGCCATCCTTGATGTAGGCCTTGTTCTCGTCGAACTGGGCATCGCGCTTGGCTTCCAGGGCCTTGCGCATGTCGGCAAGCCTGTTGGCCAGCGTAGTATCCGTCACGGTCTTCGAGCTGTCGCCCATGTAGTTCTGTTCGTGCACGATGCTCTTTTCCAGCTGGTCCACGCCCACCAGAGCGTTGCTCTTCACCTTCACGAAGTTCGTGTCCTTCATGCAGAATTCCTTGAACTGCGTGTACAGGGAATCAGGCACCACCCAGTTCGCGTCGACCTTCACATTCGCGGCATCGAGCGTGGGGCGCACCTTCACGGCAAACTTGAAGTACATCGCCATGCGTTCCTGCACCTGCACCACCCAGGGCATCGGGGAAAGTTCCACGTCCACGTCGGGCTTGATACCGCCACCGCCAAACATCATGCGTCCGTTGTTCGTGTAGAACGTATCGCGCGCCACGGTATCCTTCTTCGCCGTATCCGCAGAGGCGGTTTCTTCGCCATCTTCCTCGGCGGCTTCCTCTTCCTGCAACTTGAGGCCCTTGATGCCATTCTCGGGCTTGTTGATGCAACGGCCGAAAGGCAGGTAGTAGAATGCAGTCGTAAGCTTGAGGGCGTTGCCCTGGTTATCGAGCGGGAAAATCGTCTGCACGGAACCCTTACCGAAGGAGGTCTTGCCCACCACGATGGCACGGTCCCAGTCCTGCAGTGCGCCCGAGACAATTTCGGCGGCACTCGCGGACCCCTGGTTCACAAGGACGGCCATGGGCACATCGGCGCCAAGAATGCCGTCACGGCGGGCACGGCTTTCGGTCCGCTGGGTGCGGCCGAGCGTGCTCACGATAACGTTTCCCTGCTTCAGGAACAGTTCGCTAATCTCGATAGCCTGGTTCAGAAGTCCACCCGGGTTGTAGCGCATGTCGAGAATCAGTTTCTTCATGCCCTGCTTCTTGAGCCCGCGGATAGCATTTTCCACGTCGCTTGTAGTCTTGTCACTGAAGGTAGCGAGCTTGATGTAGCCGATATCCTTGCTTACCATGCCGTAGTAGGGAACCGCGTGCACCACGATTTCCGCGCGGGTGATGGTGAATTCCATCAGGTCGGCCACGCCTTCGCGTTCAATGGACACGGTCACATCGGTTCCGATCTTGCCGCGCAGTTTGCTCACGGCGTCGTCCAGCGAAAGGCCCTTAGTGTCCTTGCCGTCAATCTTGCGGATTCGGTCACCGGCGCGGATACCCAGCCTGAAAGCGGGCGTACCGGAAAGCGGGGAAATAACCGTGAGGATGTTGTCACGCAGGCTGATGGTAATGCCTACGCCGCCGAACTTGCCTTCCATCGAGACCTTGAGACCCTCGTAGTCCTTCGGGGTAAACACCGTCGTGTGCGGGTCGAGAATGTCGCGGATGCCGTTCAGGGCGGCATCGGTGAGTTCCGTGGGGTTCACGTCTTCCACGTACTTGCGGTTCACTTCGGAAAGCACCTTGTTGAGGCGCGAAACTTCGTCGTAGAAATCGCCCGGAGGGGTCTGGGTCTTGCCCGCGGCAAGCGCAAGGGCCGCAGCCGAAAGGGCGAGCGTAATGGTAGTGCGGAAATTCATCATAATAAACCTATGTGCACAAAAGATACAATTTCACCGCGGGCGCGGTGGTACAAAAACGGAAAAAACCGGCCCAAACGGACCGGTTTCAAAAAAAAGGAGAGAGAGTATGAAAATTTAGGCGGCTTCGCTCAAGATACGGTGAATCTGGTCGTTCTTGAGTTTTGCCAAAGCGGATTCCTTGAGCTGGCGGACGCGTTCTTTGGAGAACCCGACCATCGGGGCGACTTCCTTGAGGTTGAGGTCGGCATCCATAGAGAGCCCAAAGTAAAGTTTTACCACATCCAGTTCCTGCTCGGTGAGGTTGTCGCGCAGGACCTTCTCGAAGATGTCCGTGCGTTCGTTCTCGCTCGCAACAACATCTGTGGCAGGAGAGTCAGAAGCAAGCGTATCGCCGAGAGTGCATTCGCCGGATTCGCCCACCGGGGCATCGAGCGACGAGGCACGGTTATCCATCATGAGCACCTTCTCGATGGCATCGCCCTTGTACTTGGATACTCCGGCAAGGCTATCGGTGTCAATCACGTAGGTACCGCCCACGACCTGGCGGAACTTGCCGCCCTTCTTGTTGAAACGGCGCAGCACGAGTTCCTTCTCGGCACTGATGCGGACCATGCGGCCCTTCTCGGCAATGGCGCGGGTGATGTTCTGGCGGACCCACCACACGGCATAGCTGATGAACTTGATTTTCTGGCCCTGGTCAAAGCGACGTGCAGCCTCCATGAGGCCCATGTTGCCCTCGCTGATGAGCTCGCAAACATCGAGCCCCTGACCCTTGTAGAGATTGGCGATATTCACCACGAAGCGGAGATTCGACTTGACGAGCAAATCCATGGCTTCGCGACTTCCCTGCCTGATCTTCTTCAAGAGAAGCGTTTCCTGTTCCCGAGAGAGAAGCGGGTACTTGGAAATATCGTTCAGGTACTGGAAATAGATATCTTTCTCATTCGAGCGAGTAGTGTAAGCGTTGTTAGTCATGGTGAACCTCGTTGTTCGTGTTCTATCTCTTTACATCTTCAAATTTACCTCCATGACGGCCTTACTGTGTCAGTATCGGGAAAGCGCTTCGCAAAAGTTAAATCGGCTTTTTGTCGTTTTTTTCTGCACTTTCGTCATAAAATTGTCATACAGGGGGTGCAAAAAAGGCTTTTTTGACTTATTTTTGACCTATGACCATAAAAAGGACAGCTAAAGCCGTTACAAAAATCCTCGAGAACAACCGCGAAACATTCGAGGGCATGCAAGAAGCAAGCTTCCAGCGCAGCGAAAAGTTCATCAACGAGCTTCTCCGCGAAGAACGGAAGAACTTCAACTACCCCATTCCCCCGTTCGTCCCGCTGCTGCTGATATGGATTTTCGTACTCCTGTTCCCGCTGGCAACGTTCCTCGACCCCTCCGTCATCACATCCCCAAAGATTAACGCGAGAGGCATCGTCGGCTTCTACGTGCCCTTCATCACCACGACGCTCATCTTCTTTGTCAACCAGAAGTTCCTGGTCCCGAGCTGCATCTTCAAGAAGCACTACATTCCCTTTGTCATACACAATGCGGTACTCGTCATCGGCGCCATTTTCGTACGCGAGGTTGCATTTTTCCTCCTCGAACGCAACCCCGGCGAAGGCATAACCTACTTCTTCACCTCGTACTGTTTTTCGAACATGAAGGGCGGGCACTTCTCCTTCATGACGGTCGTACTATTCTCCATTCTCGTGGGGTTCGTATGCGGCATCAGCGTTCTGTACAACGTTGTCTTGAGGCATACCCTACGAAGCTTTATTTTGCGCGAACAGAAGAGCATGCTTTTGCAGTACGAACTAGACTTTCTCAAGAACCAGCTAAGCCCGCACTTCCTCTTCAATACGCTCAACAACATCTCGGCACTCATCCAGATAGACCCGAAGCGCGCCGAAGATTCCATGGCGAAGCTCTCGAAGCTGTTGCGTGTGATGCTCTACCAGACAAGCGACGCAACCATCCCGATCACGGAAGATATCGACATACTAATGAAATACGCCGACCTCGAGAAACTGCGACTCAACAGCAATTACGACCTAAAATTCAACATAGAACTGGAAGACGAGCAGTTCCCAGTCGCACCGCTTATCGCCATGCCGCTCGTGGAAAACGCCATCAAGCACAGCGTGAACCCGAACGGCCCCAGCTTCGCGCACATTACCATAACGCAAAAGGGCAACAGGCTCTCGCTCGAAACGGCAAACTCGAACTTCCCGCGCAAGGCGAAATCGAATGCGGGCGGGCTCGGGCTTGCGACATTCAAGAAACGTCTTGAGCTGCTTTACCCGTCGCGACACACCTACGAGACGCGAATCGAGGGCGACACATACTACTCGAAACTCGAATTGATCACTGATTAATCATTTAATCACGTGATTAATCACCAAATCAGGCATTTTCCCTAAAAATTTTCCTTGAAAGACTCCTTTACAGGAGTTTTTCGTTTATATAGTTTTGAGACACTAACTATCAGGCACGGCGGATTAATTCTCCACAAGGGTGCGTTTCCGTCGGTTGCTTAGGCGGTGGCTTTACAGCCATTTTTTATATAAACATACAAGGGAGCTCTCCTATGGCAAATAGGACTCTGAAAGGCATTGTCGCCGCAGGGCTGTTTATGGCTATCTGCAGCAATGCCGCAACTTGCAAGGAAACCGTCATCTACGACGGCTCCAGCAATAACGGGCGGATGGAGGAATCTGGCCGCACCTTCCCCGAAGCACCGGAATGGAACGCGAACTGGGGAAACTTCAACAACATGAAATCGCCCTATATTCGGCTTTCGGGGCAGAAGGCCGCGAAGGCCGACTGGACTGGAAACCTCGTGTTCGACAAGCTGCCCCTGCACCTCTCCGGAGGTTCGCTCAAGATTACGGCGCGCGCCACGCAGAACGCGAAGTTCGGAATCTGGCTCACCGGAAATTCCGGCAGCGGGAACGTCGCATTCTATAACCTGCAGGCAAACACCACGAAGGCAATCGAAGTGCCCGTGGCAAGCCTGCTCGGTGCGGGCGACGTCACCGTAAGCAAGGTGGGCATCGGGATTTTTGGCGTAGGCGCCTACCAGTACACCACGCTGTTTATCGACGACCTGAAATTCACCTGCGCAAGCGATGCGGCGGGCGCTAACACCGGTTCCGGCACGGGTAACGGATCTGGGGCGGGTGCCTTTGACGACGAAAGCGCGCCCTACTACTTCCGCGATGTGGTGCCGCAGTCCAGCGCGCGCGACTTCGCGACCGACCCGGTGAAGGCCCCCGCAGGCGCCTACACCGCAAGCGAACGCAACACCCTCGCGCAAAGGACCGCAAGGAAGTTCGTGCTCAGCGAGCAGGAACACCAGCAGATTGTGCACCTGCAGTCTGCAACCGACCTGACGGCAAAACAGTCCCGCGACTCGTGGTACAAGGGAATGTTCCTTGTAGAAAGGAACCGCCTGAAGGATAGCGTAATCGCAAGCCCCAAGAACCTGTTCCACGAAGCGGGCGAAATCGCGGCGGCAAGCGGGAATAGGAGCATCCCCCTGCTCATTGCCGACGTGGATTACGCCATCAAGTACTTCACCGATTCGACGTTAACAAACTACACGCTTCAAGACTTCCACCTGTTGCTTGCGGGCCTCCCCGTCACGGAAACACGCACGTCGAAGGTAAAAATCGCCTACGACCCATTCTTTGCGGCAACAACCCGCGCAACGCTCCCAAGCGTCGAGATTTGCAATGCGGGCAAGTGCCAGACGGCTACACCCGGGGCAGAAATCACACTCGAGTTCGCCTCGGCAGGCGTTCAGGACATTACGGTAAAAATGCGCTCCGAAGGCCTGAGCGTAAACCAGACCCTTAAACTGGAGGTGAAGTAACATGAAGAATTTGAACCGCATTGCAACTGCGATTGTTTTCGCGTTTGCCTCCGTGGGCGCCGTTCACGCCGCCCACCACGATTTTCACTTCTTCGACCAGGGAGCGCAGGGCAAGTGCCTTTCGCGCTCGCCGACGCCGGTGTTCTCGAACTGCTACAATTCCGAGGGGGCAAAGACCACCGCGGCCACGTTCCCGCTGGTGCGCATCCGCGTCATCGACCCCGTAGTCGATGAATCGGCCCGTTTCAAGATTGCGCTCAGCCGCCCGTTCTTCATCATCGACGGAATCCACCTCTCTACCGACGAGGCGCGCACCCTCGACCAGCTGCACGAAGAAACTGAGGCGTTCGGCATTCCCGGAATCCTCACGGGGCTCGGGTACACGCCCGTGCTGGTGCAGTTCAAGGAAACCGTGCGCGTGCCGCTCAAGGCAAACGCGACCGTCCTTGCCGACCTGTTCCGCTACCTGAACAGCAACAAGAACATTGCCTTCCTGAACAAGGCCGAAGACGGCTTCATCGTCCTCGGGATTAGCCAGGGGGGTATCCTCGGGCGTTACGCATCGTACCTGTACGATTCCGCTAAAAAGCAGGGCGACGCCCCCGTGCGCCTGTACGCTTCGCTCGACTCGCCGCACCAGGGCGCCGTAATGCCGCGCGGGCTCATCTCCACGCTCGATTTCTGGGCAAACCAGGCGGGTGTCCCTGCGGCAGAGGCGTTCAACGACCTCATCACATCGCCGGGTGCACGCGAACTCTTGCTCTACGATACCGAAGCGCACAACGGCACCTACGAGGTAAAGACCGGCACGGAACGTTTTTTGTTCGGCGAATACCGCAAAGCGGCCACCTACAAGGGGTTCCCCGCAGTGCTCATTGCGCAGGGGCAAATGAAGGGCAAGTCGCCCGAGCACGCCAGCACATACTACAGCCTCAGCAGAGCGGCAAAAAGGGACGGAGAAACCTGGGGCCGTGCGGAAAGTTCCATGATGGCAAGCACATCGGCAAACGAAGAGTTCTCGCACAATCACATGTACCGATTCCTCGCGTTCAACGAGACATCGGGTCCGAAGGGAGTTGCAAGCCACGACTTTATCCAGGGAAGCACCTACCCGTTCGCGCGCACCATCTACAACGCGCTGCGCGAAGGCATGCTGGAAGCTATTCCCGATACGATGTCGTTCACCATATTCAATGCGAACGCCATCAATTTCGATAACGTGTGGGACAGCGATACACTCTACCAGGCAAGCAGCACGTTCATCCCGACGGCAAGCGCCATGGACCTGCAATGCGACGGCGATCTCGCCATCCGTAAAGACTGCGCGTTCAGCAAGTCGTATGAAGGGTTCCCGTTCGAGGCTCCGGGAACGCAGTCCACCGCAAAGGCAACGTACGCGGTAGATGCCACACACCCGCGCTTTGACGAGCCCATCAGCGGGCGCCATATCGAACCGCCGACAAAATCGGACGGAAGCATTGACAGCGTGGTGCTCAAGGGCATGCAGACCGACGTGTGGCGCGTGCTCTGCGAGGTCGCGAAACTCGATTACGACACTGCGGGCAAGCACTTCCGCAACGCGAAACTCACCGGACTCTTCTCGCCTACCGCAAGCTGCATGGACAACTCCAAGATACCCGAGATTATCGCGAACGGCGGCATATTACAGACAAAGAAATTCGGCTACATCCGCTACGACTACAATACGGATGCCACCGAAAGCGATGAAGAGGTTCAGTTCCGGCTACCCTCCGGCTGGCAACGCGTGATGACCATCGACAACGCGAAGGATGTTCCCGAGGGGGCGTTCTTCGAAATCGAAATCAAGGTAGACAACCCGAAGAGCAACTGGATGAAGGCGGAACTTTTGCTCACGCCGAACAAGAGCGGTGGCGGCCAGGTGCAACTCGAGGAACTGAACGTCGCGCAAGACGGCATGTTCCACACCGTACGCTGGCAGATGCCCACCGCGAAGGGAGCGATGGCCAAGTACCGCTGGTTCCGCCTAGTCCTCAATTCCAACGGCGGCGACGTTACCCTCAGGGGCGCAAAGCTTGTCGTCTCGTCCAGGGTGGCTAGCGAGAAGCCCGCGGCAATCGGGAGCGCGAACCTGTTCCCCTCCGCATACACGCTCGTGAACTGGAACGAGACCACCACCATCCAGAACGGCAAGGTGCAAAACGTCGACGCAACCACGTTCGCCTTCAGCGAGCGATACGCGGGCATCCACCTCGACTTTGCAGGAACGTTCTCTCTCGACAATTACAAGGAGCTGAACGTTGAATACCTGGCCGGAACCTGCCAGAACAGCGAGGTCTATTTTGGTACAAATTCGCACGGAAAAGTGAATCTTGGTAACAACTCGGTGCAAAATGAATTTGTTAACAAAGTTTTACCCCTGTCCGAAATTGTCAATACCCAGGTGACCGCAGGCAACGGCTATTCCGCTTCACGCTTGACTTTGCAGGCGTTGAGGAAAGACGAAACGTGCGTAATCCGCTCCATAAAACTGCAATAACTCCCTATTGACGCCCTAAAACAAATAACATAATTTTCGGATACACTTATATACAGTGCCGGGGCAACCCGGCCAAGGGATGTTAAAATGAGAACAAACAACATTTCGCTCCTCCTCATTGCAGGGGCGACACTCCTCACCATGACCGGGTGCCTCGCGCCCCGCATGCAATCGATGGGGTCGGCACCGCTGCCCGCTTTCCACCAGCCGAAATCGGCTCCGGATGGCGAAAAGCAGATCAGCCTCTCCGCCGAAGCGTTCGGGACCTTCCTTGCGGCAGGCCAGAACGTAGAACAGGTCAATGCCGGCGGCGGAGCGCTCGCCTTCGAGTTCCACCCCGCGGGGGCGATTTCCCCGCTGTTCATGAACGCGAGCGTTTCCGGGTTCGCGGGAACGCTCCAGTTCGGGTGCAACGACATGCCCTGTTCCAAGGAATACAACGCATGGCTTGCCACCGGCGATGGCGATGACGACTACACGTTTTGGAACATTCAGGAACGCATTCTCGCGGGCGCCGAATTCAACCTGGGGAGCCATTTCTTTATCGGTGCCGCAGGTGGAGCGCAGTTCTACCAGGGCGGCGGCGATTACGAAAGCAAGCGCGACCGCATGGAAAAAGCCGGCCTCGTGAAGAACGTGGACGAGAAATTTGACTGGAAGCCCACGGCATCGCTGTGGTTCGGCCCCCGCTTCGGCGAGGGGGGTGCAATCGCCTTCGAATACACCGTGAACTTCGCAGACAATGTCGACGACTGGAACGCACTGCTCGGAATCTCGTATTTCCACCCGAGCGGATTCCACGGAACCGTATTCACGAGCAGCACCACGTCGTTCGCCGTGAGCCTCGGAAAGTCGTTCCTGTTCTAGTTTTTCGGGTCATACAAGAAGGGCCGCGCGGTTTTCCGGGCGGCTCTTTTCTTTTTTTTCGCGAACGCGTTTCTATTTCATCTTGATTTTCATCTCGAACACCTGACGGCCCGCATCGTCCTCGATCTTCATGTAGGTCGCCCCCATCTTGTCGGCACGGAAAACACGCACTTCCTGGCCCTCGTGCGTCTCGCCCATAAAATGCACCTCGAGCATGGAAGGCAGGCAAAGTTCCAGGTCCTCGGAACTGAACACGTTCAGCGAGAGCTTCACGTACTCGATATTGTTCATGTGGTGTGACATGTCAATATGCTGAGGCAGCACCTTCTGGCGGTAAACCTCCACGTATTCCTCGGGCGTGACCGGGAACTTGGTGAACTTGTTGTCCATAAACGGCTCCGGCGCGCCTTCCATCGGGAAGTCCACCGCAGAAAGTTTCACGGGACGGTGCTTTACCAAATCCAGGCAGCACGCCTCCTGCACGGCGAGGATAATCGGTTCGCCCTCCACCGTGGTAATGGCCGTGTTTTCGTATGTGCGGATAGGCGCGTTATCGGCGGGGAACGACGTGGTGATTACCTTGTCCCTCCAGAAAGGCCGCTGGAAAAACTTGAATTTCGCCTTGTAGATAACCCAGTAGGCTCCCTTGTCATGGACGCAGAAGTTGTCCTGCCTGAGAGCGCCAAAGTTCTCGGTGAAGTTGTCCTGCACCATGAGCACCGTCTGCGCGATGCCCATCTTGCCCGAAACGTCAATGTAGGCCGAGGTGATGGTGCGCTGCTTCTGGAAAACCAGCGGGTTCTTTGCAAGGGAATAAATGTCGATCATACTTTCAATATATAAAGAAAAGGGACCGCCGCGAGGCAGTCCCTACAAATTAACGTCTAAAAAGACGGACTAGATTTTCTTGAGCACCAGCAGGTGGCCGGGAGCCTTCGCGGGGCCAAGACGCACAAAGTTGCGACTTCCGCGCCACACGAAGCTCTCGTCGGTAATCAGGTCCTTCAAGAAGAAGAAGGAATCCTGCGACAAGCCGAGCTTATTCATATCGAGTTCCACCATGCCTTCCTGCGCATTGTCCATGTCCATGTTGCACACGCAGAGGATTACATCGTCACCCGTCTTCTTGGAATAGACCATCAGCTGGTCGTTGCTGCAGTAATGGAAGTCGAGGTTGTCGTATTCCTGCAGGGCAACATGTTCCTGGCGGGCGGTGTTCACGCGGCGCACAAAGTCCTGGATGCCCGGACCCTTCCAGTTGTGCACCTTGTACTGGTACTTCTCGCTGTCGGCGAGTTCTTCCTTGACCGGGCTAGGAATGTTCTCGCACAGTTCGTAACCGTTGTACATGCCCGTAAGGCTAGAGAGCGTGGCAGCCAAGAAGTAGCGCTGCTTGAACGCGTTCGGGCCCTTGTACGCGAGGTACTTCGGGAAAATGTCCGGAGTGGTCGGGAAGAATATGCCGCGCATGTATTCCTTCGCGTCGCTCTGGGTGAGTTCCTTGAGGTACTGCTCGAATTCCCACTTGGCAGAGCGCCAGGCGAAATACGTGTAGCTCATGTCGAAGCCCGACTTGGCCAGGCGATGCATCATCTTCGGGCGGGTGAAGGCTTCGGCGAGGAACACGAGTTCCGGGCGCTTTTCCTTCACGTCGGCGATGAGCCATTCCCAGAACGGGAACGGCTTGGTATGCGGGTTATCGATACGGAAAATTTCGATGCCCTTGTCGGCCCAGAACAAGATAATGTTCTCGATTTCCTTCCACAGCGCCTTGTAGTTGTCGTTGTAGTAGTCGAACGGGTAAATGTCCTCGTACTTCTTGGGCGGGTTTTCGGCAAACTTGATGCTGCCATCGGGTTCGTGGTAGAACCATTCCGGATGGCTCTTCACGTACGGGTGGTCGGGGCTACAGTTGAGCGCGATGTCGAGAGCGAGGCGGAGTCCCTTGCCGCGGGCAGCCTTCGCGAAATGTTCGAAGTCCTTCATGCTGCCGAGTTCGGGGTCCACGTCGTAGTGGCCGCCGTTCTTGTTACCCACGGCATACGGGCATCCCGGTTCAAGCGGCTTGCCCTTCTTGTCGACCTTCGCGTGCAGCGCGTTGTTCGCACCCTTGCGGTTGGTGACGCCAATCGGGTGGATGGGCACCAGGTAAACGGTATCAAATCCGAGGTCGGCGATGTAGTCGAGTTGCTTTTCGCAATCCTTCCAGGTAGCGCTCTTCTTGGGGTCGGTGCCCTGGCTCTTGGGCCACATCTCGTACCACGTGCCGATGCGGCTGTAGGTCGGGTCCACGCGGAGCTTCATCACCGGGCTTTCGGTCGGCACGTCCTTGGGCTCGACAGTCCAGGCACAAATCTTGTACTCGTAGTAACCGATGTTGTTGACAACGAAGGAGCCTTCCCACTGGTCGTTGTCCACAAAGTGCATGGGAGCCTTCTCCCACTTTTTCTTGCTCACGTGGCGGTAGAAAATCGCCGCGTCGTACTTCTCGTGGCTGTGGCGGAAAATGTCTGCGGTGAGCGTGACGGTATCGCCCGGTTCGCGTTTGATCATGAATCGCCCGCCCTCGATGCTTGGGCGGATGTTCTCGATGACGAGATTGTCTTTGAGAGTAGGAATGGTTGCCATAGTGACACAAAATTAAAAAAGTTATGCCCTGCAGGCTAGCCGCCAAACAAACAAAGAAGGCCCGCAAAAGCGGACCCTACAAATTCGACAAAATTCAAGTCGCGACTAGCGGCGGGAAGAACGTTCGCGTTCCTTCTCGCGCTGGCGGCGGCGCTTTTCGGTATCGTCCGGGAAGAGTTCCGGCAGGGCATAACCGATGGCGATGCCGAACACGATGCCCGTCTTGTTCATACCGTCGGGGTTAACCACGGAGGAGATAATCTTGGAGCTACCCGCGGACTGGTAACGCAGGCTCGGGTTGTCTTCCGGAGTATCCGTGCCAAGAGCAGGAGCGTAGTACATGCCCACGGAGAACTGCAGGTAGTACCATTCGTTCGTGAGGTAAGAAATCAGCACGTCGAACTGGTAACCGTTGACCGTGATGAGCGGACGCACGCCGTCAACCGGCTCCACGTTGTGGTCGAAGTAGACCGTACCGTAGGAGGCAGAAACACCCAGGTGAAGCGGGTTCTTGGGGAACAGGTAGTAGTTGATACCCACCTTGTAGCCATAACCGCCCTCGAGTTCAATGCCTTCGAAGTCGTTATCGTCACCCTTGAAAAGCATACCGCCCGAACCATAGAGGGCAAGGCCCCAGCGGGTAATGTATTCGGCACCTATACCAAAGCCCATGCCCATACCGGTCTCGCCCATGAACGGGTAGCGCGAGCCCATACCGACCTGGAAAATCATGCGGTCCTTGAGCCAGTTACGACGGCGCAGGGAGTTTGCGTATTCGTCCTGGCGCTGTTCCTCTTCGAACTTCTTACGGGCATCCATGTCCTGCTTCTGGGAAGCGGTCAGCGACGGTCCCTCAGCGTCTTCGAAGTCCTCGTCGTTATCGGAAGCAGCCGAAGCGCCCGAAGACTGCTCGGCAGCAGGAGCGGATTCAAAGTCGCTATCATCAAATTCATCGTCATCCTGCGCCCAGGCAAGAAACGCAGAAAAACACAGAGTCAAGCACAGTTTCTTAAACATTAAAAGCCTCTGACTATACAATCGTTTATGGAATATAACTTATTATCGGGTTTTTATTCACGCGGAGCCTTGTAAAAGTTGCTTAATCTTCCAAAAAACCGGCTTTTTTAGGGGTTATTCGGCCTTTATGAGCTTCGCCTTGATACTCCCCAGCGCGATTTCGCACTGCATGAGCACCGGGATGCGCCGGTCGTCGTCGGTGAGCCAGATAAATATGCGGCCCTTGGAATTGAATATGCCGTCGCCGTCGAGCACCGGTTCCACCTTGACCGTATTCACCGTGCCGATGGCCGTCTTGAGCTGTTCCCTGCCGTGGACTAGCACCTTAAGTTCGTAACGCTTCTTGCCGCTCACCGCCGAGAAGCGGGTAGTATCCCCCACCGTAAGCGGCATCGTCCGCACAAAGTAGAACGCCGACATGATACTGTGTTCCGTGCCCTGGATGGCGACCGCGGTATCGGCGGAGCGCTTAACCTTGCGGGTCTTCATGTCGGTGAACACCGTATCGGAGAGCCATGCCTTCTCGCCCTTGCGGTCGAACCGGATGATGGACGTGTTGTGGAACTTGCCCTCGTGCAGGTTCTTGCGGAAGACTTCCGTCATGCGGCCCTTGTTGCGCACGCGGGTATAGACCGTATCGAAAACCGGATAGATCCTGCTGATGGCATCGTTGCCCCGCGCAAACGAAAGAAACTCTGTCTTGCCGTCCGGGAGGGGCTTGACCTCGAGGGTCGCCTCGCCGGCAGTGATGGGCCCCCAACCGAGACTGAAGGTCAGCTTTTCACCCTTCATCCACGGAGCTTTGACTTCGGGCAAGTTGGGCTCGCCCGCAAAACACACAGCCACAAGGAACGCCACGAGAGCGGCGACCTTGACGCTGAACTTGACACTCCCCCTAGACATCAGGAGAACTAACCCTCGATATCACCGAGGCTCTTGCGGTAGGCAACGAGCTTTTCACGGACGGACGCGTCAGCGATGGCGACGATGTGGGCGGCGAGGTAACCGGCGTTCTTGCCGTTACCGATGCCGACGGTGGCCACCGGGATTCCCGGGGGCATCTGCACGATGGAGTGCAATGCATCGACGCCGTTGAGCGGGCCGCCCGCGCAGGGGAGCCCAATGACCGGAAGAATCGTGTGCCCTGCGAGCACGCCCGGAAGGGCTGCAGCGAGGCCAGCAACACCGATGAGGACCTGGAGGCCTCGCCCGGCGGCTTCACGGGCATACTTTGCCGTAGCGTTCG
>Ga0265298_10001307_pt1 | contig 36774 bp, 23 predicted proteins | sample AusTroGonzalo_MG_3_FD_193486 | JGI IMG/M metagenome (GOLD analysis project Ga0265298, IMG submission 193486) | Bovine rumen microbial communities from tropical cattle in Woodstock, Queensland, Australia - Gonzalo_01 | ecosystem: Host-associated > Mammals > Digestive system > Stomach > Rumen ...
CGGTTTTTGATTTTCTTTGTACGTGGAGAGATCTCAGACTCGGCTACTTTGATCTGCGTATTGATACGCTTTTCTAACTTGCCATTTCTAACTCTCAGATAGACGGTTCTCGTCTTGTTGCTACTCAGCTTTCCAAACTCAGTTGTAATCGTTGCCATTTCTAAATCGTTTAAATGATTAAAATTTGCGCCGATTTTGCGCTGATTTTTGCACTTTGCGCTGATTTTGCGCCGATTTTTCACCTTAAAAGTTAGGCTGAGACCAATAAATTGGAATGGCCACTTTCTAAATGAAAATATCGAGAAGCCCTTTATTTGCTGGGATTCTCGATAAATTCTTGGTTGTGACCCCGGTGGGATTCAAACCCACGACCTTCAGAACCGGAATCTGACGCTCTATTCAGCTAAGCTACGGGACCAGTGCTTTATGAAAAGCGGGTGCAAAGGTACAAAAAACATTGAACATTGAACATTAAACAATGAACATTTTGTTGTGCCTTGTTATTTTTTAACTTTTGACATTCATTTCTCTCATTGTTTTAGGCTGTTAGCTCGTTGCCAGTATAGAGCTGGTAGTACTTGCCCTTGAGAGTCAGAAGTTCGTCGTGGGTGCCCTGTTCGATGATGTGGCCGTGGTCGAGGACGATGATACGGTCGGCATTGCGGATGGTGCTGAGGCGGTGGGCGATGACGAAGGTGGTGCGCCCCTGCATCAGCGTGTCCATACCCCGTTGTACGAGCCGTTCCGTACGGGTGTCGATGGATGATGTGGCCTCGTCGAGGATGAGCACTGGGGGATCAGAGACGGCAGCACGGGCGATGGCAATCAGCTGGCGTTCTCCTTGGGAGAGATTGCCGCCATCGCCGTTGAGAATGGTCTGATAGCCGTTGCCAAGACGTCGGATGAAGTCATCGGCTCCCACGAGACGGGCAGCACGGATGCAATCGTCGTCAGTGGCGTCGAGTTTTCCGTAACGGATGTTATCGATGACGGTGCCTGTAAAGAGGTGGGTCTCTTGTAGCACGATGCTCATACTCTTGCGGAGCGACTCCTTGCGGATGTCCGTCAGCGGGATGCCGTCGTAGAGAATCTTACCTTTCTGAATCTCGTAGAAGCGGTTGATGAGGTTGATGATGGTGGTCTTGCCTGCTCCCGTACCTCCTACAAAGGCAATCTTCTGGCCTGGGTTGGTGTTGATGTCGATGTCAAAAAGTACCTGCTTGGCAGGGGTATAACCGAAGTCCACATCCGTGAAGTCCACGTCTCCCTGCGGATCTTTCAGTTCTATAGAACCCTCATCGACCTCAGGCTCTGCGTCCATGAGACGGAACACGCGCTCGGCTCCGACGGTGGCGTTTAGCACGGAGTTAATCTGTTGTGAGACGTGGGTAATGGGCTGGGTGAAGCTCTTGTTGAGCGTCAGGAACGCAACAATGGTACCAAGACTAATGGACAACGGATAATTGAAAATGGATATTTGTCCGAGGGCGAGGGCTGCGCCAACAACGGCGATGAGCACATAGCCGAGGTTGGAGAGGTTGCCGTTGACTGGCATCACGATATTGGCAATCCTGTTGGCCTCGCAGGCAGAGGCACGCAACTCTTCGTTGATGCGCTCAAACTCCTCGATGGCCTGATCCTCGTGGCAGAACACCTTGACAACCTTCTGGCCTGTCATCATCTCTTCGATGAAGCCGTTGACACGGGCCAGACTCTCCTGCTGGGTGCGGAAATACTTGCGGCTACGCTTGCCCAGCCAGGTGGTGGTAACCATCATAATGGCAGCCATCAGGATGCTGACGAGGGTGAGGGGTACGCTGAGCACCACCATCGAGGCGAAGGTGACGCAGATGGTGATGACGGAGTTGAACACCTGAGAGATGCTTGTGCTGATCATCTGTCGCAACGAGTCGACATCGTTGGTATAGACGGACATCGTCTCACCATGCGAATGTTGGTCGAAGTAGCTGATGGGCAGCTGTTCCATCCGCTCGAAGATGCGCTGGCGCAGACGGAGCATCGTGCCCTGCGAGACGTTGATCATCAGACGGTTGTAGGCGTAGGAACAGATGACGCCCAAGAGCAGGATGAGTCCCAGTTTGATGAGTGTCTGCCACAGCGACGTATATTCTGGGTTGGCCGCCTGAGTCAGTGGCACGATATAGTCATCGATGAGCGTACGGGTGAAGAGGGTAGAGGCGAGGGTGGTGACGGAGGTAATGGCAATGCAGACGAGCACCGTCAGGATGCTGAACTTATAATCGCTGAGCACGTACTTCGCCAGTCGCCAGATGACGGCGCGCTGCTGGGCGTCGATCTTCTGGATGCCTCCCTGGTTCTGGGCGTGTGGGCCTCGTGGGCCGTTGAAGCTGGGCTGTCTCATCTTTCTTTTATTTTTGCTTGTTCAGACCACCCCTGGCCCCTCCTGACTCAGGAGGGGAAAAAGGAACATCGAAGTCTCCGTGGTCAGCCTCCTGTATGGCGCAGATTTCCTGATAGAGGCTGTTGGTTTTCAGAAGCTGCTCGTGGGTGTCGTAGCCTGTGACGACACCGTTGTCCATCACGAGGATACGGTCGCAGTGCTTCACACTCGAGATGCGCTGGGCGATGATGATCTTCGTCATCTCAGGCAACTCCTCACGGAAGGCCCGTTGGATCTTAGCGTCGGTGGCTGTGTCGCAGGCAGAGGTGGAGTCGTCGAGGATGAGGATCCTCGGCTGCTTCAGCAGGGCACGGGCGATGCAGAGCCGTTGCTTCTGTCCGCCGCTGACGTTCGTGCCACCCTGTTCGATGTGGGTGTTATAGCCCTCAGGCATCTGCTCGATGAACTCATCGGCACAGACCAGTCGGCAGACCCGTTCGCAGTCTGCCTGAGTCGCCTGCGGATGTCCCCAGCGCAGGTTGTCGAGGATGGTTCCTGAGAAGAGGATATTACTCTGTAGTACCACGCTTACCGCCGAGCGCAGGGCTTTCAGATCGTAGCATTTCACGTTCCGTCCGCCAACGAGCACTTCGCCCTGTGACACGTCATAGAGGCGTGAGATGAGGCTGACGAGGGTGGACTTACCAGAGCCCGTACCGCCAATGACGCCTATCGTCTCGCCGCTGCCGATGGAGAAGGAGACGTTGAAGAGAGCAGATTTTCGTGGAGTGTGGTCCTTTCCTCCTTCCTCCTTCCTCGAAACATAGTCAAATCTTACTCCCTGGAACTCCACGCTGCCATCGGCAATCTCATAGACGGGCTGCTCGGGATTCACGATGTCGGGCTGTTCCTCGATCACCTCGCAGACACGTTTGGCGCTGGCGGCACTCTGCGTCAGCATGACAAAGATCATCGAGAGCATCATCAGCGACTGGAGAATCGACATGACATAGGTGAAGAGTGATGTCAGTTCACCTGTGGTCAACGTTCCCGATACGATGAAGTGCGCACCCCACCACGACAAGGCGATGATACAGCCGTAGACAACGATGTTCATGATGGGGTGGTTGAGTGCCATCAGACTCTCTGCGCGTACATATAATTTATAGAGCCCTTCAGCGGCTTTCGAGAACTTCTTGTTCTCATAGTCCTCACGCACAAAGGCCTTCACCACCCGGATGGCATGGATATTCTCCTGTACGCTCTGGTTCAGGTCGTCGTAGCGTTCGAACACCTGCTGGAACAGCTTGGCCACACGTGAGATAATCTGAAAGAGCGAACAGCCGAGGATGATCATCGCCACGATGAAGATCAGACTGAGACGGGCGTCGATGACCAGACACATCACGATGGAGAGGATTAGCCGGAAGGGTGCCCGAACGGTGATGCGGAGAATCTGCTGATAGGCGTTCTGCAGGTTGTTCACGTCGGTGGTCATCCTCGTCACCAGTCCTGATGTCGAATACTTGTCGATGTCCGAGAAGGCGAAGCGTTGGATATTTCTGTACATCGCCTTGCGCAGGTTGGCGGCAAAGCCCGAGGAGGCATAGGCCACACTGCGTCCCGCCAGTATGCCGAAAGCCAGCGAGAGGAACGCCATACCGAGCATGACGGCACCGTAGAGGCACACATTCTCCATGCTGCCTGCGTTCAGCCCCTTGTCGATGAGCGAGGCTGTCACATAGGGTATCAGCACGTCCATCACCACCTCCATCGCCGTCCACACAGGGGTTAGGATGGAGGCGGTCCTGTAGTTGCCGATCTGTCTGATAAGTGTCTTGATCACTTCGTCTTGTCGCGTTTTTGTATTCTGGTTTCCGCCAGCATGTTAGTCCAGCGGAATCTCCGGGTGCTGCACAGCCAGGGGCAGGTCTTTCTGCGAGAGGTAGAACATGTAGAGGATGACGTCTTTCTGGCCTCGGTTCTCACCGTGGTGGATGGTGTTCACCATCTCGACGACAGCCTCGCCCTCGTGCACAACCTTCTCTTTTCCATCTTGACCGATGATGGTCAGCTCGCCCTGCACAAGTATGCCGTAGTTCATCACGGGATGGTGGTGCCAGCCCAGCTTCTGCCCTGCCGGGAACACATATTTCACCGCCACCAGTTCGGGGCGTCCCTGCAGATAGTCTGGCAGCTCCACGCCGTCCCAACTCTGGCTTGTACGGATCAGTTCGCTGCTCACCACCTTCTGCACGGGGGTGTCTTCGTTAGCTTTTGCTTCCTTGCACGATGTGAATACGCTTGCGCCGCAGACGAGGGTGGCGGCGAGCACCCAATTCATGATCTTTTTCATTTTATTGTTCAATATTTACTTTTTAATGTCTATAGGTTCACCAGGAACGAGAGACCCAGCGTCACGTAGTTCATGGACTTGCGGGTATTGTACTCCCTTAACTGCAGGCCCATACTGTCCTCGTAATTGCCTGCCGTCTCCATCAGGATGCCGGCACCAGTGGTCAGACCCTCTCCCATAAAGTGGAAGGGATCGTACTTCGCCGTGAATTCCTTACGGGTGTAGTCGTAATCGCAGTAGAGACGCCAGGAGAAATTTGACTTGTAGCGATAGGTGAGCGAGATGCCCGTGCCAAACGAGGTGGACGACTTTGCCCCCACGGTGAGGTATTCCCAGTCGTCAGTCCATTTCTCGCCGGTATTGTTGGGATACATCAGGTCGTTGATTGACAGATAGGGATCGCCATCGGACATCTTCTTACCCGGACGGTTGTCGAGTCCCATCGTGTAACTGATGTCTTTCTTGTTACCCTCTGCGTGGCCGTCGATGTCAAGCTCCTGCGTGATGGAACGGCCGATAAGTGCCTTGGTGCCCAGTGAGAAATGCTTGCTGAGTGGCAAGTTAAAGTACACACCCACGCTACCCGTAAACTCAGTGATGTGGTCGCTCTTCACGATACCATAGCTGTCGGTGACGGGAGCGTTGTTATTCCAGGCACTCTCGTCCTCCATCTCATAGCCCACCTTGTTCAGATAGGTGATAGCATTCTGGAACTCCTGTTCCTCTGTGGTAGCTGGCAGCACATAGTCGTTGGGATAGGTCGACTCATAGAGGTTTTCCAGGCCCAGCCATGCATCAACGGCCTCGACGGTCACATACTGGGCAAAGTCACCAAAGTCCTTCACCGACTGTGCCCTGACTCTGAGGCGTCCGCCAATGCCCACGTACTTATTGAAGAAGTAGGCTCCCTCGGCGTCGACCACCGTGGCGGCATGGAACTTGAGGTTCATCGAAGTACCCTGACTCTCGAACGTGAGGTCCTTGCTGCCAAGGCCCGCACCCATGGAGATGCTGAAGAAAGTGGGATTCTCGCTGTCCAGCTCGATGTCGTTGCGCAACAGTCCCTTCTGCTTGAATAACAGGTCGCAAAGGGCATAGCCCAGCTCTCCGGACAGAATACCGATGCCGGCACCCGACATCACGTCGCTAATCCAGTGGCGGTTGTTGAGCACACGCATCACACCCGTGGCTGTTGCTACACCGTAGCCTGCTACAGACCACCAGGGGGAGCGTGTCAGACCGTACTCTTTATGCAGCAGTGTGGCACCCACAAAGGCCGTTGCCGTATGGCCGGAGGGCCAGGAGTTGGCCGTCGATCCGTCTGGACGCATCTCCTTGGCAGAGTATTTGATACTGTTGACAAGGGCTGCCATAATGAGATACGACGTACCGGCACTTGCCAGCAGACGCGGCCAGTCACTACGTCCTTCGTAGCCGCCCAGTTTCAGGCCCACAACCATCGCCGGACCGAAGAACTGCGTGTAGTCGTCGATACCGGTCTTGAAGTCGGTCAGGAGCTGGGTGTTCTTCTTTCCGCCCTGCTCCGCCTTGGCATTGACGCGGAACATGTCTTTGTCGCTCTTGAGGGCCCAGCCTGCCGCGAACAAAGGGATGCCGACGAAGGTCATGTCGTCCATGAACTTATAGGCCTTGACACCTGGATTCGTCTTAGACTTGAAGATGTTAAAGTCCATCTTGGGACTGGCTGTAGCTGTAGGAACTGCCATGTCAAGGCGCGTGGAACTCATTTCGGACAGGTCCACCAGCTCAGCTTTCATTTCCGGCTTCTCCAGGGTAAGGGGCTCCATGTCGAGATAATTCTTGCTATTGCAAGCGAACAAGTTCGAGCAGTCTGCGTTGGCCTGAAGAGCCAGGGCTGCAGCGATGAGAATTATAAGCTGTCTCATATTGATTGATTATTGTTGACGTTCACGTTCATTCAGATTTTCTGTTGACATATCTCTTAATTCTCAACTCTCAATTCTCAACTTACTTCGTTCCGCCGCCGAGGGCAATGTAGAGGGAGATGAGGGCCTGGGCACCGTTGTACATGTTCGATGCCTCGTTGAGCTGGGCGTTGAGCAGCGACTCCTGAGCGGTGAGCACCTCGAGGTACTGGGCCTTGCCGTTGTCCATCAGCTCATGGGTGCCGTTGTAGGCCTCGTGGAGCACCTCCACCTGACGGTGGTAGTACTCATGGTTCTCACGGGCTGCCCGACAGTCGGCAATGGCTTCGTTCACTTGGTTGCCGGCATCGACGACGGCCTGCACATACTTCTTCTTCAGGTTCTCCTCGGTGAGCTGGGCCGTCTTGTAGTTGGCATTGATCTGGCCACGGGCGAAGATGGGCTGCGAGAGCTGGCCGACGAGCTGCAGCAGCAGCTTGCCGGGATTGACGAAGCCGCCATTATTGGACCATCCGAGTTCTCCCGTCAGCGTGATGCTGGGATAGAAGGCAGCACGGGCGGCCTGTACGTTGTAGAAGGCTTCTTCTATGTAGAAATTGGCCAGGCGGATGTCGGGACGGCGCTCCAGCATCATGGCGGGCACGCCGATCTTCATATACCGCTCCTTGAATAACCGCTTGTCTGCAGAGGAGTGATACTCATCAGCATACCATTTCGAACGCTCGATATGCTGCGGGGTGATGCAGAGCAGGCTGCATATCTCGTTCTCGGTAGAACGGATGCTGCGCTTGATGGCGACGATCTGCAGCTTCACGTCGAGCCAAGATGACTCCTGCTGGTTGACGGCCGTCGAATAGGCCTGTCCGTTCTCGTAGAGGGCCTGCTGCGTATCCAGTGAGGCCTTCCACAGACTGTCGGTCGCGATCAGGATGTCCAGCTCGCGGTCGAGCAGCTGGAGATAGAAGTACTCCTGTGCGACGCTGCTGATGAGGTTGGAGCGTGTGGACTCCTCGGCCATCTGTGCCTGCAGCAGGGCGGCCTTGGCAGCACGCTTCTTATTCCTCAGGGAACCGAACAGATCGACATCCCAGGACACATCCAGCGGGATGGTGTAGCTCCTCGTCCATGACTCGCTGCCGAACTTGCTGAACGAGCCCTGCGGGGAGAAGTAGAGCGACGGCAGGAATGCCAGCTTCTTGGTTCTCAGTGAGATCTGACTCTTCTCGACATTGATGCGGGCGGTGTTCAGGTCGGTGTTGTTGGCCAGCGCCTGCTCGATCAACTGCTGCAGCAGGGGGTCGGTGAAGAACTCACGCCACGACATCTCGGCAATGGATGTCTCACTCGTTGCCGACGTGATGTCCTGTGTGGTACCGAACGGATCGGCAGGCTCCTCTACAGTCTTCTCATATTTGTTATATAAGCCGCAGCCCGTGAACAGGAAACCGACGGCAAACATTAAAACTACTTTTTTCATCATTATACTATTATCGAATATCGCGAAAAATAACAGTTCATTTTAATTCGTTGTTTATATTTTTTTTATCAATCTTGGTTGTTTGTCACTTCAACAGTTTTCTTGCCCATGAACTTCTCGTGCAGATTTTGGAACACGATGAAGAAGGCGGGGACAACGAACAGGAGTGCCAGTGTACCGATGCTCATGCCACCGATGACGCCGAGGGCGAGGGCACGGTTACCGTTGGCACCTGCACCACCCTCGATGACGAGCGGTATCATACCGATAATCATCGTGGCCACAGTCATCAGAATCGGGCGCAGACGCTCCTTACAAGCCTCGAAGGCTGCATCAACGATGGTCATACCCTGGGCACGGCGTTCTGTGGCGAACTCCGTGATGAGGATGGCCGTCTTGGCGAGCAGTCCGATCAGCATGATCACACCCGTCTGTAGATAGATGTTGTTGTCCATGCCGGGCAGTTGCAGCAGATTGCCGAAATAGGCGAATACGAAAGCTCCCATCAGTCCGAAAGGTACGCTGAAGAGCACTGCCAGCGGCGTAAACCAAGAGTTGTAGAGAGAACCCAGGATGAGGTAGATCAGAATCACACAGATCACATAGATAAGACCGGTGGTGTTCGAGCCTGCTGCCTCCTCTAACTCACGCGACATACCGCTATATTCAAAGGTCGCCGTGCTGGGCATCTCCTCCTTGAACACCTCGGCGATCACCTTGTGCACCTCACCCTCGCTGCAGCCGCCAGCTGGCGTCACGTAGCAGGAGATACTCTGGAATAGGTTGAAGTGCTCAATGCTCGACGGACCGACCACGCGCTTCAGACTGACAAACTCTGAGATAGGAGCCATCTTGCCGTCACCCACCTTCACGAAGATGTTGTTCAGCGACGAGGGGTCGAGACGATACTCCGGTGCAGCACTTGCCATGATACGATAGACCTTACCGAACTGGTTGAAGTTGCCTACATAAGCGCCGCCGCAGAAAGAACCAAGTGTGCCGAGCACATCTGCCGGTGACACGCCGGCACGGTCGCAATGGGCAGCATCGACTTCAACTTCGTATTTCGGATAGCGCTCAGAGTAGGTTGACGTGGCAGAACCGATTTCAGGGCGTTGTGACAGCTTGCTCAAGAACTTCTCTGTCTGCTTGGCAAACTCCGACAAGTTGCCGTCGCTGGGGTCCTCCACCACAAGACAAACACTGTTGTTGCTGCCATAGCCTGGAATCTGCGGCATCTGGAAGGGAATCACCTGCAATTCCTTGATGTCCATACAGTCGTAGTAGAACCGACCCATGACAAGGTCAATCAAGTGGTTCATGCCCGGACGGTCATCCCAGTTCTTCAGACGCACGACGAGTGTGGCAAAGTTAGAACCCTCACCATTGAGCATGCCATAGCCCACGGCCACGGCGAAGCTCTCCAGTTCGGGAATCTGCTTCACCTTCTCCTCCACTTTTTTCACCATTTCACGGGTCTGCTGCAGCGTCGTGCCTTCCGGTGCACTGATGTCAGCCAGGAACACGCCTTGGTCTTCCTGAGGCACAAGACCCGACGGCAGACTCTTCATAAAGAATGCCAACAGCACACCAGCAATGACCAATAGGCTCCAGGCCATGATGGGGCGCTTGATGAACTTCTGAACGCTCTTGCTGTATTTATTGTAGATGGCATTATAGCTTACTTCATAGGCTTTCTTGGTGTAATAGGTCAGGCTCTTCTTCTCCTTCTCTCCTTCTTTTCTTCCCTCCTTTATTTTCATCATGATGGCACAGAGGGCAGGGCAGAGCGTCAGGGCTGAGACGCACGACAGACCGACGGAAGAGGCAATCGTCACACCGAACTGGGTGAAGAAGGTGCCTGACGTACCTGGCATGAACGTCACGGGAATAAACACCGCCATGAATACCAATGTACAGGACACGACGGCCACCGACACCTCGCTCATGGCCTGTCGCGTGGCCTCGCGGGCATCGCTGATACCACCCTCCATCTTGGCCATCACAGCCTCGACCACCACAATGGCGTCATCCACCACCGTACCGATGGCGAGCACCAAGGCAAACAGCGTCAGGATGTTGAGTGAGAAACCTGCCAATGAAACCACGGCGAACGTACCCAATAGCGATACGATGATCGAGATACTCGGAATAATCGTTGCCTTGAAATTCTGCAGGAAGAAGAACACCACGAGCACCACGAGGATGATGGCGATGATCAGCGTCTCCACCACATTGTGGATGGCTGCAAACAGGAAGTCATCGCTGGTCATCATGGTGACGAACTCCAGTCCGGCGGGCATCGACGGTTTCATATCCTCAAACGTCTTGTTGATACGGGCATTTACCTCGGTGGCGTTGGCACCAGGTGCCTGGAACACCATGAAGAGTGCACCAGGCGAGTCGTTGATGTTCGACGTGTAGTTGTAGCTCATGGCACCGATCTTCACCTCTGCCACGTCACCCAACCTGAGCACGTGTCCGCCATCGCTGGTCTTGAGCACGATGTTCTCAAACTCCTCGACGCTCTTCAGCGTACCCTTGTAGCGCATGGAGTATTGGTAGGAGTTCTCAGATTGTTCACCCAAGGAACCCGTACCTGCCACGAAACTCTGTTTGTTGATAGCCGCAAAGATGTCATTCGGCTCCAGATTGTATTGCGCCATCACGTCGGGCTTCATCCAGATGCGCAAGGCGTAGGTCTTACCAAGGCTCTGCACGTTACCCACACCGGTGATACGCATCAGACGCGGCTTGATATTGATATCCACGTAGTTCGAGATGAAGTCCTCGTCGTATTTGCCGTCTGCACTCTTGACTGCGAAGATCTGCAGGATGTTACTCTGCTGTTTCTGCACCGTCACACCAATCTTGTTGACTTCGGCAGGCAACAAGGCTTGGGCACGGGTCACACGGTTCTGCACGTTCACCGCCGCCATGTCGGGATCAACACCTTGCTTGAAATAGACATTGATACTCACCATACCGTTCGATGCAGCCTTCGACGTCATATAGGTCATGTCGTTCACACCGTTGATAGCCTCCTCAAGGGGCTGGATGACCGACTTCATCACGGTATTCTCGTCAGCACCGTCATAGCTGGTGGTGACAAGCACCGTAGGTGGTGCAATGTCCGGATATTGCTCAACTGCCAGCGTGCTCATACAGATGTAGCCCACCAGCGCAATGACTATCGAGATGGCACATGCCATCACCGTCTTGTTGATGAAAATATTATTCTTCATAATATTGTTTCGACCACGAATTACACTAATTAGTTGTCTTCATTAAATAATACTTGTTGGCCTTCCTTGACATTATTGGCACCAGTAGTCACAATCTGGTCGCCGACGCTCAGGCCGCTCTTCACGATGCAGTCCTTGCCATTGCCAACTTCCTCGACCGTCACGTCAACAGCCGTAGCTGTGCTGTCGGCTTGCACCTTATATACCAGCGACTTGTCCTGCAGGCGCACCACGGCGTTCAGGGGAACCACGATCACGTCCTTCTCAGAATAGGGTAGTACGATGGTGCCCTGTATACCTGAGTACAGATGGCCTTCCGGGTTGGGGAACGATGCCTTACAAGACAGCGACCCCGTCGTCGCATTCACCACACCCGTCATGCTGGTGATACGGCCCTTGTGGGGATACTCCGTGCCGTTCTTCATCACAAACGTCACATCAGGCAGACTGGCTATGTACTTGTCCACGTCGGCTGTTGACATGCCATACTGTACCATTTGCTCAACCAGTCCTTCTGTCACCGAGAACTCTGCGTCCATATTGGAATTGCCGCTCAGGATGGTCAGCTGCATACCCGGCGACACCTGATCACCTGTGCGGACGGGAATCTCACCGATGCTGCCGGTCACAGGAGCCGTGATGGTACAGAATCCGAGGGTCACCCTCGCACGGTTCGCCGTCGCACGAGCCTGTTTCACCGATGCCACAGCGTGCTTGTACGAGTTCTCTGCGTCGGTAAGCATATATTGGCTCACGATGTTCTTCTCAAACAGGTTCTTCGTCGATTCATATTCCAGCTTGGCCGAGCTCTCAGCAGCTAAGGCTGCCTCCAGACTGGCCTCGGCGGCCTCCAGGTCCAACTGGGCGTTGCGGGGATCGATCACGAAGAGCACCGTACCTTTCGTCACCCGCTGGCCTTCGGTGACAGCGATCCGTGTCAACTGTCCGCTCACCTGAGGACTGATAATGACGTCGGTACGGCCTTTCATCCTGGCGCTGTACTTCACAGGCACGGTGATGTCCTGCTTCTCGACGGTTAGTGTCTCGAACGAGGTGTTCTTTTCTTTGGGCATGTTCAGGTTACAAGAACCTAATCCGGCCACGAGACAGATCATGAAGATCCACTCTAAATGCTTTCTGTTCATCTTCCTAATTGTTAATTGATGTATAAGTTTCTTTTGCAAAGATAGGCATATTTCCCCAAATCACTATCATTTAATGCAAGAAAAAATGTATTTTGCATATTTTGAAACACTTTTTTGCATATTTTGAAAGTCGCCTCACGGAAATTCAACATCCATTCACGATAATTCTACATCAAATAGATGGCCATCATCGTCAGGTCGTCGTTGGGTTCGGCGCCGTCACGGTGTCTCTCCACCTCGGCGGTCATGGACTCAATCAGCTGCCGGGCATCCTTGGACTCCGTCTTCTGGAGGATGGCAAGCATCCGGTCGTCGCCAAACTGTTGGCGATGATTGTTCTCTGCCTCATTCAGTCCGTCGGTATAGATGAACAGGGGTCTGCCCTTGATGCTGTCGATCTCCTCGCCTTTGAACGCCATGCCGGGCATAGGCCCGATAGGCACGTTGTGTTTCACCTTGAGGAAGTCGCAACGGCTGTTGCCGACATCGATGACGGGCGGGTTGTGTCCGGCATTGCAATAGGCGAGATGGCCAGTATGAAGGTCTAACAATCCGATGAAGAAGGTCACGAACATACACAAGTCATTATCCTCTGACATGGCATCGTTGATGCGGGAACAGATGTCTGCAGGCATCAGGTTCTGGGTGGCCAGGGTCCGGAAGAGTCTCGTGACCTGCGCCATGAAGAGAGAGGCGGGCACACCCTTGCCGCTCACGTCGCCCAAGCAGAAGTAGAGCCTGTCGCCCTGAAGCTGGTAACCGTAGAGGTCGCCTCCCACCTCCTTGGCAGGGGTCATCTTGGCATACATGTCCAGTCCCTCGTGCCGGGGGAATGCGGAGGGAATCATCGACATCTGTATATCACGGGCGACACCCAGTTCTCCCTCGATACGCTCCTGTTTGGCCTTCATCTTAGCCATCCGGTTGCGCACCCATGTATAGATGGCAAAGAAGATGACCAGCGCCACGAGCAGTATCGTCACGCCGATGAGACGCTGCTGTGATATCTTGGCTTCCCGCTCAGCGATCATCCGCTCCTTGCCCTCCACGTCATAGATGGTAGCCATCTCGGCCGTCGCGTCGCGCCTCTGCTTGACGAGGGCTGTATCATACTGCTCGGCTATCTGCATCGCCACGCGCAGTGCCGAGTCCTTCCGGCCCGCATAGTAGTTGGCGCGCAGCTTGGGCATCAGGACGTTGCCGATAACCTGCAGGTTGGGCTCATATTCGTGGGCGTGCAGATACTGGTCTGTCAGGGTGAAGTTGTCTGCCGCCTCAGCATACCGTTGACTGAGCATCAGGTAGTTACAACCGATCAGGCGTCCTTCTCCGGTTTTCGAATAATCGGTGGCCTGATAGTCTTCGTAGTATTGTTGAGCCTCATCCTTCATCCCACGCACTTCTGCAATCATCGCATGTGACATGTCGACACAAGCGCGATACCAGTCAATATAAGATGGATAGTCGGCGGCATAGGGTGTGGCTTTGTAAAGGGTGAAGACAGAGTCCAGGCGGTTCAGCCACAGCTCGGCCTCATCCCACTGGCGTCCGCCGAGGTATGTGGAGGTGACATTATTCAGGGTCTCTACGGCTTCCATTAGATGATTACCCGTAGAATCGTTGCGGATGCTTTTCTTGAGGATATCGTACAGCCGCCCGAAGTACTTTGAGGCCTCGTCAGGATGGTCCAGATTCAGCTGCAACTCGCCTAAGACCGAATAAAGCCTTTGGCAGACCTCATGGTCTTCATACCCATCTTTCTGCATCTGCTCTACCAGCGGGAGGGCAGTGCGCAGCGCCCCCTCGCTGTTTCCCTGCATTTGTTGCTGCTCGGCATAGAGGGTCTTCAGATAAACCATCAGGAAGTAGTCTTTACCGGAAGGCTTCTTGACTTCTATGGCGCGACGCAGACTGGCGATAGAGTTCTTCGTGTCATTCATTTCCTTATAGATAGTGGCGCGATAGCCTTCTGTCCTGAACTCATTCAATTCCCCGGCTGCAGACAGACTGTCGATAACCGCCAACACCCGTTTGTGATCCCCCTCTCTGTAAGTGGCCAGTACCAGTGAGTCGGCACGTGAATCCTGAAAATCGAGGAACGATTCCATCTTGTTCCCCTTCACATGCTTTGCTCCATGCGACTGATACTCCTGAGGCGTCTGCTGCTTCCTGCACCCGCTGAAAACGGGTAATACGGCTATGATGGTGGCGAGCACCCAATTCCTGGATTTCATATTAAACATCTTTTTATTGTATTTGAAATTCTTAGGTTCCTGTGTGCAAAGATACGAAAAATAACTGCAGATTGTGCAGATTCTGCAGAAAAAATACAATTATTTATTTATAATATGTGTAATCTGTGGTTTTTTTTGTACCTTTGCAGGCAAAATTAGATTAACGATGAAGTTTGTCAGTTGGAATGTGAACGGTCTGCGCGCCTGTGAGGGTAAGGGCTTCAGTGAGGTTTTCCGTCAGTTGGATGCCGATTTCTTCTGTCTTCAGGAGACGAAGATGCAGGCAGGACAGCTCGATCTGCAGTTCGAGGGTTACGAGAGTTATTGGAACTATGCCGAGAAGAAAGGCTATTCCGGTACTGCCGTCTTCACGAAGCATCACCCCCTGAGCGTAACCTATGGCATCGGGATCGACCTGCACGACCATGAGGGGCGTGTCGTCACCCTCGAGATGGCAGACTTCTTCCTCGTCTGCTGTTACACGCCGAACTCCCAGGACGGCCTGAAGCGACTGGAGTACCGCATGTCGTGGGAGGATGCCTTCCGCAAGTATCTCAAGCGCCTCGACCAGCAGAAGCCCGTCATCCTCTGCGGTGACTTGAACGTGGCCCACGAGGAGATCGACCTCAAGAATCCAAAGACGAACCACATGAATGCCGGCTTTACGGATGAGGAGCGTGAGAAGTTCAGCAACCTGCTGGCCTGCGGCTTTACGGACAGCTTCCGTTACAAGTACCCTGAGGAGGTGAAGTATTCGTGGTGGTCGTACCGTTTCCAGGCCCGTCAGAAGAACGTGGGCTGGCGCATCGACTACTTCGTCATCTCCGACCGTCTGCGTGAGCGCCTCGACGACGCCAAGATCCACAGCGACATCCTCGGCAGCGACCATTGTCCCATCGAACTGGACCTTCGTTGAACAAATCGCCCGATTCGCTGAAAAGATTTTGCAGGCACAGGATAACACTTTAATTTTGCACCGACAAAAGAACGAATATGACTGAGATTCTGAACCATTTTGAGCCCATCACCTTGGACCAGATGAAGGACATCCGGTTGATGAACCGCATCGACACCAAGTTCGTGACGACGGAGCCTGTGCTCCGGCGACTCTTGGACATGGCTCGCGACGACTACTTCGTGCAGGAGACCGACGGCCTGCGTATCTCGCCATACTATACGCTCTACTTCGACACCCCTGACTGTGCGATGTACAACCGTCACCAGGTGGGGCACCTGAGCCGTCAGAAGATCCGTATCCGTTCATACGTCAGCGCCGGGCTGAGTTTCCTTGAGGTTAAGACGAAGAACAACCACGGCCGCACGAAGAAGAAGCGTGTCGCTATGGAACAGTTCGACGCCCTCCACCCGCAGCACGACATTGAGTTCCATCGTCAGGATGAGAACTTCGTCAACTACGACGAGTTCCTGCGTACCTACCTGAATTATGACCCCGAGCGTCTCACCGAACAGATTGAGAACCGCTTCGACCGCATCACGCTGGTGAACAAGGCCAAGACCGAGCGTCTCACCATCGACACCCACCTGCGTTTCAACAACATCGCTACAGGCGAGCAACGCGCGATGGGCGACCTCGTCATCATCGAGCTCAAACGCGACGGTAACCAGCCTTCGCCCATCCTGGGCAAGCTCTGCGACCTGCACATCCATCCTCATGGCTTCTCGAAGTACTGCATCGGCTCGGCCCTCACCAACGACAGCCTGCGCCGCAACCGCATCAAGCCCCGTCTGCGCAGCATACAGAAAATTTTAGGAAAATAGAAATTAATAAAATATGTTAGATTCATTCTTATCCCCCTCATTCTCGATGATGCTCGTCCGACTGGCCATCAATCTGGTCGTCACGTTGCTCATCATCGACCGTCTGTATTATCCGAAGAGCAAGCGTCGTGACTTCTACTTCACGTTTGTACTTATCTCCATCGCCATCTTCTTCATCGTCTTCTTCATGATCTTCGTGCTTGAGGAGATGAAGGGCAAGACCTCGTTGGGTATTGGTATCGGACTCTTCGGCATCTTCTCCATTATGCGCTACCGTACGGATGCCATGCCGGTGCGTGAGATGACCTATCTCTTCGTCATCATCGCCCTGTCGCTGGTCAATGCCATATCCGAAGGTGTGCCCATGTTTGAGCTCGCCCTCACCAACCTCATCTTCTTCCTGGCTGTCTGGTTCTGCGAGTGGCGCCTGAAGGTACTGCCCTCGAAAATCATCCAGTACGACAAGATTGACCTTATCAAGCCTGAGTGTAAGAAAGAACTCATTGCCGACCTCGAACAGCGCCTTGGTCTGGATATCGTCCAGGTGGAGGTGGGAGCCGTCGACTTCATCCGCGACATGGCGATGGTGAAGATCCGCTATCGCGGCAAGCGCAGCGATGGTGACGTGGCTGATAACCTCAAGCTCTCCAAAGACCAGCTTAAGACATTTAATAAGTGAAAAGATGAAAAGACTATTAGTATTATTCATGGTTTCGCTGCCGCTGGCAGCAATGGCCCAGTCGGACGACTTCGGACTCGATTTCACGCTTGAGGCGCAGAAGAAGCTCTCCAAGGCTGTGAACCTCAGTTTCGAGGGCGAACTCCGTACCCGCGACAATACCAAGACCGTAGACCGTTGGAGCGCTGGCCTGGATCTCGACTATAAGGCCACCAAATGGCTGAAGCTCTCTGCGGGATACGCGCTCCTCTATGACAACAACGAGAGGATCTCTTATTTCGATGCCCTCGACGATGAGGTGCTCGACGGTGATGCTGAGGCCGGCGATCCCAAGAAGTGCGCCAAGTACTGGGCTACGCGCCACCGTTTCAACGTCTCGGCAACCTTCGACAAAAAGCTTTTCGGCGATTTCAGGTTCTCACTGCGTGAACGCTGGCAGTACACTTACCGTCCTGAGTACACCGTCGACGAGCGCTGGAGCTATCTTGACAATGCCTACGACGGCAAGCGGAAGACCTATGAAAGCAAGAACGTTCACGTGCTCCGTAGCCGTCTGCAGGTGGAGTATGACAAGAAGGGGCTCGCTGTGACACCTTATGCCAGCGTCGAGTTCTTCAATGCCTGGAGTCTGCAGAAGACCCGTTTCCAGACGGGTCTCGACTGGAAGGTGTCCAAGCAGCACTCCCTCGGTTTCTTCTACCGATACCAGACGGTGCGTGACGACGAGGACGACCTCGAACCCAACCGCCACATGATAGGTTTTGGATATAAGTTCAAGTTCTAAAATAAAGCCCCGTTCAACTAACTGAGCGGGGCAATATTTTTACTTAAACAGTTCGTCGAGGAAAGTGTAGAAGGCAGGATCCTCGCCGATGATAGTCTTTACGATCTTCCCGTCGGGACCGACGATGATCTTCGTGGGGAAACCCTGAATCTCGTACTGTTCGAGCACCTTTGAGTCGTGTGGGTTGTACACGTGCAGCCAGGGCAGTTCGTGCTTCTCCACAGCGGCTTTCCATTTCTCTTCCGTGTCATTGCAGTCGATGCCGAGGATCTCGAACTTGCCAGCGTACTTCTGATAGTACTCCTTCATCTGCGGGATGCCCTTGATGCACCAGACGCACCATGAACCCCAGAAGTCGAGTATGACGTATTTGCCTCGCAGGCTCGATAGGGTGAGGGGCTTGCCGCTGAGGTCGTTCAGCGTGAAGTCGGGGGCAAGATCAGAGGAGGAGTCAGTAGAAATGTCTGTGGCAGGAGTGTTCTCCTGACTCCTGTCTGCTGACTCCTGTTCCTTGTTACCCGCGCAGCTGCTCAAGGCAACTACGGCCAGCATGATGCTTAGGATATATTTCTTCATAACGTTTGTTTCACCTTTTCACATTTTCACTTCACCACAATCTTCCTGGTCTTGTCGCCTTCCTTTACGATGTAGATGCCACGTGGCAGCATGGCGTCATTCGGCAAGCGACGGCCACCGAGATCGTAATAATATTGGCGATTGCCGGATTTACTGTTGACGACGCCGTTGATGGCGGTCGTGTCGTAATCCTTGATGTTGTTCGTGTCAAAGTTCTGTTTACCGCCAGAGAAGGCGATACTGCCGTAGGTCTTGATGCAGTAGCTGCCGATGTCATTGATGGCCAGTGTACCGCCGGTCATGTAGAAGTTGCCGCTGTTCTCGTCCTCATGGTTGAGGGTCTGTCCGGTCGCGACGGAGTCTTTCAGTTCCACCTGGATGCCGTCGTCCTCCACATTTTTGATGTTCACTTCTCCGCTGGCGATCAGGCAATACTCCTGACAATGGATGCCGTCTTTCTTTGCGCCAGTCACGTTGATGGTGCAATTCTTCACCGTCACGTATTCCTTACTGTAGATGGCATGGGCATAATTGCTGCTCACGTTCAGTGTGCCTTTTCCGCCGAATTCCGTATGGCCCTTGCAGTGGAAGCAGCCCTTGGATGTGGTGTCTGTCACACCGTCCTTCAGGGTGTTCACCGTATTAGGGTTCATGTTTACCTTGATGCGCTTGCCGTCCTTGATGTGGATGGCTGTGCTGTCGGGGTTGGTCAGTGTCAGTCCGTTTAGTTGTAGTGTGGCCTTGTATTCGCCAGTGAGGTAGAACTCGCCGTTCTCACTCTCGCCGCTCAGCAAGTAGACAATCTCCCCGGGGTTCTTCGCGGTGGTCGATGTCTGTAGAAGCTTGACGTGCGACGATTCGCCGTTGAGGTTACTCACGTAGCCACTGGCTTCGGCAGGGATGGTGACAGCGGCCGAATTGCCGTTGTACTCCACCTTCACAATAATATCCGCAGCACTGGCAGCCGTACAGAAAAGCAAGGCTGCCAGTGTATAAAGAATCTTCTTCATTAAGGATGAATGATCAATGTTCAATTTCAATAACATTAAAGACCCATAGCCTCCTTAGCCTTGTCTGCAGCAGCGTCGACGGCCTCACCGGCAGCGTCCTTGGAAGCATCCTTCATTTCTTCTGCCTTGTCGGCAGCATCCTGAGCAGCATCCTCGACAGCGTCACCGGCAGCATTGAGAGCTGACGACAGACCGCTGACGATAGCGTCGGCAGGAGCGGCAGTCAGGGCATTGATGGCATTGTTGACAGTCTCGTTCTCACCGGCGAAAGCCTTGATCTTGTCTGCGTTCTCCTTCAGGAAGTCCTGAATCTTAGCCACATACTCTTTGGCAACCTCGGGATTGTTGCCGATAATCTCCTTGATCTTCTCCTGAACGGTGGCGAGCAGCTCAGCGAACTTGCCGGCATCCTGAGCCTCGATCTGCTCAGAGAGTTGAGAAGTCATCTCACTGACAGCAGCCTCCACGTCGAAGGCGGCAGCCTCGGTAGCGTCAGCAGCCTGCTGGGCCTTGTTTCCACACGAAGTGAAGCCGATGGCAATCATGGCCATCACAGCAAATAATACTTTTTTCATAATGCTTTCTATTTTAAATTATACGATAAACTTTAGTGCGACAGACACACTTTGCTTGATTTTCGGCAACAAAATTACACCTTTTTCGAATAAGTTGATGCATATAATGGTATTTTTTACACTTATTTAGTAATTTTGCACTCCGTTTTCAGAGATAACAAGAGAAATATGACAAGTTCATTGACATTTAAGCCGAAACTGTTCTCGGCACTTAAGCATTACAACCGCCAGCAGCTGACGACCGACCTGCTGGCCGGCATCATCGTGGGCATCGTCGCACTCCCATTGGCCATCGCCTTCGGTATCGCCTCTGGCGTGACGCCCGAGAAGGGTATCATCACCGCCATCGTAGCCGGTCTCATCATCTCCGTCTTCGGAGGCTCGAAGGTACAGATCGGTGGACCTACGGGCGCGTTCATTATTATTATATATGGCATCATCCAGCAGTACGGCTTCGAGGGTCTGACCATTGCCACGCTTATGGCGGGCGTCTTCCTCATCATGTTCGGCGTACTGCATCTGGGCACGATCATCAAGTACATCCCGTACCCCATCGTCGTGGGTTTCACCAGCGGTATTGCCCTGACCATCTTCACCACGCAGATCAAAGATCTGCTCGGCCTGTCGATGGCCATTGTCCCTTCCGACTTTATCGAGAAGTGGATAGCATACATCGACTGCGTGCCTACCATCGAGCGTTGGAGTGCCCTTGTTGGCTTGGGCTCCGTCGCCGTCATCGCCCTTTGGCCAAAAGTGACGAAGGGCACGGCGCTGGGTAAGCTGCCCGGCTCGCTGATTGCCATCGTGCTGATGACCGTCACCGCCGCCTTGCTGAAACAGTATGCCGGTGTCACTACCATCGAGACCATCGGCGACCGTTTCTCCATCTCTGCCACACTGCCGCAGGCACAGGTGCCCGACCTGACGTGGGACGTCATCAAGGGTCTCGTCTCGCCCGCCATCACCATCGCCATCCTTGGTGCCATCGAGTCGTTGCTCTCGGCTACTGTGGCCGACGGTGTCATCGGCGACCGCCATTGCTCCAACACAGAACTTATCGCCCAGGGACTGGCCAACCTGGCGTCGCCCATTTTCGGCGGCATACCGGCCACGGGAGCCATCGCCCGTACGATGACAAACATCAACAACGGCGGCCGCACGCCCGTTGCCGGTATCGTCCATGCCGCCGTGCTGCTGCTCATCTTCCTCTTCCTCATGCCGCTGGCGCAGTATATCCCCATGGCCTGTCTGGCCGGTGTGCTCGTCATCGTAAGCTATAACATGAGCGGCTGGCGAAGCTTCATTTCCATCCTGAAGAACCCGAAGAGCGATGTCATCGTGCTTTGGGTCACCTTCCTGCTGACGGTCATCTTCGACCTCACCATCGCCATCGAGGTGGGTTTGATCTGCGCCTGTCTGCTCTTCATGCGCCGTATGGCTGAGACCACTGACGTCAAGGTCATCAGCGACGAGATCAACCCCGAGGAGGAAGACAGCGACTTCCAGATGGGCAACCTTGAGCACCTCACCATTCCTGAGGGCGTGGAAGTGTATGAAATCAACGGTCCCTACTTCTTCGGCGCCGGTAACCGTTTCGAGGAAATCATGGGTGTGCTGCGCCATCAGCGGCAGAAGCCCCGAGTCCGCATCATCCGAATGCGTAAGGTGCCGTTCGTCGATTCCACGGGCATCCACAACCTCACCAACCTCTGTCTCATGTCGCAGGGTGAGGGCATACAGGTTGTGCTCTCCGGTGTGAACGAGAAAGTGCAGGCCGTGCTCCACAAGGCCGGCTTCGACGCGATGCTCGGCGAGGAGAACATCTGTTCCCACATCAACGAGGCCCTCGAACGAGCCCGACAAATAACGGCATAAAAAGCAAAGAATCACGGGACTCCCCGTGATTCTTTGCTTTTTATTTGATCCTTGTTGTTTTTATTGCATATCGTAGACGACCTGCATGAGGCGTTTGCCAAGTTCGTCGGCCTGCTCCATCGTCTGAGCCTCGCTGTAGACGCGGATGATCGGTTCGGTGTTCGACTTGCGGAGATGCACCCAACGGTCGGGGAAGTCGATCTTCACACCGTCGATGTCGTTGACCTTGGCACTGCTATCGTTGGCGAACATCTGCTTTACCTTCACGAGGATGGCGTCGACATCGGTGCCTGGCGTGAGGTCGATGCGGTTCTTGGCAATCTGATAGTCGGGGAAGGTCTTGCGCAGCTCGCTGACGGTGCAGCCCTTCTGGGCAAGGCTGGAGAGGAACAGGGCGATGCCTACGAGGGCGTCGCGGCCGTAGTGGCTCTCGGGATAGATAACACCGCCGTTGCCTTCACCGCCGATGACGGCTCCCACCTCTTTCATCTTCGTGGTGACGTTAACCTCGCCGACGGCTGCAGCCGTGTACTGGCCTCCGTGCTTCTCAGTGACATCCCTTAATGCCCGCGTACTGCTCAAGTTCGAGACCGTATTACCCACGGTGTGGGTCAGTACGTAGTCGGCGACGCTGACGAGGGTGTATTCCTCGCCGAACATCGTGCCGTCTTCGCAGATGAAGGCAAGACGGTCCACGTCGGGGTCGACGACGATGCCAAGGTCAAACTCGCCGCTCTTCATGCGGTCCATGATGCCGTGGAGGTTTTTCTCCAGCGGTTCGGGGTTATGGGCGAAGTCGCCCGTGCACTCGCCGTTCAGTATCTCGTAGTTGAGACCGAGGGCCTGGAAGAACTCGGGGAGGATGATGCCGCCCACGGAGTTGATAGTGTCGGCACAGACGCGGAACTTGCGCTGGCGGATGGCTTCGACATCGACGAGCTTCAGCTGGAGTACGGAGTCGATATGGCGACGGTTGTAGGTGTCGTCGACGGTCAATGAACCGAGTTGGTCTACTTCGGCGTAGTGGAAATCTTCAGCCTCTGCGATGCGGAGCACTTCGGCGCCGTCGGCAGCGGTGAGGAACTCACCCTCGCTGTTGAGCAGCTTCAGGGCATTCCACTGACGGGGGTTGTGCGAGGCGGTGATGATGATGCCGCCGTCGGCCTGGGCCATGCGTACAGCGAGTTCTGTCGTTGGCGTGGTGGCGTAGCCGATGTCGATGACGTCGTAGCCCATTCCCATGAGAGTGCCGACGACGACATTGCGGACCATAAGGCCGGAGAGACGGCCGTCGCGGCCTACGACAATCTTATGACCACCTATGAACTGTGCATAGGCGGTGGTGAACTTCACGATGTCAAGTGGATTGAGCGTGTCGCCGGTCTGTCCGCCGATAGTACCGCGGATACCGGAGATGGATTTAATCAATGTCATAAGGATATGTTATTAACAATTTATATTTCGCGCTGGTACGTGATGGTATAGAAATAGGGCATCACGTTAGAAGAGGCGTAGACGTGTCCCTGGGTATGAGGCACGATAAGGCGCACCTTAGAACACGTTTCGTCCGCACTCTGCGGGCGTCCCACCTTAATATACGAGAGGGGTACAATCCAACCTCCGGGGACTGTGGTGGAGCCGTAGACACTGGCCATACAGCCGCTGATGAAAGTTGCGGTGAAGGTACCAGACGAGTTCGTAACCGTCATGCGGTCAGGCAACGCGGCGAAATCCACCGTCACGTTCTGCGTCTGCGTCGAGTCGTTGATGATGTCGTACTCCGTGTAGCGGCAGTCAATGGTGAGTGTCTCATTCTGCTTGACGTTGTTGCCACAGCCCTGACGGACGATCTGCATGTAGACGCCGCTCTTGTCAAGCTTGACAAACTCGCGGCGACCAAGGTCGGTCATGTAGCCGTTCTTCACGAACTCTTCTTCGGAGATGACGGTGAAGGAGGAGTCGGCGATGAATTTCGCGATGGCGTTACGCTCTTTCTCCTTCTTGTCGCCATAAGTCTCATAGTCGTTGCAGCTGGTGAGCACAACGGCCAGGAGTATCAGTATGTATGCCAATTTCTTCATATCGGGTGCAAAGTTAAGAAAAAAAGGTGAAAAGCATGCAGCTTTTCACCTTTTTAACTGTTCGGCGTAGGCGATGATGGCTTCACGGACCACCTGGACGGCCTCGTCGATGGTCATGTCGAGGTGACCGCCGGAGGCGTTGAGATGTCCGCCACCGTTGAAGAATTCGGACGCCATCTTGTTGCAGGGAAACTGGTCGACGGAACGCAGCGAGACCCAGATACAGGGCTTTTCGGAGTCCTCGCGCAGCGAGATGGACAGTTTCAGGCCCTTGATCTGCTGGGGGATGTTGACCAGCCCCTCGGCATCGCCCTTGATGAAGTGGAACCGTTTCTGCTCCTCGCGGGTGATGGTGTAGAAGGCGGTGTGGAACTCGGGCATATAGACCAGCTTCTCGTACATCACGTAACCCATCAGACGGATACGGTTCTCGGAGTAGTTGTGATAGACGTTGCGGTAGATGCGGTCCTTGTCGATGCGCTTGGTGAGCAGCTCGCCGATGATGAAGTAGATTTCCGGACGGGTACTGTTGTAGAGGAATCCGCCCGTGTCGGTCATCATGCCACAGTATATGGGGATGGCGAAGCGCTTGTCGAGACCGTCGAAACTACCGAATTGCCAGACGATGCGAAAGACGAGCTCGCAGGTGCTGCAGGCCTCCGGCCGGGAGATGGTGAGCACGGCGGGCACGTCGGGGTCGAGATGGTGGTCGATGAGCACCTTCGGGGCAGGGGAGGAGACGAGGGCCTGCTCCATGTCCTGGACGCGGCTGGTCGCGTTGTAGTCGAGGCAGAACACGAGGTCGGCAATCTTGAAGAGCATGTCGCACTTCGCCGGGTGTTTGTCGTAGCGTATGATCTTCTCCGTATTGGGCAGCCACTGCAGGAAGTCGGGATACTGGTCGGGTACGATGACTGTTGCCTCCTTACCGCGTGTCCGCAGGTATTCCGCCCAGCCGAGACAAGAGCCGATGGCATCGCCGTCGGGACTCTTGTGGCTGGTGATGAGAATCGTGTCGGCAGAAATGATCAGCTGGTCCAGCTGACTGAGCTGCGCTTCGTTCAGAATGGTTATGTCCATTAAAATAATTTATTGGGGTACACACCCTCGTCGACGAGTTGCTGGATGCGGGCGACGGTAGAGTCGCGGTCGGCAGCATAGGTGACGCCGAACCACTTCGACGTGGTGTCGAGCACCTCGACGGTGGCGGTGCCGTCGGTGATGAGCTTGTTGACCATCAAGGGGATGAAGAACTCGGCCTTGAGGTTCTCCATGTTCTTCGGGTCGCTGAGGAACTCACGGAAGTAGGCCTCGGAGTACTCGAAGTAGTCAGGTGTGAAGCCCCACATGTTCATCGAGACGGGGGTGTTGTCGTCGACGACAACCCACTGGCCCTGTTCGTCCTTGTAGCGGATGGGCTCTGTGGCAGCACCGGCGTTGGAGCCGTCGGCCGCACAGCGCACGATCTCGGTGCGCTCGACGACAGTGGTCAGATGGCCTTTGTCGTTCTTCGAGCAGATGCCGCGAGCGACAGTACCATTCTCACTCAGTGTGTTACCCACGCGGAAGCCCACCATTGCATACTGGTTGCGGGCACCCTCTGGCAGGTCGGCGAGATACTTGCCGATAACCATGAAGGCGTCGCGGTTGTAGAAGTCGTCGCAGTTGATGACGCAGAAGGGCTCCTTGATGACGTCCTTACCCATGAGTACGGCGTGATTTGTGCCCCACGGCTTCTGACGGCCTTCGGGTACGGTGAAGCCTTCGGGCAGGGCGTCGAGAGCCTGGAAGCAAAGTTCACACTGCACCTTGCCCTCGTATTTCGAGAGAATCTGTGTACGGAACTGCTCCTCGAAATCCCTGCGGATGACCCATACAATCTTGCCGAATCCGGCCTGGATGGCGTCGTAGATACTGTAGTCCATGATGGTCTCGCCGTTGGGGCCCAGACCGTCGAGCTGCTTAAGGCCGCCGTAACGGCTGCCCATGCCTGCTGCAAGCAGAAATAATGTCGGTTTCATAATGTTTTTTTTGAGTTATATTCAATTTGCGTGCAAAGGTACAACTTTTTTCTTAGACATAATAACATTTTAAAGACATAATAACATACTAACAGATTTTTTTATTAATAGACTGAAGAACATAAGAACGTTTTTTAATCTTTTAGACATAAGAACAAAAGAACATATTTATTCAATTATCATGCGCAGCCATTATGGTCTTATGTCTTTATGTCTTAAAGATGTTAGTATGTTATTATGTCTTTAAATGATATTCTGTTGTCTTAGAACGGGTAGCCGATGGCGAAGTGGATAGTGTTGGCTTTCTTGAAGCTGGGGATGTTGAAATAGCCAGACTTCCCGGTGTCGTAAGGGAAGTGGAGGGCGATGCCCCAGTCGAGACGGATGACGAGGAAGCCGAGGTTGTATCGCAGGCCGATGCCCGTGCCCAACGCCAGATCGTCGAAGAATTTGGAGAACTTGAACTGCATCTTGTCGAAGAGGATCTTATCGCTTTCATACTCCTCTTCTGGTGAAATGTAATTACCATTTATATCGAAGCCTCCGTTATAATCATCTATGGAAATGAGCTCGTCGCTATTCAGTCGCCATATGTTGCCTGCATCGAGGAAGACGGCGCCCTCGAGGTTGCCGAAGAGGGGGGTACGGTATTCGAGATTGGCCACCAGCTTCAAGTCGCCGTTGCGGACGGCGTAGTTGTATTGTCTGCTCTTGTATTCAAATTCTTCCAGTCGTCCGGGGCCGATCTCGCGCATGGAGAAGGCGCGGATGCTGTTGGCGCCACCCACGTAGAAGAGTTCGGTGACGGGGGCGTCCACGCAGTTGCCGTAACTGTAGATGACGCCTGCGTTGAGATGTCCTACAAGCTTCGAGCCCATACCTGTCGACCAGGTCTTCGTGTAGTCGGTCTCCACGCGGACAAACTGGGCGTAGGGGGCCTTGAACCACTTCTTCATTTTCTGATCGTAGCCATAGCCTCGGGCGAGGTCGATGAGCGAGACAATGTTACCGCTCTCCTCGACGGTTGTCTCCCAGCGGATGGGGTGGCGCAGCGTGATAGGACTGGTGTAGGTATAGGTGTAGCGCATCGTGGGGATGAGGTAGTCACCCATCCTGATACGGATGTAGGGGTTCTCTTTAGTGATGGAGTCGTATTTCTCCGTGGTGTTGCTCTTGAACTGATACTTCACCGTCAGGGGGGAGAACTCATGGCGGCTGGTGGCGGTGGGCGACCAGCGGTAGGTCCACTCGCCCGAGACGACGTGCATATTGTAATATTCGGGACGCCGCATGAAGTCGGTAGATGCCTTCGCATAGGTGATGGGGGCGGCATAGGGCCGGCGGCGGGGGATGCGACGGCCGTTTTTGTCGCGGCGAATGCGGTTGCTGTTATAGAACGGCGCGATGATGCGCGGGAACTCGATGGTGACATCGGCACCATATTGGTAGGTGTTGGAGTTGGTGCCACCGCCACGCTGCCATTCGTAGGAGCCGTGCAGGTTGATGTCGAGTTTCTCACCGCCACGGAAAAGGTTGCGACGGGTGAAACCGATCTTTGCCTCCGGACCGTAGCGCTGGCTGGTGCGGCCGATGGCGTTGGCCTCGATGTAGAAATCGTAAGGTTTGTCGAACACGCAGTTCAGGTTGAGGTCGAGCGTATCAGTGCCCGCCCGGGGCGTGAATTGGAAGTCGGTGGTGGAGAAGACGCCTGTGGCATTGATCTTACTGGCCGACTCGAGGTAGTTGTCGTAACTGAATTCCTGTCGCGGACGCAGCCTGAGGTTCTGCAGGATGACGTTGGGACGGATAGGCGGTTTCTTGCCGTGATAGAGGATGGTGAGGTGACGGCGCTTGACGCTGTCGGTGAGCTGCTCACGCATGCTCTTGCGGAACTGTACGGTGATATTGCCGATATACCATTTGCTGAGGCCCTCGGGCGGCAGTTCGTTGGCCAGCTGGAAACGGAGCTGTGCCCGTCCGGCCACCTGGAAGGTGTCGGCGAGATAGGAGGCGAAGTTGTTGTTGTAATAATAGTAGCCGTTGTTGCGGAAGATGTTGGTGATACGGCTGCGCTCCCTGTCGAGGGCGGAGACGCTGAAGGCATCCTTCGACTTGACGAATGACTCGCTGCGGGTGGAGTCGATGAGGACCTGGAGGGAGTCGGGGAAGTTGACGTAGGCCACGCTGTCGAGGGTGAAGAGGGTGTCGAGACGGATGGTATAGCCGATCTTGCATTTCTTCGGGTTCTTTTGCGGCACTACCTCATAGTTGACCTCGCTGCGGAAGTAACCGTTGTTCTTGAGCACAGACTGGGCGACGGAAGCGCGCAGGGCGGGGTTCACCTTACTCATCAGTACCGGCGGACGGCCGAACGACTTCTTCATCCAACGGGCGATCTTAGAGTCTTTGTTGGCGTATTTGTTGTAGATCCACAGCCGCCAGGACCAGGGACTGCGGTAATAGCTGCTGCCGAAGAGTGAGCCGTTGGGGGGGGTGGCCAAGGCTACCTCCACTTCTTCTTTGGTGGCGTCGAGGTGGTCTTCGAAGGGGTCGTCTTTTGGCTCGTCCACGTAGGTGATGCCGGTAAGACCCGTGAAGAGCTGGTCGTCCTCAGGGATGTTCTTGGTCATGGAGCAGGAAACGGGGAAAAGTAAAAAGGTAAAAAGGTAAAAAGGTAAAAGGGCTACCGCCATCACCTTTTTTAATATATTATGATATATCCTTGCTCTCATATTCCTTTCCTTTTTTTTACCCTTTCTCCTTTTCACTTTTTTACCTTTATACTGTCAACTTGTATGCTGTCGCGCTGCGTCATCGGCAGACGGTCTGAGGACTGTTGCCCTGATGGACGACGGGTGGGGTACGTCGGCTGTTCCTTTTTCCAGAACTGGAAGATGTCCCAGAAATTGTCGAGCTTGCGGCGCCAGACGAAACCGACGCCGTATTCGCTGGTGTAACCCTCAAGCCAGTCGTAGACATTCTGCTTGTAGAACATCTTCAGGTTCTGCGTGGCGTTCGGGTTCAGGCGGTACTCCATCGACACATTGTCGAAGAACGACTGTTTCTGTCCCATCGCCGCATTGTCGCCCGAGGATACCAGTCCGCCGATCTCGATGCGCAGACGGTTATCGAGGAACCGCTTGGCGAACTTGAAGGAGTAGTCGGTATGCGTGGTGCCTGCGGCGTCGGTAGAGTTGTCTATGCCCACACTCAGGTCGAGAGTCTTCAGGGCCGAGCCGGCGATGTTGTTGATCTCGCTCTGGAGGAATGAGCTGAGCGCGTTGTTCATGGAGAAGCTGCCGGTATTGCCGTCGGCGAGATACATGCCTGTGGAGATCATCGCGACGGCAAGCTTACTGCGCTCTTCCGGCGACATCGCTGAGAGTTCTGTGTTGACGTTGTTGTCCTCAGGGGCCTCGATGATGAACTGCAGTCCCATGTCGTTAAGTGTCTTGGTGATGATGACGCCACAGTCGAAGAGCACGCTGCGGCCGATGTTGGAGCCGTCGCTGACGGTAGCCTTGGTGCGCTCTGTGGCGGTGATGTCCAGACGGGGATTCATCGGGTCGCCCGTGAACTCCACATAGCTGTTTTCCTTGATACTGAAGGTCTTCAGCGGGATGACGGGCAGTGAGTATTTCATCTCACCGTTGGAGAGCGTGTAACGCCCCGTCAGGTTGATGCCCTCATAGTCGTATTTCATGCGCAGGTCGCCGCCTCCTGTCAGGTCGACATAGTTGGTCTGCTCCGGATTGAGGTCGCAGACGAAGTGGGCTCCTTCTGACACACCGATAGTGAGGTCGGCCTTGATGCCTGTGGGCTTAGGACGCGTGATGACGGTCTGGATGGAATCGCTGAAGTCGGTGAACTGCACCAGCTCGTCGAGACGGTTGTCTGCCGAGAGGGGAGAGTCCAGCAGCATATAGGTGAGGTCTGTCGTTCCGAGAATGTCAAGCCTGCCCCGCATGTTCAGCATGTCTAGCGGTCCTTGCATCCTGGCAAAAAAGTTGACGTAGGCCTTGCCCCAGGCAATGGACTTGGGCTCCTGCTTGGCGTTGATGAGCAGCAGGTTGCGGGCCCGCATGCGTAAGTCCATCTGAATGTTGTCGGGGTTGGAGAAGTCGATGCTGCCCATCATGTTCAGTGGCTCGTCGTTGTATGCGTAGAGTCCGAAGTTCTCGAGGAGCAGCTTGCTGCCGACGATGCGTACGGGGTCGTTGTCGAAGCGCATGCGGATGCCGTAGGGGATGCTGATGAGATGGGCGGAGTCGACAAATAGCTCACCGTTGACGTCGGGACGCCGGACGGTGCCCCTGACGGTCATGCTGCCTTCGGCATAGCCGTCGAGCCCCACGATCTGGTCGGGCACGAAGCCGTTGACGAGTGCGAGGGGCATGCGTGTCATTTCGAAGGTGGCGTCGATCAGTCCCTCGCCCTGTTTCTGATAGGTGCCGCTCAGCAGTCCGAACTCTTCGTCGTCGAGCAGCAGACGGGCTTCGATGGCGTGGGTGTCGTTCTCGTTCTGCAGATAGACGAACTCCGTGCTGATGTTGCCAATAGGTGCGCCTTCATAGGTCATAGCTGTCACACCCATGTCGGAGGCCATCGAGATGTGCTCGTCCTGATCCATCAGGATGTGGTAGTCGCCGTCGAGCTTGCCGGTGATGCGCGGCAGGTAGGGCATGACGGCTGTCAGCTCACCCAAGTCGATGCGGTGGAGGCTGACGGTGAGATCCTGCAGCATGGTGGAGTCTTGATGCTCGGTATAGATCTTCATACCCGTCTCGTCGTCGGCGATGAGGTCTACCTTTGCTTGTATCTTCCTGTTGTTCGCAAGGAAAATGTAGTTGTCTTTGTTCAGGTTGAACTCCTTATAACCCACCGTCGGACGGTCGGGAAGGAGTCTGAAGCGCATGCCGTCGTCTTCCATCTCTGCTGTGGCGCCGATGCGGACACCCATGCGCCCCTTCTCGTCGAAATAGCGCACTCCCGCCAGAGCCCCATGCTCGTGGACATGACCGTCGACGAGGGCGTTGAAGACGAACTGCGGGTTCTTGCGGTTGTTGCATACCTGTCCCTGATAGGTCAGCCGCTCGCCTTTCTGTATCAGGCTCAGCCGGATGGTGTCGATCAGGATGCTGTCGTAGTTGAGCGAGAAGAGATGTCCTTGTCCGTTGATGCCGGTCTCGGGCGAGGTGGTGAGGTCGAGCGTCAGTTCCTTGAAGTCGGCACCCGTGGTTCTCAGCATGTGGGCAATGGGATTGTCGCGCTTGCTCTCCAGGTGGAGGCTCATCGTTGGCAGCAGGGCTATGATGGCAGACTGGTCGATGACCTTTTCCTTAATCTTTCCGATGACAGAGTCGGTGAGGGCGGTGGTCTGGTCAATCAGTTTCTGATAACCGCCCATGGCGTCGAGCTTCAGGATGAAGTCGCCGCTCTGTACACGGGCGTAGGTGGTGTCGGGATTTGTCTTCAACAGAATGCCGACATCACCGGGTGTGTAGGTCTTCTGGCCGTCCTTCACGAAGACGTCGTTCAGACGCCCACTGACGTAATGGGTGTCTTTCAAGTCGGAACTGACTTTCAGACTGCCGTTTGTGCCGATGGTGAGAGGACTGTCCACAAGGCGCATCTGATAGAGGTCGGCCTTCGCGAAATCGCCGCTGACGGTGCCCTCAATCTTGTGGGTGTTTAGCAACAGTTCGGCGCCTATGCAGCCTTCGAGGATTCGGTTGTGCCCCACGATGTTGACTTCTCCGCGACCATCAGACAAAGTGACAGAGGCCATCAGGTTGTCTAAGTCCCAGCTGCCGTATTGCAGCCTCTCGATGCTGGCGTCGGCGGTGAGCCGGCTCTTGGGTGAGAAAAAGTCGGTGCCGTAGCCAGAGGCCTTGATGTCGGCGGTCAGGCTGTGGATGGAGTCCTTAGGCAGGAAGTGGTGCAGGTTCAGGTTCCTGATGTCGATGTCTGCGTCGTAGGTGATCCTGTTTGATTCGAACGATCCCTTGTCGTCGAGGGGAATCCTGGCGTTGCCGGCCAGCTTGATGCTGCCGTCTGCCTCGTTGAGCGTCAGGTCGGTGGCGTACTTGGTGCCGTCGGCAGTCAGTTTGCCGTTGAGCGTGATGCCGTCGGGGATGCGGTAGGTGTTGCTCATCTTGGGGTCGATGAGGGCGGTCATGAAATTCAGCTGCTTGGTCTCGGCCTCTACCTGCAGGTTGGCCTTGAGCTGGCTGAGGTCTCTCACGTTGTCAAGTGTTCCCTTGACATTGGCGTGCAGGGCGGTGGCGAGGTCGATGTCGAGACCCGTCAGAACCAGATGGCTCATGTTGCCGTCTGCCGATCCTCTGATGATGAGTGGCTTGTTGGGGAAGTGCTCCGTAAACTTCTGGGGCAACTTGCCTGCCACTGTGAAGATGTCCTGCTTGCCTAACTGTGCGAACAGGCGCATCTTGAAGATGCCCGGCCTCTGCTCGTCGAAGGCGTTGAAGTCCATGTCTGCGTCGACCATGATGTTGGAGTCGGGCGTCTTCAGCGTCATCAGGGGCAGGCGGATATGGTTGTAGGTGGAGTCGAGGTTGACGCCGCCCGTCAGTTCGGTGATCTTCAGTCCGCTCTTTTCCGTCAGTTCTGTCTGCCGTACGAAGAACGACAGCCCCGTGGGGGCATAGCGGAAGGAGTCGACGCCGAGAGTGACGTCGCTCAGGCCTATCGGCTCGTAGTCCATCTGACCGTCTGAGATGTCGAGGCTTCTTACCTTATAGACAGATGTGGCGAGGTCGGCGGTGACTTCTCTGGCCACAGCCCTACCTAACGCGAGATTGAAGTCGAGGGTGTCGCCAGGCAGGTGCAGGGTGAGGGCTGAATGTCTGATGCTGAGGCTGTCGGCATCAATCACCCATGCTAGGATCGTCTTGGTGGTGTCGACGGCAGCGGTGTCGGTGAGATTGAGGTCGATCTGGGCGCCAGAGAGGCGGGCACCGTTCACCAGGACGGTCTCCTTGTCGAGGTCGATGCCTTTCGACGCGAGCCACAACTCCTGGAACTGACCCTTGATTCGCAGGTCGTCGATGAAGCCGTTGGTGTTGACCTTTGTCTGTCGGAATGAGAGCTCCTCGATGACGACCTTCTTTTTCAACAGAGGAAGAAGGCGCACGTTGACTGTCAAGTGTCTTACGTCTGCGATAGTATCTGTCACATCTGTCACAGAGTCATTCGGGTGCTGCACGCGGAAGTCATCGATGCCTAAGTTGAGCGGAAACTCCAGGTTCACATGTCCCACCGATATCTCCATCCCCGTCTTTTCAGAGGCGATGGAGACCACTTTCTGTGCCACCCAGTTCTGTATGGGCGGCAGATAGAGCAATGCGGCGAGTATGACGAACAGCAGAACGGGTGTCATTACCGCTATCCCGATCCACTTGAGTCCTTTTCTCATTCGGTTTTACGAAAGACGTTGCAAAAGTACAACCTTTTTTCGAGAAAAAGCAGAACTTTACATTATTTTCAACTTTTTACTTTTTTACCTTTTCACTTTTTACCCTTTTACCTTTTTACTTTTTTACCTTTATATAGGGTACGCAATGGCGTATTTCCACTGGGATGGTCTCCACTTTGAGGCTGTCCTGGCTCACTTTCAGACGCACCATACAGGCCTCGCTGTTCAGTGGTTTGTGCTGGTCGAAGATGAAGTTGCCCACGCTGTAATAGATCTTGTGACCACCGAAGTCCTCGATGGTCTGGAGAGTGTGGGTGTGGTGACACACGAGCACGTCGGCACCTGCCAACACGAGCATGTGGGCGTCGTGTCGCTGGCGGAGAACGGGCTGCAGCGAATGCTCCTGCCCCCAGTGGAGCGAGATGATGATGACGGCGGTGGAGTCCTGCTGGCGGAGATGGAACACACGTGAGAGCAACGAGTCCATCGACTCCTGACTCACGCAGGGCTTGTCCGTCAGGTAGGCGTAGTTCTCAAGGGCGAGGCGCAAGGAGGGCACGAGCCATACCTTTCGGGGCTGGTCGGCCAGCAGTACGGGTTCTGAGGCCTCTTGCATGTTCGCTCCTGCTCCGATGGGTACCATCCCTGCTGCGATGATGTTCCGTCGTGTGTCCATCAGTCCCTCGCGCCCTTGGTCGATGGAGTGGTTGTTGGCGAGATTTAGGTGGGTGATGCCGTGCTGCCTTAATGTGTCGAGCCATTCGGGTTCGCCCCTGAAGATGAAGCGCTTGAACGCAGGCGACTTGATCTTCGTGGCCGGACACTCAAGATTACCCACGACCACCTGGGCTGACTGAAAGACGGAGTCGACGCCATCCGAGAACAGATGGCCGACTCCGTGTCTTTCGATTGTCTGGCGCACCCCGCGGTCGAGCAGGATATCGCCAGTGAGGACGATGCTCAGCGTATCTGCACAATGCGCAGATACACTGAACAGCAGGCTAACAGCCAGTACTATAGAAGAACTCCTCATTCGCTTCTGGCAATTTGTTCAGCGGCACAAACAGCGGCTTTATCCACTCGGGCACACCTTTGCGGGGATTCTTCTTCAACTGCTCCTGCCACTCCTCGTCCGTCAGGCGCTGCTCGTCGATGGACTGGATGAACTCACGATAGCTGAACACAGCACCGCGTGTCAGCACCAGATAGCCGCCGATCTCGACCACTACGTAGATCTCATCGGCATCGCCGACGGCCTCGAAGAGGATAGACTTGTTGGGGTTGTTGTCGGCGTTGGCCGTGTAGACGTCAGCCACGAGGGCCACCTTCTTGTCTGCGCCCTGCACGTCGCTCCACCCCGAGAGATACTGGTCTTCGCTGCGGATGAGGTCGAGTGAGATGTACTCGAAGGTAGAACCCGTAATCTTAATCTGGTCGTACTCCTCGTCGGTGAGCTCCTGACCAGCCAGCTCCTTCTCGCTGACCCTCTGCAGGAACTGAGCCTCCTCGCGCATACGCTCAGTGGCGTCCTTCACTTTCTCTGGGAGCATATTCTCCTGTTTCAGCAGTTTCTCAGTTTTGTCGAGCAGTTCGATGGCCTTCTTCCAGAAGCCGACATTGGGCTCCACATAGCCTTTCACCACAGGCTCGGGTATATCCTCACCACCGCCGCACTCAGCACCTGCGGGCTGCTTGGCGTAGAGGATGGCGTCGTGCTTCAATTCGGCCCACGAGGCGAGCACGGCGTTCAGGTCTTTCTTGTCCCACTCGGGCGTCACCATGAAGTAGGGCATCTTGTCCTTGCCTTCCTTGTCGGTGAGCACTTTCAGGGCGTTCATCCACTGTGTGCAGGTGGTCTCCTGCCAGTCGATCTCACCCATGCGCTTCTTCATCGACTTCAGGCTGTCGCCTAAGGCCTTCCAGTCGGTCTTTTCCTCCATCAGGATTTGCTCAGCGGCAGAGACACCCATTGCGGCGAAGAAATCGAGGCCCTTGGGCACAGCGCGCCTGGTGGGATTGCCCTCGTAGTCGACCATATTCAGCAGCACTTCGGCGTCGGGCTGGTAGCGCTGGGGCATCACGTTGATCTTGTTGTGGCTGGTCTTCTCAAACTTCGGACGGATGCGTGTCTGTTTGTCGCCGATCTCTTTGAGCGAGGCGGTGATCTTGGCGATGGCCTCGTCGCTGTGGATGAGGTCTTCCATCTGCATGCCCGTCTTCTCCACCTCGGCTATCACCTGCGGCAGACTGAGGTTGTCAGACTGTCCCATCATATAGGTGATGAGCTGGTTCAGACGGTTGTAGTTCTGCTGTGAGGTCTTGTCGCTTTTCAGAGCACAGGCCTGTTGCACGGCGGCCTTCACCTCGTCTTTGTAGTTGAGGCCGAAGGGCACGCTCTGTATCCACATCATGCCTCGGAAGTAGCGCTGCAGCTTCTCGGTGCGGGTGTAGTGGCCGCGCGGACGGAAGAGGCTGTAGGCAAACATGATGTCATGATAGTCCTCCATATAGCGGCTGAAGTTGTTGACGGAGGCCATCACATTATTATACTCTTCTAAATCGATGCTGCCAGGCTCTGGGTTGGAGATCCACTCGCCGGTGAACAGCTTGTGGGCGACGTTGTAGAAGGTGGTGTTGTGCTTGGCTATCTTGTTCACCTCTTCGTCGGCGCCCGACCAGCGCTCCATGTTGTAGAGCAGTTCGTGCATGTTGCGCGTGAACTGGATCATCATTGGCAACAGCTGATTCTCCTCTATCTCACGCAGCGTGCAGTCGATGTAGAGGTGGTAGAGCTGCAGGTAGAGGTCGGTGGTCACGAAGTTGGGGAACTGCGAGTAGTCGTTCTGCTCGTAGATGTTGAACAGTTGGTCGTGCTGTGCGGGCACGATGGCGAAGCCGTCCTTGGCCAGATGCTGGCAGAGCAGCGAGTCGAAGTCCTTCAGCTGCGTGGGGTTGGAGAGGTTCTGCATATTCACCCGCAGACCTGCCTCTGTGGCGAAGTTCTCCTTCAACAGCTCAGCCTCACGTGCTTTCATGCGGTCGATGAAGGCTCGCTCTTCGTCAGAATATTTGATAGCCTCTGTCTCGATAGCGGCACGATAGTAGTAGTCGCGCCAGGATTCTTCCTCCTTCATGTTGATGTTGCTGAAATCCTTTGCCTCAGAGAATTTCCACATCAGCGAGTCATACCATGTGGTTGTGGAATAGATGCCTCTCAGGTAGGCATCCTTGAT